>Ga0075425_100000915_pt1 | contig 28312 bp, 26 predicted proteins | sample SoiMethybrSBSTD4_FD_75300 | JGI IMG/M metagenome (GOLD analysis project Ga0075425, IMG submission 75300) | Bulk soil microbial communities from a Populus tree surrounding site in Tennessee, USA - Soil MetaG P. TD hybrid SBSTD4 | ecosystem: Environmental > Terrestrial > Soil > Tree plantation...
GAGCCGACAAAGGAAGCCAGGACAAGTCCCAGCGACAGGCGGTGATCGGTCTTGAACAAGACCGCCCCGATAGCCGCAACCGTGAAGAGAGGGACGAAGCCAAGAAGTTTGAACGAAACATCCTCGGTGGTCCGTAGCTGCGCGCACACTTCACGCCAGCGATCGGCTGTACCGAGGCTTGTCGCTGATTCGCTTGACATGGACAACACCTCCTGCTGTGGAGTATTGAGGCTTAACTCTGTGTATTTGATCCGGATAAATCAGGAAGCGGTGTTATTTGCCTTCCGCATAACATGAGCGACTCCATTCCGCCAATCTGTTTGTTCATGAAGTCGTTGAAATGATTGGTGGAGCCGAGGGGGATCGAACCCCTGACCTCATGACTGCCAGTCATGCGCTCTCCCAGCTGAGCTACGGCCCCAAGGTGGTGTGATGCAGACTAGCGTAGCGTTTTGGATTCAGTCAAGCAACGGCGATGTTCGGTAGTGCCCTAATTTGGATTCTCCTGATCGTGCTCGCGCTTTTCGTTGGTCTTATCTCCCTTTATGCGCTTCAGCGATACTTGTCCTTGCGGCGTAACTTGGCCTTCCAGGGGTTTTCCAACGGATGCCGTCAGAGTCCCCGCAGCCGAAACAGCTTGTACGCCTCCAAGTCTCAACTCGATATTTTCTCCTATGAGCGTAAATCGGCCAGTAGCTCCCGCAGTCATAGTGAAGTTTTGCGCGGTAACGAGATCGCAGGGAATAAAGTAGGGGAGCCTTTCGGGGCGGGGCTCAGCGAACGGCCACGGCCAGAACTTATAGCAAAACCCTACGGCCTTGCCCTCGGCATATTGGTAGGAGCCCATGACTTTCAGAGTTTTCTTTCCATCGTTCACGGCATCGATCAGGTCCTGCGCAAGTGGCCCGCTCAGTCTGATGAAATACTCTCGCTTGCCGTGCGCGGGGATTGTCACGACTTGCTCTTTCTGCCAGTTAGTTCCCGTCCCCGGATCGCTTTCTGCCTTCAAATACATCGCCACATCTTGGGCATCGGTAGCGCCTTCGTTAGACAACGTAACAATGAAAACAGGAGTTTTGCCCACTTCAAAACTAGTCGTCTCAACATTGGTAATGCGAAGGCGTGGATTGATTGCGACGCTCATTACCCGCAACTGTCCCTGATAGATCAGGGCTTGAACTACAACAGCAGTAAACACGAGGCCGTTAAATGCCTGTTGGGCAATGAACGTATATCGCTCAGTGGGCAGGCCGAAGGACCACGACCAGCGAACGATCCACCATCGCAGGAACAACAGCCATATGATAAAGAGCAGTCCCCACAGCACCCTTCTCTGAAAGACGAGATTAAGGCCACGCTTAAGTTTGTCGGGATTTTGGTAGTGAGCCTTTTCCTGATTTACCATTGTTTCAAGCCCTCTATTTTAGATAAGAAATTGTAACACAAAAAGTCTTGACAACAGAGACAAAGTGTAATACATTATCTCCAAGTTAGGAGATAAGCGCAAATGGCAAACGTACTTCCAAAAGACAAGCAGATCGCGGTGATTAGCGCGTTAGCCGAAGGTTCAAGCGTTCGTGCGATCTCGCGTATTACCGGCATTCACCAAGACACGATCTGCCGGTTAGGTGTTCGTGTCGGCCAAGGCTGCGCGAAGTTGTTGGATCAGAAGATGCGCGATCTAACTTGTCGCTTTTTGCAGTTTGATGAAATATGGGGTTTCATCGGCAAGAAGGAAAAACACTTACTGCCCGAAGACGATCCGACTAAAGGCGATGTATGGACCTTCTGCGCTATCGATGCGGAAACAAAACTCATGCCTGCCTTCAAATGCGGCAAGCGCAACCACGTAACTGCGAACGCTTTTGTTAGCGACGTGGCCTCGCGGTTGAAGAACCGTCCGCAGATTTCCAGTGACGGTATGCGAGCGTATGTCGAGGCCGTGGAGAATGCTTTCGGCATGAACGTAGACTTTGGCATGATCATTAAAAACTACAGCGTAGACAGAGGCGAGCATCATCAGGAAAGACGCTACAGCGCGCCCGAAGTGACCAGCATTCAGAAGATGGCGATCATGGGCTATCCCGAAATGGATCTCGTTTCAACCAGCCATATCGAGAGATTGAATGGCACCACGCGCCTGCACATGCGCCGTTTGACTCGCCTGACTTACGCATTCAGCAAGAAGCTGGAAAACTTCGAGGCGGCAGTGGCGCTACACTTTGCCTATTACAATTTCTGCCGCACTCATGGCAGTTTGAAGATGACGCCAGCCATGCGCGCGGGAGTTGAGCGAACGTTTTGGAGTGTGGCTGATTTAGTCGAGGCGGCATTGTGAACTACATCGAAGAATTGCAAGAAGTGATCGAAAGGCTGCACGGCTCTCGCGCAACGCACGTTGAGACTGTGCCGATTAAGGAAGAATTCCAGGGGCAAACAGTTTGGGAAGGCGAGGTAGAAGTATTCGATCTACATGATCATCCTAAGACGCATCGCGTGTATGCGTGGGCACATGAGACGGAAGACGCCGATCATCCACGACGCCATGTGACCGTGTTGCATATCCCACCGGCTACAAGCCCGCGTAAGGCCGTGCAAGCATCAATTGTGAGCGATTACAGGGAGCAAAAGGGCCATGCAGAAAATTAAGAAGATGGGTAGGCCGAAATTACCGAAGGGCCACGCGAAGGGCGTTATCCGTCCGATACGATTTACCGAGGCGGAGATCAAAACGTTCGAGCGGGCGGCAAAGGCGAGCGAACACAAAACGCTCTCAAGTTGGATACGTCACACGTTGCACGAGGCCGCGACTAATGCAAGGTGAAATAAATGGCAAGGGCGCTAAAGATACCCACCTGTCCCTAGCGCCCTCTAAAGCGTCACCGATCCTTTTGCCCCCTCTCGGATCGATAACGCTGATTGCGGGGCGTCGTGCCCCTCGATGTGGTGAGGTCACATGCTCCGACGCCCCAAGCCCCACGCGTCGCTGGGCATACGTATGAGGCAGTCTCCCCCAAGCCCCATGCGTTATGCGTACCGAGCATCCGCGTGAGGCTGTCTCAAAGCTCAGGAATCTTCTCGGCGTAAAGTTGGCCGATGACGGCTGCAATGAGAATGCGCTTTAACAAGACTTCAATCGACACGCCAAGGTTGTTGGCCCACTCCCGCAGGAATGTCCAGTCTCTCGGCGCAATGTCGTTAGGAGTTAGTTTTACTGTGGCGAAAGGCGTTTCACCGTGAGTGCTCGTGATAACATTATCCGGCATGGTCGATTCCTCTTTCTTAACGGGAAAGGATTCGGCTGTGTAGGGTTGGCGAGTGTTTGCGCACTTGCCAGCCCGCTCTTATTTTGGTGGGTGCGGCCACTATAAAGACAGGAATTCCGCTTGTCAAGAAAATTGTTACGCGACGTAATAGTTTCGCGGATTGTTATATTTTAGGCAATGACGATCATCACCACGACTGAGGCAGCAAAGCGGTTAGGTGTGACGCCGACTAGGGTGCGGGCCTTGATTGAGGCAAAGCGCCTGAAGGCGTTCAAATACGGACGAGAGTGGTTGATTGATCCGAAAGACCTCGAAGCTGTGAAGGATCGCAAGGTTGGGCGTCCGCGTAAATCACCTAAGACGGTCACGCGCCGTGCCACGCAAAAATGAAATTAGGGCACTACCCGATGTTCTGGGATTGAACCTCGATTCGGTACTGAGCTGCAGAGCTTAGTGTCCCACAACCACCATGTTTGCCCGTCGAATCCCGCCTGTTACGAGCAGTTGTAACGTTTTCTCTTTCTCTACATAGGCTCTGGAAACAATCGTTCCGATGAAAACATCGATTAACGGAGAAGGAAATGCCATCCGATCCGGAGCAGTGTTGCGACCGCGACAAGAGAAATGCAAAAGTCGGCACCACGCATACTGCTGCCGATGAAATTGCCAGTACAACAGCTCATCCTGAGCCGATTAGAGTTTCGAAACCGACTACGATCAAGATTCTTTTCCTCGCCGCCAATCCAAGCGATACCGACCCTCTCAAACTAAATCGCGAAATCAAAGTTATCAAAGAAAAAGTTCGTGAAACTGAGTTTGGGAGCCTCTTTCATATTCAAAAGCATTCCGGCGTTCGCGCAGACCAATTGCATGATTTTCTGCTCAAGTATAAACCCGACATTGTGCACTTCAGCGGTCACGCAAGCTCCTCGAGCGAATTAGTCGTCGAAACGAGCGCGGGACAAAGTCAACGAGTATCGCGCAAAGCAATTGGGAATCTGTTCCGTCTGCTGCCACGACACATTCGATTTGTCGTGCTCAACGCCTGCTATACCGAATATCAGGCCCAGGCAATCGCTGAGCATATCGAGTGGGTCGTCGGCATGTCGAAAGCAATCAGCGATTCTTCGGCAATTGAGTTTGCCGGCTCGTTCTATCAGGCGCTGGGCTACGGTTACAGCGTTGGAAACGCGTTTGAGCTGGCTCGCAATCACCTGGCTTTAACTGGACTGGGCGAACACGACACGCCGAAGTTAAAAGGATCGAACACTGACGCTAATGTCTTTCCCTCGTCCAACAGACTAGCGCGAGATCTCTTGTCACGCAGTGATAGCAAACGATTACAAACAGCACAGAAGTTGACGCTGATTCCGCAAAAACATCTCACTCCCTTACTCATCCATCGTTCCAGCGAAGACTCAAATGCCTCCGTGCGTTACTGGCTCAACAGGGCGCTCGGCAAGATCGGATCCGCACCCGCAATGGAAGCTTTGCGCAGAAATTGTGACGACCCCGAACCCTTTGCTCGTTTAGGCGCCGAAGACGCGCTGGAAGAATGCCGGCAAAACTAGAAAGGAGAATCGCAATGCGTCCTTACAAGAAATTACTACCTCTTGGTCTCGTCTTATCACTGATTCTTTCGACACTCGGAGGCACCGCATGCACGACGCCAAGCAAAGGCTTGACTACACACTCGATCGCGTCTGGCAGTCCCGATTCAAACAGATCTGTTGCAGACATGCTGGCCGATGTCTCGCAGGACGTTGGCAGGGTTTCGTCTGAGGAAGGATCAGGTAAACCTCGCATCTGTGTTCTTGAAGAGAAACATACTTCTATCGTGGGACAGTTTGAGATCGCATTGATGTTGTTGCGGCTGCACGAGCGTTATGGGCTGCGCGACATTGCCCTTGAAGGATTAACAAAGGACAAACGTTTTCCGTCGGTCAGATGGTTTACCGATATGGGTGGACCTGAAGATGTGGAACTGAAAAACGAGATCGTTGTCGGGCTCTTGCGAGATGGTGAAATTAGCGCAGTCGAATTGATTGCGATGGTCTTTCCGGATGTTGTCGTACACGCGGCGGATGATAGTGATGCTTATCTTGTTGAATTGAGCAACAAAGCCGCCGCGGCCGGCAGCGCGTTTCTGGTTAAGATCGGTCTGAAGTCAGTTCGTCCGGAGCATTATGCGCACCTTCAGCAATTAACTCAGCAGAAAAAGAGCCGCGAGTTAGGCGAGTACGTAATCTCTCTCGATCCATGGGCACAGGCTAAGTATGAAGAACTGAAAAAGGACAAGATTACATCAGTTGAGGAGATGCGACAGAGCTTACGAGAGATCCAGGAGCGAGCAGCTTCGATAGGTGCTGAGCTTACGGATCAGGATCGGGCCGGCATGTCTGAAGCTATAGCGTTCTTTGACGCAGCCGAAAAGCGAACCAGAACGATGGTCGAGACCGCCCTGGGCGTTGGAGGCACGCCACCATTCGTTGCTATGAACGTCGGCGCCGCACATACCGCGGGAATCATGCGAATGCTCCGCGACGCGCAGGCAAGTTACGCCGTCCTTAAACCTTTGTCATTGGAACAAAATCTCAAGGCGGCTGAACTCGGTCACCCTGCGTTTGATAGAAAGAACAAGAGCCTCTCAGTCGCTTTTTCCGGTAAAGGATTGGGGAGTTTTCTTGACGGCCGTCGAAAGCCACCACCCAGTTCGGGTGAAGCGTGGCTTCAAAGCGAGGGACGACTTCGTTTTGCGGCAGCTTCACTGGCCCGAGGGGCTGGCAGTGAGCCTAACTTTCCAAGTCCTGAGTTGAAGAAAAAGATCGATGCGTTGGATGAGGTAAAGGTGAATTGGACTACGGTGCGGAAGCGACCCAACGGAGATGTCTCCTTTACTGCGTCGGTGCTGACGCAAAAAGGCCGGGTAAATATTTCAACTGTTTGTGGCATGCCGAAGGGAATACAGACGTTTGTGAACCGAAAGCGCAATACACTCGAGCAACTCCTGAAGGAGGTTCGAGACGATCTCAAAAACGAACCGGGCCCGAGAGAAGAGCCGAAGAAGACTCCGGTGGTTGAGTTCGTCACTCCGGACGTGTCGGCGGCTTTCGCTGTCGATTCAACGGCTCTGGAGAATATTCGTATCACCGGGTAAGCCGTATCACTTCAACCCCACGGATGACGCGGATAACGACGACTCAAATCCGTCACTATCCGCGTCATCCGTGATTGTGGTTGCCGTGGGGTGAAGCAGGGCCGCGGGGCGGTAATGGCCAACGCCGTGATTGGGAATGTGTTCGTAGGTCTGAATTGGGTCGACACTGTGAAGGAGTTGCCCGATCATCATCGCTAATCCTGTCGGAACAGCCATCAGCAAGTGCACACAACCGAGTTGGTGAAACTGAGTTCGAGCCTCGACCAGAGCTTCGATCACACGTTGGGCCAAGTCGACTGCTTGCCCTGGCTCAAGTGACTCGACCCTGTGAGTACCGGGTTTTTGAACACGTATAACGGCGCGGAGCGGCGGCAAGTTATCGCGACTGGCATTGAACGCAAGGTCCAGGTTCGTTTCGAGTGAAACCACTACGGCCACGTCTTTTGCTTTCAAGTCGAGAGGAAAGAGCTTCGTGCGGAAGCCGGAGGGTTCACGCGGTGCGTCGAGGGTCCAAAGTTGGTCTTCGTGAGCTGGTGTGCGCTGGCGCCACGCGACGTTGAAACCTCGCGAAAAGAGAAATACTGAACCAAGAGCTATAGCTGCTGGAATGGCGACCAAGCCGCTAACTTCGATAGTGCGTTCAAAAGCGTGCATTTGCACTGCCTCTGCAATGTCTTTTAGAGCAGGCAAGAGAAACTGCTTCCAAGTATCACCTTTTGCGATTCGTCCATTGAAATGGTGCGTCCAATCCAGTAGTAATGCCGTGCCTGGTGCAAACAATACCGGTGCTCGTGTGTAGAACTGCACGCGCAGTGGCTCACCTTCGGGAAGAGATCCGTGAATCGCGTCAAGCCGTTTCTTCAACACCAATCTCGCAACCTTCGCTGCTTCATCTGGACCAATCGAGTGCGTCTTAATCGTCCGTGGATTCCACTGCTGAAGCTGTCCGAATGTCGCGCTGTCCAAAACAGGTTTTAGCTTCCGCAACTCGAGGCCCTCGGCAAGCAGTGGGTGCACGAAAAACGTTTCGTCACGATCCTGGGCGGTGCGCTCAAACACGGCTGAGACTTCTTTCAGACGGAGAGGATCAGATTTCAATCTGGGTGTAAGCCACAGGATTGCGTTGGCTGTGCCAGAATCTTCCAGCGTCCGCTTGATCGTTTTTTCAGGCTGTTCTTCGTCGAGATCTGTTAACTGCTGATGCGTCGGAATACCGCGCTCGTGTTGAGCCGCAATGAGCAGCCGTGCGTCATCAAGGCGGGAGCGCCGATACGAAAGATAGGAACGCCCGGTGGGGTTGGTCCGATAGAGTAGTACTTGCTTTTTTTCGGCAAACTGTTCCGGCCTGACAATCTGCCCCACCTTTGCATCACGCGTCGCACCTGGCCGGATAAGGTAGATCTGTTTCGGATCAACTCCCTGTCTGGTTAGCAGTTCGGGTTTACTTTCTGAAAGTAAACCTGCCATTTCGAGTCTGCATTTTCCCTGCTTAAAGACTTCCGCCAGGGATAGACCCTCCGCTATTGCTCCGTAGACGGCTTTTGCAAAAATGATCGCAGCGGAATCTGCGACAGCAGTATTCATTCCGATCGCACACTCAACAACTTCGACGATCGCCTCTGCCTGAATCCTCGAGTAGCAGGCATTAAGAAGAACGAGACGAACGTTGTTGTGATAAGGAACTTCAAACAATCGTTTGAGTGCGCTGGGTGGCACTGGATGTGTATTGCCGTTTCGATCTTCGGCCAGGACCTCACCAATCGCACTTCCATGACCGCTGAAGTGAACGACGTGGGGAAGATGTTGCGTGAGAGCTGGCTGTAGATCGCTCGTTCGAGTGGAGAACGCTGGAATGATGTCCAGCCAATCTCGATATGTAGCGGCTCGTACTACTTTGTTAATAGCGCGAAATTCTTTACCCAACTCCAGTGCAGTCGTGTCTCTGGGATTCGCGGCGAAGAATACGGCTTTGATTTTGTGAGCCACGTTCAATCTCCGGCTGTTTCAGTCTTTGAACTTTCATTTCCGTTGCTGTCGCCGGCGCCGAGACTCCCAATAATTTGGCCGTATTCTCTCAAGCGCGTCGGTCCCGCCGATTCGATCAACTCGGGTCTCGAGAACTTCTCCACCGTAGCTCTCACCGTCTCCGGGAGTTCCGCCTTGAGCTGATTGATACGATCGGTTAGTGATTGAATCAAGGCTGGCGCGCCATGGTTGGCGATCTCCTGCAATCGTTTACTCTCGAGTGTTCTTATCGTATCCAGAAGCTCCTTGATTCGTTGTTTCTCGGCGATTTCAATCTCTGTAGCGTCGCGGTGAATGCTGTTCACGCGGATAACTAATCCAAATTCCTCGAGCGCGAATTTCCTGGCCAGTCCTTCTATTGTGCCCTCGATATAGTTCTGTATTTCGATCCTCGTATACGCAGTATCAGCATAGGCGAGCGTTCCGAGACGTGCCGAAATGTGCTTGGCGATACTTTGACGCACTTTGTCCATCGTGGGACGAGTAGTGCGAAACCTATCCCAGCCATTGGCGTGGATCGCGTCGACGCGGACTCCTGCGTAATACGTAACGCCCTCGATATCGCTAAGCGAAGGCAGATTTATATCTAGCTCTCCTTCCGCCATCTCCAACTCAGACCACACGTTGGTGAGGTCGGTATCGAGCATCTTTATCGTGACGTCCGTCACGTCTGCTTTGAATTTCACTTCGAGACTTTGTCTGATCCGATCGCCGAGTATCTCTTCGACCGATTTCGTCTCGCCCCTGTTCGGGTCGGCATAACTGAAGCGCATGTAATATCGCTCTGGATCGATCGTGTGGAGCAACTTTTTGGCTTCGCTGACGATCGTCTGTCGCATTAGCACGGGAACATCCTGGCTGCGATTCAGATACGACTCAATATCGCGGAGACTTCTGATTCTTGCATCAACGTAAATGCCGAGGTTAACCGCAAACTTCGGCGTCTTGGTTTCAAATTCTTCCTTCTCGATTTCAATTCGAATGTTGTCGAGCCAATCGTAAGGAGGAAGATTTGGAACGGTGATCAGTTGCTTAATGTTGTAGCCTATTCTCTCGGCGCGCAGGCTCAGCTTCTCTTTAATCTCGGCCTTCAGGGGATCGAACCCGATCAAGAGATCCAGATAACGTTTGCCAAAGAGGATCTGGTTAACCACCTCGGCGAGATTCTTTTTCAACCACGACTCGAGATCTTGACCACCGCTGAGCCGGTACAACGCATAGTCGCGCAGATTCATTTGAACGCTGCTTCTGATCTCGACGTATTGGTCATACTCCTGAAGACCCTTGACCTCGACCTTCTCCTTCGTTTCATAAAACAGTCGAACGGATGAATCGATCGTTCCCTTGTATTCGAGCGACAGAGTGGAAACCTCTCGGCCAAACTTTCGCAAAGAAACATTTAGTTGCTCCGTTAACTCTTTCGTGAGTCGCGCGCTTCGTAATTCCGACAGGAATGTGTGTAGAGAAATCTTTGTCGCAAAAAAGTGGCGCGCCTCCGACTTGATCAGCTCTTCGAGACGAACCGGTTCTTTGAGAGTTCCATTGCTTGCTCGAAACCAGCCGGGATGGTGGATCACGGCGCAAATGCGCGCCGGCGCATAAACTCCAATTTCTGCTTCGAGCTTGAGGGGTTGCTCCTCGTGATAGTCGTTCACCCTCACCGGAAAACATAATTGGTTGAGGCGAATTGTTTGTAACGCTTCATCTTCGGATTCCAAATGAATTAGCGCCTGAAGATTGAGTCCGATTTCTTCGCGAGCTTTTGCGGCGAGATGGGCCTGAAGATCTGCTTTTCGGTCGTAGAAGTTATCAATCAAAACACCCGGGTTAGTACCGGCGTAATCTTCTATCCATCTTGTGATGAAAGTGTTCAGCTCGGCTTCGGGGCTCTGACCCGCCGCAAGGACCTGCGCAACTTTCGCCTCATTACCACGACTGACACTCGCTAGATAGTTGACCTTGAGGCCCAACGTCCACTGCCGCCCGAAATCACGCACGTCGATAGTGGGTACTTTCCCCTCCGCTTCTCTTCTTCCGTGGCTTGTGTTGACGACGAGCACGTGTTTCCGTTCGCGAAACAGACCGAATACCCCGGTTCGTTCCAACTGCATCGTTCCCTGAAGATCGACGACAGAGATCGCCTTTCTGGTAGCGGAATCGATCGCGACTACGCACTCTTCAGGTAACGTCACTTTGTGATTAGCGTCGACAAAGCGGATAATTTTATTCATCGGATTGGGTTGGGCCATAACATCTCCTTGTTTAATACTTGGCCTGGTTAGCCGTCATAACCACTTCCTGCTCATAAGCGGCAGCCTTGAACTGTGTGATCAGGTCGTTGAGCAAGTTGCGCTTCCAGATCTTGACGCTGCCTTCTGCATCGGCATAAAGCATCTCCTCGATCTCGCTCAGTAGGTTGGCGCTATAGAATTCCCAAAAGTAAAGCAGCTCCTCGTGCTGGTCCTGGTCCGATGCTTCCGCAAGTTGTTGAATCAGGATGTGAGCGACCTCGAAAGGCGTTATGCCCGCGTTCACTTGTTCCGTATCACTTGAGATAGCGAAATTCTCGGCTGGCTTCAACAGAATGAAGATCCATTCAGCTACGAGCGCGCCTATTGAATAATTGACGTAAGAGGTGAATCGTTCGGTAATTACCGATCGCATCCGTGGATGGAACAGCCAGCGACTCAGTAATTTCAGACTCGCACTGGCGCTTTGGGTATCCGCGAATCGAAAGAGCGGATGCGAGCTGGGCCACAAGCCGTACTGCTCGAGCGGACGATAGACTGTTGTGTCCGAACAGAACTCGATCAGGAGTCCAACCGCCTCTCCGCCGGAACGAGAATATGATCCGGAAGGCGGATCGACTTTGACCCAGGAATCCATCTCGCGCAGCATCTGATAAACGCGTGGTCCGATACTATGCATGCGATACGAGAGACTGAGCACAGTCTTTCGCCGGCACTCCGCGTCTCCGCGCTCGATCAATTGTTTGAACCAGTGGAACTCGTCGAAATCGGCGGTGAAACGAAGCGTTTTGACGATCTCGAGCACGTGAAGGAACAGTTGCCGCCGCATAATCTGCTCCAGCAGTCCGTTGGCCGTATCCTTTAGCTGGAAAGCTTCGAGCATTCGCTTGATCAGGAGGGCAATTCGCTTGCAGAGTCGTGTTTGAGCTTCACGATCATTGAGACCCGCAAGAGGTTGCAGGATCGGGCCAACGGCTCTTATGGAGTCAGGCTCGACGAAGAAACCTTCCACCTCATCGAGCAGCCTTTCGAACCACTCTTCGAGGTATTCCGAATCGGTTACCGCTACTTCCGCGACGAGATTCGCGAGCTTGATGGCGACGTTTGCAGAGGAATCGAACAGAAGCCCCGCATCCATCAAGTGCTCAAGTTGAGTGTTCAGGAAGGACGGGTAACTCGAGCACAGATAGTCGCGCAGGTCTTCGTGAAACTGATGATTGCGAAAGTTTACGACAGATGCGCCCTCCGGAGACGGAGAGGCAGTCAAGAGGCACTCGGCTTTAATGCGGTCCATTGACTCTCGCCACAATTCGACCAGTGGTTTTTGTTGTTCAACTTGAACCTGCTCACTTGTACCATTGGCGTTTTTGCTGACCGTCGAAACCGTGATCGTTTTCGTCCTGCTACCGAGCAGTAGGTTAACGACACGATCAAACTCGCGTGGCTTCAGGTCAGTAAAGAAAGTACCGGCGTACATCACGGTGTCGATCAGCGCATCCTGGTTTTTGAACAATGTCCGCGGGTGAGGCGGCGTTTCGACATTGAAGGGTTTTTGAAGTGTTTCAATCAGCTTGTCTTCCTGAATCAACATCTTGAGCTGGTGACAGAAGACCCTCTCGTCCGGATCCCACCATGAGCGCCGCTCCATGATTTTGGTTACAAGCTCTTTGTAATTCTTAGGATAATGGTGCTGGAGGAGTGGTTCGAGGAATGAAATCTTCCAATACGGAAAAAAGTGATCGTGCGCGAACACGGTTGGCGCGTTCAGCAGGTTCAGCTTGGCTGAGAGCTCGGCTGCATAGACGACGCACAACAAGTATATCCTGGCACGTTTCAGGTCTTGACAAAGCGGATCCGGCGAATGCGCCACCGTTTCAATTAGCGAGTAGAAGAATTGCTCGGCTTTTGGATTGAACAAATCGATAACCACCGCCATATCGGTGGTGCCTGGATTCCCCTGAAGAAGTTGCGTAATTTCACAGATTGAGGTTTCTTTGCCTATTCGGAGGAAGTCGAGCAGGCGTTTTTGTGTCTCAGGTAAGTTGAGTCTCTCGATGAGAGAGTAGGCGCCACTTTTAGCCATCTGTCCGTCGGCGCAAGTGATGAAGATCAGTTTGTTGTTTTCGAAATCTTTTAATTGATTGAGTAGTTCAGCTTGATCGAGGTGAGGACGAATGCCTCGAGGCTCGTCGAACTCGACTGTGCGATCAAACCAAGTGTCGGTTATTGTCCGGTTCTGCTTCTGAGATTCCTTTTCACCGTCTGATTCGTCTTGCCGCTTTTCCTGGCCATCCCGCGCGTGGTTTTGCCCCGTGGATTCAGATTCTGAGCTTTTGTCTTTTAATTCCTGTTGGCCGAAATAGAACTTCGCCCCATGGAATACATGGGCGCCTTGGAAGCTGAACGCCTGTGGCCCGTGGAAATTCGCGGTATTCGTCGAAGCCCCTTGCGTTCCACGCTGCTCTGTTTCGTCTTTCGGATCTTTGTTTTCAGCTCCAGTGTTTCCAGCGCTGCCTGCATCGTTTGCGCTGTAGTTATTCTGAGAGCATTCGTTTGTGTCAGTTTCGTCTCCCATTGTGTTGGCCCACCTCGCGGTTGACTAGTCTCACACTAAAACCTTCGCCGTATTCACTACTCAGTTTCGGATCGATGTCCGAGCGCCACATCCTTTTGACTGTTTCTTCTATGGCTTGACTTCTCCTATGATAGTGAGCGTCAAAACATTACACGCACCCTGACCTGGCTAAGCCCTCGCCGATGACAAAAAGATGGGAAGATAATTTCGAAGCCTTGCTGGCCTGGTTGGATCCAGATCGCGAACGCGCCGGCGACAAGTACGAGGACATTCGCCATTCACTCATCAACATCTTTAGCTGGCAGGGCGCGAGTGATGCCGAGGATTTGGCCGATGAGACAATCTCAAGAGTAATCAATAAGGTGCCGGAAATCGCATTGACCTATAAAGGTGATCCGGCACTTTACTTTTATGGCGTCGCGAAAAAGATGCAGTGGGAAGTAATGCGACGAGAACAATCAGTTGCGGCAAATCCCTCATTCGACAACGTTACAGACACGCGCGAACCCTCGGAAACGAAGGATTTTGAACGGGAATACGAGTGTCTCGAACAATGTCTCAGCAAGTTGCCGGCATCCGATCGGGAATTGATTCTGCTTTACTATCAGCAAGAGCAGCCTAAGATCGACTCGCGCAAGGAATTGGCACGAAAACTTGGAATAGCTCCCAATAACCTTCGGGTCAGGGTTCATCGTATTAGACTCGGATTGCACGCTTGCATCGAAAAATGTCTCGGCTCGAAGACAGAAACATGAAACAGAATCAACAGAAAAACATTGTGATTGGAGAAAGCGGCATTTCTCGCCATCTGCGGCATTCATGAAAGAATTGGAGCCGGAAATAATTAGAAGCTATCTGCTCGGCGTGTTGGACGAAAGCACCCGAGAGCAGGTCGAACAGCGCCTGATGACCGATCGCGATTACAAGGAGGAGGTCCTTATCAGCGAGGAGGAGTTGTTGGAGGATTATGTTTCTGGAGCATTGGGGCGGCACGAGCGCGATTTGTTTTTAAAAAACTACCTGACCACGCCTCTTCAGAAGCAGAAACTCAGAATGGCACTGGCGCTCGATAAACGCGCAAGGCTGAACATGCTGCAACCGGCGGGTATCGATGGATCGCCGAATCTCCTCCAGCGATTTGTCGGTGTTCTTGGGACGCGCAAGTTGTTCCTGCAACTCTCGTGGGCGGTATTGATCCTGGTGTTAATGGCAGGGACCTGGCTCATTTTCAAGAGCTGGCGCACTGGACAGGAATTGCATGCGGAGTTGTTGAGATTGAATAGCCCGAACAGTAGCTTGCTTGACGCTGGCCCATCGGTTTCTCAGCTTTCGCTTTCCCCGTTCACGCTGCGCGAATCCGGCAACCTACCTACAGCGACTATCACCAGTGAAACGCAGGTAGTTCAACTGCGAACTCCTCAACCGTCGTCACAACAGCAAATCTATCAGGCAATCTTGAAAGATAGTAACGGAGCTGAAGTGCTCAGAGTGCCAGGGCTCACAATCCGCAATCTCAACAACACTAAGGTCTTAGCTCTGCAACTTCCGGCCGGAGTCCTCACAAGCGGCGACTACACGCTAACACTGACTGAACAGAATTCATCCGAAGACATTGCCGACTACTCTTTCCGCGTCATTCGGCAACAGAACTGACGCGGCAGATCCGCAAATCCGCGCGGATAGCGTTTTGTTCTACAGCAAAGCCCGTCCCTCACCTGTAACGTTCTCCTGCTGAACTCATAAGTTGTGTAAATCCGAGCGCAACGGGGGAACACGCGAACATGTCCAAGCTGCATGCTTTGCTCATCGGAATCAATTACTACCCGACAAATGAATTACCCAACGGCCTCTTTTTTAAAAGCCTTCACGGCTGTGTCGCCGACGTGTTGCTCGTGGAAGACTTTCTGCGGACGCGTGTGGGTCTTCCCGCTGAAAAAATTATCAAGTTAACGTCGTCAAGCGAAGACGGCGAGAAAGCTCTCGAGGAGCCATCTCATTGGCCCACTTACGAAAACATAATCAACTCATTTAAGCACCTCACCGCAACCGCTGAACCCGGCGATCAGGTATTCATTCACTATTCCGGCCACGGCAACCGCGCGCTAACCACCAAAGATTTCAAAGACTTGAAGAAACTCGACGAAGTTCTGGTGCCGATGGACATCGGTAATTCGGAGCGCCGTTACATTCGTGATACTGAGCTTCATTTTCTCCTCCGCGCGATGGTTGATCGTCAACTGATCGTCACGTTGGTTTTGGATAGTTGCTATGCTGCCAGTGCTACGCGCAGTTGGGATCATCCCAGCATTCGCCGCGGCAACAAGATCGATGAAACCCAAATTGATTTCAATAGCCTGGTTGCTCCCGAAAAGGAACTTCGGCGGACGTGGGAAGGTTCGTCAAAGAGAAACACCCGTACAGCACAGGTAGGCAGCGGGTGGCTACTCGAGCCAAAGGGCTACGTGTTGCTGGCGGCTTGTCGCGCTAACGAAGAGGCTAACGAACACCCCTTCGATGGCAAACAGACGCATGGCGCGCTGACCTATTGGATGGTCGACGGATTACAACAAATCGGGCCAGGCTTCACTTACAGGATGCTTCACGACAACATTCTTGCCCGTGTTCACAGTCAGTTTAGCAATCAGACTCCTGAGCTCGAGGGTGAAGGCAATCGTGTTGTGTTCGGTTCAGGCGAGGCCGTTTCACAGCGCGGTATCACGGTGTTGAAGCTAAACGGAGAGGGGACGCTGCTTTTGAACGCCGGCGAAGCTCATGGGCTGAAGATCGGATCACGCTTCAACATCTTTGCTCCCAATGAGCGTGATCTCTCAAAGAGTGAACGAAGCATCTCACAGGTAGAAATTACCGAAGTTCTCGCACTTCAATCCAGAGCCAAAATCATCGAGGAGCGTGATAGTAAAAAGCTGCAACCAGGTTCTCAGGCAGTGCCGATGGAGGCAGGTACGATACGTTTAGGTCGACGAGTGCGAACGAGGATCTCGAGAAACGGAGTTGCCGCTCCGAAAGACGCCGCCGCATTGCAAAAGATCACTGATCTGATTGCTCGTCAATCTGGTCCTTTTATTTCCATCGCTTCGGATGAGGAGGCCCCTGACTACTTTGTGACGGTGAATGAGAACGATGAATACGTAATCTGCGATGCGGGAAGTTATGAGATTCCGAATCTCAGGCCCGCGCTCAGCAGCATAGCCGGGGACGGCTCTGCGGTGGTACAGCGACTGGTGCATCTTTCGCGGTTTATGAGCGTGAGAACGCTGGGTAACAACAGTCCTCAGTCGCGCCTCGCACGTAAAGTAGTCGTAGAGTTAAGGGGAAAACAGGAGAGCGACGCTCTCGATCAAAAGCCAAAACGTTTCAAGGGCAGTCCGATTGTGAAGACTGGCGAGTGGATCGTTCTGCGCGTGCGAAACAAGTACTCGCGGGCAGTGAATATAACAGTATTCGATCTGCAATTTGATTGGGCGATCAAACAGATCTATCCCGAGGGCGCAGGAGCATTTGAAACGATCGATGCGCACGATGAAATAATCTTGCCGGTGCAGATGACTCTGCCGCCGGGGTACGAATCGGGTGTAGATACGATCAAGATTTTCACGACAGTTGAGCCTACGAGCTTTCGTTGCCTGGAGTTGCCGGCGTTGGACCAACCCGAACGTATGCACAACGTGCGTGGCGTGCCCGCGAACAAGCTGGAGGAATTCCTCACAGCGTTCTCACCCGCTGCTAATAAAACGCGGGTGGGCACAGTAGCAGTTAACACGGAAACCTTGTGGACAGCATACGCGGTGGAAATCGAAATCAGACGTTGATCGAGTTGGTGAGATTGGAAGCCTTTTGGAGTGCGCCTACTTACGACCTCAGTGTGTTTTGTCGTGTGTTTCGTCGCACGAACGTTATGTGAAGTGCGATCAGAACCAAGACAGTGATTGCCGACACTGCATACATGGTGGCGTGACTATTGTGCTCGACCAGGACCTTGTCTCGGTACTCACCTTGCAAGACGAACGCGGCCCAAAAGTATGGGGCGCGCCAGCGCGGCTGCCGCCACATCGCCTCTTTCGCCTTTCTGAGTGCAGCTGAAGGTGGCAGGCCTTCGTCGAACATCGCGCGGTAAAAATGTTTCATTAGCTCCGCCGTCGCGCGATCGTCGACTTTCCAGAGGCTCGCAATCACGCTCTTCGAGCCTGCGTACATGAAACCACGCGTTAGTCCCACCAGCCCCTCACCTTTGACTTCTTTGCCTAATGCAGTCCGGCAGGCGCTGAGCACTACGAGCTGCGTTTGGGAAAGATCCAGGTTGTAAATGTCGTGGAGTTGCAGAAAGCCGTCTTCACTCTGCCCTTTCGCGTTTACGAGCGAGAGCATGATGCCGGAGAGTTCCGGGTGAAGCGTGTTCACAATGCCATGCGTGGCGAAGTGTACGATCCTGTAGCGGCCCAACTCTCCATTGGTTGCAATGGTTCTTCCCGCAGCGAAATCCATCGCTACGAATCCCGCACCCGAGGGTGTAACGGCCATGATGGCTTCCGCCTCCTGCCGCGTTCCAAGCAAACGGGGAATGCTCATAGCACCGGGTGCCATAATGTCGCGTATCGCGCTGTTTTGAAAACTCACGGGCTCACCAGATTGAATCGGTGCTATCGCGGCCGGCGCGGAAGCCTGATCCGATCCCTCGACTCTCGGATCACTCCTCTCAAACACCGGATCCGCCACGACCGCCACCAGTTTTTCTCCATTCTGAACCGGCTTGGCGCGCCGGATTATGCTCAAGATTGATGCCGACGAAAGGTTCGTAACTTCATGCGCTAACATCAGCGGAGCCGGGCCTTTTTGTTGTTGGTCGGTTGCTCGACGCGGCAGCGGCAATGCATCGAAGGGCAGATACTGCAATTTGCCGTCGCCGATAATCAGCAATCGCTTGCCCCGCATTAGGTGAGCGACTGGCCCCAGCACCATTTCGCTCAACACCGCGGCCGCGCGCCAGTAGTCGTCGTCGCCTGCGGCGGCTCGTTGCGCGAGGTCCCCTTTGCCATCTTCAGCCATCGCTTGCCGCGCAGTTAGAAATCTGTTGACCTCATCGGCGGCTGCTTCGATTCGATTGCCTGCGGGTAAGGTAAACGAAGCAAACGAAGCGGCCGTGACGGCCCACACATAACTCGTGTCGTCATGAAGTGCATACTCGAGCAACAAGACATTCGGATCGCTCAACTCTGATTGAATCTCTTCGAGCTTCAGCGGCTGAGGATTGGTTAGGTTTGCATAAAGCGGACTCTGCTGCCGAATCTGAGTTTGCAACTCCTGATAGGAGGTCGTGATTTGCCGTAATTCCTTCTCCGCGATTTCACTTTCTGCCTTAGCATTTCCACTGAAAGCGCGCATGCGATACGAGGCCTTGGCCGTCAGTTGTTCTTGAAGTACGCGCTCGCGCTCCAGCAAAGCAGGATCGATACCTTGACGAATCTTCGCACGGCCTTCGGCAACAATTTCGAGCAGAGATCGGGCCCGCGCATTGTCGTTCATTTCGAATGCGCGCTCGGCAAAGTTTTGCTCCGGATGAAGCAGATGCATCTTCATCAAGAGATCGATGCGAAGAGCAGAATACTTCTGCACCGAGGCGAAGTAGGACGCGCGCAAGTCCGGGTTGACGATCTGTGCCCGCAACGTCTCGATCGCATCATTCGATTCGGTGATGTGCTTCAGCGCGTCGTCGAGTTTTCCGAGGTCCCGTTCTGCTTGCGCAATCTGGTAGAGCGTGGCGGCTTCGGCATTCCGATCGCCTGCGGCTCGAGTGAGCGACAGCGCTTTGCGGTGATAATCAAGGGCTGTCTTGGTCTGTTGTTTAGCCTGATAGATGCGGCCAATCTCATTGAGCACGTTTGCCTGGCCGCGGCGATCATTCGTCTTGCGATAAACTCGAAGCGCCTCGGTCAAGCCACGCAAGGCGCCCTCGCTATCGCCGTCAGTACTGCGTAGAACACTCAGGGCCGTTAGTGCGTATGCCGCGAGTCTGTGCTGGCCTACTTCTCGACTCTGCTCGAGAGTCTGTTGGAAATACTCGCGCGCTTCTGAGTTTTCTCCGAGCGACCTGTGGACGCGCCCGCTATAGTAACGAGTGACAGCTTCGAATTCGCGATTGCCGAGCTGCTGATAAATCTGCAATGCCTGTTGATACTTGTCGAGGGCGACTCGCGGCTCGTTCAAGTCTTCGTAGGCCTTTCCGATGCTGTTGAGTGCGATCGCCTCCCCGGCGCGATCTCCGATCACCCTGAAGATGTTCATCGCTTCGGCGTGCTTATCGAGAGCTGCTTGCTTCTCGCCCCAAAAGGATTGGATTGTGCCGAAAGCGGTGAGTGCCAGCGCCTCTGTGCGACGATCGTTTACGGATCGAGCGAGTGATAATGCAGTATCGAGAGCTTCGCGTGCCTGACGCAATTCGCCGAGATCCGAGTAGCAATATGCAACATTGAGATTCGCCAGTGCCTGACCCGCACGGTCGCCCGCGGATTGAAACAACTGCGAGGCGCGCATAAACAGTCTCGTTGCATCTTTAAGTCGGCCGATCGCGTAGTTGACTTCACCGGCCATATTTTGTGCTTCGGCGTCATCACGTTCGTTTACCCCGTTGACGTTCCGTGATGTCCTCCGCGAGTAGTAATTCAACGAGCGCTCCGCAAAACGGAGAGCTTTGCCGTTTTGACTCATATAGATATTGACGTAACCGACACGAGTCAACGCGCGGAACCTCGTGGCCATGTCAGAGCGGGCAGCGATCCTCGACGCTTCAAGATAATTTGCTTCAGCTTGCTTGTATTCACTCAGATAGAAATGAATATCCCCGAGGGATCGGAGTGTTTCTGCTGCTTCGTGATGCCGGTTCATAGCCTGCCACAGTTTGAATGCCTCAGAGAGCTTAAGAATCGAGTCGCGCAGCGACGATTCGTTCCACTCAGCTTTCAGCCTTTCGGCCTCCGAGGTTAGTTGTTTTGCGGCGAGCGCCTTGGCATCGAGTGGCGCCTGTGCGTGTGAAATCTGGAGGAGGAAAACCAGGGTCGCTCCCGTGAATCCGATTTGCACCAGACGCAGAATGAGCTTGGATGACGCAGATGTGCGGCGTGTTAAAGCGCGCGGTGCTGACGGCACGGCGATCAGGTGAAGGCCAAACATTAAGATGGGGCAGTCCTCCTGTGAAGATCAGCGGGCAGCGAGGGTTAAAATTGCGGAAAGTATCTATCACGAATCGATACGGAGTTCAATTGAACTGCACCGCTTTGGAGTGCGGCGGCCTGGCACCGGTGGTTATGGAATGGCGCTAACGACCACCGCACTCCGACGAGGGATTTGTGGGACGGGAGTTTTGGGAGCGAAGCGGCTAGTGAGGATGCCAACTGCACTATTTCTTCCTTGCCTTGCTCTTTGTGCTTTTACTCTGGCGCGCACTGTTGTTCTTTTTGTTTGGTCCCTTAGTAATTACATCACCACCTGCGCGGGTTGAGGACTTCGGCGTCTTCTTTGATCGCTTGCTAGCACCTTTGGTTATTACATCACCTCCTGCCATGATCTTCCTCCTATCTGTAGTTTTTTGGACTTCTGCTTTACATGTCTGCTTCGTTCAAACATTACAAATCCACCAGTAACGTTTTTCCTCTTTCGTCATAGAGCAGTGAACGACTAGCAGCGCTCTGAGTCTTACAGCCGAGGAGCCTCTCCTCACTCGCCGGCCAGTCAACACACTGGTCGAGACTCCTCGGCGCCCGGGCGCTGATGCACCGATCTGCGTTGGCGGGCCGCAGCTTACAGTTGATTGAGCTTCATTAGTCATGCGGGCATATTGTCACCTTCACAACGAGACTTTTTCCGTCGCAATGCTGACGCCAATTTGGTGTCCCAGAGGAAGACACATCCTGGGTGATGCACCAAGTGAAAGCAGGGGAGCGAACTTGTGGGATTACTGTTGTGAGTGTCAGACGTTCTGGATACCGAAATCTGGAGCTTCCGAATCGGCTTGTCCAGTCTGCGATCGCAAAGCAGGGAAGCGTTACCTGTGTGACAAGTGCCAGACGTTAACCATCGAATCGACAACGCCAGCGAGTGTAAGAGAAGTCATTCTCTCGGCGCTGGGAACACCTCAGCCGGCCTGCCCAGGCTGTGGCCAATCGCAGGGCCAAGTTGTAGTTCCTCATGAGTGTGCGAGCTACGGTGCAAGTTTCGTCTCCGCACGAGCTATTTGCCCGTTTTGCAAGTTCACAATAATCAAAGAATCTGACAACAAGGCAACTGCTAAAGGACCGGCGGCTGCCAATCCCAAGCAACAGCAATCGGCGCCAAACAATCGTCGATCACGCGTCGGCGCACGCGTGATCGTAGCCTTCGCTGCCGCGGTGGTCGCTCTTATACTCATTCCAAGTTTGATACTCCTGGTGAGTTTTGCGATCCGCGGTAAGGCTACGAATGGAAATGAGGATGTTCGCAGCGCAGCTAGTCCGCCACCGGGCATGGTCTACGTGCCGGGCGGAACTTTCATAATGGGCGAGAACAGCGGTGATGAATATCAAAGACCGGCTCATCGCGTCGAAGTGAAGCCGTTTTTTGTTGATGTTCACGAAGTGACCTGTGCTGAGTACGAGCAGTTTATTAGCGCGACCAGATACGAAACGCCTTCTGGCTGGCGTACACAGACTTGCCGCGACGGTGAGAGCGAGTTGCCGGTAACCGGAATCAATTGGTACGACGCACGCGCTTACTCTGTGTGGGCCAACAAACGCTTGCCGACTGAAGAAGAGTGGGAGTTTGCGGCGCGAGGTACGGATCGACGCGAGTACACCTGGGGCAACAATTGGAGCGCGCGCGCCGCGAACGCCGGAAATTCGAGCGCAGGACGTTTAGTCGCCGTTGGTCTATATCCGGAAGGCCAAAGTCCATTTGGTGTGATGGACATGATTGGTAACGCCTGGGAATGGACCGCAAGCGATCTCCGTCCTTACCCCGGAGCGCACATTGCAAATCTGCCGTCGGGACCAAGAAAGATCATTCGCGGTGGCTCATGGGCGACAGACGATCCACGGGATTGGACCACCACTACCTTTCGCGGCTTTGCGCTTCCGTCTGGTGGTCGCGACTACAGCAAGATCGGTTTTCGTTGCGTCAAGGACGCTCCAAAAGAAAAATGAGGCACCTCCGTCTCATCAGTGTGACCTTGCTTGTCCTATTTTGCGCCACGGCTTGCCTGGGTCAGTCAGGGCGTCCCGACGATTCGTCAAAGCCGCCATCGCCCCCACCTGCTCCGGCGCCCATCGAGCGACCGCCCAGCACTACAAATCGAGCACGATCATCCAAGCCATCACCTCGCAAACCAGAGCCGGTTGCTCACATCACCTTGATCGTACGTCCATCCGACAGCCGAGTGATGCTCGACAATCAGGAATTCAGTGCCGTTGACTCGACTGGATTGTTGACGTTCAAAAACCTCAAGCTCAACTCGCACGTCCTCGTCGTCCGACGCTCCGGTTATCGCGATCGGTCATTCGCTTTTACACCCTCTGCCGGTGAAAACAACCCATTTGAGATCGCACTCGAACCTTTACCGGGTGTTTTGCACGTAACTCCTTCAGTCAGCGCGGCTGAGATCACGGTCAGAAGTCTGGACGCTACTCGCGAAACGATCACTCGTTCCGGAGTGATCGAAAACCTCGAAATACCCGCAGGCAATTATGAAGTGAAAGTATCCAAGAACGAGTATTTGACAGTGACGCGACGAATAACGATCCAGCCGGCGCAGTCACTTTACCTCGAACCTCAACTTGAAGCGGTCGAGATCCCGAAACCAGCACCGCCACCTCCGCGCAAAGTAATCACGGCGCCGATGACCTCCACGATCGAAATCGCCGGAAAGTATTTGGTCGTTCGACTGCATGGTGCGTCAGGTGCGTTGTCGAACATCGGATCGATTGACGTGATGGCAAACAAAGCAATTTCGGGGCTGGCGGATATCAAGGGCTCTTTGTCTGGTCAGCCGTGCGAAGTCGAGTTTGTGCGAATGGAGAACGTTGCTGAAGCAGCGCTTCTGGAAACGCCGAGCCCGTCTAATCAATGGTCCACGGTTGCGATTCGTGTACGGCCTAAAGATCAAAAACGGCTCGTGCATTTTGTCATTAACTGGAGATCGCTGAAGAAAGCACAAGCGATCCAATAAATCTGAATGTCGGGAGAAAAGTTATGAAAACATTCCTCTTGCAGGTTGCGCTACTCACAGTCTTGCTATCTTTCTCACCGCAAGACGCTTACGCCTCCGATCCAAAGCTACCTCCGCCCCCGAACCTCAAGATGTCGCTGCAACTGTTGTCGCCCATCAATACTGCCACTGCGAAGAAAGGCGACAGGTTTAGTTGCAAGGTACTTGCGCCTGTCGAGTACTCGGAGACAATCGTCGAAGGTGTTATCCGTGATCTGAAGCGTTCCGGCAAAATGAACAAAGATTCGAAGATCGACTTGGCGTTTGACAGGATCACGAATGCAGAAGGCCAGAGCTACAAGTTTAACGCCATGGTGGTCGAAGTGTTCGAAGTCGCAAATGCATCGAACCAGGGTGTAGCTGATAATGAAGGTACATTGAAGAGCAAGTCGTCAACAGTAAAGACCAGTGTCAAACGCGCCGTTATCGGAGCTTTGATTGGAGGAGCCATTGGTGGACTTGTCGCTGGTGGACAAGGAGCAGCCGTCGGAGCTGCGATAGGTGCCAGCGCAGGAGTGACGACAACTCTGGCCAGAAAAGGACCCGATCTGGAATTTAAGACCGGGACACAATTCACGGTGATGACTAGCGGGCGACGCTGAGCGCAAGGTGGAGGCGTATATGTCGATGGACCTACCCAGAGAATTCTTCACTCCGCAGAGTATGTTAACCCTCACTGGCGCGACTGGAGCTACCTTTGTAATTGCAAATGGGCTTCAGAAGGCTTTCGACTTCAATCCTAAATGGCTCGCGTTAGTTATTGCGGTGACAATTTGTGTGGTTGGTGTGTTTGCGACTGGCGGGCGGATGGTGGATTACTTTGTCGGTGTTATGAATGGATTTCTGGTCTATTGCACCGCTGCCGGCGCAACTGGTTTCGCCGCAGCTGCTCAGTCAAATGCGCAGGCCAGTGCGACGCGCTCGTCGTCTGTGTTATCGTCCAAGCGCTTTCTTTCCCGGTGGTGGTGAACATAGGATCGTACAAATGATTGCGGATCCAGGCCTCGATAGCCAATAAGCCTTTCAAACACCGTCGCAGTTGTGGCCAAATTGTGGCCGGAGAAAACCGAAAGCGTCTGTACACTGGACCACTCATTCACGCTTATTTCGCTCACGCCCGAACATATCGCTGAGTTGTTCGGACCTTGCTGTGTCCCATAAGCGCAGCGATCGTGAAGGCGCCAACTCCCGCCTCCCCTAACCTGGTTCCGAACGTTGCCCGAAGATCGTGCCAGACCAAAGCTTGGATCTTTGCGGCAGCACACGCAGCATGAAAAGCCCGCTTCATATCCGTCAAGCGTTTGCCAGTCTTCGGATTTGTGAAAACGTTATCCTCATCCGACTTTGAACGACACCGCCTTAACATGATTTCACGGACTTCTGGATTCATCGGCGCCTCGCGATTCTTTCTCGTTTTGGTACCAGTTACCCAGAATCAGATCTCTTGGAAAATCGGATATGTTTGACCCGAAGCGTTAGTAGTTCGTTCTTTCGCAAACCTGATTCACGTAAGAGGATTTGTCTCAACCTCTTTGAAATCCATCGCAAAGACTAAGATGCGACTCAATAGAGCCATCTCCAGGCTGACGGTTGCGAGTGAACGAGAGGTCTTATGCTTTGTTGGCGTACTCAACCGCGTCTGTTTAAATCGCTCGTTCTGGCTTCTGGGATTGATAACGTTCGCATTAAGTCGGAACGAAAAGTCTTATGCTTGTGAAGTCCTTCGCTCTTCGGGCGAAATATTCAGCTCGGCATGAAAAAGCTTCGTGAAATCCACGTCTTGCAGAGTCGCCTCAGGCGAGGTACCCAGACTCGCAGCTAATTCACGTGCCGCGCCACCCGGTGCGGGAACGGCGACAATCTTTGCCTCAGGATGGAATTGCGTGAACATCGAATGCTCCGCGAGAATCCCTTCCATGCCGCCAATGAAAACCGCAGCCGTGAGATCCTCGCGCGCAAGCATGACCTCCCGCATGCGAAATAGGCTTGCTTCTCGATCGTTAGGAACTGCATCAATGTAATCGACGTTTGCAAAACGTTTGTTTTCTTCGGGAAAGAAATCCTGGAAATACCTGCTCTGATAAAGCACCACCGATTTGGCGTATTCGACTCCGAGATATTCGCACATGGTCCAGACCATGGGAGTGATTGCCGGATGGCCTCCCCAGACGATCAACCGCCTGCCTAACGCAGTCATCATTAACGACCGCACTGCAGCCTGGATTAAGAAAGGATCAGCAGTTTCGTAGTAGCTGCTTCCCGCGTCGGGTACACTCGCAGATAAAAAGATCGCACTCATTAGCGTTCCTCCCAATCGGCAAAGCTCCAAGCTGCCTCGCTAACCTTGATCCAGCGAACTCTCTGAATATTTGTCTCTAACCACGTCAGGTGTTCCAGGCAGTCCTCACTCAGGCCAACATGATCGTATAGGATCCCGACCGAGTGACCGGAGGTGTGAACCATGGCGGTATGTAACGTTAGCGACGTAGGCACACCAACCGCTGGATAGACGACCACAGCTTTACCGTCTGGCAATTTCACATGGACAACTTTATGAGGGCCGACGCCCACGATTACTCCCCCGATGCGTTTCACTGCCAATTGAAGATTCGTAAACAGATCCAAGCTGCGAACGGCAATGCTTGCACTACGTACCGCCTCGAGCTGGACACAAATTTTTTCGATCGACTCTTTGTTTAGGTGACCCGTTTTCAGATCCACGTCAGCAAGAGACAGGTCAACACGAGCTGCCGTCAGAAACGTGCGCGGGGACGGCTTAACATCGGGCCAACCCACGCGGAGCACGGCTATGCCCTTCGCAAGCGCACGTCCATATTCGCTGTTTGTCCAGCGGCTCTCAAAATACCCGGGCGTGTCAAGCATCACCAGCACGTCAGCATCACACAAGCGATTCCATAACATGTTTTGGAAGTCCACTGCGGGAGGGATTCCGTGTGTGTCAAGGAACACATCAAAGAGTCGTGCCGAGAGAGCGTCAAACAACTGCAGGGCGGCCTCCCTGGCCTCGGTGCGTCGATAGCTTACAAATACACGACGTTGACGCGGGAGCAAACCGACGCACTCCAGCACTGCTGTGGCTATTCGCTCTGGTCCATGAGTCCTATAGCTCAACCCGTTCAGCGCCCGGAGTGATGCGGGAATTTCAGTACCGAAAGCGCTGTCGGTCGACGGTATTGGAAGCACTGGAATCCCGCTGGCCAACACGCTGCTGAGGCCTTCCTCCGACACGCCCAAGTCACCGAAGAAAGCTACTGCGGCAGCCGTTTTCTGTGATGGAGTGAAGTTGGTGGGACGAATCGAACAAGTGACCTCCGCGCCAAGATGCAATCCGAACGGCGCGATAAGTTCCGAAAGATGTCGCGTCAGTTCGTCGACTTGTTCTTCTGAGGGCGCCCCCATTAGGGCAAGTTCATAAAGAGCCATCGATGTTTCCAATCATCAACCCACCGTCAGTATCACCTGCGGTAGCCGGTGGATGAACGATGAGGACGTGTTTTCTACCGGTTGACCCAGGCGCTGCGCGGGTCGTACTGACATCTATCCAGGTACACTTGTTTGCGAACTGGGTCAGATAAAGCTTTAATCCGGTAATGAAAAAAGGCTACCTACTACTCACGCTGGGAGCAATTTTATATGGCACTGTCATCGTCGGCGGCCAGTTCTTCGTCCAACTCGGATTATCTCTTTTCCAGCTCGTCCTCTTCTCGATGGTGATTCAGTTCTTGTGCATTCTTCCTATCGTCCTACTAAAGCCTGCGTATCAAATTGAAAAACGATTTATTTCATTTTTTTTGATCTACGGTTTGATCGGCGCGGGCGCTGAATTGGCCCAATTCGGTGGCTTGTTCTTTCGAGTTCCTGTTGCAGTCGTCGCATTTCTCTGTTATACGCAGCCACTTTGGACTATCCTTTTCGGGCGCCTAATTCTAGGAGAACCAATTACCGGTCGCAAAGTTGCGGCAACTGCACTGGCGCTCGCAGGCGTCGCTGTGTTGTTAGCGCCGGCTTGGTCCGGCAATAGCAATGTCTCCGGAGTTGGCTTAGCGATAGCCCTCGCCGGGGGCGTTCTCTTCTCACTCTGGGTTATTTGGGGACGCAAGAGTGGCATCAGCAAACTCCACTTTGTGACCACAACCTTCGGTTGGTCGATCTTCACTACCCTATGGCTTATGCTCGCGTGGCCGCTTATCTCATTGTGGATCCCCGATCGATCGATAGTGAGCTTATCTCTTGCGCTGCCACCACTCTACTGGTTCTACCTCGTAGTTTTTACACTTATCGCAGGCTTGATTCCAAACTTCTGTTTTTTTAGGGGCTTGCGGTCGATGGAAGCAGGAGCGGCTGGAATCATTTTACTCCTTGAACCCCTGGTCGCGAGCCTTTTGGCATGGATGCTCTTTGACCAGGAAATTGGGTTAGGAACGGCAGTGGGAGGCTTTCTTATTCTTTTGTCGAACTACTTCGTTGGGAACATGCTGGATACACCCTCGCAGGAGTAGCAGCCAGAGTGTTATTGGTATCTAGCGATCCGTGTCAAAGATCATTATGGGTCGGATATTCCTCAGTTACCGTCGTACAGACAGTGCTGCCGAGACTGGACGTCTGTTTGACCATCTCAAATCCCATTTTGGCGCGGCCTCAGTATTTATGGACACGGCCAGCATTAAGTCAGGCGCGGATGCTGTTGAAACTATCACGAAGAATGTTGAATCCTGCGATGTAATGCTGGCGGTGATTGGCAAGCGCTGGTTAGCAAGTTTTGCCCAAAAG
>Ga0075425_100000916_pt1 | contig 28311 bp, 30 predicted proteins | sample SoiMethybrSBSTD4_FD_75300 | JGI IMG/M metagenome (GOLD analysis project Ga0075425, IMG submission 75300) | Bulk soil microbial communities from a Populus tree surrounding site in Tennessee, USA - Soil MetaG P. TD hybrid SBSTD4 | ecosystem: Environmental > Terrestrial > Soil > Tree plantation...
CCGGATGACATCTCGCAAATTGTTTTTCATCTGGTTCAGCGCGATGCCAACTTCACCGATCTCATCGCGGCTCTTTACTTCGAGGTCCTCAACCGCCAGATTGTGGCCGGCGATTTGCTGGGCCATGCGCAGCATCGCCGCGATAGCTGCAGTAATCGAGCGCGCCGTCAGCACAGCAACCCCAATTCCGACAAAAACGCCTGTGAATGCGAGAAACAGGACGAGCTTCTGGGCACGGGATTCGGTGACCTCCGTTCACCAAGGACCTGCTTTTTAAATGCCTGTTCGCTGTTTACAAACTGATCGATGGCCTTTGGAAGCTCTCGTGCCTTCGTTTCTCAGTACGTCGAGCGCCTCCTTATGCTTGCCCGCGCGCTTGAACGAGACTTCCTGGTCGAGGTAGCTGCGGTAGCTCTCATGCAGCCGGTCTATCTCGTCAAAAAGACGCTTGCCGTCATCGTTCGAAGTTTTTCGCGTATACCATCGGCGGACTCCTTGTATTCGCGCTTTCCCTCCTCGACTCGGTCGAGCATGGATCCCTGGCCCAAAACCAGAAAGCCGCGAATGCCCGAACTCACCTTCATGACGGCAGCTTCCATGCCCCTTGCCAGCTCTAGCTTGTGAGAACGGTCTTTCAACCTAGCCCGTGAGCACATCCAATTGAATGAATGTTTGGTACGAGATAAATGCAGTAAGAGCAAGCCCCAGTAGCAGTGCTCCAAACTCAATTCCAAGCCTGGCTGGCAGCTTCACTCTAACCATAGGTAATTCCTGTGCAATTTGTTGCCAGACGCACTCCGACACACATAGTCGCCATCGGCAAAACAGCCAGCGCCTTTATTGATTTGCGTCTACCTAATGCCATTCGTAATAGGCAGCTCCAAAGCAAGTAATGAAAATTAGTCGCTGCTATACTGAGAAATCTGAAATGCCCGCCAGCCGCCTAATTCGATCCACAACAGTCTTATGCGTTCGCCGGAACGGCGATGTAGTGATGGCCGGCGATGGCCAGGTCACGCTGGGCGAAGGTGTAATCAAGCATTCAGCGAAAAAGATTCGGCGGCTTTATCAGGACAAGATTTTGGCCGGATTTGCGGGATCCACCGCCGACGCGTTTTCTCTATTCAGCCGGTTCGAATCGAAGCTCGAGCAATACCACGGAAATTTGGGTCGCGGCGCAGTCGAATTAGCCAAAGACTGGCGCACCGACAAATTTCTGCGTCATCTCGAGGCGCTGTTGCTGGTCGCAGACAAGGAGCAGACGTTTTTACTAAGCGGACAAGGCGATGTAATCGAGCCCGACTCTGGCATTGCCGCAATTGGAAGCGGTGGTCCGTACGCCCAGGCTGCCGCTCAGGCTCTGCTTCAACATACGCAACTAGGTGCCCGGGAAATCGCGGAAGAAGCAATGAAGATTGCGGGCAAAATGTGCATCTATACAAATGACAAGGTGACAGTAGAGGAACTCTGAAAGCGGCTTCAGGCGTCAGGCTTTAGGCTTCAGCAAATCAGTGAAGACCTGATGCCTAGAGCCTAGAGCCTGACGCCGAATTTATGGCTATTTACTTACCCGCAACTGCCGAAGAAGAACAGCTGGCTCTTGATGAGCTGACGCCGCGCGAGATTGTCGGTGAACTCGACAAGTACGTGGTCGGGCAGAAGGATGCGAAGCGCGCCGTCGCCATCGCTCTGCGCAATCGCATGCGCCGCCAAAAGCTCCCGCCCGATATGGCGGAAGAAGTCATTCCCAAGAACATCATAATGATTGGTCCCACGGGCGTGGGAAAGACCGAGATCGCCCGCCGTCTGGCGAAACTTGCGAATTCGCCATTCCTCAAAGTGGAGGCTTCGAAGTTTACCGAAGTCGGTTACGTCGGCCGCGATGTTGAGTCCATGATCCGCGATCTGGTCGAGATCGCGATTGACAATATCCGCGCGGAAAAACTGGAAGACGTCGCCGACAAAGCCGAACTGAATGCCGAGGAACGCTTGCTCGATATTCTGCTTCCACCGGCCGCTCCTTCGGGCACAACCCCGGCAGGTTTTACGCTCGAAGCTTCGTCCGGCGATTCCTACTCGCGCACCCGCGAGAAACTGCGCCAGCAACTCCGCGAAGGCAAACTCGACGATCGCACAGTGGAAATCGACGTACGCGAGCGGAATTTTCCGTCCTTCGAAATTATCAGTAACCAGGGCGTTGAGGAGATGGACGTCAACATTAGAGACATGTTGCCGAACATCTTTGGCCAGCGCACAAAAAAGCGGAAGATGAAGGTCAACGAGGCCTTCGAATATCTCATTCAGGAAGAAGAGCAGCGCCTGATTGATATGGACCAGGTCACGCGCATGGCGATCGACCGAGTGGAAGACGCCGGAATTATTTTTCTGGACGAAATCGATAAGATCGCCGGCCGCGAGGGGGGGCACGGGCCTGATGTCTCACGCGAAGGCGTGCAACGCGACATTCTGCCAATCGTCGAGGGCACGACGGTGAATACGCGTTACGGTATGGTTCGCACCGACCACATTTTGTTTATTGCGGCCGGCGCGTTCCACGTTTCGAAGCCGAGCGACCTGATTCCGGAACTACAAGGTCGCTTTCCCATTCGCGTCGAACTGCAATCGCTCACCATGGACGACTTCATCCGCATTCTGACCGAGCCGAAGTCATCGCTGACCAAGCAGTACACGGCACTGCTCGAAACTGAAGGCGTGAAGCTGGAATTCACCAAAGACGCTCTCGAAGAGATTGCCCGCTTTGCATTCCGCGTGAACGAGGGCACCGAAAACATCGGCGCTCGCCGCCTGCACACCATCATGGAGCGCGTGCTGGACGAGATCAGCTTCTCCGCTCCGGACAGAAAGGGCGAGCAGGTTGTCGTGGATGCGGCTTACGTCGGCAAGGCGCTCACGGACATCGTAAAAGATCAGGACTTGAGCCGCTACATCCTCTAGAAGAGCCGGACTTGAGGGTTTGATATCCTTCGGTCTGCTCACTCCCATGAAATCCGTGAATCGCACCCGCCTCGCCTCCCTTATGCAGCGCGAGCAGAAGAAGTTCATCGACGAGCGGCCGAAATCGAAGGCGCTGTTTGAACGCGCTGGGAAATCCCTCCTCGCCGGCGTTCCCATGAACTGGATGGTGAAGTGGGCCGGCGCGTTCCCGCCGTTCGTGCGCGAGGCCCAAGGTGCATCATTCTTCGACGTGGACGGTCATCGTTACGTTGATTTCTGCCTTGGTGACACCGGCGCAATGACAGGTCACTCGCCTTATCCGACGGTCAAGGCGGCGGAAGAGCAGATGAAGCGTGGCATCACGCTAATGCTTCCCAGCGAAGATGCAGTGTTTGTGGCTGAGGAACTCCAGCGACGCTTCAATCTCCCCTGCTGGCAATTCGCGCTCACCGCAACTGACGCGAACCGCTTCTCGATCCGCCTCGCACGTCAAATAACCGCCCGCCCCAAAATTCTGGTGTTCAACTGGTGCTATCACGGCACTGTGGACGAATCCTTCATCACGCTGCAGAAAGATGGCACCGCTCGCGCGCGCAGCGGCAACATTGGCCCACCCGTCGATCCGTCGGTTACGACCAAAGTTGTCGAATTCAACGATGTCCCGGCGCTAGAAAAAGCCCTCGCTACCGAAGACGTCGCGTGTGTGCTCGCCGAACCAGCAATGACCAATGTAGGCATCGTGCACCCCGAGCCGGGGTTTCACGCGGCTTTGCGCGATCTCACGTGCAAATACGGCACGCTCCTGATCATCGACGAGACCCATACAATCTGCGCCGGGCCAGGCGGGTTCACGCGTGCCGAGAACCTCGAGCCCGACATCCTGGTTTTCGGAAAGGCCATTGGCGGCGGCATTCCAGGCGCGGCGTATGGATTTTCGAAAGAAGTTGCCGACCGTATCATCGCGAAGCAGAGTCTCGAAGAATGTGATGTCGGCGGAATCGGCGGCACGCTTGCAGGCAATGCTCTTTCCCTCGCAGCCATGCGTGCAACGCTGACGAAAGTGCTCACGCCGGAAGCGTTCGCTCGCATGATTCCACTCGCCGAGCGCTGGACGGCCGGTGTTCAGAAGGTTATTCAAGAAGCACGCATCCCCTGGCACGTCACCCGGCTCGGCTGCCGCGCCGAATACCTCTTTTCTCCCGATCCTCCAGGAAACGGCCAACAGGCACACGATGCCATGGACTTCGAACTCGAGCGCTTCATGCATCTGTACGCGATGAACCGCGGAATCCTGCTCACACCGTTCCACAATATGGCGCTCATGTCGCCGCAGACCGAAGCCGCGGACGCCGATCTCCACACAAAAACCTTCCGCCAGTGCGTGCAGGAGCTGGTGAACTGAGTCTGTTACTCTTTCCGCACCGATGCGCGCGAGATTGCGTTGGATTCCGTACCTGTTCTCGATCGCGGTGCTGGCCTCCTGCGGCAGTCCTGGCGTTCCTGTACCGCCATCGCTCGAATTACCCAAGCCGGTGACTGACCTGCACGCAGCTCGCAAAGGCGACAAAGTCTCTCTCAGCTGGACCGCCCCGACTTTGACTACCGATCGCCACAATATTCGGCGCCTCGGTGACATCCAGATTTGCCGCAGCATTGGTTCCGCGCTCAAAGAGTGTGGAACTGCGGTGGGGAAAGTGCCACCTTCTAAGTCTGTTGAGCACACTCGATCCACACCGCAAGTCACATTCACGGACGAATTGTCATCCGCCCTGGAAAATGCGAACCCGAGCGCGACCGTCTTTTACGCCGTGAGTGTGCTGAATTCTTATGGACGCGGCGCCGGGCTCTCGAATCAAGTACAGGTTTCCGCGGTACCGACGCTGCCTCCGCCCAATGACTTTCGAGCTGAACTGACTTCCGATGGAGTGAGACTTACGTGGACGCCAGTTTCCACTCCGCCAGTTCCGGGGGTTCATTTTTCTTACAGGGTGTATCGACGCGAACAGGGACGTACCAACGACGCGATGGCGGGTGAAGTTCCAGTCGCGAATGATTCTCCACCGACTTTGTTGGACCGTGGCCTCGAATGGGAGAAGACGTACGCGTATCGAGCGACGATCGTCAGCAGAGTTTCTTCTGCGCTGTACCCTTGTGGTGACGAAGGCCTCCTGACGCTCTCCGATTGCGGCACCAAGGCCTCAGTCGAAGGCGACGACACTGCGGCCGTGACAGTCGTGGCGCACGACATCTTCCCCCCCGCAGCTCCGACTGGACTTCAGGCAGTTTTCTCCGGTCCTGGACACAAATTGTTCATAGATCTGATTTGGCATCCGAACTCGGAATCCGATCTGGCCGGCTATAACGTTTACCGGTACGAGCAAGGAACCGCGTCCGCGCGAGTCAATTCAGACCTGGTCAAAGCACCGGCTTTCCGCGACGAGAACGTCAGCTCTGCGCATCAGTATTGGTATTCGATCGGCGCAGTCGATCTGCGGGGCAACGAAAGCCCGCATTCGGAGGAGGCCAGCGAGGCCGTGCCATGAAATATTGCCGCTTTGAGAATAATGGAGTGATCGACTTCGGACTAATAGAGTCGGTCGCCGGACGCGACGCGATCACGGCGATTATTCACTCGCCCTATCGCGCTACAGCCCCCCAACCAATTTCGGCCATCCCTTTAACCGATGCGAAGCTCCAAGCGCCGGTCCAACCCTCCAAGATCGTCTGCGTTGGCCGGAACTATCGCGAACACGCAAAAAGAGCTCGGCAACGAAGTTCCGACTGAACCGTTGATCTTCTTGAAGCCGCCTTCTTCTTTAATCGGGCCGGGACAAACGATCATTCTTCCCGCAATTTCGGCCCGCGTCGATCACGAAGGCGAGCTTGGCGTGGCAATAGGAAAGACATGCCGCAATCTGCGCGCGGACCAGGACGTGAGGCCATACATACTCGGTTACACCTGCGTAAACGACGTGACCGCGCGCGACCTGCAAAAGAAAGACGGCCAGTGGACCCGCGCCAAGGGCTTCGACACATTCTGCCCTGTCGGCCCAATCGTCACGGACGAAATTGATCCCTGGTCAGGCGTCACCGTCGAAACCCACGTCAACGGAGAACTGCGGCAGCAGGGCAATACACGCGATTTCATCTTCCCGCTCGATGTCGTCATTCGCCACATTGCACAAATCATGACCTTACTTCCAGGTGATCTGATCGCGACCGGTACCCCAAGTGGAGTGGGGCCGCTTAAGGCTGGCGATGTGGTCGAGGTGACGATTGTTGGAGTGGGAGACCTGCGCAATTCGGTTAAGAACGAAAACACCTAGCAACCAGCCGGATCGATTTCCCCTCGCAAGCTGTCACGAAACTGACGTTGAACTCCTCACTAAGACCTATCGACAGGTTCGTATCAGGGCACGGCTTTCAGTCGTGCCGATTGGAAGTTCACTCGCGAGGTACGGCACGGCTGGAAGCCGTGCCCTGATAGGAACCTGGTCACTGCTCCGCCCGAACACCACAGCGTCGAGACTATAATTCACAGCACCGAATGGCTCTCACCTCAGGCACGAAGCTCGGCCCATATGAGATTCAATCCGCAATTGGCGCAGGCGGAATGGGCGAAGTGTACCGTGCGCGCGATTCGCGGTTGGGACGCGACGTTGCTCTAAAGATTCTGCCTGAGTCCTTCGCCCGAGAAAGCGACCGGCTGCATCGTTTCGAGCAGGAAGCGCGTGCGGTTGCGACACTCAACCATCCCAACATTCTCGCGGTGTTCGATATCGGCCAGCAGAACGGCTCGCCTTATCTCATCTCCGAACTACTCGAAGGCGAAACCCTGCGTACCGTGCTCGACCGCGGTGCTCTCTCGCAGCGCAAAGCGATTGAGTACGGAGTGCAGATCGCGCAAGGCCTTGCGGCTGCCCACGAGAAAGGCATTGTCCATCGCGATCTTAAACCCGAGAACATCTTTGTCACCAAAGACGCTCGCATCAAGATTCTCGATTTCGGTCTAGCAAAGCAGGCGCAAAAAGCGAGTGTTGCGGCGTCCGATGGCGTGACCTTGACCAGTTCCCACACCGCAGCAGGAGTGGTGATGGGCACCGCCAGCTACATGGCCCCGGAACAGGTGCGCGGCGATCTGGCCGATCCTCGCACTGATATTTTTGCTTTCGGTGCGGTGCTCTACGAAATGCTCTCCGGAAAACGCGCCTTCCGCCGGGAAACTACGGCGGAAACCATGACAGCGGTCTTAAAGGAAGACCCGCCTGAGTTAGCGGATCCCGGCCATCCGGTTTCGCCTGCGCTCGATCGCATCGTGCGCCGCTGCATCGAAAAGAGCCCGGAGCAACGATTCCAATCCGCTAAGGATTTGTCTTTCGCCCTGGGCGCGCTGTCAGGAACCGATTCCAGTTCCGTATTGCGGTCTGCCACAGCCGCTGAGCGTCTTCAATGGTTGAAGTGGGCGATGATCGCCGTGGCATTCGTTATTGGGGCTGCCGCTGCGTGGCTCTTCGTGACCAGGCCGGCGCCTCAGCAGCGCATGCAATTCGCCATCGCTATACACAGCGAAGTCAGCCACATGGCGCTTTCTCCCGATGGCATGATGTTGGCCATGGTCTCGCCGGACGAGAACTCTCAATTACCAGTGCTGCTGGTGCAGAAAATTGGTTCACCCGACGTTCGCTTGCTGAGCGGAACCGAGGGTGCCAGTTATCCTTTCTGGTCCCCTGACGGCGCATTCATTGCATTCTTCGCCGCTGGGAAGCTGCAAAAGATATCGGTTAACGGCGGAACCCCACAATTCATTGCGAACGTTCAGGCCGCCCGTGGGGGCAGCTGGGGCAGTCGCGGCGTGATCGTCTATGCGCCAGATGCAGGTGGCGAATTATGGCGCGTGAATGCCGACGGTACTGATACCCGGTCATTGACTGCTCAGTTAGTTGAAAAAAATGAGGACACCCATCGTTGGCCGGTTTTTCTGCCGGATGGCGAACACTTGTTGTTCTGGGCGGGTAATTTCGGGGACCCGAAACAGGACAAAAATAGCGGAATTTTCTTGACCTCTCTGGAGGCAAAGCAAAAGCGCCTCGTGGTCCCATGTCACTCGAGCTTTGGCTTCTCCACAAACCGCATCTTCTTCGCAAACGAGGACCAGCAACTCGTCAGTATGGCATTCGATCCATCGCATTCCATGGTTTCCGGAAGCGCCGACGTGCTGGCGAAAAACATCGCTTTCCAGCCGTCTGTTGTCTGGGCAGCACTGACTGTGGCGCAGAATGGAACGCTGGTTTACAACTCTTCTGGCGCAACCAGATCCGTTCTCACGTGGATGGATCGTTCCGGCAAGGAATTGGGCCAGATTGGTAAGCCAGCGGTACAGTGCAATCCCAAGCTCTCGCCGGACGGCAGCCGTGTTGCTCTTGATGTCAGCGACCAGAAGGCGAACGCAGTTGAAGTGTGGATCATGCGCTTGGATGGAACTGCCACCAGCCGGTTCACTTTCGATGGCTCCGAAGACGTAGTGCCGCTCTGGTCACATGATGGCAGCACCATTGCCTACCGCAGGAATACAGGAGAAGGGCCATATCTGGTACTGAAGAAAGCCAGCGGTCTTGAGCCGGACCACAACGTGCTCCGTGTCTCAAACATTGAAGATGCAATACCGAACTCCTGGTCGCCGGATGACTCGCAGATCGTCTTTATGCGAGAAGGCGTAGCTCAATACCGGCTGGAACTTCTCTCGGTGCACGGCGGCAAGCCGGTGCCCTTATTCCCAGGACTGGGGCATCAGACCAACGGGCAAATCTCTCCCGATGGTAAATGGCTCGCCTACTCATCAGACGAGTCCGGCGATTGGGAAGTTTACGTCACCACCTTCCCGGCGGCGGCCGGCAAATGGCAGGTTTCGCGAGGAGGCGGCACCGAGCCGCGCTGGCGAGCAGATGGCAAGGAAATCTTCTATCTCGGGCCGCGCGGAATGATGACTGCGGTGGCGGTCAGCACGATTGGAACTTTCTCAACCAGTACTCCGGTTCAACTTTTTCAATTTCACGGGCGGGCTCCGATCTCATCCACAGACGTGTTCAGCTACGATGTCACCAAAGATGGCAAGCGCTTTCTGGTCAACAAATACTTGAAGCCAGAAACAATTTCGCCGCTGACTATCGTGCTGAATGCAGGCGCGACGGCGGCCAATTAGCACGCGTCTCTGTTTATTCCAATAGAATCCAAGTCCATCATGAAAGCCATTCAAATCAAGCAAACCGGCGGGCCTGAAGTACTAGAGTACGTTGACCTGCCCGCTCCAGAACCTAAGCCCAATGAAGCGGTCGTCAAGATCGCCGCCGTAGGGGTGAATTTCATTGACGTCTATCAGCGCGAGGGCCGCTACAAAGTTCCGCTGCCGTTTATCGCCGGACAGGAGGCCGCGGGCGTGGTCATGGCCGTAGGCGCCGAGGTCAGGTCAGTGAAGTCAGGCGACCGGGTTTCATTTTGCAGCGTGCAGAGCAGCTATGCTGAATACCAGGCCGTTCCCGCCGACCGGCTCGTGCCAATTCCTCAAGGTGTAAGCGAGAAAGAAGCAGCGGCAGCCATTCTTCAGGGGATGACTGCGCATTATCTCCTGAACGACACGTTCCCCCTAAAGCGCGGCCAGACCACCCTCATTCATGCAGCCGCAGGCGGAGTCGGACTCTTGCTGGTTCAGATGGCGCACCACATCGGCGCGCGTGTGATTGGAACGGTTTCAACTGAGGAAAAGGCCAAGCTCGCGCAGGATGCCGGCGCCGACGAAGTCATTTTTTATACGCAAACTGACTTTGAAAGCGAGACCAAGCGCCTGACCGGCGGCAAAGGCGTTGACGTGGTTTACGACTCGGTAGGGAAAACCACTTTCGAGAAGGGGCTAAACGTCTTACGTCCACGCGGAATGATGGCGCTGTTTGGTGGTTCCAGCGGCGCAGTGCCGCCCTTCGATCCAATTGTCCTTAGCCAGAAAGGCTCGCTCTTTTTAACACGACCAACGCTGCACCACTACACCACCAGCCGCGAAGAGCTGATGTTCCGCGCTGAGGCTGTATTCGGAATGATTGCTGTCGGAACGATCAAGCTAAGGATCGAATACGTCTACAAGCTCGCAGATGCCCAGCAGGCCCACCGCGATTTGGAAGCAAGAAAAACAACTGGGAAGTTGCTGCTGATTCCGTGATCGCTAACTTGCTGGTGATCGGGCAACCAAACTGTCATCTCGAGCGAAGCAGTGCGTGAACGCGATGCGGAGACGAGAGACCTTGTGCTTCAGCGCTACACGGCAGCTTCGCGCGGCTTAAACACAAGGTCCCTCGACTACGCATGATTCTCGAATCATGCTTCGCTCCGGGGATGACAGAGATGGTGGAATGACTGGGCCGTGAGCTCACCGAAAACTACGGTTTCACTCGCACCTGCACTCGAGCTCCGTCGGGAAGGCTCCCATCCAGCAGCTCTATCTTGCCGCCTCGCACTACTCCCTCAAACTCCCGCTTCGGTGCCGCCTGTGGCGTGCGAAACGGAGTAGCACCTGATCCCTTATCCATCGCCGCATTTGCCAGCTCATCCGCTTCCCGATTCTTCCCGCGCAGCACGTGCTCGATCTCAAAACAATCGAGTTGTCGAATCAACTGCGAGGCGCGCGCATGCAGGTCACGCAGCGTCGGGTCCTTCACCTTGTAAATGCCCTTGATCTGCCGAACCATCAGTTCCGAGTCGCTGATGACTTTGAGCGCCTTCGGCCCGTGCTCGACGGCATATTCCAGCGCCGCGATTAAAGCCTGATATTCGGCAACATTGTTTGTCTGCCGTCCCAGATATTGGCTAAGGGCCGCCACCTTCTTCCCGGTCGAATCATGAATAACGACTCCATAGCCAGCGGGGCCAGGATTACCGCGTGCGCCGCCATCAGTATTGGCGATTAGGAAGTTTTCGGGAAGGGAAGCTCTCATTTGATGTCAGATTGTAAAGCGGAAAAGGTTCGCCGTTTCACATATAGACGCCGAGCCGCTGAGGTTTTTTCTCTGTGTCCTCGTGTCTCTGTGGTGAAGCGTTTTTGGACTTCACCTTCCCGCCGCTAATCGCGTCGCGAGTCTTTGTGGCAGATTCGCGGCAAAAATCTTCTCCTGGGCCGCACGCAAGTCGTACGGCACGCGGCAAAATGTCACAAGTCGCTTGTCGGAATCGAACAACGCAAATGCGGCGCGCCAATCGCCGTCTCGCGGTTGCCCCACCGAGCCAGGATTGACCATATAGTTGGCCCCGGCTTCGAGCGGGAAGTCGCATGTCTCGCTCTGTCCGATGCTGGCATAGGCGGGATGTAAAGCTTCCCCAAAACCGCCGCGCAACAAAAACGTTCCCTGAATATGCGTGTGTCCGAAAAAAGTAAGGCTCACTCCCGACTCGATCAGGGGCTGTAATGCCTCCTGAATTGACACCACATATTGATCTTCATCGTTGGGCGCGCCGTGTACAAATTGAATGCCGGTAAGCTCGGGAATATTGATTGGCCCCTGCGGCAAGGCCTTCAGCCACTCAAGGTTTTCATTCGTGAGCTGTTCGCGGTTCCAGAGCGCGGCAAGTCCGGCGATCGGATTGAAGCTCTGCACATCTTCCAATCCAGCAACAACCTTGTCGTGGTTACCGCGAACGAACGTGCCCCCTAATTCCCGCGCGCGCGCAGTGACCTCGTTGGGGCTCGCTCCATAACCAACGATGTCGCCAAGATTCACAACCCCATCATGCGGGGGCGCCGCCGCCAGGCACGCCTCGAGAGCTTCGAGATTGCTGTGAATATCGCTGAGAAGAAGTAGGCGCAATCGTCACCGGAATTGGGATTATAAACGTGAGACCAGCATTCACGATTCTAGACGTGCTTCGGATTTACCACCGGGCATCGCGCCCAGTGACCCGGCGCAACTTCGATCAGCGGAGGCAGTGCTTCGGCGCAAGCCGGAACGCGAAACCAGCAACGCGGCTCGAAGCTGCATCCCGCGGGAAGACGACCTAATGCAGGAACGCTGCCTTCGATGGTTGGCAGAGGGCGATTGCGCTCGGTATTGAGGGTTGGCACTGCGGCGAGCAACCCGCGCGTGTAGGGATGTGCTGGCGCATGAAAGATATGTTCTCGCCGGGCCAGTTCAACCACACTACCGGCATACATTACCGCAACCCGATCTGCCACGCTGGAAACCACTGCCAGATCGTGCGAAATAAACAGCATCGTCAGGCCAAATCTGTGCCGAAGTTCTCCAAGCAGATCCAGGATTTGTGCCTGGATGGTGACATCGAGAGCAGTCGTGGGCTCGTCAGCAATCAAAAGCCCGGGACGATTCACAATCGCCATGGCAATCATCACGCGTTGGCGCATCCCCCCTGAAAGCTGATGAGGGTAGTCGCGGGCGCGGCGTTCGGGATCGGCGATGGACACTTCTCTCAGCGCTTCCACCGCCCGGTTCCACGCTTCCTTCTTCGAAACCGCTTGCTGCGCCGTTACCGCCTCGGCAATTTGTTCTCCCACGCGCATCACTGGATTCAGCGCCGTCATCGGCTCCTGAAAAATCATGGCAACGCACGATCCGCGAAGCCGCCGCATGGTTTCGGGATCCAGAGCGAGAAGATTGGCTGGCGCCGACCCATTCGCGGCAAACAATATCTCGCCGCTGACGGATGCCTGAGGCGTGAGCAAGCGCATGATGGCCAGCGATGTCAGTGACTTTCCCGAGCCCGACTCGCCCACGAGGCCAAGCACTTCGCCGCGATCAATTTCAAAGCTGACATCGCGGACTGCGATAAGCGGCCCCGGTGGAGCGGGAAATTGGACGCTTAGATCGCGGATTTGTAGCAGCACAGACAGATGTTAGCAGTGCTTCCAAGAAACAGGGGAACTACCCGAGACATCCCCATTCAGATTTCGACATGATGGGATGAACAACGTCTCCTTTGATTGAGCCTCTGCCTTTGAAGAAGCCGGACATTTCATCGGGGGCGGGAACAAACGGAACAAGTTTCGCCACAGCTTTGCCGTGCTTAGTGATGACGAGCGGTTCACGCGTGGCTCTGACCTCATCTAGGAGCTTTAGACACTTTGCTCTGAATGCGGTGGCTGAAATGGTTTTCACAGAAGTTTCATCGTCAAAATATAACTCGCAATCACCTACAATCAAGTCGTGGTCAATTTTATCGCCATCGATCACGTCCAACTCGCCATGCCGGTGGGCGCAGAGGACGTCGCTCGCGAATTTTATTCAGGGCTCCTTGGAATGAGCGAAATCGCGAAGCCCGCCGAGCTCGCCAACCGCGGCGGATGCTGGTTTCAGAGCGGGAGTGTTCAGATTCATCTGGGGGTCGAGGAGGACTTTCGCCCGGCTAAGAAAGCCCACCCGGCGTTAATCTGTGCGAGCTACGACGACCTCGTTTCTCATTTACGCGCCGTCGGAGTCGCGGCGTATGAGGCCAACGACATTCCCGGCGTGCGCCGTTGCCATGTTCACGATCCCGTTGGCAATCGCATCGAATTGATGGCGCCGACCACGTAGGGCTCAGGGACGATCCTGCGACCGTGAGTACCGCAGTCCTGTCGGCCCTGAATGCGCAGGAATAGAATCAAGCCCAATTGTGCCAAAGCCTGATGCCGGTCCCAAGGCGCTACAATACAGGTGTCATCCATGTACGAAGTCACTGTCGAAGATTCCTTTGCCGCCGGGCACTACTTGCGCAATTACAAGGGCAAGTGTGAGAACCCGCATGGGCACAACTACAAAGTGCGCGTCACTCTAGCGGGTAAGGAACTCGACAAAGCAGGGCTTCTGTTGGATTTCAAAGACCTGCGTGAGGTCATGAAGCACGTCATTGATCGGCTGGACCACCAGATGATCAACGACATTTCGCCTTTTACGGAAGTAAATCCCTCGGCGGAGAACCTGGCGAAATACTTTTATGACGAGACCAACGGCAGGCTTCGGCAAACAACAAACGGGCGGGTCTGCGTAAAAGACGTAACCGTTTTTGAGACCGATTCGACGACCGCGAAGTACAGCGAATAAGCACTTAGCAATTGGCACTTAGCATTTGATCGGAATCACCAGGATCTGCGGGGGCGGAATGCCAAGTGCTAAGTGCCAAGTGCTGCAATGCAAATAACCGAAATCTACAAGTCGCTCCAGGGGGAGTCCACCTACGCGGGAATGCCGTGCGTCTTCGTCCGCCTGACCGGCTGCAATCTCCGCTGCACCTGGTGCGATACGGAATACAGTTTCTATGGTGGCAAGAAAATGACGCCCGAACAGGTGTTCGACGAGGTGGAGCATCTCAGCCCAAACGGAGGCTTAGTCGAAATCACTGGCGGTGAGCCCATGCTGCAGGAGCGCGAACTGGTGCCATTGATGCAGCGGCTGCTCGATTCCGGGTGCAGAGTGCTGTTAGAGACCAGTGGCGAACGCCCGCTCGATCGCGTCCCTGCAGGAGTAATCAAGATCGTGGATGTGAAATGTCCAGATTCCGGCGAAGGCGACACCTTCCACATCGAGAACCTCGAAACTCTGCAGCCACACGATGAGATCAAGTTTGTGATCAGTGGCCGCGCTGATTATGAGTTTGCCCGCGATTTCACGCGTCGCCATGATCTCGCAAAAGCGGTGAACGCTGTCCTATTTTCGCCAGCCTTTCGGAAGGATGCCTCAGGCGCACGCGATTCATCGAACTGTTTGCTTGATCCGCAGGAACTTGCGGAGTGGATGCTCGAAGACAACGTTCCCGCCCGGCTCGGGTTACAGATACACAAGCTGATCTGGAGCCCGGCGCTGAAGGGAGTATAACGATCGGGTGATCGGGCCATCGGGTCATCCGGCGATTAGGCAACGTTTTTTAGAATCGTGAGATGACCCGATGACTCGATAAGATCCAATGCTTGATTCACCTCGATCCCGTGCCGTCGTTCTGCTCAGTGGAGGGATGGATTCGTGCGTTTGTGCCACTCTCGCCGCCCGAGATCACGATGCGACTGCACTCCATATCAGTTACGGTCAGCGGACGGAATCGCGTGAACGGGACTCCTTTCAGCGAATCTGCGACCGGCTGGGCCTTCGCGAACGCCTCGTGGTTCGCAACGAAGCATTACGGCTGATCGGTGGCTCCGCGCTTACCGACGAGAAGATCGAGGTGCCCGAATCGCACACAATCCGATCTGACATTCCGGTCACCTACGTTCCTTTCCGCAATGCGCACTTCTTGTCGGTTGCCGTGAGTTGGGCCGAAGTCCTGGGTGCATCTAAGATATATATCGGTGCTGTAGAGCAGGATAGCTCCGGCTACCCAGACTGCCGCCCCGCGTATTACGAGGCTTTCAATCGAGTGATTGCGAACGGGACTAAGGTTGGCGGCATCGAAATCGTGACACCGCTGATCGCCATGCGGAAGTCCGAGATTGTTCGGCTCGGCCTTCAACTCGGCGCGCCGTTCGAGTTGACATGGTCCTGCTACAGCCACGAAGAACGTGCCTGTGGCGTATGTGACAGCTGTGTCCTGCGGCTGCGCGCCTTCAGGGATGCCGGTGCGACGGATCCGATCCCATACGCTGCCACGCCGCAGATGGTATAAGTTTCAGTGCGAATCAAAAACGGGCCGCTGCCAGGTACGCAGGCGGTCGGGAGGCATGAATGAAACGCAGTCTGATGTTCATTACGATCTCTGCATTTTTTCTTTGTCTCGGGACGATTTCCTCAGTCGCCCAGACTGCAACCGTAAAGGGCGTCTGCAAGGATTCCGAAGGAACTCCCATTACCGACGCTCAAGTCACGTGGCACAACGATGACAATGGCCGCACCTTCAAGCTCAAGACGAACAAAAAGGGCGAGTACTTTTCTTTAGGCATCGAACCCGGCACCTACACGGTCACGCTCAGCAAGGACGGCAAAGACCTGGACAAGGTCGACAAGTATCACGTTTCGTCAGACGAGATTTCGCTCGACTTTGATCTCAAAAAGTCCCAGGAGCAGAGAGTTGAGCAAACCGCCAAAGAAAAGGGCATGACTACTGAGCAAGTCAAACAGGCTCAGGAAAAGCAATCCGAGACTACGAAATACAACGAAAACATAAAGGCCGCCAATGAAAAGCTGAATGCCGCCCACACCGCTTCAGCGGCCGGGGATTTCGACACAGCCATCGCGGCATTGAACGACGCGAGTCAAATGGTCCCTAAAGAGGATGTCGTTTGGTATAACCTCGGTCAAGCCTATGCGTCCTCAGCAAAGAAGCAGACCGATGCTGCAGAGAGAACCAAGCGTTACACCGAAGCCTACAACGACATGCACAAAGCCATTGATTTGAAGCAGGAAGCCATGCAAAGTCCGCAACCTGGTGCCAAGCCTCCCGCGCAAGGTCAAACGACGGACAGCCAAAGGCTCGCTGCTTACTACGCGAGTATGGGTAGCGCAGCCGCCGGAATGAGCAAGGCAGATGAGGCCACGGCTGCGTACCAGAAAGCGGCAGAACTGAATCCCCCAGGGGCCGGGGGATATTACTTCAATCTGGGCGCTACATTGACGAACCTCAACATGACCGGCGACGAGAATATGCGCAAGAAAGCCATCGAGGCTTTCGACAAAGCCATCGCTGCTGATCCAAACAACGCTGATGCGTATTTCTGGAAGGGGCAAGCACTTCTCGGCATGGCAAAGATGGAGGGCGACAAGATGATCGCACCACAGGGTACTGAGGACGCGCTCAAGAAATACTTAGAGCTTAAGCCGGATGGTCCGAATGCTGAAACCGCCAAAGCCGTGCTGGCGCAGCTGGGCAGCAAAATAGAAACGACGTACGGCAAGAAAAAGAAGTAGAGTCGGGGTTCTGCCGGAGGTCCGAGGCGGCTTTGGCCGCCTTTTGTTTTGTGCACGCGAGGAAGTCGAATGGGTTACCAAGGTCTATGGACGAACCGCCCTTTCTTGAATCCTTCCCTTTCTCTACAGTTGAAGAAGGTGTCTTTCGGTTGATTTCTTCAACCCAACACATCCCAATATGGCTGCCCCTGGCACAGCATTCAATGGCCTCACGTTGGACACGCTCCCGGCGAGTCCCGCCACCGACGAACTCCTATCGGCGATCCTTGGCTCGAACCCGCGGGTTAGCGATCTGATTTTTTCTCCGGGGCGAAGATTCCAGGTGCAAGTGAGCGGCGAGTTCGTTCCTGTTGAAGCTGATGCTGTGCAGACACTTACGGCTGACGACACCCGGCGCATCGCCTCCGACCTGATCGGCAACAACAAAGCCGCGATCGCCATGTTGCGCGAGCAGGGATACTGTGACGTGTCCTACGCCTTGGCCGGACTGGCGCGCTTTCGCGTGAATGTGTTTATTCAGCGTGGCAGTTGTGCCGTGGTGATGCGCGTGATTCCGACTTCAATCCCCGATTTCAAGGGCCTGGGCCTGCCGGAAACATTGGGCGAAATTGCGGGTTTGCGAGACGGTCTGGTGTTAGTGACCGGGCCGCGCGGCTCCGGCAAATCATCAACCTTGGCGGCGATTTTGAACCACATCAACGAAACCGAAACCTGTCACATCATCACCATCGAGGACCCGATCGAATTCCTCCACAATCACAAGCGCGCGACGGTGCATCAGCGCGAACTTCATAGTGACACGCCCAGCGTTTCGCTCGCCATTCGCGCCGCGCTGAGGCAGGCACCTAATGTAATTGCAGTCGGAGAGCTCAAAGATCGCGAAAGCATGGAACTTGCGCTTGAAGCTGCGGAAACCGGGCATCTTGTACTTTCAACTCTAAATACCTTGAATGCGCAGCAAACCGTAGAACGCTTCGTGGCGGCTTTTCCATCCGCGCAGCAATCCAATACTCGTGATCGCTTGGCTCGCATGCTTCGCTGCGTTATTTCGCAACGGCTGGTGCCCAGGCGTGAGGGCGCTCAGCGAATTGCAGTGTTCGAAATCCTCAAATCCGGATCAAGGGTTCTGGATCGTTTGCTCACAGGCGCCGGGTCGAGCAAACAATCGGAACAGCTCACCTTGGACACACAAATTGAAAAGCTGGTGCACGTCGGAATCGTCAGCCCAGAGATCGCCCTTGCGCACGCGATCGATCCCAAGAGTCTGGCCAAGAAGCTTGGAACTCCCGAGAAGTAATCTCACCTTGGTTGGATTTTGGCCTCCCGCCCCCTATCATCGTCATGTGGCGGTCTCTGCGCATCTTTCGACGGTTTTTAGTTTTGAAGAAGCGCGTCGTGTGGTTGAAGAGCATGCGGTCGGGCTTCGTGGCCGTGGACGCGAACTGATCCCCCTACTCGATGCTGCCGGGCGTGTTCTGGTAGAAACGCTCACCGCAGATCGCGACTTTCCCCCTTTTCCACGAGCTGCTCGCGATGGATATGCGCTCCGCGCCGCTGATGTGGAGAAGGTACCAGCCAGTCTGGAAGTAATCGCAGAAATTAAAGCCGGTGCTCCACAGCTTCCGGAACTCAGACCTGGACAGGCTGCCGCGATCATGACCGGTGCGGCTGCACCGGAAGGGTCCGACGCGGTAGTTATGATCGAGCACGCGACTCGGGCTGATGATTGCTTGCAGGTGATGAAGACCGTTTCGCGCGGAGAAAACATCGTCCCCACCGGATCCGAAGCTCGCAGGGGAGACAAACTGATTCAGCCGGGCGCTCGGCTTGGCTATGCGGAAATCGCAGTTGCGGCTGCCGTCGGACGTCCACGCGTACTGGTTTATTCCAAACCACGTATCGCCGTGCTTGCGACGGGAGATGAAGTGGTGGACGTGGACGTACCGCCCAGCCCAACCCAAATTCGTAATTCCAACAGCTATTCTCTCGCTGCACAGATTCAATCGGCCGGAGCTGAGCCGATTCTGCTTCCGATAGCTCCAGACGAACCGGCGCGCCTGCGGGAAGTGCTTGCCGAAGGATTTGAGGCAGACTTGCTGCTGATCGCAGGTGGCGTTTCTATGGGGAAATACGATCTGGTTGAGCAAACCCTTTCCGAACTACAAGCCGAGTTCTTCTTCACCGGCGCATTGATTCAGCCGGGGAAACCGATTGTGTTCGGGCGCATACCGTGTGGCGCGGACACTCTTATCCGCGAAGGGGCCTCGCCGTCTGCCAGCCACAAGTATTTCTTCGGCCTCCCCGGAAACCCGATCTCGACCATGGTGACTTTTGAACTCTTCGTTCGGCCAGTTATCGATCGCTTGGCAGGCGCTGCCTCGCGGAAGCTAGCTTTTCTTCACGCGAAGCTCAAGTCTGCAATCAAGACCAAGACCGGCTTAAAGCGCTTTCTCCCTGCGCTGATCTCTGGAGAATTCGAGCAATCTGAAGTGGAACTGGTGAAGTGGCAAGGCTCTGGCGACATCGCATCTGCAGCGCGCGCCAACTGTTTCGTCGTAGTCCCACCCGATCGCGAACGCATCGAAGCGGGAGAGTGGGTGCCAGTGCTGCTAAGATGACAATTCAGCTCCTGGCTCTGGGCTCTTGCGTTTAGCGTTCCAGAAGCATGGCTACCTGATGAGCAGTCGCCAACAGCCAAGGGCCGATAGCCAAGAGCCGCGTGCCCAAACTCTCCCATTACGACCGCACCGGCCGCGCGCGCATGGTGGACGTTTCCACGAAAACCGTGACCAGCCGGCAAGCCGAAGCAAGCGCGTTCGTAGCCATGGCGCCAGCAGTGCTGAACCGCCTTGCGGAGAATCCAAAGGGCGATCCCTTCGAGACTGCCCGCCTCGCCGGGATCATGGCCGCGAAGAAGACCTCAGAGTTGATTCCGCTCTGTCACCCCCTTTCGCTTTCGCACGTTGATGTCAGCTTGAGGCAATGCGAGAATGGAATTGCGATTTCGTCCAGCGCGAAAACCACCGCCGAAACTGGCGTAGAAATGGAAGCGTTGGTTGCCGCCAGCGTGGCCGCCCTGACGATTTACGACATGTGCAAGGCGCTCGATAAAGCCATTGAGATTCGCGAAATCGTGCTTGAGAGGAAAACTGGCGGCAAAAGCGGAGATTACGTTCGCAAGAAGTAGATTTTCCTGAAGGCTGATGGCTAACGACAGATGGCTGCTATGCAAAGCAACGTCAAACTCCTGCTGGTGGATGACAATCCCATGGTTCTCGGGATGCTGCGGGATGCTCTATCTCCCCTGGCAAGAGTCACGACCGCGAACGATGGCGCCGATGCGCTCCTCAAAGCAGTGGACGACCCACCCGATCTGGTCGTAAGCGACTATCGCATGCCGGGCATGGACGGGCGCCAGTTGGTCGAAAAACTCAAGAGCCGCTCCAGCACTTCAGGAATCGCCGTAGTGTTGGTGGCGACCAAGACCGACATTTCGGAAAAGCTCTCGCTGCACGACCACGCCGCCGACGAATTCGTAGAGAAGCCGTTCTTCTTAAAGGACGCCACCCAGCGCATTAAGCGCGTGATCGACAAGATCGCCATCGAAAAGATGTCCAAGTCTTCTTCCGCATCCGATGGAGTCGTGCGCGGCAGCCTGGCGCAAATGAACGTCATCGACCTGGTCCAGTCTCTCGAGATGGGCCGCAAGAGTTGCCTTCTTACGCTAACCAACGATGGCGACAAGTGCGATCTGTATTTCGCGGAGGGCCAGGTGCAGCACGCAGCCTACGGCTCCCTGACCGGGGACGAGGCTGTCTTCAAAGTCCTCCGCTGGACCGGCGGAAATTTCCAGATCAACTTCGACGGCAAGACCAAACATCAGTCCACGACCTTGAACACTCAAGGCCTGCTCATGGAAGGCCTGCGCTTGCTCGATGAAGCCAAGCGCGACGCCGGCGGCACCAGCGAGGAGGAAGAGGATGTCCTCCTCGATTCCTGAAACCTTTCGCGCGGCAGTTCTCACCGTGAGCGACTCCTGCGCGCGCGGCGAACGCAACGATCTCTCCGGCCCGGCGGTCGCCGGCGCTCTTCAAGAACACCATTTCTCAATAGTCGAGACTCGAGTGGTGGCCGACGATCACGCCGCGATCCAAAAGGCAATTGTTGAACTGGCGCGCAAGGCGAAGCTTGTGGTGACGACGGGAGGCACAGGCATCTCCGCTCGTGACGTAACCCCTGAGGCGACGCGTTCAGTTTGCGGAAGGATGCTTGACGGCGTCTCCGAGCGCATGCGCCGCGAAGGCGAAAAGAAAACTCCGTTCGCTGTGCTGAGCCGTGCTCTGTGCGGTGTTTGTGGCAGCTCGATTGTGTTGAACCTACCGGGCAGCCCGGCGGGAGCAGTCGAATCCTTACAAGCCGTCATAGACGTGATGCCGCACGCGATCCAGTTGCTTGCGGGAAAGACCGAGCACAAACTGAATTAGTTTTCACCACAGAGACACAGGGACACAGGGGCACAGGGAAAACGGTAGTTGGAAGGAATGCCCTGTAACGGAATCAAATCTCCAGGACCATGATCTTGGTTAAGGTTTTGTTTTCCCGGGGTCTCTGTGTCTCTGTGGTGAAACGACTTTAAATGCACACCATCAAGCACATCCTCACCCGCTATACGGCTTTTCTCTGGGGCATAGTACATCCGTGGGGAATTTGGGGCGTACTTGCGATTGCCGCGCTCGACGGCGCTGCTTTCGGCCTTCCGCTCGACGTGGTAGTCGGAGTCTTCGTTTCGCAAAACCATGCACGCTGGCTACTTTATGTCTTCATGGCTGCGATAGGCTCCGCGGTCGGCAGCCTGGTGGTTTACGGAATCGGATACGCCGGTGGCGAGGAACTGCTTCGTAAGCGCGTCTCAGCGGAACGGTTTCAAAAGCTTCATGACGCTTTCGACAAGCATCCCTTCTGGAGCCTGATGTTTCCGGCCATGCTGCCGCCTCCAACTCCATTCAAAATGTTTGCCCTCGCAGCGGCTGTGGCGGAGATGGGCATCGTACATTTTGTGCTGGCAATTTTTCTGGGGCGAATGGTGCGCTTCCTGGTGCTGGCGCTTCTGGTTCTGAAGTTTGGCCCGGGCGTAATTCGCACCCTCGGCGATTTCTTCACCCACCATTTCTACTGGCTCTTGATCCTGGCAGCCGTAGGTTTGCTGGTGTGGTGGCTGGTACGGCGAAGTAGAAGGCAATCAGCGCCGCAGACACTCGGCTGAGGCATACCCCAAAAAAAAGAATGTCGGGCTAAGCCGTCGCGGAGCCTCGGCTGTTCTCCGCTCGGAGGCTTAGCAGAACCGGCACCGCGAAGAACGCAATCGCGAACAATACGTCGCCGATGATCCTGTGCTGGTAAAAGGGTATCCCCGCTACGTAACAAGCAATCAACCCGGCAAACGTTTTGGGATACATGGTGTAGGCGGCCCAGACTCCGAAGTTGCTGGCGATGAAAAATGCGAGAGAGCTAGTCAATGCCAAACCCAGCACCGGAATCGGCTCTGTGCGATCGCGCAGCCGGGTTCCCAGCCAAATCGCCGCGGCATACCAGGCCCACGAAATCAGGTGGTCCCAGGCGAGTGGATACTGGTAGACCACTTTCGTGAGATAGACGTCCAGTCCGGCAAGCAGAAGAACGGGTACCCACAGCTGACGCTTGGCCCCGTACGCGCCAAAGAATAGCAACGAAGCGCCCAGAGGCGTGAAGTCCCACGGATGCGGCTGGATGTGTGGAATGACCAGCCGAAACACAATCGCGAGTACCACAAACGCATAAGCCAGCATGGAGCACCTCGGTAAGTCTTGATTTTGCGGTTTGGCACCTGGAACGTCAAGTGCGCCAGGATCGTGCGGGCTCGTCGAGCGCATCCTCAAGCCGTTTGTTGTTGGTGTGACTTTCTGCTGTGGGCGCAGATTCCGAATGAGCGCCAAAATAAAACGACTGTCATCTCGAGCGTAGCGGCGCGTAAAGCGCGACGCGAAGTCGAGAGACCTTGTGTTCGAGGGCTGCATTAGCAGCTCCGCTTCAAGCGCAAGGCCCCTCGATTGCGCATGGTTCTCGCTTCGCTCAAATCATGCTTCACTCGGGATGACAGTACGAGGAGACCCGCAATGAAGCTCCACAACGCTAGCGGCGCAGTGTGTCCTGGAGAAGATCTCAACTTACACGTGGATCAGATGTGAGCCGTGAATTCAGCGAACGCTGCTACTGCTGAAGCGCCTTCGCCTCGGCGGAATTCCCAATCGCATCCCCGGAGATCACCATCTCCACCCTGCGGTTCTGCTGACGCCCCTCGGCAGTCTCATTCGACGCAACTGGATCGGTCTTCCCGAACCCGCGAGCCTCAATCGCACTTTCCGAAATCCCCTGCTGGACCAGATAGTCCCGCACCGCGCCTGCGCGCTTTTGCGAAAGCTGCTGATTGTACTCGTCGCTCCCGACGCTATCTGTGTGACCCTCGACCTGAAGATGCAAGCTCGGATATGCAAGCACAATGCCTGAAATCTTCGCCAGCCGCTCGCGAGCACCGGGGAGAAGCTCGAAGCTTCCCGTCTTGAAGAGAACGTCGGACATGCTGGCGATCAATCCTCGAGCCGAATCGTGGGTAGCAAGGATGGAGTTGAGTTGCTGCAGCAACCGCGCCCGGAGCTCCTGTTTTTCTTTTTCGGCTTGCTGGCGCAACTGTTCGGATTGTGCCGCCGCCTCCTGCGCCTTTGCTGCCTGTGCCGCGAGCGCTTGTTGTTGTGCCACAGCCTCAGCCTTCGCTTTTTCTGCTTCTTCCTTCTGGCGCGCCGCTTCTGCCGCCGCCTGCTCGGCTTCAGCTTTCATGCGTTCGGCTTCCGCCTTCGCAGACTCGGCTTGCTTGGTTGCTTCCTCGGCTTCGGCCCGTCGCTTAGCCTCGGCTTCGGCATCAGCGCGGGCTTTGGCCTCCCGATCTTCTGCTGCCTTCTTTTCGGCGGCCGCCTTGGCCTGGGCTTCGTCTTCGGCGCGCTGCTTCACTGCCATGACTCGCGCCTCTTCTGCCGTCTGCTCAGTCTCCCGCGCCGCCGCTTCCACGGCTGTCTTGCCCTGCTTCTGCCGGTAGGCGTCTTCAGCGGCCTTTAGTTGGGCGTCGGCTTTTGCCAGGATCGAATTCGCATATTTGTCGCCGGCGGCAATATGGGCGATGCGGAGCGCATTCCGGGCCTCGAACAATTCCAGCGGCGTGGTCCGGTCAATCCCGAAAATCGCATTCTGGATACGCTCATTGCTCGCCGAGTAGGTTCCGCGTCCAACTAACTCGTACTTCGCGCTGATCTCTTCCCCTTGCGTAACGTTCTCGGGAACCACGCTTTCCATCACCACCATATTTCCAGGCTGGCTCACGGCGGAGTAGGGCTCCGCGGTCACGATCAGGCCAAACGTTTGAAAGTCGGTCACGGCTTTCACGTGCGCGTTGCTGTGATCCAGCATGAGTTGGCCGAGATTGTCGGCGCGTCCTTCAGGCGAGACCGCCCACAAAACGTAGGTCAGGTATTCAAGCCCGAACTTTGTTGCCTCGTCCATGCCCTGGAACTTCGCGTCGATGGCGATATTGGTCTTCTTCGCCTCGATCTTGGCTTCGCCGCTCGATCCCGCCAGCAGATCCGTCGCTTGAAACGCGGTTTTTAGCGAAGCTCCGGGCCGGTAATGCACGGCTTTCGTGGTGCGAGAAACCGGGCCCGCCGGAATAGCCGGAGTTGCAGTTTGTCCAGACCCAAAGCATGCAGAGCAGACGAGCGCCGCGAGACCAAAAAATCTTTTCACGTGTGTCCCCATTTTTCGAAAGCGTTGCAGCGAATTGTATTACTAATTGTCGCGTACACGGAGCCGACCTTCAGCAATGGAAAGTGTTGCTACTTTGGTTACGGAGGCGCCGATATACCTCAAGCAAGCACGATTCCCAGATCACCCGATGACCCGATCGCCAGATCATCCGATCCCAATCATCACCGCTCTGTTAATTTTCATCTCGCCTGTTTGACACCTTTTCCGAGCGGTTGTTATAGTCGAAGAGTCCCTTTGGATTCGGGTTCGATCGCACGGCCGCTGGGTAGGTTCATCCGCCAGGGTGAGCTCAACATAAACCAAGACTTCATACCAGCAGTTCGCTAACCAGCCCGGTCCTCTGAAACCGCCGCAGAGAGGCAACAACCTTGTTCGACGACACCAACGTTCGCTTTTCCGATTCCGACACCACAACCTTAACCGAACAACAGCCAGTCACTGAGGGCCAGCCCGAGCAATCCACGGCCCCGCACCCCGCCCAAGATGAGCCCAAGGCTGACGACTTCGCCTCCGCGCTCGAGAGCTTCACTACTGAAACGGAGGAAGCTGAGGGCGAAGACCACGTGATCAAAGGCACGGTGGTCAAGCTTACTGGCACGCACGTGGTTGTGGACATAGGCGCAAAGTCGGAAGGCATGGTGCCGATTGCGGAGGTCCTCGACCCCGCCGGTCAGGCGAAGTTCAAGCCAGGCGATGAAATTGATGTCATTCGCGACAAGGGTGAGACGGAAGAGGGGTATATCAATCTCTCGTTCCAGAAGGCGCAGAAACTGCGTGCGTGGGATGAGATCGAAAAGGCCTATAGCGAAAACCATTCGATCCACGCAACCGTTGTGGAACGAACCAAGGGTGGAGTCACGGTTGATATCCTCGGCGCTCGCGCCTTCCTTCCCGGATCGCAGATCGAGCTTCGCCCGGTCCGCAACCTGGATGCTCTGAAGGGCCAGAGTTTTGACGTCGCCATCGTCAAGCTGAACAAGAAGCGCGGAAATATCGTCGTTTCCCGCAAGCAGCTTCTGGAACAGGACCAAAACGAAAAGCGCGCGAAAGTTTTAGAGCACCTGCAGGAAGGCACCGTGCTCACGGGCGTCGTGAAGAATCTTACCGACTACGGCGCATTTGTAGACCTCGGCGGAATCGACGGCTTGCTGCACGTGACCGACATGTCCTGGGGACGATTGACGCATCCGCGTGATCTGGTCAACGTCGGCGATCAGATCCAGGTCAAAGTGCTCAAGTTCGATCCCGACAAACAGCGCGTTTCGCTTGGCTTCAAGCAGCTCACGCCCGATCCCTGGCTCGACGCTGAGCACCGCTATCCTGTCGGCGCGCACGTGCACGGACGGGTGATCAGCGTGACCGACTACGGCGCGTTTGTTGAACTGGAGCAAGGGATCGAAGGCCTGGTCCACGTGAGCGAAATGACGTGGTCAAAGCGGACCAAGCACCCATCAAAGCTGGTGAATGTGAATGATCAGGTCGACTGTGTCGTGCTCAGCGTGAATCCCGGTGAGCGCCGGATTTCGCTTGGCATGCGCCAACTAGCCGCGAACCCTTGGGACACACTCGTAGAAAAGTATCCGGTCGGCGCGACGGTTGAGGGCCGAGTGCGCAACCTCACCGACTTCGGTGCGTTCATTGAAATCGAGGAAGGTATCGACGGACTTGTCCACGTCAGCAATCTCAGCTGGACCAAACGCGTGAAGCATCCTTCTGAAGTTTTGAAGAAGGGTGATCGTGTGAAGGCCGTGGTTCTCGCGATCGATTCCGATAAGCGGCGTCTCTCGCTCGGGGTAAAACAGCTTCAACCAGACGTCTGGGAATCGTTCTTCCAGAACCATCGCATCGGCGACGTCGTACACGGGAAAGTGTTGCGGGTCGCAACCTTCGGCGCATTCGTCGAAATCGCCGAAGGCGTGGAAGGGCTCTGCCACAATTCCGAGGCCGTGGACGCAAATGGGGTTCCAGCTAAACTCGAGTCCGGCTCGGAGCACGATTTCAAGATCATCAAGATGAGCCCGGAAGAAAAGAAGGTCGGGCTGAGCTTGCGTGCGGCTGGCGAAGAAGCTTCTCGGAAAGAAGTGGAAACCTACAAGCAGCCGTCATCCAGCGCCGGATCAACCATCGGCGAGTTCGTTTCCTGGAAGCGTGCCGGCAACGAGAACGGCTAAACTTCAGAAAACCGCCACGGATTCACGGATTCACACCGATAAAGCTAAAGCTTTAGAACTTTAGATCCGTCAAAATCCTTGTGATCCGTGGCTGTTTTCTTGGTTTTCAAAAACCGCAGGGTCCGCGGATGAACGGGGACCAAGCTCTTGACCAAAGGATTGTTTTGATCCGCGCGATCCGCGGCAGGTTGGTGTTTGGCTGAGTGCTGCTGCCGACTGCTACTTCCCAATCTTCAGCACAATACTCACAACCTTGCGGTCATCGAACTGACTCAGCTTTTTCGTGTCGCTTGATTTCCCGTCCACCTGCGCATACACCTCATAGTCCACATTCGAGGCAAGAGCCGGGAAACGGTACACGCCATCGGGGCCCACGATAAACGTCTTCACCGCGCGAGTGCGCGTGTCAGTGACGTAAACGACGGCATTCGGAAGAGGGCTGTCGCCGGAATCAAGCACCTTTCCAGTCAGCAATCGGCCCGGGGAAGTGTCCTTCTCTTTGGCGACCGATGCGATTGAGAAGACCATCGTCAGAGCAAGCGATGCCACCATCCGCCAGCGTGTTTTGCTCATACCCACCCCCAAACTTCTCCCCTATTGTAGATGTAACCCGGTGTCGGCGCGCTCGTTGCTCTCAATGTGGACAGTAACCTCGGGGCTGGGCTGTAAGTGCCTGCCACCCGGCAACTTAACGCCCTTTACCTCCGCCCATATCAGGTAATCCTGTTTACCAGATGGTACCTCCTGATCGAACTCTCCGCGGTGGTTCGATCGTACTTGCCAACGCGCTTTCTTCTCGCCGGCTCTGCGGATTTTCACCACGCTCCCGGGCAGTGGCCGATCATCCGGTCCCCACACCGTACCAAAGATCAGCGCAGTTTTGACGGGTTTAGGACTTTTGCGGGCTTCAGAAGCGGCGTTGGTTGTCAGGAGAAAAAAGCAGGAGAGAGGGACGAGGACACACGTGGACAATCGAAACCACTTACGAGTCGTCGCCGTCCTCGGCCTCCTCTTCCTCTTCATCAGCGTATTCTTCCTCTTCCTCCACCGGCTTCAGTTCGACAGGATTGACGGTCGTGACTTCAAAGTCCGAGCCACACTCCGGGCAGGAAAGGACTTCGCCCTCATCAACCTCATCTTCTTCCACGTCAAGGCTGGTTTCGCATTCTGGACAGTAGATCATAATTGCCCCCGTTCCCTTCTGACGCTCGTATGATTGCACCCTGTTATATTTAGTTTCTTCCGACGTATAGGTCAAGTGGCCCCATACCCTGCCATGACGCGGTTTTTACAATCGCTTACGCCGCATATGGAAACACTGCTTCGACGAGTTGGAGTATGTTTCGAGTTTCATGTTTCGAACGCTTCGTGCCCGCTGGAAGTTCTACGGATATGGTGGAACTCGAAGCCCCGAAGTTAAACCTTCTCGCCTGAATCTTCCGCTTAGATTACTCCTGTTCGCATTCGGATTCTTG
>Ga0075425_100000917_pt1 | contig 28311 bp, 23 predicted proteins | sample SoiMethybrSBSTD4_FD_75300 | JGI IMG/M metagenome (GOLD analysis project Ga0075425, IMG submission 75300) | Bulk soil microbial communities from a Populus tree surrounding site in Tennessee, USA - Soil MetaG P. TD hybrid SBSTD4 | ecosystem: Environmental > Terrestrial > Soil > Tree plantation...
CACGTCGCGGGCACCGACAGCCTCGCGCTGCTGTTCGGCGGCGCCGGTTCGACGGCCGCACTGGGGGCCACGAACGCGACGATCATCGCCATCCTCCTCATCCTCGCCGTCGCGTGCAAGAGCGCGCTGCTGCCGTTTTCGAGCTGGCTGCCGCGCGCGATGGAGGGGCCGACGCCGTCGAGCGCGGTGTACTACGGCTCGCTGTCGATCCACGCCGGCTGCTTCCTGCTGCTGCGGTCGGCGCCCCTGCTGGAACATGCGGCGGGCGCGCGAATCTTCGCAGGGGCGCTCGGCCTCGCGACCGCGATCTTCGCCGCGATCGCGACGCGCGTGCAGAGCGACGTCAAGTCGTCGCTCGCCTTCGCCGCGCTCACGCAGGTCGGCATCATCATCGTTGAAATCTCCCTCGGCTGGTACACCCTCGCATTCATCCACATCGTCGGGCACGCGTGCTTCCGGCTGCTGCAGTTCCTAAGCGCGCCGAACGTCCTGCACGATCTTCATGGAATGGAGGACGCGATCGGGGATCGCCCGCACGCCCCGAGCTGGACCGAGCGGCTGCTGTCGGAGCGCGTCCGGCGCCGCGTATTCCTCGTCGCCCTCGAGCGCGGATTCCTCGACAGCATCCTGGACCGGGTGATCGTCGGGCCGTTCACGAGCATCGCGCGGCGGTTATCCAACATCGATCGACGCCTGTGCAATGCCGTGATGCCGGGCGATGACTGACCTCCTCTGGCTGGCCGCCCTCGTCGCGCTGCCAACGGCGGTGGCCCTGGCGTCGTACGTGCGCTTCGACGTCGAGCGGCTTCGGACGCTGTCGGTCGCCGCGGCGATCGCGATGCTGCTGACGGCGCTGTTCGTAGCCCGATCGCCGGCCCTGCGCGATCTCTCGATTCGCACGGATGCATTGAGCTGGGCGCCCGGGGGCGACGCCGTGATCCGGCTGAACACGCTGTCGGCGGTGCTGCTGCCGTTCGCGGCGGCGCTGTGGCTGCTGACGGTCGCCGTCACGCCGCGCGCGGCCCTCGATCGCGGCGGGCTCCGTCGCGCGGCGCTGGCGACGCTCGTGACGCTCGCATCGTTTCTCACCGAGAGCCCCGTCGTGCTGCTGATGCTGTCCGTGGCGTCTGTGTGGACGTTCCTGTCGGCGCTCGGCGATCCGGCGCACGCGCGGCAGCGGCGGATCGTGTGGGCCTACCTCGGGTTCTCCACGCTGATGCTCGCCATCGGCGTCGCGATCCTCGTCAGCCCCGGCGTGCGCCATCCGGCAATCGAAGCCGCCGGCCTCTGGCTGATCGTCGTGGCGGCGCTCGTGCGGAAAGGGATCGTGCCGTTCCACGCGTGGGTCCCCGAAGTCTTCGATCACGGCCGCCTCGGACCGGCGATTCTGTTCAGCGCGCCGCAGCTCGGCGCCTACATCACCGTGGTGCTGATCGTCCCGCGTGCGTCCCCGGAGATGCTGCGGCTGATCGCGCTGCTGGCGCTGGGGACCGCGGTCTACGGCGCCGCGCTCGCGCTCGTCCAGCGGAGCGCGCGTCGCGCGTGCGGGTACCTCTTCATGAGCCAGTCGGCGCTCGTGATGGCCGGCCTCGACTGCACGAGCGTCACCGCCCTCGCCGGCGGACTGGTCGTCTGGCTGTCGGCGGGGCTCGCGTTCGGCGGCCTCGCGCGCTGCGTGCTCGTGCTCGAAGCGCGCCGCGGACGGCTCGACCTCGATACCTATCACGGCGGCTACGAGCGCACGCCGCTGCTCGCGATCAGCTTTCTCGCGATGGGCCTCGCGTGCACCGGCTTCCCCGGCACGCTCGGCTTCGTCGGCCAGGAGCTGCTCGTCGACGGCGCGGTCGATCTCTTCCCGGTGATGGGGTTCGCGATCGTCATCGCCTCCGCGCTCACGGGGCTGGCCGTCCTGCGGATGTACTTTTCGCTCTTCTGCGGACGGCAGGACGCGCTGGCGCATTCGACGCTGCGCTTCGGGCTGACGCGCCGCGAGGCGTGGACGTTCGTGGCGCTCGTCATCGCGCTCGTCGCGTTCGGCCTCGCGCCGCGCCCGCTCGTCGATTCCCGGTTCGCGGCGAGCAGCGAGATCCTCCGGCTGCGCGACGCGCGGTTGCGAAGCACGCCGTAAATCCGTCTCTATTCCACGCGGTGCAGCGTGATCGTTTCCGGGTGCGCCACGGCCCCGTTCCGATCGCTGACGCTGGTCACCAGCAGCGTGCCGCGATCCACCCATCGATACGAGAACACGATCGGCTTGGCCACCGCAGCTGGATTTTTTGCGGCGATGGGCCGGAGCGTAATGAGCCCATCCGAGATCACGTAGGTGCCGGCCTCGCCGACGAACGGTCCCCACGTCGCCCGCAGCTCGTCGGCCGTGGCGACGCGAGGATCGCCAAGCGGCGCCTGCAGACCGGCCACAAGCACCCGGCTGTACTGAGTCGCGGAGAAGACCGCGAGGTTCGGTCCGGGTTCGATCGTCTGAGCGATCGGTGCGGTCAGCGTGATTTCGACGGCGCGCCACGCGCCGACGATTCGCGGCGCCGACGCCGCGGGCCGATCTCCGGCCGCCTGGAGCACGACGAACGCGAATACCAGCAACGTTTTCATGGCTGCCTCCTCGCGGGAAATCTCACCAGCCCATCGACATGAACGCCCGGGTGGACAGAAACTCTTCGACGAGCGGAACGGCGATCGCGTACATCTCGTACACGAAAGCGGCGAACACGGTTCCGCCGGCCACCACCACGCAGCTCCCGATCGCGTCGAACCACCAGTCGTCGCTGAAGCGTCCGTTCTTCATGGTGAGCCTCCTCGAGACGACGGTAGCGCCGCCCCGCGCGCGTGAGGCTTGAAGAAACCTTGAGGAATTCCTGATCAGGCGCCGACGGCCGATCGGCCGCCGATCGCCGTGAAGGATCCGTAGGCGGCGAGCGCGACGACGGTCGCCGCAATCAGGTAGGACGAGAACGCGTAGGGTGCGGTCGAGTCGATAGTGAGCGGAAGAAGCGTCAGCAGCACGGTGACGAACGATCCAACGATCATCGTCAGCAGGCCGAATCGAACGGCCACAAGGACAATCGCCGTCTGGACGACGAGGAACAGCGCGACGTCGGCAGCCGACGGCGGCAGAATCTCCACCGCGCGGACGCCGACGAGCATCCAGCCCGTGTGCGCGCGCACGTAGACCGCCGTCGAGGCGGCGATCAGGGCCGCGACGGCCATCCAGCGGCGCCGCAGCAGCACATACAGCACCAGCAGCATGAGGAAAACGGTCATCGTTTCGATGACCACCGGGATGCGGACCGTGGTGCCGATGATTCGTGAGAAGGCGTGACGGCCGCCAAGCAGCAGATCGCTCGACGCCGCGATGCCGACCGACCCGTCGCTCGATGCGCCCGCGGGGAATCCGGGCGGCTCGCCCAGCCACTGCCGCAACCGGCTGTGAAGCGCCAGTGCGAACGCGTTACCGATCGCGAGCAGGACTCCGGCGAGGACGTCGCGCCCCACGAGCGGATCGCGGAGGCTGCCGGCCAGCAGACGGCTCCAGCCGAACATGACTTCCGGCCAGATCCGCCGCACGTGCGGCTCGATCGCGATGTAGATCACCCACACGCCCGCTGCCACGTAGAAGATACTGGGCGGCCCCCGCGTGATCACCTTCACATCGCCGACCGCGAGCGCGTTGCTCACGACGCCGGCCACCAGCACAAAGAGGCTCAGCCGCGTGGCTCCGCGGCGATCGCCGCGCCCGGGTCGCAGGTTCCACCAGACCATCAGCAGGGTCAGAAAAAAGGCAACCGGCTGGATGACGTTCTGAATCGTGATGCCGACGCGATCGCCCGACGACGTGTGCGATTGGGGGTCGTCGTTCGTCGGCCGCGTCCACGGCGCCACGATCTCGAAGGAGACCGCCTTCCCGAACGCCGATGCCGCTTCGACGCGGATCGGCACATCCGGACGATCGGGGTACGCACCGGCCCAGGCGGCGCGCGCTTCCGCGTAGACGGGCGGAGTCCACCGCGGCTCGGCGGCGGAGAACCGCGACTGGGGCAATCCCGCGTCGGCGAAGAGCGTCGTCCAGTCGACGCTGCCGTCTGCGCGCAAGTCGCGGGCGGCCCCGGCCTGAGCCGGAATCGCCAGGAGGCTGACGAGCCTGCCCTTCTGATCGAGCGTCAGCGAGACCATTCCCGAGCGCGTCGGCGGAGGATTCTGCCGCGACACGACGAAGGCGCCGCCAACCGGCACGAGCGGCTGCGGGCTCTGGCGATACCAGAACACGAGCGCCGCAGGCTGACTCGTCGCCAGGGCGCGCCATCGGTCCGGAGACCGATCGTGCTCGTCGATGTATTGCAGATAATCGAGGTCGCTCGCGTAGCCGACGGCTTCCTCAGCCGGCGGCTGCGTATAGCCGAGATCCCGCAGCACAGCGTGTGCCCGCTCGGTCAGCGCCTGCGGACTCATCTCGATCGTCGTCAGGCCGATCAGGCTGATGTCGCGCGCGAAGGGCGCGAGCAAGAACAAGCCCGCGACGACGCCGGCGAGGCACGCCGCACCGATGGCGGGCGACATGATGCCGGTTTCTCCGGCCGCGGCCACCATGTCGGGCGACGGCGTCTCGCCGCGCGCGATTGCGGCAGCGAGCAGATTCGATCCCGGAAGCGCGACGGCCACGGCCAGCGCCGACGGCGGACGGCGGGCGGGATCGCGCTCCAGACAGCGCAGAATGACGCGCTCGATCGCCGGATCGAGATCGGGCACGACCGTCGACGGTGCGACACCCTCGACTGCCCGTCGGCCCGTGAACATTTCGTACAGCACGAGGCCGAGCGCGTACACATCGGTCTTCGTCGTGATCGCCTGTCGCGCGATCTGCTCCGGCGCCATGTAACCCGGTGTTCCGGCGAGGATACGCGCGTCGCTCGGCGTGGCGGCGAGATCCGCCAGACCGAAGTCGACCAGGCGTGCGCGGCCCCTCCCGTCGATCAGCACGTTCGCCGGCTTCAAATCGCGGTGCAGGACGCCTCGGTCGTGCGCCGCCGCAAGACCGGCGCAGAGCTGGCGGGCGATCTCGATCGCCTTGTCCTGAGGCAGACGGCCGATGCGGCGCAGCAGCGACGCGAGGTTCTCGCCGTCGATATATTCCATCGAGAGGAAGTGCAGGCCGTCGGCCTCGGCGATGTCGTGTACGCGGCACACGTTGGGGTGCGACACTTCGCGCGCCAGCCGTACTTCCTGATGGAACCGCGCGAGCCTGTCGGCGCGGTGGACGACGTCCGCGGGCAGGAACTTGAGCGCGACCGGCTGACCGAGCTTCAAGTCTTCGGCGCGGTAGACTTCGCCCATCCCGCCGAGGCCCAGCAGACCGACAATGCGATATCGACCGGCGAGCATGGCGCCGGGCGCGAAGCGCGCGCCGTCGAGCGCGTCGCTCGACGGCGGACGGTCGGCGACGTCGACGGTCAGCGTCGGTGCGTGCGACGCCGACGCCATGCGCTCGCCGCAGGCGGGGCAGTAGCGGGCTGAGTCCACAACGCCGCTTCCGCACGCAGGACAACGCATGGGTCGTCGTGATTCTATAATCCCCGCCGGAGCCGCGCACCTGACGCCGATCGAGATCGATGTCGGCACTCGCCTTGTGCAGCGCGGCGGCAAGCCCGTCCGCCTGCCGCCGAAGGCATTCGATCTGCTGCTGTTGCTCGTCGGCGAGCAGCCGAACGCCGTTCCGCACGCGCGGCTGCAGGCTGCTTTGTGGCCGGGTGTGCACGTGTCTGAAACGAGCCTGCCGGTGCTCGTCACTCAGCTTCGCAAGGCGCTCGCGCCCAAAGACGAAGCCGAGCTCATCCGCACCGTTCACACCGTCGGCTACGCATTCGTCGGCAAGGCGATCGTCATCGGCGAGCGTGGCGCGCCGGCGCCGGGACTGCGCCTGCTATGGCGGCGAAAGGTGATCGAGGTGCCGCAGGGTGTGTCGATCATCGGCCGCGATCGCGGCTGCGCGATTCGCATGGACGCAGACTCGGTGTCCCGGCGGCACGCACGGCTGCATGTCACAGGGAGTTCCATCACGATTGAAGACCTCGGGAGCAAGAACGGCATCTGGGTCGAGGGCAGGCGGATCGACGCGGCCGTTCCCCTCTCGGATGGCGCACGCTTTCAGATCGGATCGGAGCCGGTCCGCCTCGAACTGTCCTTCGACGCTCGATCGACGAAGACGGCTCTCCACCCCGAAGGCGAATGAAGCGGACGTCACGTAGGCAGCTCCGCACCCTTCGGCTCCGGCAGCCACGCCGACGCCACGAGCGCGACAACGAAGCTGGCGACGCCAACCGTACCGGCGGCGGCCGCGAGACCGCCGGGCATCAATGACGTCAGCTGCGCGGTGACCATCGCGCCGCCCGTGCCGAACATCCGGCCGCCGATGTTCGCCGCGAAGCTCTCCCCCGTTCCGCGCAGATGCGTCGGATACATGCGCGGCAGATAGTTGCCCCAGAAGCTGAACTGCGCGACGGTCACGAAGCCCGCGAGAAACGTCCCCGCCTCGACGAGTCGCAGCGACCGCGACGCGGCGACGAAGAACACGAACGGCATGATGACGAGACCGGGGACGATGAACGCGCGGACGAGCGCGCGCCGCGAGACGACGCGAACCGCGAGAAGCGCGAGGGCGATGCGGCCCGCGAGTCCGCCGAGCTCCTGCAGCGACTGCACGAGACCGACCGTCTGCTCCCGCGCGACGGCCGCCATGGCCTGGACCTCCGGCAGGCGCGGCACGATGCGCGGCACCTGCAGGTTCGCGCCGAACGAGGCCGCATAGCCGGCCGTCATCATCACCGCGGCGACGATCGTCACGGTCCGGAAACGCGGGCGGAAGATCTCGCCGATGCCCGGCCGGCGCAGTTCGCCCGCGCGTTTCTTCGAAATCCACACCGGAGATTCAGGCAGGAACGGTCTCGCGACGATCAAGGGAATCGCGGGAATCAGTCCCGAGATCAGCATGTAGCGCCACGGCCCGTGTCCGCCGCGGACCGCCGGCAGCGAGGGCGCAATCGACACGACGAAGTAGTACGCCGCGCTGACGAGCAGTCCGCCGAACGAGGCGCACGCCTGCGTCCAGCCGATCACGCGCTCGCGCTCCACCGGATCCGCATACAGTTCCGCGAGCCACGCGACCGCGGCGACGAACTCCACGCACACGCCGACGAAGGTCGCGCAGCGGAACAGCAGCAGCGTCCAGACGCTCGTCGCGAACGCCGCGCCGCACGCGGAGACGCCGTACACGAGGATGGACCACACGAGAACGCGCCGCCTGCCGACGACGTCCGTCAGGTAGCCGCCCAGCATGCCGAAGAGTCCGCCGGCAACGGCCGGCAGGTAGAACATGACGCCGACCCACGTGTTGAACGCGGCGCTGTCCACCGGCGCGGCGTGCAGGTCCACCAGCGCCGGGCGCACGATGAGCGGCAGCATCAGCAGCTCGTAGGTGTCGAACAGGAACCCGATGGCGGCGATGGCGATGATCACGGAGCGGCGTCAGCCGGGCAGTATCATAGTGATTCCTTCACCGTGATGAATCACCCGTCACGCCGGAGCCGCCGCCGGGTCCTTGTCGTGGACGACGACAACGTGACGCGCACGCTGACGGTGCGGCTGCTCGAAGCGCTCGGCCACGAGGTCGACTCCGCGCGCGACGGCGCCGAAGGCCTCGCGAAGCTGAAAGCCGGCGTCGACCTCGTGCTGCTCGACGTCGTCATGCCCGGCATGGACGGCTTCGAGCTGTGCGAGCACATTCGGCGCGAGCCGAACGGCGCCGACGTCCCGGTCATCATGGTGACCGCGAAGGCGAGCCGCGAAGACCGCCTGCGCGCTGTCGAAGCCGGCGCGAACGACTTCATCGCCAAACCCGTCGACGAGGCGGAGCTGCGGATCCGGTCCGCGTCGCTGCTGAAAATGAAAGAGGCGACGGACGCGCTGAAGATGTACCGCGACCACCTCGAGGAGCTCGTCGAAGAGCGATCCGCCAGCCTGCGGCTGACGCTGTACGACGCGTGCGACGCCCAGCACCGCATGTATCTCGCGCAGCTCGACACGGTCCACCGCCTCGCGATCGTCGCCGAGTACAAGGACCGGGTCACCGCGCGGCACATCGAGCGCATGAGCGAGTACTGCGCGACGCTGGCGCGCGGGCTCAACCTGCCGACGGACGAAGTCGAGCTGATCCTGCACGCGAGCCGCATGCACGACGTCGGAAAGATTGCGATCCCCGACGCGATCCTGCAGAAATCCGGCAGCCTGAGCGACGAGGAGTGGGCCGTGATGCGGCAGCATCCGGAAACCGGAGCGGCGATCCTCGGCAACTCGACGTCGCAGGTGCTCGAGGCGGGCCGCGTCATCTCGCTGCACCATCACGAATGGTGGGATGGAGGCGGCTATCCCCGCGGACTGTCGGGCGATCGCATTCCGCTGTGGGGCCGCATCTGCGCCGTCGCGGACGTCTTCGACGCGATCACGAGCGAGCGCCCCTACAAGCCGGCGTTCAGCAACGACGAAGGGCTGCGCGTCCTGTACGACGGACGCGGCACGCATTTCGATCCGGCGATCATCGACGTGTTCGCCGCGCGGTTCGACGAAATCCGGCACGTCCAGGCGCGGCTGCGGGATCCGATCAATGGGTCGACGGCCACACGTGTCCGCACGCACGGCACATCAGCCACGTAATCTGGGACCGGAGCGATCGGCCGAACACTTCGATGTCCGCGTTGCTGCAGAGCGGGCACGGCGGCGGCGCGCCGGCGCCGACCGCCCTCGGCGTTTCCTCCGATTCGGTCCGCGGCCCCCAGTCGATGTTCATCGGGAACGAGGCCGAGTATGGAGAGAATGCCGGCGGAAACACCACGGACGATGGGCCGCACGGCCGACGCGGCCGGAGCCCGGGCCTGAGCGACCGGATCAGCGCGCGAGTCGAACGATGTGGACGATCGTCCATTGACGCGCGGACGGCGCGCCGTATGATTGGGCCGTGACGAGAGCGACGCATCCGCTCCTTCGGTCCCTCGGGTCGACCATCCGGGCCTTTCGCGTCGAGCGTGGGCTCTCTCAGGAAACGCTGGCGGACATGGCCGGCATCGATCGCTCGTACATGTCGAGCATCGAGCGCGGACTGCGCAACATCTCGGTCCTCAACATGGCCCGCATCGCCGCCGCGCTCGGCGTCCCGCTTGGCGACCTCGTGTACGGCCGGAAGGCGCTGCCGTTCCCCGACCAGACGCCTGTCGAGGAGTCGGGAGAGGAGATTCGCCCCGACTGGAAGCCGGGCGGTTATCTATCGATGGGTTGAGGCGTCGGAGCGGACCATCGGGCCCGTCCTGCATCAGAGCTCACCGCGCCACCGCGTATCCAGCAACGACCACAGATACTGATCGATGTAGCGATCATCGCGAACGAACGCTTCCTTGAGTATCCCCTCACGGTGGGCGCCAAGTTTGCGCATGGCGCCGTTGCCGCGATGATTGTCGACCGCCGCGCGCGCTTCGATCCGGTGGACCTTGACGACGCGGAAGGCGAAGTCCAGAAGCAGCTGACCGGCTTCGGTGAAGAGGCCCGTGCCCCAGAGATCGGGCGCAACGACGAAGCCGAGCTCTCCGCGCAGAAAACCCGGCTGCAGGCGCCGCAGCTCGAAGACGCCGCGCGCGTGCTGTTCGCCGCGGGGCACCATGCCGTAGCCGATGTAGCGCCCTTCCTGACGCTCGGCGTGGGTCCACTCGATGTAGCTCTCGAACGCCGCGACGCTGGGAGGCGGCGACCACATGAACGGCTTGATCTCGGGCCGCGTGTAATCGGCGAACAGCGTGCGTGCGTCTGACTTCAGAAGCTCGCGCAGCGTCAGCCGCTTGCCGACGAGCTCCGGCAGACCGTTCCGCCAGTCCGTCATCAGCGGATCAAAAGCCGGTGCCCCAGACAATGGTCAGCCCCCAGATCAGAATCGTGCCCCACACGATCTCGTCGCCGTCGCTCCCCGTCCCCCAGACGATTTCGTCGCCGTCCGTGCCGGTGCCCCAGACGATCTCGAGGCCCCACACCGTGTTCGTGCCCCAGACGATCTCGTCGCCGTCGCGCCCCGTGCCCCAGACAATCTCTTTGCTCAGCGCGAGCGTCTGGCTCCAGGGCAGCGTGTCGGCGCCGATCGTCGTCTGAGGCGGCGGCAGCGACTCAGGCGCCCATGTGGCGGGCGCGGCAGCCGGATCGATCGCCGAGGCGAGAGCGACGGCGCCGGCGGCGTTGATCTCGCCGTGGCCCTGCGTGAGCGCATCGGTGTCCGCCAGCGGCAGCGCGGTGTAGCCGAGAATCGCCTTGACGACGGCCGGCGACGGCGATTGCCCGGTCGCGGTCCGCGCCGCGTCGATGACGAGCGCGGCGACGCCGCTCGCGACCGCGGACGCCATGCTCGTCCCGCTCATTCGCATGAAACGCGCGGTGTTCGTCTTCGCCGTCACGAGGCGATCGGGATGCTCGAGGTACAGCGTGCTGCCGACCGCGACGTCGCTCACGAGGTTGTGCCCCGGCGCGACGAGGTCCGGCTTCACGTCCGCGTCGTACCACGTCGGCCCGCGCGAGCTGTACGGCGTCACCGCATCGTCGAGGCGCGACGTCGTGTTGTTCGTATCGACCGCCCCCACGGTGATCGCCGACGGCGCGTTCCCCGGACTGAGGATGCCCGCGTATCCGACGGCGCCGGTCAGAGGGTTTCTGCCCACGTTACCCGCCGCGACGACGACCGTGATGCCGGCCCGCGATGCGGCTTCGACGGCCTGCACCAGGGGATCGGTCGAGGCGGGCTCGAAGATCGGATGGCCCAGCGAAAGGTTCAGGACGTCGACGCCGAGCGCGGCGCGATTGGCGATCGCGTACTCAATCGCCGCGATCACCGTGCTGGTGCGTCCGACGCCGTGCGCGTCGAGCGCCTTCAGCATGATAACGCGCGCTTTCGGCGCGATCCCGGAGTAGAGCGTGCCGCTCGATCCCTGCGACTGCGCGCCTTTGCTCGCGATCAAGCCGCTGACGTGCGTGCCGTGTCCGTAGTCGTCGTACGCGTGGGTGCTCGACACGGTAAAGTCCGCGAAGCTCACGCCCGAAAAATCGCCGTTCAGATCGATGCCCGAGTCGACAATGCCGATGCCGACACCCTTGCCGGAGACGTCGCCTGCCGGGAGCCCAAGCGTGTCGAGCAGCGTGCTCACTGCCGTCGTCGTGCCGTTCTGCCAGCCTGGCCTGGCGATGAGCACCGCGTCGGTGGAGATGCTGAGGACGTTCGGGTCGGCATCGAGCGCGCTGAGATCGCTGTCCGTCACCGACGCCGAGACCGCGTTGATGACGGAGTGCTTTCGATAGATGGTGCGCCCGCGCTGCGCGAGCGTGTTCGCGACGACGTCGGCCTGTCCCGGCTGCGTGCGCACGATGACATGGACGGAGCCGTAAACGTGGCGGCCGAGCGTCGAGTCTCGCTTCGGGTGCGCGCCCGATTCCGAATGCGGCGCGGCGCTCAGCGCGGCGACGGCGACGGCGGTAAAGAAGATCGAAGCATTCGACCGGAATTTCGACATGGCCGCGAGGGATGATACGGTCGCGGTCGGACTATAGGTCCACGGACTATCGTCAACAGCAGGAAACCGATGCATAAACTCGACGCCTTCACCCACTTCTTTCCCGCACCTTTCTATAAAAGGATGCTGGAGCTCGCCGGCGCCCAGAAGGACATGGGCAAGCGCGTCCGGAACATCCAGAACCTCCATGACCTCGATTCGCGGCTGCGGCTGATGGACCGGTTCGGGAGCGAGTATCAGCAGATTCTGTCGATGCCGTCGCCGCCGCTCGAAACGATGGCCGGCGCGAACCAGGCGTCGGAGCTGGCGCAAATGGGAAACGACGGCTTCGCGGAGCTGATCGGCAGGCACCGGGATCGCTTTCCCGGTTTTGTGGCGTCGGTGGCGCTGAACGACCCCGAGGCCGCGTTCGCCGAAGCGCGGCGAGCGATGCGCGACCTCGGCGCGGTCGGCATCCAGGTGTTCACGAACGTCAACGGCGCGCCGCTGACATCACCCGGCCTGCTGCCGCTCTTCGACGTCATGGCGGAGTTCGATCGACCGCTGTGGATCCATCCGGCTCGCGGCGCGGACATGTCCGACTATCGAACGGAGAAGCAGTCGCTGTTCGAAATCTGGTGGACCCTGGGGTGGCCCTACGAAACCTCCGTCGCCATGGCGCGCATCGTCTTCGCAGGGCTGTTCGACAAGCATCCGAATCTCAAAATCATCACGCACCACATGGGCGGGATGATTCCGTACTTCGAGGGGCGCGTCGGCCACGGCTGGGACCAGCTCGGGACGCGCACGACCGACGTCGATTACACACAGGCGTTGAAGTCGTTGAAGAAGCGGCCGATCGATTACTTCCGCATGTTCTACGCCGACACCGCGCTCTTCGGCGCGGCGGCAGGCACGAAATGCGGCCTCGACTTCTTCGGCGTCGATCGCGTGCTCTTTGCGAGCGACACGCCGTTCGAGCCGCAGCCCGGCGTCTACATTCAGGAGACGTTCGACGTCATCGATCGTCTGGAGGTTGGCGACGCCGACCGCGCGCGCATCTACGCTGGGAATCTGTCGGCGTTGTTGCGGCTGTCGAGGAAGTGATTCGGATTCGGGATTCGGGATTGATCGACCAATCCCAAATCCCGAATCACATGGTAGTCGCTAATTGCTGCACGAAGCGCCGGCCGGTTTGTACGACCGCAGATGCAGCTCGCCGCTCGTCAGCATTCCGGTCGCCGAGACGCGGTGCCCGACGAGTTTCTTCAGGCCCGTCGGATCCGAGTATCCGACCAGCGAGATCGGCGTGGCGCTCTTCTTCAGGAATCCCGACTTCCAGCTGCGCGACTTCGGCGCGTCGGCGCCCTCCGTGTCGGTCAGGCGGAATTCAGACTCCTGGACCGTGGTCTCGAGGCAGCCGGTGATCGTGACCGGCGCCTGATTCGCGTGGCTGGCGTCCGCGGCGGTCGGCGCGATTGCCGGCGCTTTCGCAGGCGCCGGGCCGTTCGCCACGATGAGCAGATTCGACGGCGCGGCACTCTCTTTGGCGCTCGTCTTTGCCGCCGGCGGCTTCGGTGCGGCGGGCTTCTCGGCGGCGCTCGGCGTCGCCTTCGCACGCGGCGCGTGCGTCGGCGCCGCGGTCGCCGTCGTGGCCGGCGTCTGCGGAGACACCGTCACCGAGAGGTCCGTCTTCATCGCCTCTGGCGCGGCTGATTTCGCGCGCATGGCGCCCCACCGCGCGGCGACCGCCGTGCCGACGACGAGCACTGCGATGCCACCGATGAAAGCCGCTCGACGACGTCGATCGCGCTTCGCACTCTTCGGCGTAGGCGTTCCTGCCATTGCACGGCTCCTTTGCGTAACCTGACTTAGGCGGTCTGAGTGGCAAATCACGTGCCTTCGAAAACATTCGGGAAACGGCACATCCGCCGGTTCCCACAGACAATTTCGTCAGCGAAAACTCGCTTGCCGCCGTCGAAGAGCGATTACGTGGTATACCTCGCGGAGATGACGCCCCCCGACGAGGATTTCGCCGCGCTGTTCGAGAAGTCCCTCAAGGTGAAGCCGGTCCGCAGAGGCGAAACCATCGAAGGCACCATCGTCGCGATCAACGCGAAGGGCGCGTTCGTCGACGTCGGCGGCAAGGGCGAAGCGCTGATCGACATCGCCGAGCTGAAAGACGAAGCCGGCGCGATCCAGGCCAGGGTGGGCGACCGCATTCACGCGGTGGTCACGTCCACCGAGGGCGGACTGACGCTGTCGCACAGGCTCGCGCGCGGGGCGGCGACGAACCGTCAGCTCGAGGACGCGTATCGATCCGGATTGACGGTCGAAGGCAAAGTGGAGCGCGAGGTGAAAGGCGGCTACGAGGTCCGCATCGGCGGCTCCCGCGCGTTTTGTCCGTTCTCGCAGATCGATCTCCGGCGGGGCTCCGGCCCGCACCCCGGCTCCGTCGCTGGCGGGGGCCCCTCGCCTCGCTCCGCTTCTCCGCCAGGCGCTCCCGCGCCTCGTCAGGACGGCGACACGACCGCACACATTGGACGCGTCTACGAATTCCGCATCACCGAGTACGCCGAAGGCGGCCGCAACATCGTCGTGTCGCGGCGCGCGCTGCTCGAGGAGCAGCAGGAGGCCGCGGCAGCGGAGGTCCGCCGCTCCATCGCCGTCGACGCCGTGATCGCCGGACGCGTGGCGTCGGTGCGCGACTTCGGCGCGTTCGTCGACCTCGGCGCCGGCGTCCAGGGTCTGCTTCACGCATCCGAGATGGGCTGGTCGCGCGTCGTTCCGTCGCAGGTCGTCGAGACAGGACAGCAAATCACCGTCAAGGTGCTGCGCGTCGAAGAGGACGGAAAGAAGATTGCGCTCGGCCTGAAGCAGCTGCTCGCCGACCCGTGGACGAAGGTGCCGGCGACGTACGAGGTGGGCCAGGTACGGAGCGGACGCGTCACGCGCCTCGCGGACTTCGGCGCATTCGTCGAGCTCGAGCCCGGCATCGAAGCGCTGGCCCACGTCAGCACCTTCGAGGCGGCGGGCTACGCGAAAGACTGGAAAAAAACGGGCGCCGTCGGGACCACCGCGCCATTCGAGATCGTCAGCATCGACGTCGACAAGCGGCGGATCGGCCTCAAGCCCGTGCCTGAAGGATCCGCGCGCTCCATTGCCGGCGGCAACGACGAGCGCGACGACGCGGCAGCGGCGCTGCCGGCTGCGCCCGAGCGGCTCGGATCGCTGGCCGATCAACTGAAGAAACTCATTCCGATCCTCCTCGCCGCGGTGCTCGGGCTCGCGCAAACGACCGCGTCCGCCGGCCTGCGCATTTACGTCATCGACGTCGAGGGCGGCGGCGCGACGCTCGTCATCGCGCCGTCCCGCCAGGCCATGCTCATCGACAGCGGCAGTCCCGGCGCGGCGGCCGAGCGCGACTCGAAGCGGATCGCCGACGCGATGCAGGCGGCGGGGCTGACGAAGATCGACTACCTGTTCACGACACACTACGACGGCGACCACATCGGTGGCGCGCCCGCCGCGAACGCGGTGGCGCATTTCGACCGCTTCTTCGATCACGGCGACATGGATCCCCGGTGGGAAACCAACGCCACCGGCGGCGCGCGCTGGGACGCGTACAAGGCGGTCGCTGCCGGCAGGCGCACCGTCGTCAACGCGGGCGATACGATTCCGCTCGCCGGCGTCCGCGTCGACGTCGTCTCGTCGCACGGCGAGGTGATCGGGAAGTCCATCAACGGCGGCGGCGCGAAGAACCCGTACTGCAACGTCGCGGACGCGAAGCCGCCGAACACGACCGAGAACTCGCAGTGCGCCGGCGTGCTCGTCTCGTATCGCGGGTTCACCTTTCTCGACGTCGGCGATCTCACGTGGGACAAGGAGACCGATCTCGCGTGTCCCGTCAACAGGCTGGGACGCGTGTCGCTGCTGCTCGCGACGCACCACGGCTTCTTCAACGATCAGTCGGGCGCGCCCGCGCTGCTGTGGGCGATTCGGCCGCAGGTCGTGATTGCGAACAACGGCCCGCGCAAAGGCATGGCGGCCAGCGCGTTCGAGCGCATTCAGAAGATCGAGGATCTCGAGGGCCTGTGGCAGTCGCATCTCGCGCTCGCGACCGACGCCGCGCACAACACGAGCGACGACCTGATCGCGAACACCGAAGCGTCGGCCGACTGCAAGGGGCACTGGATTCGCATCGACGTCGGCGGCAACCGCACGTACACGGTCACGAACGGGCGCAACAACGTCAGCAGGAGTTATCGCGTCCGCCAGTAAGCGAGGCACGCATGGCGAAGAAGAAATCCAAAGTCAGGAAGCCGGCACGGCGCTCGAAGAAAACGGATCCGCTGGCCGCGCCCGTCAAAGGCGCAACGCATCGGTACCTCGGCCGCGTGCGCCTCGACGTCGGTCCCGCCGGCGGCGCGCGCGTCAAGCGCATGATCTACCCGCCCGGATTCCGCTGGTCGAAGGACATGAAGCCCGTAGTCGGCACCGACCTGTGCATGCACGCGCACGTCGGCTTTCTCGTGCGCGGCGAAATCCACATCGAGTACGCGGACGGCTGCGTCGTCGAGCACAAAGCCCCGCATGTCATGGCGATCGAACCGGGCCACGACGGCTGGGTGGTCGGCAAGGAACCGGCAATCGTGATCGAGATCGACTTCGAGCGCGACACGATCAACCGTCTTGGAATGCCCGACAGCCATCGGCATTGAAATCGCCATCCACATCGGCGCTCGCCACCGCGTTCGCGTCCATCCCCGGCGGCTGGTTCACGATGGGCACCGAGCGCGGCCAGGAGGACGAACGGCCGCCGCATCGCGTGTTCGTCGATCCGTTCGAGCTCGGCGTCTATCCGGTGACGCGCGCGTCGTACGAGGAGTTCGTCGCCGCCACCGGTCACGAACCGCCGAAGGGATGGGAGCGTGCCGAGCTCGCGCAGCCGGACCTCCCCATCGTCGGCGTCAGCTGGAACGACGCGGTGGCGTATTGCGCGTGGCGATCGATCGCGGACACCAGACCAGTCCGGCTGCCGACGGAAGCGGAGTGGGAATTCGCCGCGCGCGGTACGCAGGACGCGCTCTTCCCGTGGGGCGACGTGATGCCCGCGTGGATTCCGAACGGCGGAAAGGGACCGCTGGCCGCGCCGTGGCCGGTGACGCTCGGCGAGGCGACCGGCTTCGGCCTCTACGGCATCTCGACGAACGTGCACGAGTGGTGCGCCGACTGGTGGGACAAGGACTATTACCAGCGGTCGCCCGAGCGCAATCCCGCCGGCGCCGACGAAGGCGTCCGCCGCGCCTCGCGCGGCGGTGCGTGGCGGCACGCCTACACGATGTGCCGCGTCACGCTCCGCAGCAAGCTCGATCCGTCCTTTCGCTACGACGACTACGGATTCCGGCTCGCGCGGGACCTTCAGAAGTGATGTGAGCTTCGAGCGTCTCTCTATTCCGCGCGCAGCGCGAGCATCGGATCGATCGTCGTTGCGCGCCGTGCGGGCACGTACGTCGCGACGAGCGCCGCCGCGGTCAGCAGCGCCGTGGCGCCCGCGAACACGCCTGCATCGGTGGCCGCCACGCCGAACAGCAGCCCGGTCAGCACGCGCGACGCCGCCAGCGCGCCGCCCAGGCCGGCGGCGACGCCGACCATCGTCGGGATGAAGCCGCGCGCGACCATCATCGCCACGACCTGCCCGCGCGTGGCGCCGAGCGCGACGCGGATGCCGATCTCCTGCGTGCGGCGGTTCACGGCGTACGCGATCACACCGGCGACGCCGACCACCGACAGCAGCACGGCGAGCCCCGCGAACGCCCCGACCAGCAGCGTGCGCAGCCTCGGCTCCACGGTCGACTCCGCGACCATCTGGTCCATCGTCTTTACTTCGGAGATCGGGACGTCGCGATCGATCGCCCACAGCTCGCGCTGAATCATCGGCATGACGCTCGATGCGTCCGCCGGCGCGCGAAGCACCAGCGTCATGGAGTGATACGACGGCTGCTGCGCGTGCGGCGTGTACAGCTCGAACGGCGCGTCGCGATCCAGGCCGAAGTGCCTCACGCCGGAGACGACCCCGACGATGGCGCGCGGCACGCGCTGATACACGATGCGCGCGCCGACCGGGTCCTGGTTCGGCCAGAAGCGCTGCGCCATCTCGTCGCTGATGACGACGACCTTCGGCGACTGCTCCGTGTCGTGCGCGTCGAACGCGCGGCCGCGCACGAGCGGAATGCCCATCGCGGCGAAGTAGCCCGGCGTCGCCGAGCGGCTCTCGGCGCAGGGTCCCTGCGCCGGGGGAAACGGCGGGCGTCCTTCGATCTCGAATCCATCGCACGAATAGTTGCCCGAGAGCGGCAGAATATTGACCGCGCCGACCCGCGTGACGCCCGGCAGCGCGGCCAGTCGCTCCTCGACGCGTTGATAGAACGGAATCTCGTCGCCTTCGGGATATCGAGCGAGCGGCAGAGACGTCCGCAGCGTCAGCACGCGGTCGGCCTGGAAGCCGGGATCCACGCGCTGCAGCCGCGCGAAGCTCTTGAGCAGCAGCCCCGCGCAGACGAGCAGCATCAGCGCCATCGCCATCTCGCACGCGACGAGCGTCTGCTGCGTCCGCTGATGGATCTGCCCGCCGCCTTGACGCCCGCCCTGCGCGAGCGCGTCGCTGGCGTGTTCGCCGGCCGCATGCAGCGCAGGCCCGACGCCGAAGACGATACCGGTCGCAATCGAAAGGGCGAAGGCGAACGTCATGACGGCGAAGTCGATCGCGATCGTGTCGCCGCGCGGAATACGATTCGCGCCGAGCGCCCCGACGAGGCGTGTCGAAGCGATCGCGAGCAGCAGTCCGCATGCGCCGCCCGCGAACGAGAGCACGACGCTCTCGATGAGCAGCTGCCGGACCAGCTGCAGCCGGCTCGCGCCGAGCGCCTGGCGCACCGAGATCTCTTTCCGCCGCGACTCGGATCGCGCGAGCAGCAGGTTGGCGAGATTGCCGCACGCGATCAGCAGCACGAAAGCGACGGCGCCCGCGAGCAGCAGCAGCGCGGTGCGCGTGCCGCCGACCATCGAGTCGAGCATCCGCTCGAGCGTCACCGTCCGTCCGGTATTCGAGTCCGGAAACTCGCGCGCGAGGTCCGCGGCGATTGTCGCGAGGTCGGCCTCGCCGCTCGCGAGCGCCACGCCGGGCTTCAGGAGCCCGATCGCCTGTAAATAATGTCCGCCGCGGTTGTTCTCGCGCCGATCGAGCCGGAACGGAACATACGCGTCCGGCTGCCGCGCGTTGTCCGGGAACGGATGGCGGAACGTTTCAGGCAGCACGCCGATGATCGTGGTCGGCACGCTGTTGAACTGGACGCTGCGGCCGACGATCGTGCGATCGGCGCCGAAGCGGCGGATCCAGAACCCGTGGCCGAGGATCGCCACCGCCGGCGCGCCGGGCTGGTCGTCCTCGGGCGTGAAATCGCGGCCGGCGAGCGGCGTCACGGCGAGGACGGAAAAGAAGTCCGCAGTGACGCGCGTCCCGGCGATGCGCTCGGGCTCGCCGGCGCCCGTGAGCGTCGCGTCCGCGTAATTGTTGTAGGCCGCGATCCGCTCGAACGTCCGCGTCCGCGTTTTCAGGTCGAAGAAATCCATCGGCGACAGATTTCCCGGCTGCCGCGTCTGCAGGCTGCCGCCGCGGACGCGCGCGATGCGGTCCGCGTCCGCATACGGCAGAGGCCGCAGCAGCACGGCGTGGACGATGCTGAAGATCGCCGTGTTGGCACCGATGCCGAGCGCGAGAGTGACGACGGCGACCGATGTAAAGCCGGGCCGCTTGAGGAGTGAACGGACGGAGAAGCGCAGATCGTTCCAGACCATGGGGGCTTAGATGAGCCGGCGCCGCGAAGAGATGTAAGTTGAACTTTTGAACCTTGAACCGACCGACTTGCGTAATAAGCAGATATATGCGTATAGTTACGCCCGCGAGCAGCCCTCCAGAGCTGCGTGAGTGATCATGAAACGGAAGCCCGGCGCGCTTCTCCCCCTCGAAGTCGACATCTGCACCGCCGCCCGCCGCCTGCGCCGCGAGTTCCATGGATTCGAGCTCGCCAAATCGCTCGCCGACGGCAGCGACAGCAAACGACTTACCGCCTACGGCACGCTGTACCGCGCGCTCGGACGCCTCGAAGACATGGGGCTGCTGACCAGCCGCTGGGAGGATCCGCAGGAAGCGGACGTCGGACGGCCGCTGCGGCGCCTGTATCACCTCACCGACGCGGGCAGACGCGCGCTCGCGGAATCGGCGGCGGCTTCCGCCGCCGTTCGCGCCGCCCGCCGCAGAAAGCTGGCGCCGGCATGACCGCGCTCATCGTCCGCGCCTGGACGTCGCTCTACACGTTCGCGCTGCCGTTCGAGATTCGCGAGCGGCGGCGCGCCGAAATCGAGTCCGATCTCTGGGAGTCTCTCCACGATCCCGAGGCTCGCTCTCACGCCATCGTCTGGCGTCTGCTGAGAGGCCTGCCGTCCGATCTGCTCTGGCGCCTCGAAATGACGCCCGGACCGGAGCAGGCTCGCGCCGCGGTCGGCCTGATTGGCGCGGCGATCGTGCTGGCGGTCGCCGTGTGGGCCTTCGTTCGTCAGCCGGTTCCGCCGCCGGTCGTCCATCGACGTCCGCTCCAGATCGATCTCCGCTCGATGCCGCCTCCCCCGCCGCCACGGACCTGAAAAAGGAGAACGCCGGCCATGTCGACGATCGCCCGCGTGCTTGCCGCTTCGTCGGTGGCGGTCCTCTGCGCGGCCGCTTCGGTTCTTCGCGCGCAGCATGCTCCGGCTTCGGGACCGGACATCACCATCGACGAATCCGCGCGCGCCGCGATCGTCGATCGCATCGTCAAAGAGCTGGCCGATTTCTATGTGTTCCCCGACGTGGCCGCGAAGATGGGCCAGGCGATCAGGCAGCGGCAGCAGCAGCACAGGTACGACGCGATCGCCAGCGCGCGGACGTTCGCCGAGACGCTCACCGCCGATCTGCGCGAGGTAAGCCACGATCGGCACCTGTCCGTCGACTATCACGGCGGCAGCGTCCTGCCCGCGTTTCCGTTTCCGCCGCCGCCTCCGTCGTCCGAACAGATCGAACGCATGCGCGCGTCGGAGGCGCCGCGCAACTTCGGATTCGAGAAGGTCGAGCGGCTCGCGGGCAACATCGGCTATCTGGATCTGCGGGCGTTCATGCCGCCGTCGATGATGGGCGATACGGCAGCCGCCGCGTTCACGTTCGTGAGCAACACCGACGCGCTGATCATCGACCTGCGGCAGAACGGCGGCGGAAGTCCCGACGCCGTCTCGTGGATCGCCAGCTATCTGTTCGACGAGCCGCAGCGGCTGAATGACATTTACACGCGGCCGACGAACGAGACGCGGCAGTTCTGGACGTCGTCGCACGTGCCTGGCCGGAAGTTCATCGGCAAAGACGTCTACATCCTCACGGCCGCGCGCACGTTCTCGGCGGCCGAGGACTTTACTTACGGGTTGAAGAATCTGAAGCGCGCCACCATCGTCGGCGAGGTGACGCGCGGCGGTGCGCATCCGGTGGGACTGCGGCGCCTCGCCGATCATTTCGCGCTGGTCGTGCCGGTCGGCCGCTCGCTCAGCCCGATCACGCACACGGACTGGGAAGGCACGGGCGTGGAGCCGGACGTCGCCGCGCCGGCGGCGCAGGCCCTCGCGCGCGCGCACTTGACCGCGCTGCAGAAGCGGCAGGCGAACGCGGATCCCGCGCTGCGAACCGAAATCACCGCGGCCATCGCGCGCCTCACGACGGAACTCGGTGGCAAGCGATGAAAGCGACGATCATCCTCGTCGTCTCGATTCTTCTCCAGGCGTCGGCGTCCCCGCGGTCCACGCCGGAAGGCCTGCAGCTCCTGCACGAAATGCAGAACGCGCTTGGCGGAGCGAAGAAAATCGCTGCCGTGCGCGACTTCGAGGAAACGATCCGCGCCGAGGCATGGGACTCGGCCGGCAACGCGCTCGGCGAAGTCCGGAAGCGCACGCGCTGGATGCGCGCGCCCGGCCTCCTGCGGCTGGATCAGGTCGGTCCGCGAGGGACCTACGTTCTCTTTTTCGACGGCTCGACCGGCAAAGGGTGGGAGATCCTTCCGGACCTGCGCGGCGCGGACCCGTACAAGACGACGGGAGCGCCGGTTGATCTGGCGGGCGGCGAGCTGGAATTCGCGAAGGGGTACTTTTCCGGCTTCGAGCTGCGCCAGTGGATGGCGGACCAGATCACCGGCTATGCGGCGACGACGCCGAAGCCGAACGTCCTGCGAATCCAGCACGACGGCAGCGCGACCGACTTTACGCTGGATTCCGCGACGAAGCTGCCGCTGTCGTCCGCGGGCATTTCGCTGGCGGATCCCGATCGTCCCGTTCCCTCGCAGATGCGCTACGAAGAGTGGAAGGAAGTGTCAGGCGTGCGCTTCCCGATGCGGCGCGTCAACTATCAGAGCGGCCTGAAACGCGGGCAGGTGAACACGGGAACCATTCGCGTCAACGGCGGCCTGCGCGCGGAGGATCTCGCCAAGAAGCCCGCCAATTTCGCCCCCGACATCCCGACTGGGCGCTGAACACGGACGGTCGACGCGAAATCCGCAGAAACCAGAAGGGTCGATCGCCGCCGCGAAAACCGGCGTCAACCCGACCACCGGTCCGAGCGTCGACGGCCTCAGAACTTGAACCGCGCCGAGAGCTGTACCTGGCGGGCGGGACGCGCCGACGTCGGCTGCAGGAACAGCGGCGATCCGATGGTGCCGATGTACGAGCCGTAGTTGACCCGGTTGGTGATGTTGAACACGTCCGCGCCAATCGTCAGTTCCCGCTCGCTCTTGCCCGGCCCGAGCGCGATGTCGCGCGCGATGCGAAGGTCCAGGCTCGCATACCCCGCCGCCTCGAGCGTGTTCCGCGCGACGCCGGGCGGGCGCGCGCGGCCGCGCGCGTTGTTGTACGCGTCGACGCCCAGCAGCTCCGTGTAGGGCCCGGCGGAGTTCATCGTCAGGCTGATGCCGATGTCCGCAATCTTCCGCGGCGCGACGCGGCCGAGCAGGACCAGACGATGCAGCCGGTCGAAATCCGCGCGCGCGTATTCGCCGGAGAGATCGTAATCGTTGGCGGGAAACCAGTTGATGCCGTTCGTGTCGTTGCGCGCGCGGGCCAGCGCGTACTGCGCCTGGCCGTTGAACCACTTCGTCATGCGCCCGCGTATGGTGACCGACAGCGAGTCGCTCTGCTGCCTGCCGGTGGATTCGATCTGGCGCAGCACGCCGACCGTCGGATCCGGCCGCGCCTGATAAAGCGGCGGCGGCGGCGCGTTGATGTCGCGCGACCGGAACAGATGGAACCCGTGCGAGCCGGTGTACGTCACCGACAGCGTCGTCGACTTCGAGAGCTGGTGATCGACGCCGACGCTGTACTGAACCGTCCGCGGAATCTGCACGTCCGGCGCGAGCACGACGAGGCTCGGCGGCTGCGCGAGCGCCGGGCCGTTGGCGTACGGGTCGGGGAATCCCGGATCGGTGATGACGTACTTCACCAGGCCTCCCGGCTGGTAGTGCAGGAGATCGGCGATCGCAACCGGTCCGCTGCGATCGTTGAACACGCCGACGCCGCCGCGGATCACGTTTGCCTTCTTTGCCCCCGGCGCGTACGCCACGGAAGCCCGGGGCGCGAAGTTATTCGTATCCCCGAAGTAGTTCTGCCAGTCGTACCGCACGCCATACGACAGCGTGACGCTCGGGCTCCACTGGAAGTCGTCCTTGACGTAGGCGCCGACCTGCTTTTCGAGGAACGACAGCACGCCGTTGCCCTGCTGCTGCACGAACGAGTACGGACGTCCCGCCTGATACAGCGGCAGGTTGGCGAAGTAGAACGTGCCGCCGAAATTGGTCCGGTCGTCGAATCCGCGCTCGCTCCAGTCGGGCAGCTGAAAGCCGGCCTGCACGAGATGACGCCCCTTCGTCCAGCCGAGGCTCGCGTTGAGCTGCATGTGCGTTTCGGTGCGGATCAGATCCCCTTGCGCGCCTCCGCCGGTGAATGCGCCGGCGACGACGAGTCCCTGGTCCGGTGAGACGCTGACCGTAGGCTCGCGCTCATGGCCGAAGAGGACCTGGAACTGGCTCACGAGCGTCGGCCGGACGATGGTCTGCTGGGTGTAGGTAATTTGCTCTTCGCGATGCTCGAAGTTCGTGCCGGCGCTGATGAGCGTTGTGCCGCCGACGCGCTGGTTCTCGCTGCTCTCGTACTCGTAGTTGGGACGAATCGCAATCGTGACGCTGCTGCTCACCTGCCGCGTAATGCTGCCCGCAATCAGCGTCTGGCGGTTCGGCTGCGGCGCGACCTGCTGAATGACGCCCTCGAGTCCGGCGGCGTAGACGAACGCCTGCTGATCCTCGACCTGGTCGTGACCCGAGAGCATGAGCGACGTTTTGCCGCTCGACCCCAGCGGTCCGCCGAGCGTGCCTTCGACGATGTGTTTGCGATCGTCGGGTTTGGCGAATGCGAACGCGTTCTGGGCATCGAGCGCCGCGTCGCGGAAAAAGAAGTTGGCTTCTCCGTGATACTCGCTCGAGCCGGGTTTCGTCAGGATCTCGATTCGTCCGCGGCCGGGCCGCGCATATTCCGCCGAGTACGGATCCTGATTGATCTTGATTTGCTGCACGGCCGACGCGCTCACGCGCAGCGCGCTGACCTCCATGCCGTTGACGACGACCGTCGCGCCCCCGTTGCCGAGCGCGCCGGCGTCGAGGAAGCGCGACACGGTGCTGATGAGGTCCTGGTCGAACACGGGCAGACTGTCGAGCATCGCCTGATCGATCGTGACGGCGTCGGAGTTGGTCGCGGCGCCGGTGCTGACCTCAGCCGCCTGATTGCTGACCGTGACCTCCTGCTTGATCGACGCGAGTGGGAGTGTGATTCGCAGCGCCGACGGCGCACGTCCACCAACCGTCACCCGCGACGTGCTGGCCTGGAAGCCCTCGAACGCGACGTGCACCTCGTAGCGTCCCTGCGGCACGCCATCGAATCGGAAATTCCCCGCGGCATCCGTCGTCGTCCGCTGAACGGTGCTGCCGGCCGTTGTCGTGAGCACGACCTCCGCGTTCGGGAGGACGGCGCCGGTTGGATCGATCGCCACGCCTGTGACGGGCTGAGTCGTCGGGGCACGCTGGGCCTGTGCGGCCCGCGACTGCGCCACGATTACAGCGAGCATCACGACCGCAGTCGTCACGCGGAGCATTGCCGTCGGATTATACGTACCGTCCATGAACGCTTGATGAGCGCCGCGATTTCCTTACGACGGCGCGCTAGGATTTGCGGGTGGGCGCGACGAGGGCGAGACGACGTCGGATCCTCGCAGCGGCAGCACTGACGGCGACGTCATATGCGCTGGCCCTGCCGGCGTTGGCGCAGTCGGACTCCACAGTCGAGCTGATCGTCCCTCGAGGCCGGCCGCTGCGCGTCGCGCTGGCGACCGACACCACGGTCAAGAAAGTCGGTCAGACGGTAACCGGGACGCTTGTCGAACCGGTCTACGCATACGACCGCATCGTGCTGCCGGCCGGGACAACGGTCGAAGGACGGATCACAAAACTCGATAACCCGTCGAAACTGAATCGCGCCCAAACGATGGGCAGCGGCGATTTCTCTCCGCATCACATCGTCGAGCTCCGGTTCGAAGCGGTGATCCGCGACGGCGAGCGAGTGCCGATCGACACCATCGCGAAAAACGAAACGGTTCATCCGACACGACAGGTTGCGAAGGACGCCCCCGCCGATCCGAATCCCGGCGTCGTCGCTCGCGCGAAGCAGGAAGTGAAGGCCGAAGCGGCGGCCGCGATCGATTCTGCGAAGCACCAGGCCGCCGGCGCATTGTCTGCGGTGAAGGATCCCGGCCGGATGCACCGGCTGAAGGAATGGGCCGTCAGCAAATCGCCGTACCATCCGCAGGTCCTCAGGCAGGGCACGGTGTACGACGCGGAGCTGCAGGCGCCGATCACGTTCGGCGCGGCGACGACGCTGCCGACGGCTCCCGATGGGACGCTGCCGGCGCCAGCGTCGATTCTGCACGCGCAGCTGGCGACGGCGCTCGACTCCGCGACGACGCCGCGCGGCACACGGCTCGAAGCCGTGGTCAGCGAGCCCGTCTTCGCCGAGGACGGCCGCCTGATTCTTCCTGAGGGCAGCCGGCTGACGGGCGAAGTGACGTTTGCCCAGCCGGCGAAGAAATTCCATCGCAACGGACAGCTGCGGTTCCTGTTCGAGCGCGTCGAGCTGCCGAGCCAGGAGTCGATGCAGATGCTGGCGTCGCTCCACGCGATCGACGTCAGCGGCGACGATCACGTCATGCTGGACGACGAGGGCGGCGCGGCGATGCAGAATTCCAAGACGCGCTTCGTCGAGCCGGCGTTGGCGCTGCTGGCGCTGCGCGGGTCGATGAACCAGGGTGAGGGCGGCGAACGGTTCGCGGGCGGCGAATCCGGCGTGCGCGCGACATCCGCGTCGGGCGGCGGCGGCAATTACCTGGCGCGCGGCGTCGGCGGCGTCATCGGGTTCGGCTTGATCGGCGCCGGGCTCAGCCAGGTTTCGCGGCCGCTCGGCATCGCGTTCGGCGTGCTGGGCGCCGCGCGCAGCGTGTACAAGAACATCCTCGGAAAGGGCCAGGAGCTCCGCTTCCACGCGGACACGCCGATTCAGCTGCAGCTCGCGCCCGGTCCGCAGTCGGCCCAGTGACCTTCCGATTCGCGTCCGCCGCCCTCGTTGCGGCGTGGTCGGCCGCCGCCGCGGCGCAGCAATCGACGTTTCATGCGGAGACGCGGCTGGTCGTCCTGCGCGCGACCGTGAAGAACAACCGCGGCGCCGAGGTGGCCGGCCTCGATCGCGACGCATTCACCGTGTTCGAGAACGGCCGCCGCCAGCCAATCACGCTCTTCCGTCATGACGATGTGCCGGTTTCGATCGGGCTGCTCATCGACAACAGCGGCAGCATGCGGACGCTGCGCGCGCGGGTCGAGGCAGCCGCCCTCGCGTTCGTGCGCGCGTCGAACCCGCTCGATGAGGCCTTCGTGCTCAATTTTGCCGACAGGGCCGCGATCGACGTGCCGATGACGACCGACACGCGCACGCTCGAAGCGGGAATCACGCGCGCCGACTCCATCGGCGGAACGGCGCTGCGCGATGCCGTCGATCTCGGCGAGCGCTACCTGAAGGAGCACGCCTCGCACGAGCGCCGCGTGCTGCTGATCGTCACCGACGGTCGCGATAACGCCAGCGTGGTGACGTTGAAGCAGATTCAGGACCTTTCCCGCCGGACCGACGCAGCCGTGTACGCGATAGGGTTCTTCAGCGCCGCCGATTCGGCGGAGGCGAAGGACGGCCGGTGCGAGCTCGAGGCGCTGACACACGAGACCGGCGGAACCGCCGCCTACCCTGGCAGCGTCGAAGAAATTCAGAGGGCCGCGATCGACCTGGCACGCCAGATTCGGAGCCAGTACACGATTGCGTACGCGCCGCTGAACCAGGCGCTCGATGGCACGTATCGCCGCATCCGCATCGAAGCCCGCGGGCGCGAACCGCTGACGGTTCATACGCGAGCCGGTTACGTGGCGTCGGCGAACGATGCGCGGTGAGGCATATCAGATCCGCGACTACAGCAACGGTCGCTGACGTTCGGTGACATCTACCAAGCGCGCACCTCGACCCGCTCAGGCCACGCTGACGAGCCAGGTTTGTCAGGTTCTCGGACCCTTTGGCTCGTTGACCGTCGCAGTCGCTCCGTTTTCACGGTTTCAGAAGACCGGTACGGTCTGTCGGAGACGCGTGCGGACGCGTTGCCGGCGCGAAATGGTCTTCGTCTTGAGCCGCTGTTAGAATCCTGTGATCATCCACTTTTCGCCAACGCGTAACGCGGCTCGTCCTCTGCCGCGCGCGCGGCTGCGGGTCGCGCAGGTGCGCGGGCGACGCGGGGGATAAAGAGGATCGGCAACCAGCGGCGGCGTCGACCGTCGAATTCCAATCGCGGTTCCTGGTCCCTCCGCGACTCCGGAGCGGATTGCGCGGCATGGTCGCGGCTGCTGACCCGCGGACCAATGCGCTTCGCCTGCCGCAGCGCCGTCAGCGCGCCGACCGGCGCGTCGGGCGATGTGATGAGAATGCCCTCGAGGACCGCGATCGCCAGATCCGTGTCCGCCAGCGTCTGATCGAGCGCGTCGGTCGCTTCCGTGAACTGGACTCCGGCGCGGGCGATCGCGCTCTTGGCTGCCCGGAACGCCGCGAGCTCGCGCGCGAGCGCGTCCAGCAGGCCAGGCTGCACGCCTCCGCTCTCGAGGCGCTCCGCGTGCGGCGCCACGGCCGCCAGCACCGCCTCCGCGCGCGCGAGGCGCTGCACGTCGTTCGTCACGCGGGACGTGTCGCATGGCAATCCGAGCGCCGACAGGTTGGCGACCGTCGAGACGTGCCGGACGCCGGCGTGCAGCGTCTGCCGCGCCCGCCGGCAGCGGTCGGTGGCCGCATAGCGGTTCAAGCGGCTGGACTCTTGCGCCCGGAACTGCGCGGCCTCGTTGCCGACGAGATGTTCGAACCGCGCGAACGTCAGCGCGCCGCCCGGCGTGGCGGTCAGATAGTCACGATGCCCGCGGCACACGGCCATCGCGCGTTTGTGCGCCCGGTGTTTTCGGATTCTGCGTTTGTCCATGGCGATTGCCTTCCTTCC
>Ga0075425_100000918_pt1 | contig 28305 bp, 26 predicted proteins | sample SoiMethybrSBSTD4_FD_75300 | JGI IMG/M metagenome (GOLD analysis project Ga0075425, IMG submission 75300) | Bulk soil microbial communities from a Populus tree surrounding site in Tennessee, USA - Soil MetaG P. TD hybrid SBSTD4 | ecosystem: Environmental > Terrestrial > Soil > Tree plantation...
CTGTCGAGACCTGCGCTCCTTTGCAGTAACGACACTGTCTCGAAGTAGCGATACTATTTCCGCGGCAATGGACCGACGGTTTGCGCGCGCCTGCTGCCGGAGCGCATCATACAAGTCGTCGGGAATATTTTCGGCGTATAGAGTAGCCATAGGTCTAGCCTAGGTAAAGTATAGCATGATCATAGGTAGAGCCTAAAGATGAATGTTTTGAACGTGTCTACTGTCGCAATTGACAGGCCGCATTGCCTATTCAACAATTGATCAGCATCCAAGCCATATCGGGGAGGTTTCATGGTTGACGACAATGCGCCGGAAGAGGTCCAGCACACCGAAGGCACGTCCGGCAAATGGATTCTGCTGGCGCTGGCAATTTTGTACGTGGCGGGATCACTGTTTTTTCTGTTCAGTTTGCGAAGCCGCATCGATCAGCTCGGGAAGCAGCAAACTACGAGCAACTCGCAGATGGCCGATCTCACCAAACGGCTGGAGTCAGCGGAGGCGGAGAATGAAGCCCTTGGCCGCCAGGTTGGGATGACGAAAAAGGACCTTGCTTCCCGCGCCGCTGAGTTGCAGCGCCAACAACGGTTGGCAGAAGCCCGGCTGGCAGCGGCCCAGAAAGAACAGATCACTGCCGTTACCGGCGAAGTCGCGGGTGTGAAGACCGATGTGGGCGGAGTGAAAACCGATGTTGCCTCCACCAAAGCCGATCTCGAAGCCACGAAAGCGAAGCTTGCGAGTGCCGTCGGCGACCTGGGCATGCAGAGCGGGCTGATCGCCAAAACGCGCGATGACCTCGAAATCCTGAAACACAAGGGAGACCGAAACTATTACGAATTCACGCTCGTGAAGGGCGCCAAGCCCCAAGCCATTTCCACCGTTAGCCTGCAATTGAAAAAGGCCGATACCAAGCGCGGCAAGTTCACGCTGAACGTCACCTCCGACGACAAGACGATAGAGAAGAAGGACCGCAACATCAGCGAGCCAATTCAGTTTTATAGCGGACGTGAGCGGATGCTGTACGAGTTGGTGGTCTGGACGGTCGATAAGAACAAAGCGACTGGATATCTAAGCACACCTAAAAATGCTCCAGTGCCAGTGACGGCAAACTAGCCGATGTTCCCAGGCTGGCACGTTGTGTTGCAAATCCTGCTGCGAACGGCTGCGATTTATGCCGTGGTCCTGCTCGGCGTGCGCCTGAGCGGAAAGCGTGAAGTCGGCCAGATGACGCCATTTGATCTGACTCTGCTGCTGCTGATCAGCAACGCAGTGCAGAACGCCATGACCGGGCCCGACACGTCGCTTGTGGGCGGCGTAGTCGCTGCGGGCACTCTGCTGGTGCTCAATTACTTCGTCGCTGAACTTTCGGGCGCGAACCGCAGATTTCGCAGGTTTGTGCAGGGACAGCCTTCATTGCTGGTGCACGATGGCCAGGTAGTCGCGTCCCATATGGCAAATGAGCACGTCAGCATGGATGAATTACAACGCGCTTTGCGCGAGCACGGGATCAACAGCTATCACGACGTTGCGCTGGCCGTGCTGGAAGTGGATGGCTCCATCAGTTGTTTGAAGTACGATGAAATACAGCCGACCGCGAAAACACACCTCGCGCGCAGGAAGTTCTTGCAGAAGCATGAATAAGGCGACTCTCTTCCTTAAGCTGTTCCTATTTGTTCAGCACAACTGGTACAGGTTGGTCGTAGGGCTGAATTACCACACTGAGGGATTTCCGTTTATCGAATACATCCTGTGTAACTGGAAAATAAAAAATCACTGTGCCCCGAGTCTCAGCATCAGGTGGGATCTTCGTTTCGGGAGTGAGCGCCGTCATGGCGTGCTCTTTTAAAGCAGGGAAAGCCTGGAAATATCGCTCAAAATCTACAGCTGAGGCAGCGTCGTCGCTGACCTCGCCGCTGTCGCTCTTTAGAGTTCCTTTGATGGTGTGCACATAAAGCGGCTTCGCGCCGGCATTGCGCAAAGTCACATTCACCGCTACCAGGACGGCATTCTGACCCTCCACATTGGCGGCCGAGATGTTGTCTATCGACCCGCCGCCTTGGGGCGTGGCGCGCTGCAGAAATGCGAAGCAACCGAGAACGACCGCCACCACGCCGATCGCGATGGCCACGATCTTCGCCGGCGGCAGATTGCGTTTTGCGGTGCCGAACTCTTCCCCGATATTGAACGAGGTTCCGGCTGGCGCCGTCGCAGTTTGCTCTGCCGGTTGTGAAACAGGAGTAGTGTTGATCGGCGGTATTGCAGACGGCGGTGTTTCTTCCGGCATAGGAACCCGACCTTATTGTATCCGCCAGGTTTGACTGAAAGTTCTTTTTCCTCACGTCCTTTGGGGTTTGCGCCCTAGAACCCAACCTCAGTCCGAGGCAGGATGGAAATCCAGAGGTCCATCCCAGAATACGTAAAACGCACAGCGCATATCTGAAACACATTTCATTCGTTGTACCTGCTTCGCCGGCATGTACGCGTAACCGCCAGGCTCGAGAAACTCCTGTTTCCCGTCTTGTCCCATTGAAATACGACCCTGAAGGAGAACCACGCGTTCGTTGGCGCTGTGCCAGTGAGGAGGAAAAATATGCCCAGCAGGATAGCGGGCCAGCAATTCGACACCTTCCGGGTTTTCACGCAGCGTGGTGCTCTCAGACCCGTTGGCCGCCTTCTCCCACTTCACGGCTTCAGGATTTGCCAGCAGCCTTCCCGATTTCGCCGGGCTGCCGGCGGCAGCCAACAACACAGCGAGCGTAAGTAGGCACAGCACTATGAATTGTTTGAGGTTCACCCTTGTAGCCTCCTGTTTCCTCGCGGCAGTCTACCACCCGTGCTGCATCGCATCTTGGAACTTTTCGGCGGCTAGCGTGTTCAGCACATCAGCTTTCGTCAACCAGGCACGACGAGCTTGCAGCACGCCAAAACGCATCTTTTCAAGGTGAGAAGTATGGTGTGCGTCCGTATTGATAATGATTTTCACGCCCAGCTCTTTTGCCCTCCGCAGATGCCGATCGCACAGGTCCAGGCGATCAGGATAGGCATTCAACTCCATCGCCACCTTATGCTGCGCGGCCGCTTTCAGCACCGCATCCAGATCAAAGCCATAGGCGTCACGCCGAAGCAATATCCGGCCTGTGGGATGGCCTATGAGACAGGTGTTGGGATTGGCGATGGCCTTTAATAGGCGGTCCGTCATCTCCGCTGGGCTCTGATTGAAGTGCGAGTGCACGCTGGCGATAACAATGTCCATCTGCTCCAGCACAGAGTCCGACAGGTCAAGAGAACCGTCAGCCAGGATGTCGACTTCCACACCGGCAAAAATAGTAATTCCTTCGGTCTGCTCATTGGCGGCGCAGATGCGCTTGATATGTTCAAGCGCCCGCGCGTCATCGAGGCCATTGGCAAAGGCCAGGTTCTTGGAGTGATCGGTGATGGCCATGTACTGGTAGTCTTTTGCCTTGGCAGCTTCGGCCATCTCTTCAATCGTGTTCCGGCCGTCGGTTTCGACGGTGTGCAGGTGCACGTCGCCCTGGAGGTCCTGTTGCGAAAGGACCGCCGGGAGGGCATGTAATGCGGCGGCGTCAATCTCACCGCAGTTCTCGCGAAGCTCGGGCGGGATGTAGTCGAGCTTTAGCTTGGCGTAGATTTCCTCTTCGGTCTTGCCGGCGACGGGCTTCTCGTCTTCAAGACGGGCCAGGCTGTATTCGCTCAAGGTAAGCCCCATTTTCAGTGCGCGCTGGCGTAGCGCAACGTTGTGGGCTTTCGAGCCGGTGAAATATTGCATAGCCGCGCCGAAGGACTCTGGCGGTAGAAAACGCACATCTACCTGCATTCCGCCTCGCAGGCGGAAGCTAACCTTATTCTCACCACGGGCGATGATTTCCATCAGGCCCGGTAGTTTTATGATGTGGTCGATCAACTTCGGCCGCTCTGCGTCATCACAGCAAGCCTTTCCTGTAACCAGGATGTCGAGATCGCCCACAGTTTCTCTGCCGCGACGCAGCGATCCGGCTGGGGTGATTTTTTCAACGCCAGGAAAATGCCGGAGATGCTCGACGATTTTCTGCGCTTCGCGCTCTGCCGCATCCAGCAGGAAGCGGCCGGCGATACGGCGGTAATCTTCAATCGCCTTCAGCAGCTTCTGTTCATGTTTTTCGCCCATGCGGGGAAGCTCGCGAATTTTGCCCTCGCGAGCCAGTTTCTCGACTCCTTCCAGGTCGCAGACCTGATATGCGCTCCAGATAAGTGAAATCGTTTTAGGGCCGAGACCTTGGATCTTCAGCAAGTCGAGCATGGAGGGTCGATATTTCTTGAGCATCTCGGCGTGCAGCAGTAGCCGCCCTTCCTTAAACATCTCTTGCAGGTTTAGCAGCATTCCCTTGCCAATGCCCGGGATTTCCAGAACTCGTTTCGGCTCCCCCATGATTTCCGCCATCTGTTGCGGCCAGGCCTCGATCGCCTGGGCCGCATTGCGGTAGGAGCGAATGCGGAACGAATCCTGGCCGTCGATTTCGAGCAGGTCGGCGGTTTCGTAAAGGATCCCAGCGATCGCCTTGTTGTCCATGCGAACTACAAGGTTAAACAACTTGCTGCGGATGGGCCAGCGTGGCGGCCACCGAAACTGATCAGACTGGAACTCCGGGGGCCGGATTTACACCACCAGGGCCAGCGCGGGAGGTAAGTCTCAGAGGAGAGTTCTTGCTCAGCTTAGTGAAGCACTTTAAGAGGCTTTTGTAACGTTAGCTGCTTGCGGCCCTTTCTGGCCTTGTGTGATTTCGAATTCCACACTATCGCCTTCCTGCAGGCTCTTATACCCCTCTGACGCGATCGCGCTGTAGTGAACGAAGACGTCGGGGCCTTCGTCCCTTCCGATAAAACCATAGCCTTTCGCGTTGTTGAACCACTTGACCGTACCTTTCAACCGTTCCACGAACGCCCCCTGCGGCACGTAATTTTGCACAGCAGTTCCGTGCCCTCAACTTGAGCCAATTGTGCGGCGGCGGTAGGGGACTGTCAAGGAGGAGATCAATGTAAGCGCCGTCATTAGTGCTGCTTTGGACCAGTTTGCTGATGGCCTAGCCAAAGAATCCCACAGATTGTCTTGGCATCCCGTATGGCACCGTTCATCACCATTTTGAGGGCGATACCGAGCGGAAAGAAGCGGGTTGCAATCACCTCGTCATCCTCGGGCTCGGCCTCTCCTGAGCGCAACCCACGTGCCAGGTAGATCGACATAGTTTCGGCGACAAAGCCTGGGCTGGCCCAGAATCGCAGGAGGCGCTTCCAGCGAGTAGCTTTGTAACCCGTTTCTTCGAGGAGTTCACGTTTAGCGCCGGCGAGTTCACCTTCGCCCGGGTCAATGCGGCCCGCAGGCAGCTCCCAGAGATAGCGCTGTGCCGCATGCCGGTACTGGTATTCAAGTAGGACCTGGGGCTCCTGCCCGTTTTCCTTAACCGCCAGCACAACGATGGAACCGCTATGCCGCACGATGTCGCGACGGACGCGAATGCCCGTGGGTTCGAGCACATGATCCGTAGTAACCCAGAAGACTGGACCGCGATAGACCACACGGGAAGAGAGCAGCCGGGCTTTGGGCTTGCGAGCAGTACCCTTGGGCATGTTCACACTATAAGCGCGAGTTCGAGGTTTTCGACTCTCTTTCCGCAGCTCGGCCAGAACTCCGCATTCTCAGTAGATAGAGGTTTGGAGTGGCGGACAAGGAAGCGGGCAACCCAGGAGACCCAAACCGGCAGTACAGTTTTGCGGGCGATTGAAATCCCCTGTTATGCTGCCGCGATGCCCGCCAAGCCGCGAATTGCAATTGTCGGTCCCGGACGCCTGGGCACCGCGCTGGCGCTGGAGTTGTCGCGCGCGGGATATCCCATTTCCGAGATCATCAGCCGTAGGGATTCAGTTTCGGCGCGAACTCTGGCGGCAACGGTAGGTGCACGCGCCGCCAGCATTCTCCAGGCGCAATTGGACGCCGATGTAATCTGGTTCTGCGTTCCCGATGGCCAGATCGCACGCGCCGCGCGACAGTTCGAAAGCGCGACCACTTGGCGCGGTAAGACAACGTTTCATTCGAGCGGAGCCCTGGCCAGTGATGTGTTAAATCAGTTGCGGAAGCGCGGGGCATCAGCAGCATCCGTGCACCCGCTAATGACATTCGTCAGCAAGTCAGCACCATCGCTCGAAGGAGTTCCCTTTGGAATTGAAGGTGATAAGAAAGCTGCTCGGTTAGCGGAAAGAATAGTCCGTGATCTCGGCGGCGAAGTACTCGAGATCAGTAAGCAAAGCAAAGCCGCTTACCATGCATGGGGAACATTCGCCTCCCCCTTGCTGATTGCAGCGCTGGTCACCGCGGAACGGGTTGCCGCTGCAGCCGGAATTTCGCGAGTGAATGTCCGCCGTCATATGCTGCCGATTGTGAGACAGACGGTCGAGAACTATGGTAACCTCGGCCCTGCCGCCGCTTTCAGCGGGCCGCTCGTGCGTGGCGACGTCGCCACTATCCGCATGCATTTGCGAGTGTTAAAAAAAGTTCCTGAGGCCAGGGATGCTTACCTGGCGCTGGCGCGAGCGGCGCTCCGGCACCTACCGGCGGAAAATCGGCGAACACTCAACAAAGTCCTAGGGTGAGCTGTCGGCTAAAGGCCAACCGCTAGAAGCCTAACCTTAGCGGCACAAGCCCGGGGCCGCTTTAATCGAGCCGCTCGGTCTTGCCCTCAAACTGCACAACTCCGTTTCTCTGGTTCAACTGCTCGACGTCTGCATTCGTATAAGTCCTGGCAACCTGCAGATGCTTCCGAGTTGAAGCCGCTAATTGAGCTAGTCCCTCGTCGTCTTCGAATTTGGCAACGCCGAATTCAAATCCGCTGCGGCGGGATTGCTCGTTGACCTCAGTTTGCGGTGGGGCTTGTCCTGAACCGTGCGCGGTCTGCAATGTTCTAGCGGCCAGAGCGGGAATTGGAACACTCGTGGCTCCGGCAACCAGGCCATCAGTCGCATTACTCGCACCCACCTGCCTAGGTACAGCAGTCTCCAGGGTTAAGGAGGGCGTTGCCACCAGAGGCACAAACGGACCGGCATAAAGTCCCGGAGCCGGCGTCCAGTTGCTGGCGTACCCGGAAGCAACTGTCACCTGGGCTGACGCGGCCACCGAGATAAAAACAACAGCACTAGCGATCAGCAGTTGGCGCATGACTCACCTCGCGAATCAGTCTGCAGCTTATGATTCGAACGATAAGCCCCAGGATGCTCATTTAGAAATTGAAGTTAACTGCCTAGGTATCTGGCGTACAAACTTCGTGCCACAGCGCTATCGCTTGTGCCCTTGACAATCGCCCGGCCATCCCGAAACAGCGTGATTTCATAAGGTTCGCGCCAAAACTTCAACACAAAATCATTGTGGCGCACCGCGCCATGGGGTTTCAGGCGCGCACTGATCTCCGGAAAATCAACGGCTCTTGCTTGTTCATGAATCTGCACAGAGTTGCGTCCGCACAAGGTGATGTGCGGCCGCCCTGCGCTGGCCAGGTACGCAAAGTCCTCGTCGCCGCACACGCGGCAACCCGGACGCCGGCTTACCGCTACTTCGGCGCGCTCGTTCCGCCAAACATCGCAGGAGAGCAAGCTTCTCCGCAGTCGATTGTGAGCACCCACAAGCAACTTCATAGCTTCGGCCGCTGCGATCGAGGCGACGAGATTGACCACCGAATTCAGAATGCCCGCCGTCTCGCAGGTTTCAAATCCGCCCCGTGGCAAATCAGGAAAAACGCACGCCAGACACGCTGTTTGTCGGGGGAGGATGTTCACTGTCGCGGCGTAACTTCCTACCGCAGCTACGTAGATCCAGGGCACAGAATACTTGACTGAGAAATCGTTGATCAGGTACCGCGTTTCGAAGTTATCGGTTCCATCGAGAATCAGTTGCGCCTCTTGCAGCAAGTCCTCGATGTTCTCCGGCACAAGATCGGCGACCTGCGGCTCAACGACAATCTGGGAGTTGAAGGCTGCAATTTTTCGCGTCGCCGCAATTGCTTTCGGCAAAGATTCCGCCGCGTCGGATTCATCAAAGAGAGACTGGCGTTGCAAATTGCTGGCTTCGACGTAATCGCGATCGATGATGCGGATAGTGCCAACGCCAGCTCGGGCCAGTAGAGACGTCATGGCTGAACCAGTGGCGCCACATCCAACTATGGCTACACGTGCGGCCGCCAGCATCTGCTGGCCTTCCCGGCCGATCTCCGGGAAGAGCTCCTGTCGCGAATATCTTTCCTCAAGTTCCAAACAGGTCACCAGTTTGGGCTGTTCAAACCATTATTATAGGTTCCGCCTCACTTTGCGGAGCCGAATACAACATTGCCAAAGCCTGGTTCATCGAAGCGAATAACTCTCCGTATCTGCGTTGAGGAGCTGTTTTGCGTCTAGGCAGAGCCTTGCTTGCCGCGCTCCTGGCGACGGCGCTCATGATTGTCTCTGGCAGACCTGCATGCGCCGGCGAATCGGCGGCGCAGTCCTCCCAAAATGATGTGGCTGGCGAAGGGCGGCAGACCCAGTCCCCGCCGTCATTCGGCGCCGTCTCGGCGTACGAGGGCTTGATCGTGAAGAGCATCGACTTTCCCGAGCTTCCAAATTTCGATCAGGAACATCTTCGCGAGCTGATTCCACAGAAAACAGGTGAGCCTCTTGACCGTGAGCGCCTTCGCCAAAGCATCCAGGCGCTGAATGCGACCGGAAGCTTCGCCGACATCAGCGTTACCGCTGAACGCTCTGCGGAGGGCGGAGTTTCGCTCGCTTTCCTCACCCGCGCCAACTACTTTGTCGGCCAAGTAAGGGTCGAGGGCGCACCTAATCCGCCCGCTCCCAATCAGATTGTCAACGCCACCAAGTTGCAGTTGGGAGATCTGTTTACCCGGGAAAAATTGGAGCGCGCACTGCAGAACATCAATCGGCTCATGGAACAAAACGGGTTCTATCGTTCCAAAGTGCAAGAGGAAGAAAAGAAGCACCCGGACAACCAGCAAATCGATATTCTTGTTCGCATGACGGCCGGCCCGCAGGCGCGGGTAGGAAAAATTATCATCACCGGCGATCCAGGCTACTCACAAGGGCAGATTCAGGACATAGCCAGGTTGCATCCCGGCGATTTCGTATCGGTGCAGCGCGTCAGCCGCGCCCTGGAGCTTCTGCGGAAGAGATATTCAAAACAGAACAGGCTGCTTTCGCAGGTCGCTATTGCCGACCGCAGCTATCGTCCGGAGTCCAATGTTGTCGATTACACGTTGGAAATCGAACCGGGTCCTGGAGTGGACATCGTGGCCGAAGGCTTCAAAATACGACGCAGCGTACTCAAGCGAAGTGTACCTGTGTATGAAGAAAATGCCGTGGACGATGATCTTCTCAATGAGGGCCGTCGCAATCTGCTCAATTATTTACAGGATCGCGGCTACTTCGAAGCAAAGGTGACTATAAAGAAGACGTCCGGTCCTTCCGGGGAGCTGCGCGTCATTTACATCATTGATAGTGGCCAGGTTCACAAGCTGGTCAAAGTTGAAATCAAGGGCAACAGCTTACCCGAGGAGTTGCTTCGTTCCCGCATGCAGGTACAACCTGCAAGCCGGTTCTTTTCACACGGGCGCTACAGCCAAGGACTGCTGAATGCGGACATCCGCAATATTGAGGAAAATCCGTACCGCTACAACGGCTTCGATCAAGTCAAGATCAAACCCATCCTGGAAGATGACTATCAAGGCGTAAAGAACCATTTGGCGGTCACCTTGCAGATTGATGAAGGTCCCCAAACCTTGGTCCGCAAGGTGCAGATTATCGGGAACGACACTGCTCTCAGCGACACATTCCCAACATTGAACATCTCGGCAGATCAGCCATTCTCGCAATCCAAAGTTGCAGAAGATCGAGAGATCATACTGAATTACTACGTCAGTCACGGGTTTCCTCATGTCACGTTCGAGGCGACGGCGAATCCCGCACCAGATGCGCCGAACCGCATGGATGTGAACTACACAATTCATCCGGGCACACAGGTTTTTGTAAATCAGGTGATTGTTTCGGGGCTGAATTACACCAGGCCGTTTGTTGTCCAGCGTGAAATCCAGGTCAAACCGGGCGATCCTTTGAGCCAGTTAGGAATGCTCGACAGCCAGCGCCGTCTCTATGATTTGGGGATTTTCAGCCAGGTGGATACGGCTATGCAGAATCCTGAAGGCGATGAAACGCGCAAGAACGCGTTAGTGGACGTGCAAGAAGCCAAGCGCTACACCTTCAATTACGGTTTTGGGTTCGAGTTTCAGACCGGCCAGCCCGGCGTGGGAGCTAATCGGCCTCTGGGAGAAACTGGCGTGAGCCCGCGCATTTCCTTTGGTGTGACCAGGCTCAACTTTCGGGGCCGGAATCACACCATTACTTTTAAATCCAATGTCGGCCGGCTGCAACAGCGTGGACTGTTAAGTTATGATGCCCCGCGCTGGTTTAATAGTCCTAAGTTGCGACTCACGGTTACGACGTTTTACGACAACACGCTTGATGTGACCACCTTCACATCACAACGTCTGGAAGGATCTGTGCAGGCCGAGCAGACGATTGGAAAGGGAAGCATTCTGGATTATCGGCTTACTTACCGCCGAGTCCAGGCAAGCAATCTGCAAATCAGCCAGAATCAGATTCCGCTCTTGTCTCAGCCCACGCGAGTCGGCATGCCGGGTTTCAGCTATATTCGGAATCGACGCGACAACGATCTGGAGAGCACGAAGGGCAGCTATACGACCATTGATAGTGGCGTGGCGGACAGCCACTTCGCTTCAGAAACGGACTTCAGCCGCTTCCTGGTCCAGAATTCCACGTACTATTCATTCGGAAAGCATCGGCCGGCGGGGAAGAAATTTGTCTTAGCGCGGTCTACGCGGATTGGAATCGAAACTCCGTTCGGGAACACAATCATGCCGCAGCCTGGCCAGCAGTGCCCCACGTCGGGAGCGACCGTCTGTCTGCCACTGGCCGAGCGATTCTTCTCCGGAGGCGGAAACTCTCATCGTGGTTTCGGACTCAACCAGGCAGGGCCACGCGATCCCACAACCGGATTTCCCCTGGGCGGCACGGCGCTGCTGCTGAATAATCTGGAATTGCGCACGCCTCCCCCGACTCTCCCATTTTTCCAGGAAAATCTGAGCTTCGCCATCTTTCATGACGCGGGCAACGTTTTTACCAACGGTCACGATTTGACGCGAAGTCTAACGCGCTGGACGCAGAGGAGCTCACACCTTTGCCAGCAGCAGAGTACGGCAAGCCAGTGTGATTACAACTACATCTCCCAGGCGGTCGGGATCGGCGTCAGATACAAGACGCCTATTGGTCCGGTGCGTTTCGACTTTGGATACAACCCCACACCGCCGAAGTTTCCGAGCACTGAAACCGACCCAACGACCAAAGCAACCACCTTTGTTCCGCGGCAAGCCGGTCACTTCAACGTGTTCTTCAGTATTGGGCAGACTTTCTGATGAACTGGAATCGAGTCGAGCAGCGATTGAGGCCGGGGCTGCGCATGGCATCCTGTGGGTTGCTCCTCTTGATTCTTCCCTGCAGTCTCCGCGCGGGACAGGTTATTGATCGCATCGTCGCGACCGTAAACGGCCACATCATCCTTCAGAGCGATTGGGACGAGGACGTGCGCTATGAGGCCTTCATCAACAGTCGCGCATTGGACCATATCAGCACAGAAGATCGCAAAGCAGCTTTGGATCGACTGATTGATCAGGAATTACTGCGGGAGCAGGCGCAAGCTGCAAAGGCGTGGCATCCATCGGAGGGGGAGATATCCAAAGCTCTGCAGCAGATGCGGCAGCAACTTCCCCATAGCGGGACCGACCGGCTTTGGCAAGCTGCACTGAATTCGTATGCATTGACTGAGGCGGATCTGAAACGGCGAGTCGTAATCCAGCTGGAGTTGATGCGGCTAATCGACACTCGGATTCGTCCTGCCGTTCACGTCGATTCCACGAGCGTCGAGAGTTACTACAGCGAGGAATTTCTGCCACAACTCCGACGAACAGGGGCCAAAACAGTGCCTCTTTCCATGGTAAGTGCGAGGGTACAGGATCTACTCACTCAGAAACTGATCAATGAGCGCTTAATCAGCTGGATCCAGCAACTCCGGGCGGCAAGCAACATCCGCACTGATTTCAAGGGCCACGGCGAGTGATCAGCCAGACTGCGATACCTCCTCGACGAAAACTCCGCAGATACATTCTTATAGCCGCTCTCGCTCTTGTAGTCCTGATTATGGCAGCGGCCTGGTACGTTACCACCGATTCCTTCCAGGCCTACATGCGCGCCCGAGTTGCTGGTGAGCTCGAACGAATTACCGGCGGCCGTGTTGAACTCGGGAGCCTGCACGCTGTTCCGTTTCGTCTTCGCATGGAAATCCGCGACCTTACTATCCATGGCCGAGAGCAGGCGAATGAAGCGCCTTACGTTCAGGTCGCCCGTATCATCGCGGAATTGAAGATCATTTCGCTTTTTGAAGCAGCGTTTGGATTCGATTCGGTCAGTATTGACAATCCGCGCGTCCACATCCTTATTTATCCGGATGGCAGTACGAATCAGCCTGAGCCGAAACGCGGACGCCGCTACAACCGAGACCCGGTGGAGCAGCTGTTTTCAATGTCGATTACGCATCTCAACCTGCGTCACGGCAATTTATTGTGGAACGATCAACAGATTCCTCTCGATTTTGCCGCTCAGGATGTCTCGGCTGAAATGAGCTATTCCTTTCTCCATCGGAAATACACCGGGAGCTTCGTCATTGGAAAAACAGATGCGCGGCTCAAAGGCTATCGACCAGTCGCGTGGATGGCCGAAATGCATTTCAGTGCTGGTGAGAACAGCGCGGACATAACCTCCTTCAAGGCGAGCTCGAGCCACTCCCATCTCCAATTCAGTGGACGAGTGGAGGATTTTCGCCAACGCAAGCTGAATGGTGACTATGACGTGAATCTCGATCTCGCCGAAGCCGCTGCTTTCCTGCGTGAGCCATCCGTGCGGCGCGGCAGCTTGCAGGCGTCCGGACACGGATCGTGGTCGCCCCGGGACTTCAATTCGGCAGGCAAGCTCTTGCTCAAAGATGTGGACTGGAGAGCCGAGCCAGCCGGTTTCCGCAATGCCGGAATGGATACTCAGTTCGCACTCGATCCCGGCCGGTTGACGCTTTCTCAGATTCATGTGCGCGCATTCGGCGGAACCATGAACGGCGATGCTGAGTTGGTTGGCTGGCGGAGTTCAGTGCGCTCTGCGTGGGGTGACAGACAAACACACGGAGAAGAAAAAGGAATCGTCCGCCTCCGTCTTCAGGATCTTGCTGTTTCCGAGATTGCAGCAGCTTTCTCGACTCCAGCGCGGCCATTTCACCGCATGAAACTCGCCGGAGCGGCATCTGGAAACGTTGACACCAAGTGGAAAGATTCGTGGCGCAAGGCGGAATCGTCCATTGCGGTTGATGTCTCACCTTACACCCATGTCTCGTCCGACCAACTTCCGTTAAGAGCGAAATTGCGAGGCGCTTACCGTCCATTCGCCGGTGAGCTTTCGATCGCGGAACTCACTGCCTCAACGCGGGCCACGCAAGTTCAGGCTTCCGGTACGCTTTCCTCTTCGGCGGCGCTGAAGCTTTCCGTGAATACTTCCGATCTCGGCGAGTGGCAGCCGATTCTCACCGCTGCCGGATACACCGAGCCGCTTCCGGTCAATGTGCGCGGACACGCTTCCTTCACAGGGACTGCAACCGGCAAGCTTTCCGATATCGCATTCGCCGGCAGCCTCCAATCCGAAAACTTCGACGTACTGCTACCGGCGACAACACCAAGTGCGGCCAGGCAAATTCACTGGGATTCCCTGGCAGCGGACGTCCAACTTTCTCCCCGCCTCTTCGCCGTCAGAGATGGCACACTGCATCGCGGAAAGGGTGTTATCAATATTGATTTTCGTGCTGGACTAGAGGAGCGACAGTTTACCTCTGCCAGCCCGTTTGACTTGCGCCTCGATGTTCAGAATGGCTCGTTGACGGACATTCTAACTGCCGCCGGCGATGCATATCCCGCCAGCGGTACTCTCAATCTCCACGCACAATCGCAGGGTACTCCCAGGGACCTGCACGGTGATGGGAGTCTGCAACTCACGGACGCAATCATCCACGGGGAAGCCTTTAAAAGTATCACCGCCGATTTGCGATTCAACGGTCAGGAAATCGACTTCCAGAACATTCAGCTCGTCCAGAACGGCGCCCGAATTGTTGGTGCTGCGTCTTACGACTTCGCGACCCAGGGCTTCCGCTTCCATCTGACCGGCAACAATTTCGATCTCGCCCACATCGCCAGTCTGCAAGGAAGCCGGGTAAAGGTGGAAGGCCGCATGGACTTTACCGCGGACGGCTCGGGCACCCTTCAGCAGCCTGCAACCAATGTTGCGGTTCATGTTCGGGATCTGACGCTCGATCACGAACGTACCGGGGACTTTGATCTGAATGCTGTCAGCCAGGGGCCGGAACTGCATGTCACCGGACAATCACGCTTTGAGCAAGCCGAGTTGCAACTTGAGGGCAATGTTCTGCTGCGGGATGAGTGGCCTGCCAAACTTTCCTTGCACCTTAATCATCTTGACGTCGACTCCTTTCTACGCACCTATCTTCGCGGCCAGATCACTGGGCACTCGGCCGCCGCTGGCGACGTGCAGCTGGAAGGACCTCTGCGACAGGCGCACCAACTGCAAGTCACTGCCAACCTGAGCGACTTCTTTGCGGATGTCGAGAACATCAAGGTGCGCAATGACGGTCCTCTGCGCTTCTCCGTGTCCCGCCAGCTCCTGAAGATTGAGCAGTTTCATCTCACTGGCGAAGGTACAGATATCGCCGCCAGTGGTACGGCGCAGCTCACGGGGGAACGGCGGCTGGACCTGCGTGCTCAGGGGCGGCTCAACCTGAAGCTGATCGAGAGCTTCAACCCTGATTTCACTTCCTCTGGGATCGTCACTGTCGACATGAGCGTTTCTGGGACCGCTGCGAAACCGGTCACCGAAGGGCGGGTTCGGATCGATAACGCTTCTATTGCCTACATCGCTCTGCCCAGCGCGCTGAGCGATCTCAACGGGTCACTCGTATTCAACCAGGATCGGCTGCAGATCGAGAGTCTCACGGGGCGAACCGGCGGCGGATTGGTTTCGTTCACCGGTTATGCGACGACCAGCAACGGGCAGCTCAACTTCAATGTGGGTGTTCATGGCGAGAACGTTCGCTTGCGCTATCCGCCAGGCATCAGCTCCACGGCGGATGCTGATCTGCACTTCGTCGGCACGCCTGCGGCTTCCACGCTTTCGGGGGAGATCACGGTTAACAAGCTGGCGATGACTCCGGGGTTCGACTTTGGGGCGTATCTCCAGCGCAGCGCGCAGATTTCTTCCTTGCCTACGACGAATCCACTGTTGAATCGCATTCGCCTCGATGTTCACATCGAGACCGCGCCTGACCTGCAGATGCAGAGCGCCATTCTGCGTCTCTCTGGCGATGCAGATTTGAATCTGCGGGGCACTGCCGCCAAACCGGTGATTGTCGGGCGCGCCGACATCATCGAAGGCGAGGTCTACTTTCAGGGAACCAAGTACCGCATGGAACGCGGCGACATCAGCTTTAGCGATCCCGTGAGTACGAAACCGGTGCTGGATCTTCAGGCGTCGACGCACATTCGGGACTACGACATCACCATGACGTTGAACGGGCCGATTGAGCGGCCGAGCGTGACGTATCGCTCGGAGCCTCCGCTGCCGACCTCCGACATCATCGCGCTGCTCGCGTTTGGCCAGACTACTGAAGAATCCGCCCGCATTCAGCAGTCAAGCAGCTCGGCGTTCAGTCCGGAGACGTCCACTGCTATTCTTACTGCCGCTCTCAACGCGACTCTCAGCAACCGTGCGCAGCGGCTTTTTGGCGTCAGCCGCATCAAGATCGACCCCCAGGGCCTCACGACGGAAACCTCGCCCACTCAGACCGGGCCTGCGGTTACGATTGAGCAGCAGGTGAAAAACAACCTAACGCTTACTTACACTACGAACGTCTCGCAGGCTTCGCAGCAGATTATTCAGATCGAATACAACGTAACGCGGAATGTATCGATCGTAGGCGTGCGTGATCAGAACGGTGTCGTAAGCTTCGACGTTCGAGTCCGGCAGCGCAAGCGCTGACAGTGCGTTGATTCTTCAGGCATGCGTTTTTTGGAGCGCAGAAAACTCTAAAACTCTTTGGCGCTATTCTGTCTACGGGCATGGATACGGAGATCCATCGCGATCGCTTTGCCGCGGAGCGCCAGAACATGGTGGACTCGCAGCTGCGCGCGCGCGGAATTCGTGACGAGCGCGTGCTTGCCGCCATGGAGCGCGTGCCACGCCACGAGTTCGTGGCCGAACGTTTTCACGATCGCGCTTATGAGGACCATCCCCTTCCTATCGCCGAAGGTCAAACCATCTCGCAGCCTTACATCGTGGCGTTCATGCTGGAGAGCCTGGCGCTCGAACCAAATGCAAAAGTGCTGGAGGTTGGCACCGGCTCCGGATATCAGACCGCGGTGCTGGCCGAACTCTCCAGCCATGTAAGTTCCATCGAACGGTTGCCCCGGCTGGCGCAGGAAGCCCAAATTACGCTGGCGCGTCTTGGTTACACCAACGCAAACATTATTGTGGGAGACGGCAGCCAGGGCTTGCCGGAGGCCGCCCCGTTCGACGCCATCATCGTTGCCGCCGCGGCGCCTCGGGTGCCGCCGGCTCTTTTCGAGCAGCTCGCTGAAAATGGCCGCATGGTGATTCCCGTCGGACCAGCTGATGCCCAGGAACTGCAGCTAATTCGAAAACTGAACGGCCGTCCTATAACGCTGCGGCTTGAGGGGTGCCGGTTTGTGCCTCTGATCGGAGCGCAGGGGTACACGGGCTGAATTTCGTGGCTGTCGGCTAATTAGGATGAACAGCCGGGAAACATGAGGGACAGCGCTAAATCTTTGAGTCCATTGGAGCGGCACTGTGCGCGGGCGACGTAAAATCTTGGTAGCAAGGCTAACTTATACGTAACATATTGGGGCGGAATGACTTAGTAGGACATTTCGCAGGGAGGACGTGAAGTCTACAATAGGGTGACTTCTTGGAACCGCTTACCCAAGCCAGAGCCGGATCAGGCGATTCTGCTGCACAAACTCCACCTTGAGTTGCCGCAGCAACCACCGCCGCGGATCAAAGCTCGAGTCCCCGACTTTCCGCAAGAAACTCTGCGGCTGTAGTGCCGACCTTTTTTATCGGTTCGCTGAAAACCAACGACTTAGGCTGGTCACTTCTTCCTTATTGCGAAAGACAGGTTAACGTGGACGCAGCCTTGTGACCGGGAGCAAAAGAATCCTTCAGAAACTTGATAATTTCGGCTTTGGTCCTCAAGTCCCCGGGACCGTCCCCGCCCATGAAGGCTCGGGGGAACTTATCGCCGGTAAGCGGCGACCAGATCGCATAGTTGGACGCGGCGAGATGCTTGACCTGCAAGGCAAACGTGCGCACACCCTTGGAAAGTACCAGGAAAGCCGGGATGCTCCCCCCAAATCCCTACGCGGACACTCGTTCCGCCCCCAGGGCTATACTTCAAGCGCAAATTGCGGGCGACCCGCCATTCCATGATTTCAGGGGGGCCACCGTGTGGCGAGAACGGGGGTTGAAAGTTGTGTTGGTGTTGGTCGGACTGCTCTTTTCGGCTGGGATTTATCCAGTGACGATGATCTTATGGCAACGGGATCAGTCCGGATACACGGACGCGATGATGCTTAGTGTCTACGTCACGCTCGGGGTTCTCTTGTTGATGGCTGTACGGAACCCGTCGGCGCATCGCAGCCTGATCGCCTTCGCGGCATGGTCAAGCTTTGCTCACGGCGCCGTCATGGCGGTCATGGCATTCCGGGATGCCCGCGAACGCGGACTTCTTTGGGGCGTGGCTATCCTCGTTGTCATTGGCGTGGGCCTAATCGTGCTGGCGCCGGCGAAGCAATCAGTCGAGCGAGTTCCGGCAGCGGGTGCATAGGCGGGCCGTTTGGCATTTCATCGTGTAAGATCATCCCGCTCATGAGGATCACTCGCCGCGAACTACTTTACAGGCTAGCCAGCGCGAGCGCTTGCGCGAAGTTTTCCACTCTGACGTTTTTCCAAAAGACAACCACGGAGTTGCGCATCAATGCGGATCGGCTGCGCGAGAGCCTGGAGGGTCTCAGTGTTTACGGGCGGCCACCGGGCGGAAGCTTTGCGGATGGTGTGAGCCGTACTGGTTTCTCGGACGCCGTAGTTGCTGGAAGGAAGTACGCCATGGAATTGATGCGTGGAGCTGGCATAGCACCACGCATTGATGCCGCCGGCAATATTTTCGGTTCGCGGGCGGGATCGGATCACAACTTGAAGCCGATACTCTTTGGCTCGCACATCGATTCCGTTCCCAGCGGTGGCAACTTCGACGGCGATTTAGGGTCGATGTCGGCGATTGAGATCATACGCACGATGAATGAGCACAACTTCACCACGCGGCATCCGCTGCAGATGGCGGTCTGGACAGACGAGGAAGGCACTTTTGCGGGCAGCGGCTCCGCTGCGGGATTGTTCCAAGCGAGCGATCTCAACCGGGTTCGAGACGGAATGTTCATCGCGGACGGAATCAGAAAACTCGGTGGCGACCCGACACGATTGGCTGAAGCGCGTCTCTCGCCCGGAGCAATTCGTTGCTACCTGGAGCTGCACATCGAACAGGGCGCCACGCTACACAAAGCTAATATCCCCATTGGGGTGGTGGAAGGGATTGTCGCGATCGACAGGTACGATGTGGAGATTCGCGGGTTTGCCAATCATGCCGGAACCACGCCGATGAAGGAGCGGCACAATGCGTTGCTGGCCGCGGCTAAGTTGATTGAGAGTGTGCAGGATGTCGTAACCAAGGAAACTGGGCGACAGGTAGGCACGGTCGGCAAAATGGAGGTATTTCCGAACGCGGTGAACGTGGTGCCGGGATTGGTGAAACATTCCATCGAATTGCGCGATCTTTCGCCGGAGAAGATTGCGCGGCTGGGGGATGAAATTCAGAAGCGCGCGCAGGAAATCGCCAAAGAGACGGGGACTGAAATTATCATGGCGAAGGCCGAGCACGACGCTCCGGCGGTGGCCGACCCGGAGATGCAGGCCAAGATCGAAGCGGCAGCGGCTGGGCTAGGACTGCAAACTATGCGATTGCCCAGCGGTGCTGGTCAGGACGCGCAGATGTTAGCGAAGGTCGGGCCGATGGGAATGATTTTTGTGCCCAGCGTGGATGGCGTCAGCCATTCGCCCAAGGAATTCACGAGTTGGCAGGATTGCGCCAACGGGGCCAATGTCCTGCTGCAGACGATTCTGCTGATTGATCGCGCGGCGTGAACTTGTTGCGCAATTTTTGAATTACACGATTGCGCGAAGAGCCGTGTCTTCGGTCCGGGTCCCCACCTTTGCGGCAAAAAGCGCCGCAAACATGGGCACCCAACCGACAGTTTTTCCTTGCATCATGGCGTCCCCAAAATGCGCGTGCCGCCCGTTTGTTTGAGGAACCAGGGACGCGTAACGGTAGTGCTCGGGTCTACGTGCAGGTCGTCCGGATACGTGGCGAGCGCGTTGCCATCCAAGTAAGTATCGGGAAAGAAATACTCCAGCAGGTTGCGGGTGCCGTTGGGGCAGGCTGTACCGTTCACGCAGATTGCGCCCTTATGCATGACTGCGGTGGCGGGCTTGATATAGAACACCGGCACGTTGCGGAAGGCATTTTGGGTTTGCGCCATAAAGATTTGCCATTGGGCGTTGGGGTCCATGAAGTCCGAGGAAGACGTGCCATAGAAGAAGATGTTCAGCTTGCCGGCATCGCCTGCGACCACCCAGGGTTCCACCGACGTCTTCGCGTTGGCACCGGTATTGACTTGCGCAGGAGTTGTCCAGCTTGCGCCCTGGTCGGCGGAGCTGGTGAGCAGAGAACGTCGGCCGTCGTTGAAAACCACATGCAGATTTCCGCCGCGGTCGATCGCGATTGCCGGGAAGACGTGCTGGAGTGATGTACCGCTGGGCGACTGATAGATCAGCTTGAGCAGCCAGTTCAGGCCTCCGTCGGTCGATTTCGCCAGATAGACCTGGTTCGGATAGGCGCCGATGAACACCATATAAACGTTGCCATTATTTTGGTCTACCACGATGTTGCCTTGATCGCCCGGCTGCACGCCCAGTGAAGGCTTGGTAACCTCGACCACCTGGGGGAACGTGACGCCGCCATCGAAGGACTTGACCACGTAAATAGTCAGAGTTGAGTTGTCCAGTGTGCCAAGTTGCTTGGTGGTGAGATAAACGACATTCTGTCCGTAGAAGGCTAACCACTGACGATCGTCTTCCGGCAGGTCGGAGGCAAAAGGATTGGTCACCCAGGTGGTGGCTCCGTCGGACGAAGCGGAGTTGGTAACTGATCCCAGCCACAGCGAAGCCAGCGCCAGCTTGCCACTGGAACCAACATCGATGTCCTCGTCACCACCTCCGATGCCCACACCGGTGCCGGCGCCTGCGGCGGCTGCGGCTTGCGTGCCATCGGGCTCGCCGAGATAGGTAAATGTGTTGCCGCCATCCATCGACTTCCACAGGTCAGTGCCGGCGGGGACCCCCTGTATGGCGCCCACGTAGATGTTTCCTACTGGGTCGTGCACGACGCGAGGTTCGGCATCCTGCTCAAAGAAAATGGGCGTGGCCGGATTACTGTTTACGGTCTGCGGCGGCCGTGTCAGGACCTGCGACGTGAACGTGAAGTTTCCTAGCTTGTATTGCGCTTTGCCCACGGGCAGAGCAGGTTCCTGGGCCATGCTTATGGTTCCGCTGTAGGAGTTGGCTGCGCAGGAGGCGGGCACAATCTGGATCGTGTAGCTACCGGCAGGAAGCTGTCCCAAGTCCGCGTCCTCACTTGTGGTGCCGCCTGTGGCTGATGCCCCAACCAGGTTTCCGTTAGCGTCGAAGACGTAAACATCAATGTCTTGAATGTTGGAGCTCCAGCCTACTTTTACGTGCACTGCGAAGTTGGGATTGCTTGAATAGAAATTAGACGGAATACTCAGTGTGAGGTTGTATATGTCGCAGATGGTCGAATTGCATGGCGGTGAAAGCCCCACGAGTCCGCCGTAACCTAAAGTGCCGGTGAGCGGGCCTCCATTCCAACTAATGCTCGCTGGGCCGCTGTTATCGCTTAGTGTCCCGCTTAAATTCGCGGCGACCGAGACGGCGCCTGTAAGCAGGCACACGAAAAGCAGAAAAGGAACTTTTTTCATCGCGACCTCCACTGATAGATGGGCTGTAGACGTAGGTGGCGAGGATCGGCGGTGCTTCCGTAAACACTAGATTGTGCTTACCTTGTGGGCAGTACATCGTAGCCATGTGAAAAAAATGCTGTCGATAGGGAGGAAACTGTAGATTTCCAGAGTTAAGTACGTATCGGCGTGCCCGCTCCTTCGCTTGCGGGAAGTAACCGCTGGTCGCGTTCAGAACAATTGCGGGAGGACGGGATAGCTCTGTCCCGAAACCTGCGGTGTGCCACGTCGTCCCGAATAAACCCGACGCCGGCTGATACGAAAGTCCGGCGGTCCACGAATCTGCTTGCTGAGCGACTTAATCTAAACATCAAGACGATCACGACTCAGCAGTCGCACCACTCGTCACGTTCATTGCTACATAGGAGTTCTGATATGGCTCATCTTCCAAACTCGACTACAGAAGTTACAGATCGAAAGAGCACGCCAGTTCTGGATTCGGGCAATTTCCGCAAGAAGACGGTGGTTATCACCGGTGCTTCGAGTGGCATCGGACAAGCTTGTGCACTGCAAATGAGCCAGGCGGGGTGGCATGTTTTCGGTACCGTCCGCAAAATCGAGGATAAAGAACGGTTGCAGTCGACTGATCTCACGGCGGTGATCATTGACGTGCAAGATCGTTCAACCATCTTCGCGGCGGCTGAGCAGATAACATCCGAACTCGCGGGACGCGGGTTGGATGGTCTGGTCAATGTGGCGGGCATAGGGATGGTCCGTCCGCTCGAATATGCCACGAACGAAGATTTGCAGGATATTTTTGACATCAATGTGTTTGGCCAGGTCGCTGTGACCCAAGCTTTCCTTCCGCTGATCCGCAAGAGGCACGGGCGAATCGTAAATATCACTTCTGTTGGCGCTCATATTGCGATCCCGTTTGGCGGGTTGCTGAACGCCAGCAAAAGCGCGTTTGGCTTGCTGAGCGATACCTTGCGGCTGGAGCTGCATCCGTTTGGGATCCATGTGTGTACGGTCGAGCCGGGCGCAATCAAGACTCCGGCAGTGGACAAGACACTCGGCGATATTGAAAGTGTGATCAGCAATCTTCCCGCCCCCGGCGCAGCACAATATCGAACGATGCTGGAAAGATTTGCTCGCATCGCTTACGCGCGAGAAATGGACGGCAGCCCGCCGGACGTGGTTGCAAAAGCTGTCCATCACGCGCTCACTGCGCGGCGGCCACGGATTCGCTACACTGTGGGAAAACATGCAAAGCTTCTGGGGACCCTGCCAAGGATCTTGTCTGATTGGCTGCTTGACGCGATCAGGTTCAGGATTGCGGGGCTTCCCTCGGGGTTTGGGGCTGCGGAGCCGATAAGGCATGGGTAGCATCCGAAGTCATTCGGCGAGATCTTTGGTTTGGGGTCAGTAAGGTGAAAATCGTGCCTTCGCTCAGGCCCATCTTTCGAAAAAACCCGTACGCTGGCGCACGCAGCACAGCATGATCCGAGTTCATCTTCCCTTCCCTCCTTTACCGTGTGCCTCGCCACAACCAACGCTCGCCGTCCGACACTTAGTGCCATGCGATTGACTTCCCGATGACGCCGGAGTAGAGTTGGGCGCTTTTCGGAAACAACCCTAGTAATCCGTTAGTTCACATTTTTACGGAGCGCGGAATGCAAAAACTGTGCTTGATAGGCACCTGTGTGTTGATGCTGGCGTCGCTAGCGCTGGGGCAAAAGGACGAAGACGTGATCAGGAAGCTCGATGCAGAATGGTCCGCCGCGGCGCAGAACAAGGACGTAGACAAGGCGGTTTCGGTGTATGCAGATGATGGATCCATGCTTCCAAATCACGGCTCGATAGCAACCGGGAAGTCGCAGATCCGGGAGGTTTGGGCGCATCTGCTTTCTTTGCCGGGAATCAACGTGAGTTTTGCGCCGACGAAGATCGCCGTTGCCAAATCAAAGGACATGGCTTACGACGTTGGGGCGTATGAGTTGACGATGAACGATGCGCAAGGAAATCCAACCACGGAAATTGGCAAGTATGTAGTCGTATGGAAGAAGCAGGCGGACAAACAATGGAAGGTCGTCGCTGACATTTTCAATCCGGACAAGTAGGGCGGAAGTATACAATTCGTCCGTTCCAATTCGAATTTTCTAATTCAAATCACCAGGGTTATTGAACGCAGGCATTCTACCGGGGAGCTACCTCCTCGGAATCTCATGTGAAGGGGGAGTATGCATAAGTCAACAATCGGGCTCGTTTGTTTTGTAGTTTGTATTGCGGTAGCGACAGCCGGGCCGCTGCAAGCACAGATGGCGGACCAGGGCAAGCCCTCCATATACACGTATGTTGCGCAGTGGGCGGTTCCTCGCGCCCAATGGGCTGATATGGTGAAAGCGGACGAACAGGACAGGCCCACGCTCGACAAACTGGTTGCCGATGGGACTCTTGTCGGATACGGCGCCTATACCAACCTTATTCATCAGGAAGGCGAACCGACGCACGGAACCTGGTTCACCGCTAAGTCTGAGGGCAATCTGCTCAAGGCACTGGAAACCATTTACGCCCAACCTGGGTTGGTGACCGCGCCCGTGCAGGGCAATTCCAAGCATTGGGACCTGATCCTGACAGGCGACATTTACAACGGGAAGGCAGGCACATGGAAGGATGGCTATCTGACCTGGTCGCAGTGGGAACTGAAGCCGGGCTCGATGCGTGGATACTCGGAACTGACCAAGAAAGCGTTCGTGCCAATTCTGGAGAAGTTGCTGGCTGAGGGCACGATTACTGCTTACGGGCTGGAATCTGAAGACTACCACCAAGGGAAACTGGGCGTGATTTACGAATACTTCACGGTGCCGGATGCCGCGTCGCTGGACAAGGCAAACAAGGCGCTCGAAGATGCTTTCAACAGTAACCCGGCCCTGGGCGATGCAGTGCGCGCGCTGGCAGATCCGCACGGACATCGCGACTTTCTTACTCGTCTGCGGTTTATGGTCAGCAAGTAGATTGCTGAGTGCAGGGATCCCACGTCTCGCAACGGCGGCGACGTGGGGCACCCGGGCGACCGTCAGCACTAAATAGAGCGCCGTAACATTCATCCCAATCTGGAGGCTAAATGAAAACGAGAGTGATCCTAGTGGCGGTTTTGCTGTGCCTGGCCGGAGCGGCGGTTTGCTTGGCCGACGACGCTAATATGGGAACCTGGAAGCTGAATGAAGCCAAGTCGAAGAACAGCCCGGGAGCGCCTAAGAACACGATGGTTGTTTACGAGGCTGCGGGTGACAGCGTAAAAGTTACGGTGGACGGCGTGGACGCCGATGGCAAGCCCACCCACAACGAGTGGACGGGGAAGTTCGATGGCAAAGACTACCCGCTCACCGGCGATCCGAGTTCAGACATGCGGTCGTACAAGAAAATCAACGATCATACGTTGGCATTGACGAATAAGAAGGGCGGCAAGGTTACGATGAGCGGCCGGATTGTAGTTTCGGCCGACGGCAAGAGCCGGACCGTCACCGTCAGTGGAATGGATGCCAACGGGAAAAAGATCAGCACTACTGCGGTATACGACAAGCAATAGACGAAAAGCGAATCTAAGAGGCCGTGATGCCCTCCCGCTCATTAGAGAACGGGAGGGTATTTGAAGGCAGCTTGGTTCAATTCCTGCTGCACGCGACCATGGTCACTTGCGAGAGAGACAATACTGGCTATGGGCGAATTCCCCGAATTCATGAAACGAGCGGTTAACAGAATTGCAACTTCTCAGCAAGCCACTCCACGCGTTGAGGGCTACGTCTTCGACGGGGCAGACGGCAGCCAAATGGCATTCTGGACCTGCCGCGAAACTGCGGCGTCCGCCACCCACGTGCATGAATACGGAGATACATGCTTGTCGTGGAAGGTTGCTCTACGTTAATTATTAATGAGGAGCGGATTCCAGTTAGAGCCGGACAAGAATACTTCATTCCGAGCGGTGTGGCACACAGAGGGGAAGTTCGAGCAGGAACCAGAACGATTCACGCATTTGGTGGCCATCGAGCCGACCGCATGCAGAGTTCCTAGCTTTCTGAAGAGTATGATGCGCGTTGTCCTTCCCTATCACCTTCGCAACCTTGCCCACGTCGACAACGAAGTGACGTTAGTTAGGCGCGGTCACGCAAGGCTCGGTGCTGGACGCGCTTGAGGCACGCTATCCGATGCCGCGTCGGGGCCATCCGTGATCATGTGACGCTGCAACGTCGTCCTTTCCTGCGCTTTTTCGCCTGTGAGGAAGACCTTTCCCATGAACTGCCGGATGCGCCGCTTCCCGCCGCGGTCGTGTCAGGGAAGGAACCGTTTATTGTCATCGGGGCGATTGCGGGCGGGTAGCGCTGTGTCTGGGCGAACACGGCACGGTTGAAAAAGGCTGCGAAAAAAACTCCCGAAAAACCCCGAAGGTGAACCTCAGGCGGCTAAAGCGCAGACACATTTTCAACACGTTTAGCGGCACGAGTGAACTCGTGCCCTTTCCGTTCTCCTGTGAATCGGAATTTTTGCAAGCTGTGAAGCCGATGCCCTGACACAAATCGTTCTAAGCGCCGGTAGCCACGGCCTTCATAGCGCTCTGGAAGCTACTGAGAAGCTTCACAACGGCAGCAGTATCGACGGGCCTGGAGAAGAAGTAGCCCTGTGCCATTTCACAGCCCAACTGTTTGAGCTGATTGACCTGCTCTTCGGTTTCCGTGCCTTCCGCCACAACCTTTAAACCAAGATTGTGGGCCAGCATGATTATCAGGCGGACGATTTCCTGGCTCTCTGCGTCGGTGTCCATCTTGGAGATGAAAACGCGATCGATCTTGAGCGTGTCGACGCGGAAATGCTGCAAACGGCTGAGAGATGAATATCCGGTGCCGAAGTCATCGATGCCTAAACGAACACCCAGCGCTTTCAACTGTGACAGAACGCGGGCTGCGTTGTCGGAATCGCCCATGACAATCGTTTCCATGATCTCAAGCTGCAGGCAAGCCGGGTCGAGGCCGGTTTGCTCGAGCATAAGGCCTATCTCGCTTGCCAGTTCAGGCAGGGCAAACTGCTTGGGGGTGATATTCACACTCATGGTGAGCTGCGGCTTGGAAGGAAATTTCGAATGCCAGGAGCGCAGATGTTCGCAAGACTGGCGCATCAGCAGGCGGTTCATGGGGATGATGAGGCCGGTCTCGTCGGCAACGGAGATGAACTCGCCGGGCATCACCATGCCTTCAGGCCGCTGCCAGCGGGTGAGGGCTTCGAAACCGCTAATTTTTCCGGTCTGCAGGCAAACAATCGGTTGGTAGTGGGCGGTAAATTCGCCGAGTTCGAGGGCCTTGCGGAGATCCGTCTCCAGTCTCAGGCGCCGCACCGCGCTTGAATGCATGGCGGGGTCAAATACTTCGAAACGCGACTTGCCGGCACGTTTGGCGCGATACATGGCTATTTCTGCGTCACGAAGCAGTCCTTCCGCATCGGCGCTGGTGGAGGAGCCTAAAGCGATTCCAATGCTAGTGGTAATCACGATTTCCTGGCCATTAAGGATGAACGGGGTGGCCCATTTCTCCTGAATGCGTTGCGCCACCCGGATGGCGTCGCTGGGCTCACGGATATCTTCCAGAAGGACGGTGAATTCATCGCCACCTAATCTGGCTAAGGTGTCGTCGCCGGCCGGAGAATCGTTTAAGTTTGGCCTGGAAATCGTGTCGGTTTCGCGAAAGGAGGCAGCTAAACGGCTGCCGATTTGAATGAGAAGTTCGTCTCCGGTTGCGTGCCCCAGGCTGTCGTTAAAAACCTTGAATTCATCGACGTCTATGAAAAGCACGGCGAATTGGGAACCCGAACTACGCCGGGCGCGCAAGGCCGCACGTGCCACACGATCGCTAAATAGGGCACGGTTGGGGAGGTCAGTTAAGCCATCATGAAGGGCATTGTGGGCCAGCAACTCCTCGGCCCGCTTGCGCTCGGTGACGTCACGATTGACGATTACTAGACCTTCCGCTTCTTCCTTGGTATTGCGAATGACACTGGCCGTCGATTCCAAAGTGCGCCACGTGCCGTCCTTATGACGCATGCGATACTCCAGGCGTTGGCCGCGCCCGGAGCTACGGGCCTGCTCTGCCGCGTTCAAGACTTTCTGCTGGTCGTCAGGATGGATTTGGTCCAGGGAGGATGTGCTCCTCAGTTCTTCTTCCGAATATCCGAGAACCTTCTCGTAGGCAGGGCTGTTATAGAGCCGATGGCCTTTGTTGTCGACCACGGCAATCATGTCGGCGGCATTCTCAGTGATCAATTCAAAGAGCTGGTTGCGATGGGCGAGCTGGCGGCGGATGCGCTGCAGTTGAAGCTGCTGATACATGGTGTAGATATCGAACAGCAGCACGAGAGCCGCCAAGCCGCGCGCCCAGTCTTTAAGATCCGACCAATAGGCGCTATATGCTGCCGTTTCACGCTGGAAAATGGTGAGAGAGATAATGCCGGCGGTCAGGACCAAAGTTACAGCGACGGCAAAAGTCCAAAGCCACCATTCCCGGCTCTCGATCTGGCGAAACCTGCGCCACGCGCTTTTCCGAGGACTGTGATCCACCTGCGGCAGGTATGGCTCTTTCAATGATGCATCGGTTTTCTCAGACACCGAGTGATTCTCTGATGTTGTTCCCAGCGCGCAAAGTTACCAAAGTCAGCAGAATCCGTTCATGGCGGAATTTCTGAAGGGAGCCGGAGCGGCAATGCGCTAAGTCATCTACAACCCAAACTCTCCGGGGGCCTCAAAGCTTGTCGGTTCTGCAGGCATGGCGCGCCAAGACTTCCGAAAACTTTCTCCAAAGAAACAGGCTTTGATAGTTTTCGGGATTCTAGTAGGCCTGTTACTCGCAGCTTCCGGCTTCTTGATCGCCCACTGGCCTTTTACTGAGGAGGCCGTAAC
>Ga0075425_100000919_pt1 | contig 28279 bp, 20 predicted proteins | sample SoiMethybrSBSTD4_FD_75300 | JGI IMG/M metagenome (GOLD analysis project Ga0075425, IMG submission 75300) | Bulk soil microbial communities from a Populus tree surrounding site in Tennessee, USA - Soil MetaG P. TD hybrid SBSTD4 | ecosystem: Environmental > Terrestrial > Soil > Tree plantation...
GGGAACCACGAAGGCACGAAGAAAGCGAAGACGCACGAAGATCTTTTTGGGGGCCTGCTTTCGACGCTCTCCGGGACGAATCCATTTTTCCGTAGCCCCGACAGTTGTTTTCTTGGTCGCGAGATATTTTTTTCGCGACGCGCCGACTTTTTCGCGTGCGCAGGGATGTTATTTCTTCGCCGCGAGTGCTCGTACGCTCGACCACTCGTGTTTTTCCTTCGACGCGTGGACGAGATCGTTCGCTCACTGAACTTCTTCGGTCGTCCACTCTTGGTTTTTCTCCGACGCGTCAGCTTTTTCGATCGCCGCGTCGACTCTTTCGTTCGTCGCGCCGGCTTCATTGTCCGACGCGCCGACTCTTTTGGCCGCGCCGAGCACAAGATCGCTGGACGCGACCATTTTTTCGACGGCCCACTCGATCTTTTTGGCCGCCGCGTCATCTTTTTCGGACGACGCGGCGAAAGTTTTCGGCGGCGCGATCCGGATTTCCGTAGACGCGCCGGCGTTGTTGGTACTCGCGCCGGTGTTGTGGGTACTCGCGCCTACTCTGTCGGTACTCGCGACTATTTTCTCAGTGGGCGTCTTCGTCGTTAATCCCGTCGCGGCGTGTAAGCGTTCACTGCGCCGGTCCGTCCATTGGTGACGGTGAATGAACCGTCGCTCTTCGCGCTCACTTTGATCCAGTGTGCCGTCGCCGTGTCGAGGTTCGCGATGCGTTCGTCTGCGACGTTTTCGGCGCCGGCGTTTTGCGAGCGATGGAGCTGATAGGCATCCCCGGCGTTCGGCGACGTCCGCAGCGTCTCGAGGAGCTCGGGCGCACCGCCCTTGATGGCGCCGTTGTTGACGATCGACACGCGCGGGCGGAACGCGGCGAACAGTGCCGGGTCGGCAGCGTCGACACCGCCGTGATGCGCGACCAGATACACATCGACCGGGCCGACCAGGTTGTCGGGGCACGCGAGTGCATAGAGCGGCGGGCCGGTGAGGTCGCCGACGTCGAGGAACCGGAACTGGCCGAACTGCAGCCGCACGCCGGTCGATCGCGGGTTCTCGTGCGGTTCCTGCGCAGCGGGCGCCGTTGCCGCGCAGGAAGCCGTCCTGCCACCGGCGCCGACAAGCGGCGCCTTGACGGTCGCGCCGGCCGCGCTCACCACCACCGCCTCGATCCCCTTGAGCGGGATGCGATCGCCAGGCGCCGGCTCGAGATGACGTCCTTTCGCGCGGACCGCCGCGTAGGCATCGAATGCGCGCAACGTGCCGGCAACGCTTTCCGCCTCCGGCAGCACGCGCCCGTGATCGACGAACGTACGAATCGGCAGCAGTTGCGCGAGCTCGACAACGCCGCCGTCGTGGTCGGCATGGAAGTGCGTGGTCAGCAGGTAATCGATCTGCTTCACGCCGGCGTCACGCGCCGCCGCGACAATCCGCGGCGCGTCGCGCGCTTTGGCCGGGTCGCCAGGTAACGCGTCGAAGCCGCCCGAACCGGGGAAGCCGGTGTCGACGAGCAGCGCTTCACCGGCCGGTGTCGCAATGAGCGTCGACTGCCCGCCCTCGACGTCGATGAAATAGATGTCCAGCGTGGTTCGCGCCGCACCGATCCCGGGCACGCCGAACAGGGTGGCCAGCGCCACCGCCGACAACACCGCGCCCCACACTCGACGCCGCCCACGACCGCGGCCCTTCCGTTCCTCTGTCATCCTTTGCGTCCTTGTCATGCGATGCTCTCAGCGATGCGCATCGCCGTTGTCGTCACCGGAGGCGTCGATGCCTCCGCGCGCGACCGAGTGGTCCCGGCGCTGTTGTGGCTGATCGAACGGCTGGCACGCGTCCACGACCTCCACGTCTTCGCGCTGCATTATCACCGGAAGCCGACGTCATATCCGCTGCTCGGCGCGACGGTCCACGATCTCGGCCGCGTCGGCGGCCCGCCTGGTATTCGTCGCCTGCGCGTGACCGCACGGCTGCGTCGCGCCGTCGTGGAGCACGGACCCTTCGATCTGCTGCACGCCTACTGGGGCATGCCCGGCATTGTCGCGACGCGCGTTGGCCGCGACCTCGGCATCCCGGCCATCGTCACGCTCGACAGCGGCGAGCTCGTCGCGATCGACGATATCCGCTACGGCCTGCAGCGCCGATGGATCGACCGGCGAATGATCGCCGGCACGCTGCGCGACGCCGCGCGCGTCACGGTCTGCACGCGCTATCTTGCGTCGATGCCGGCGCTTGGCGGCCGCCGCGTCGACGTGATTCCGATTGGCGTCGACGCGGCACTGTTTCCGGTGACGTGGCGTGCAGAAGGCCCGCCGTGGCGCCTGCTGCGGGTCGCGAGCCTCAATGCCGTGAAAGATTATCCGATGCTGCTGCGCGCGATGGCATCGATCGTCACCCAACTGCCCGACACGCACCTGGACGTCGTCGGCGAAGACACCTTGAACGGCGCCGTTCAGGCGCAGTGCCGCGCGCTCGGGCTCGACACGCACATCACCTTTCACGGCGTTCAACCGACCGATGCGCTCGGAGGACTGTACGGTCGCGCGCACGTACACCTCGTGTCATCGCGACACGAGGCGGCAAGCGTCGCGATGCTGGAGGCGGCGTGCGCAGGCGTGCCGACGGTCGCGACGCGGGTCGGCTACGCCGCCGACTGGGCGACCGACGGCCACGCGATCGCGGTCCCGGTTGGCGACGCCGACGCGCTCGCGGCGGCGACAGTCGCGCTCATCCGCAATCGAGAACAGCGCGAGCAAATCGCCAGTGCTGCCCGGGGCTGGGCGCTGGCGCACGATGCGGACTGGACGGCCGCCGAATTCAGTCGTCTCTACCACGAGGTGAGGGGACCGGCATGAAGCCTCAAGCCTCAAGCCTCAAGCCGCCGCGAGCCTCAAACGGCAAGCCCCTAGCCCCCCAGCCCTTACTCGCGCGAGCTCACCCGACAGTTGCCGGCAGCGGAGCTTCGTCGGCACGCGGCAGCGGTTCGGCGGCGCGGCGTAAAGGCATCCAGATCGCGGCTTCGCCGACGGCAACGCTGATCGCCGCGCCGATGCTGCCGCCGACAGGAATCAGGACAATCGCGGCGCCGATCTCGAGCGTCAAGGCCACCAGACTCCACGCCACCACCGTGGCTTCGCGACCGGCCGCATAGAGGAAGATCTTCCGGCTCGAGTTGCTCAACGCCGGCACCAGGCCAATCGCCACCCACAGCAGCGACGGCGCCGCCGCGGTGAACGACCCACCGAACACGATCCGCATCAGCGGCGCGGCAAACACCAGCGCGACGGCGACGCCACAGAGCGACGAGATCAGCAGGATACGATCCAGCACGCGCGAGACACGCTGCGCCTCGTCGCGGTCGCGCGTGTATTCGCGCGACAGCACCGGCAGTGCGCCGGCGAAGATCGCGCTCGGCGTCAGCTTGGCGAGGCGGCCGACGCGCGACGCGGCGCCGAAGTAGCCGAGCTCGACCGGCGCGGCGAGATACCCGAGCATCAGCGGAGCGGTGCGCGCCTGGAGGTTGGCGACAAGGCCGGTAATCGCAAACGGCGCCGCGCGGCGCAGGGTCGCCAGAAGCGGCGGCCGGGTCATGCCAGTGGCACGATCGCCGAACACCGCCTTCCACAGGAGGATCGCCGTCGCCATCTCGGCCAACTGCGTCGCGATCGACGCGCCGATGAGCGGCACGATGCCGCCGCCGCGGTGGACGATCCACCACGACGCGCCGACTTGCGCCGCCAGCCACGCGGTTTCGATCCCGAGCACCAGCGGCAGCCATCGCGGCTGCGATCGCAGCAGCGATCCGAAGCAGCCGTAGGTCGCACCCGCGAGACCAAGGATCGCCGCCAGCCGAAGTCCGGCGATGAGTTCGGGATTCTGCGTCAGCGCCGGCGCGGCGATCGCCAGCGTCGCGGCCAGCGCCGACGCGAGCGTGACGCGAAGGATGAGCGCGGCGACGAGCAGTCCACCGGGTTCGATCTCGTCGCGGGCGCCGTCGCGCGTCAACAGCACGCCGAACCCGAGATCGGCCGCGACGGTCACCATCGACGCCCAGGTCGTGCACAGGATCCAGCCGCCGAAGCGCTCGGCGCCGAGGCCGCGGCCGAGCACGAGCGACAGCGCGAACCCGATCGCCGCCCGCGCCAGGTTCGAGCACACGAACGCCGCGCTCAACCGCGCGATCCGTGCCAGCGCCGAGCGTCCCGTCATTCTGCGGAGACCCCCGGTTCCGCAATCGGGCAGCCGGCAATCCGCCGCGTCAGCCCCGAGTCCGCGATCTTGAGCACTTCGTCGACCCGGATCGGCCGCGGCCCGACACGGCGCGCTTCGAACACCGGCGCCATGTCGGGATCGCCGACCAGCGGCCGGCCGTCCACGACCACGAGCCGGACGTCGCGTCGTGTCGCCGCGAGCAGCGCCTCCGCCAGAGGGGGTCGGGAAGGGTTTTCCGGAACAGGGGGTCGGGAAGGGTTTTCGGGAGAACGAGAGCGAAAACCCTTCCCGACCCCCTGTTCCGGAAAACCCTTCCCGACCCCCCGAACGACGAGCAGGTCGGCGAGGCCGCCGACGGCGATGCGGCCGACACGCGGCTGGTGCAGCAGGGCGGCCGCTTTCGTCGTGACCATCTCGAACAGCTCCGCCGCCGCAACCGGCTGCGCCTCCCGCGCGACGCGCAGTTCGTCGAGCAGATCGCGCGAGCCGGTCACCCGCGAATCGGTGCCGAGCGCGATCGCCGGCCCCTGGCCGTTCAGATCCAGCAGCTCGCGAATCGGCGCGGTGCGCCCGAACAGGAAATGATTGGACGCCGGGCACCAGACCAGGCCGGCGCCGGCACGCGCGACGCGGCTCCAGCCGTCGGTGTCGATCCCGACGCCGTGCACGATCACCGTGTTCGACTTCAGGCAGCCGAGCGCTTCGAGCCGCAGCAGCTCGCCGCCGGCGGCAGCGTCTACGCCTTCCGCGAGGTGCAGCATGAACGGCGCATCAGTCGGCGTCGCACGCGAACGTTCGGCGACGTCGCCGCCCGGCTCGCCACGCGCGCCCGCTGGCTGACGTTCGAGCTGAAACGAATGCGCCCACCCGTAGCGGCGGACGACGCGGATCGGAACCGTCCGCCGCAGCTCGGGATAGAACGGGTTGTGATGCGCGACTGTCGTGACGCCGGCCAGCAGGTTCTTCAGCGCGCCGATGAACAGCCGCTCGCCGAGCGGATGCGCACGGCCGTCGCGGATCGCCGAATCGGTTGACAGCCGCGGGCGCAGATCGTCGATCCACTCCGACGCGTTGACGTAGCGATCGCGCCCCTTGAGGCGGCCGTAGTGATTGAGCTCGAGGTGATCGTGCGCGTTGATGAGACCGGGCAGCACGACTGCGCCTTGCCCGTCGATGATCGTATCGCCGGCGCGCGGCCGATCGCCGATGGCAAGAATGCGGGTCGAGAACCGCACGGTCTCGGCGACTCCCCCGTCGGCGGCGACGTGAACGTTGACGAGGCAAACGGCGCGCGCGAACATCATCGTTCCTTGACGGCGTGGAACACCACGACCACCTGCGGGTTGCCCCAGCGGCGGCGAAACGCCCTCACGCCGGGATCGCCTTCGTCCTTGAAGCGCGGTTCGCGTATGGTCCGCACCCGCAGTCCGGCCGCGTCGAGCGCCGCGAGGTGGTCGTCGATCGAGTGCGGGTGAAAGCCGACGTCGTGGACATCGCCGTTCGCGGCGCGGAAGGTCCGGCTCCAGCCGTGCTGCGCCCACGAGGGATGGAAGTCCGAATACACCACGTGTCCCCCGGCCGCGAGCACGCGTGCCATCTCGCGTGTCCACCCGCGCAAATCGGCGATGTCGCCGACCATCAGCGACGCGTTGACGACGTCGAACGACGAGCGGCGGAACGGCAGGAAGCGCGCGTCGCCGCACACTTTCCCGCTGCGGCTGCCGCGCGCCAGCATCGCGATCGAGAAGTCGACGCCGGCGACGACCGCGGCGCCGGTCGCCCGCAGCAGCGGCAGGTAGCGGCCAGACCCCGTCCCGACGTCGAGCGCGCGCAGCGCCCGCAACTGGAACAGGATCGGCTCGACGACCGACTGCTCGACGCGCATCAGCGGGTTGTGCGCGACTGCCGGATAGCTGTCCGCCCACAGGTCGTACGCGGCTCTCGGTTCGAGCGGCGCCGTCTTCATCAGAACCCCGTCGTTTCAGGTCGTTGATACTGAATCAGCCGCTGCAGCGCGCGCAGTTCGTAGGGGGCGTCGTACCACTTGAGCGCGTAGCGCAGGCCGCTCGCCAGCTTCAGCGCGGCGCGATGCCAGCGCGTCAGCCGGGTGTCGGTGGTGGTCGGGTAGTACGCGTTGATGACGCGTTCGAAGTTGCGGATCCGCGTCCGCACTTGCTTGTCGATCCACGGCAGCCCGTCGCCGCGGCGCATCGCGAACTGCTGCGACGAGCCCGACGCCCACTCGTCGAGCGTCTGCGGAAAGGCGAAACCGCGGCGCTGCGCGGCGCTGTACAGCTCGCCGTCGAGCGGCACCGGCGTGTAGGTGTAGAGGATGATCTCCGTCGCCGGGTTGATCCGTTTGACCTTGCGAATGAACTCGAAGGTCGACGCCACGTCGGCGAGCGGATCCGGCGGGCTGCCGAGCACGAACGAAAACTCGGGGACGATGCCGTGCTCGCGCATGCGACGGGCGAGGTCGAGGGTGAGCGCCGCCGCCGCCTTGCCGCCCTTGTTCATCCGGGCGAGCGCTTCGTCGCTGCCGGCCTCGGCACCCGAGAACACCATCTTCAGGCCCGAACGCGCCATCTTGCGCCACGTCGCGTCGCCGTACTGCATCAGGATGTCGATGCGTCCGAGCCCCCACCATCGCAGATCGAGGTCGGTGATCCGGTCGGCGAACTCGGCGACGCGCGGTTCGGAGATGAAGAAATCCATGTCGTTCATCTGCACCGCGTCGATGCCGTAGGTTGCTGCCAGGTGACGCAGCGTGCGTTCCATCCGCTGCGGCGACTCGGCGATCCACCGCCGATTTGCCATCGCGACAACGGCGCAGAAGCTGCACGCGAAGGGACAGCCGAACGAGGAGTTGTAGGCGACGACCCGCGCCCCGAGGTAGTTGGCGTGGATGTAATCGCTCATCTCGACGCGGTGGTACGGCAGGTCGGGCAGATCGTCGAGCGAGGTCAGCGGCCGCACCGGGTTGTCGACGATCTCCGCCGGGCCATCGCCGGACGGCATCCTGCTGCGCCACGACAGGCCGGCGACGTTGTTGAGGATCCCGCCGGACCGCAGGACGTCGACCAGCTGCGGCAACGCGTGCTCGCCCTGTGACCTGATCACGAAGTCGACATACGGCGACTGCAGGACCGTGCTCGTGTGCTGCGTTGGAAAATAGCCGCCCCAGACGATCGGCACGTGCGGCAGCGCCGCCTTGACGGCGCGGCAGACCTGCAGCGCCTGCGCCAGCTGCGGTCCCGGCATCACCGTGACGCCGAGCAGCGGCACGTGCGCGCGCGGCACGTTGATCAGCCGCACGATGATGTCGGCGGCCGGATTCGCCGACAGGTTGCCGTCGACCAGCGACCACGCGTCGCCGCGCGCCTCGAGTACCGCGGCCAGCGACATCAGCGACAGCGGCAGCGGCTGCTTCCCCGGCGTGGTCGACACCGGGTTGAACAGGACAATCATCGCGCCACCCACAGTCCGAACGCCGCTGGCGCGCGGCGCAGGCGGAGGCGCGCGAGTTGACGGCGCAGCCGCCACGTGAACGAACCGCGCGACGGCACGAACTGCGGCCTGAGGTTGTGCCGCTCGGCGATCGCCCCGAGGTTGGCGAAGGTCAGATACCCGATGCCCTGCTGCATCGCGTCGGTGATGCCGCAGATCGTCGCGAAGCGGCGCAGCTTGTCGCTCACCATCCGCGAACCGTCGCCGTCGCCGCCGAACATCGGCGAGTCCATCACGACCAGGGCGCCGCCCGGCGCCAGCATCCGGTGCGCACGCTCGAGCGTGTCGGCCATGTCCGGCGCGTAGTGCAGCGAGCCGTTGAAGACGACGAGGTCGAACTGTCCCGGCGCGAACGGCAGCGCGTCGAAGTCGGCCTGCACGACGGCGAACTTCGTCTCGTAGAACCGCGCCGCGCCGAGGCCGTCGACATCGTCGTCGAGCGCGTCGACGGCGACGGCACGGTGGCCGAGCGCCGAGAGGCGGTGCGACAGCCAGCCGCTGCCGGCGCCGAGGTCGAGGACGTGCAGCGGCAGCGGACCCGCGGCGAGCACGTGGCCGAGCAGGTGATGATAGGTCTCGCGGCGGATCTGCCAATCGCCGGCGTGCGGGTCGTTGGGCGGCACGGTCGGCAGCTTGCGGTAGTAGTCGGCGGCAATCGCGCGATAGCCCTCCTGCTGCCGCACGGCGCGGTACTGGCGGATGAACGGATCGAGCCGCTCGCTGCGGGCCGGGGTGAGGAATCGCCACACGCCGCCGCGCCGCAGGAAGCGGCGGCCGCACGCGGCGCACACGACGGCATCGTCGCCGTCGGGTGCGACGTCGCTCGAGCACTCAGCACACGCGAAGCGAGGCAGCCACACGGCCATCAGACCTTTCGCATCACGATCAGGAAGTGATCGCCGCAGGCACGAACGCCCGGCCATCGGCCGACGCCGTCGTCGATCCGCTGCAGTGCTGAGACGAGTCCCGGATGGCGGCCGGTGAAGCCGTGCATGTACGGCGGCGGCACGAACAGGCTCAGTGCGCACAGCGACAGGCGCCGGAAGCCGGCGAGCTCGAAGATCCGCTGGAACTCGCCGGGCATGTAGTAGCGGGTCCACACCGTCCGTCCCTCGAGCGGAACCGGCGCCAGGCCGCGCGCGAAGCGAATCGCGGCGCGCGCGAACTGACCGCGCGCGGTGTGGACGGCAAAGTCCCAGGGGCAGACGCGGCCGATCACCGACGCGACCAGCACGCCGCCGGACCGGATGCGGTCGGCGATCATGTGCGCCGCGGCGTTGGGCTGCGCGATGCAATTCAAAGGGCCGAAGTTCGAGTAGGCCGCGTCGAACTGCCGCGTCGGCGGCATCAGCCGATCGAGGTCGTGAATGCCGAGATGGTGCACCTCGACGCGGCCGGCCACGCCGCTGGCGCGCACGCGACGCCGCGCTTCGGCGACCATCGCCGGCGACCAGTCGATGGCGGTGACGTGATGTCCCTGGACGGCGAACCGCTCGGCATCGCAGCCGGGTCCGCACCCCAGATCGAGCATCTCCGAGCCGGGCGCGACGTGCGCGTCCACCGCCGCCCAGAGGCGCGCCCGCATCGCACACAGGATGGGATTTTCGGTGTTCGACCGGTCATACCCTGAGGCCACGCCGTCGAACGCGCGTTGGGTGTCGAGCAGCGCGTTGTTGAGGGTCACGTCCACGGCGCGCTCCGCCACGATGTGTTCAGCGAGCAGACGCAGCGCACGCACACCGGGTTGGCGCCGACGTCGAGGCGATCGCGGAACTGGCGCAGGTTCTCGCCGATGATTCGCTCGAGCGGCGTCTCGCGGATGTTGCCGATCGCCTCGTGGAAAAAACATGGCCGCACGCCGCCGTTCGCTTCGACGACCACCGAAACCCACGGCGCCGTGCACGAGACCGCCGGAAACGGCATCTCGCCGCGCAGCGCCGCGTAGTACTGCGGCAGGCGACGCAGCTTGTCGGGCGACTCGGCGACGAAGCCCGAGGCGAAGTCGGGCGCATAGGCGACGGCCGTGCGTTCGACGATCGCGGCGAACTCGGCGATCTCGTCGGCATTGAGGGCGAGCGCGCCGGCGTCGGGGGCCGTGTCGCGGCCGAACGCGCGCGACGAAACGTCGGCGGCCAGGAACGAGATCGCGTCGAGGCCGATCGCCTTCGCGTGATCGATCAGCCGCGGCAGCTCACGGAAGTTCGCCCGGTGCAGCGTCGCGCGGCCGGTGACCGGCACGTCGGGTGCTTCGCGGCGCAACCGGGCCACGCCGCGGGCGACGGTGGCGAGCGCGTTGACGCCGCGGATCCGCTCATAGAGCGCGTCCGTCGTCGCGTCGAGCGACACGCAGACGCGGCTGAACCGCCGCGCGACGCGATCCGCGAACCGCTCCAGCAGGACGCCGCTCGTCAACAGATGGAGGGCGATATCCTGTTCGAGAAACGCGTCGGCCGCGTCGAACACCTCCGGCCGCAGCAGCGGCTCGCCGCCGGAGAACACCACGACCCGGGTGCCGAGCGACGGCAGCGACTGCGCGAGCGCGCGCATTTCGTCGATGGTCAGATCGTCGGCGCCGCTCTGCTTCCACCAGTCGCACGACACGCAGCGGCTGTTGCAGCGGCCGGTCGGAAACAGGATCAGCAGCGGCAGCACGAACGTCCGGTTCGTGATCCGGCCCAGACGGATCAAGGTCGACGTGGTCAGCGCGCCGGGAGCGAGGTGGGCGGCAAACATCGCTTACTTGAACGACGACTGATCCGTCGGCACCGCCGCGGCCTGCGGCGTGAGCAGTGGAATGAGCGGCGTCGGCGGTGCCGCGGCGGTCAGCCGCGCGAGCCGATCGAGGCGGCGCCGCAACCTCGTCGCCTGAACGCCGTGGTAGGCGGCCTGGGCCGCAGCCCGCGCATGACGCCGGCCGATCGTCCATGGGCGCCGTGCGACGCGTCCGACCACCGCCGCCGCCTTGCGCGCGCGGAACTCGGCGTGGACCAGCGCGTGCAGCGCGCGGTAGAAGTCGGGAACGTAGGTTGCGTGGTACATCATCGCGAGATCGTTCGAATCGACCCAGTTCTGCTTCGGACCGAGCTGCGCCTGGACGCGCTGATAGAACGTCGTCCCCGGCAGCGGATACGACACCGAGACGCCGATGTCGTCGGGCGCGCAGGTGCGCACCATGTCGAGCGTCCGATCGATGTCGTCGCGCGTCTCGCCCGGATAGCCGAACTGCAGGAAGAACCCGACCTCGACGCCAGCGGCGTGCAGCAACCGCGTCGCCTCGGCGATCTGATCGACGCGGGTTCCCTTCTCCATCGCGTCGAGGATCCGCTGCGACCCGGACTCGGCGCCGAGCCACGCGGTTCGGCAGCCGGCGGCGCTGAGCGCCCGGGCAACCGCGTCGGTCACCTGGTCGGCGCGCAGCAGGCACTTGAAGGGAATCGCCGCGTCGCGCTCCTGTAAGCGCGCGGCGAACTGCTCGATCCATCCCGGCTTCAGTCCGAAGATGTCGTCGGCGATCGACAGGTGATCGGGCTGATAGGCCGCCTTCAGCCAGGCCATCTCGGCGACGACGTGCTCTGGCGAGCGGGCGGTATAGCGCTGTCCGTAGATCGGCTTCGCGCACCAGTTGCAGTGGTACGGGCAGCCGCGCGTCGTCACCAGGTTCATCGAGAAATAACCGTGGCGTGCGCGCCAGATCGCGCGATAGCGATCGACGTCGACGAGATCCCACGCCGGGAACGGCAGCTGATCGAGGCCACGGATGATCTCGCGGGCGCGCGTCCGGACCGCGCCGCCGCCGGCATCGCGGAGCCACAGGCCGTGGACCGTTTCGAGCGGCTCGGTCCGCTTGCCTGTGAGTGTGTCGAGCAGTTCGACGAGGGTCACTTCCCCCTCGCCGGCGACGACGAAATCGGCGCCGCGATCGAGGTAGGTGGACGGATGATCGGTCGCATCGGCGCCGGCGACGATCGTGGTGATGCCGCGCGCGCGCGCCGCATCGATCATGGTCAGCGCCGCCTGCCGCATGCGCAGCAAGCACATCTTGCTCAGATAGTTGAAGTTGTCCTCGTAGATCACCGCGAACCGCGGCGCATGGCGATCGAGCGCCGTCGACCATTCGGCCTCCGACGCCGCCAGCATCGCGTCGAACAGCGCGACGCGATAGCCGCTGTCGCGCACGCACGCCGCGGCATACAGCGCGCCGAGCGGCGCGTAGGGCTGCTGCGCTTCCCAGAGCTTCGGATCGAACCGCAGGAAATAGGCTTGGCCGAAGAGCACGTCCGATCCGTGGCGGAGCGCCGGCCGCGACGGCGCGGCGGCGCTCGGCTGAAAGCCTCGCGCTCTTTCTGCCTGCGGGATCGCGAGCCTGTCAGGCGAGCGACGCACAGCGAGCCTTTTAGGCGAGCCGCGGCGCAATCGGGCGGTCTCGCCGTAGATCTCCAGGCTCTCGCGCGCCGCGCGGTCCCACGAGAACTGTGCGGCGCGTTCGAGTCCCGCCGCGGACAGCGCCGAGCGGCGGTCGCTGCTGTCGGCGAGCGCGACCAGCGCGTCACCGAGCACGTCGGTGTCGATGCGGTCGAGCGGCAGCATCGCGTCGCCGCCAATTTCGGCCAGCGCGCCGGTGCCGCCAGTGATCACCGGCGCGCCGCAGGCCATGGCCTCGATCACCGGCAGGCCGAACCCTTCGTACATGGATGGGTACACGAAGAACTCGGCGAGGGTGTAGAGCGCCGGCAAATCCTCGAACGGCACGTAGCCGGTGAAGTTGATCGCGTGCGCGATGTTGGCGCGCGCGATCTGATCCTCGATGCCGCGCGACAGCCAGCCGTAGGGGCCGACGCAGACCAGCTGATGATTCAGCCGGCCGGCGCGCCGCCGGGCGGCGAACGCTTCGATCAGCTTCGGCAGGTTCTTGCGCGGTTCGATCGTGCCGACATACAGGATGATGCGGTCGTTGAGGTGATAGCGCCGCCGCACCCGTTCGAGCTCGAGCGAATCGGTGACGCGGCGGAACGACGGCGCGGCCGCTTCGTAGACGACGTGGACGCGCGCCGGATCGAGATCGTAGAAGCGCACGATGTCCCGCTTCGCGCTCTCCGACGGCGTGATGATCGCATCGGCGCGGCGCGCCGCCAGATCGACGAGCGGCCGGTTCAAGAGCACGCGCCGCGGCGGGTGGTATCGCGGATACAAGCGCAGGCTCATGTCGTGAATGGTGACGACGGTCGGCGCCGGCGAGACGAGCGGCAGCATGCCGTTGGTGAAGTGAACGACGTCGGCGTCCACCTGGCGCAGCGCTGTCGAGGCGAGCGTCTGCATCCAGACCAGCCGCGGCACCCGCCGCGCCGGCGTTGCGACGCGCACCCGCGGCGGCAGCGGCGCGGTCGTGTCGATGGCGCGATTTGACAGGACGATCAGCTCGTCGTGGCTCGCCAACCGCGCAAGGTGATGCAGCAGGTGCTCGGTGTAGTAGCCGACACCGGTCCGCCCGGGCCTGAGCGCGGTTCCGTCAAACGCGATTCGCATCGAACCGGCTCTCCACACCGCGCGCGCAGGCGACGGCGCATCCCAGGGTCAGCGAAAAGAGCACGTAGGTGGGCGCGAAGCTCAGAAACGAATCGACGGTCGCGTGCAGCGCAATCGCGATCGCCGCCGCGGCGACACCGACGGTCGCCGCATGTCCGCGGCCGCTGGCGAGGCGGAGCCCGTCGCGGACGCAGTCCGAGGCGCGCCACAGCAGCCACGCGAACGCCGCGAACGCCAGCAGGCCGCCGCCGGCGAGCATCTCCAGATACATGTTGTTGCTGTGCGTGCGCGGATCCGCGGCGGCGATGCCTGCGTACGATCCGTAGGCGAGCCGGAAGTTGTCCGGCCCGACGCCGACGAGCGGACGGGCCGCGATCATGCGCACCGCGGCGCGCCATAACGCGAAGCGGCCCGGCCGCACCGTCCGCTTCGGCGGCGGGATCGCCGCGACGATCGGCGCGTCGGCCTCGTCACCCGTGATCGTCACGCGCGACATGTGCCGCACCGCGCCCGGTTCCGTGCTGAACCAGAGACGTCCCTCCTCGGCGACGTCCCACTCGAGACGATAGCGCCCAGGGTGGCGCGGTGGGCGCACCGGCACGTCGACGCGCGCCGTGTCATACGGCTCGACGATGTCTGCGAACGACGTCCGCACGTTTTCAAAGCTGACGAAGCCGTCGCCCGTGTCGGCGAGCCAGTGGTACGACAGCATGATCGGCGGATTGGCGGTCGAGTCCCAGGCGAGGCGACCGGTGTTGGTGACCGTGACGGGCACGACGGTGTTCTGTCCGGTCGGCAGTTCGAGATCGGCCGGTGCGCTGATCTCCGCGCGGTACCACGCGTCTTGCCCCTCGGTCGTCAGCCGCAGCCACATCGTCTGCGCCGAGCGCGACGTCAGGAAGAGCGCCGCGACGACGACCGCGAGCGAGGCGACCAGGCGGGCGCCGCGATCGAAGCCATTCGAGGCGACGCGCGCGGCGATCACCAGCGCCAGGCTCGCCGCCATCGTGATCACGCCGGCGCGCGTGAAGGTCACGACGATGCCTTCGGCGATGACGACGAGGGCGACGGCGATGGCCGCCGCCACCGCCGGCGTGTGACGTGCGTCGAGTTCCGCCAGCAACACGCCGAGGCCGAAGGCGAACACGACCTCGAGATACATCGACGCGATGGTCGGATACTGCAGCGGACCGCCGGCGCGGACCTGCGCGCCAACTGTCGAGACCGACGGCCGAAACGCCTTCAACCACGCGAGCACCGGCTCCACGCCGAGGAACTCGAGAATCGCCAGCACGGCGACGCACAGGCCGACGCCGAGCGCGAGCGCCAGCACCACGCGCAGCCGCCGCGCGGTCGTGACGCCGTTGACCGTGAGGAGGTAGACGCCGAACGCCGCACCGACACGTCCGGTCATGTGCAGTGCGTTGACGCGCGACACGGGCGAGGCGAACGACGCGACCGCCATCGCGGCCAGCAGCGCGATCCACGGCGCGGTGAGCGGCGTGCGCCACTCCGGCAGCCGCCGCGCGCGCACGGTCGCGATTGCCGCCGCCGCAAAGGCCGCGAGAACCGCCGTCTCGAGGCTGCTGATCGACTGCCGCGGCAGCCGGACGAGCGGCGTGGTCAGCTCGAACGGCGCGGCCAGCGTCAGGAGCGCAACGCCCGCAAAGAGTGTGAAGCTCCCCATGGAATGTTCGGGCCGAATGACGAGAAAGGTTCCAAGATCCTTGCCACGCCGCGGACCGCGCGGCGCAAGGCACGTGTGCTGCATATCCGTCGAACACGCTTCCCCAAGCGCCGCAGAAGGGCGGCCCGGTTTACGGTGAACGAAAGATCGTTTCGAAACCCGAAACTACGCCACGGGTTCCTGATCGCTTACAAAACGGGCGCGGATCTCGCGGCCAAGGGAACGCTGTTCGTCGTGACCGTCGTCGCGGCGCGGCGGCTCTCGCCGCACGCGTTTGGCGTGTTCGCGATCGGGTCGACGCTCGGGTGGATGGCGGCGGTTGCGAGCGACTTCGGGATGCAGCTGCACGTCGCGCGCGCCGTCGCGCGGCGCCCGCAGGCCGCGCGGGGGTTGTTCGCACCGTGGCTGCGCCTGCGGTGGCTTACTGCCGCCGCGGCCCTGGCCGTCGCCGGTGCCGTGGTCGGGCTCACGCCGTCGCTGCGCGTCGATGCGGCGCCGATCACGGTGCTCGCGCTCGTCTACGTGTGCAGCGGGCTGTTCGAGTTCATCAATTACTTCTATCGCGGCCTGTCGCGCAGCGATATCGAATCGACGCTGACGCTGTGGCAGCGCGCCGGCACGCTCGGCTGCGGCGTCGCGGCGCTGATGTGGCGGCCCGATGTGACGGTGCTCGCGGTCGCGATGCTGGCGCCGGTGGTGGTGACGCTCGCCGCGAGCCTCCGTACGGCGCGATCGATAGCGCCGGACGACAACCGCAACCGAGATCCTGGGCTGCCGCGGCCGTCGATCGGCGCCGCGTTCAGGCGCGACGTCTGGCCGATTGGCGCCGGCATCGTGCTGTCGGCCGCGTATTTCCGGATCGATGTCTTCCTCGTGCAGCGCTGGTCGGGGACCGAGGCCGTCGGTCTGTACAACGCCGTCTTTCGCCTCGTCGACGCGCTGCGGCTGTTTCCGGCGGCGGTGATGGCAGTAGCGCTGCCGTCGTTGTGCCGCGCCGGCGATCTGCGTCCCCTGGCTCGCGCGGCTGCGCCGGTGACGCTCTCGGCGGCGGCGCTCGGCGCCGTGTTGTGGATCGCCGCCGGCGAGTTGATCCCGGTGCTGTACCCGCCGCATTACGCCGCGGCTGTCCCGGCGTTTCGCGTGCTGGTCGCGGCGTTTCCGTTGATGGCGTTGAACATGGCGCTCACCCATCAACTCGTTGGTTGGGACCGACAGCGCGTCTACGCCGCGTTGTGCGCCGCGGCGCTCGTCGTCAACATCGCGCTGAACGCGCGATTGATTCCCCTCTACTCGATCGACGGCGCGGCGTGGACGACGCTCGCCACGGAACTGTTTCTGACCGCGGGGTGCGCGGTGGCTTTGTGGACAACCGATGAACGAGTGCGCCGGACGACCGCCGGCGCAGAGCCCCGGTCGATCCAAGAGTCGGTGGCAGCAGGATCATGATGACAACCCGGGAACTGGCCATCGCGCGCAGTGTGATCTACGCCTCGCTGTTCGATTACCCGCTCACGCTCGAACAGCTGCACCGCACGCTCGTCGAATCGGATCAATCGGCCGCCGAAATCCTGGCCGTCTACGACGGCAGCGAGATGCTTCAGCACATGATCGAGTTCCGCGACGGCTACTTCTTCCCGATCGGCCGCGGCGATCTCGTCGCCGAGCGCGGGCGGCGCGAAGCCCGGAGCGTCGCATTTCTCGAGCGCCACGAGCTGGTCCTGCAGCTGATCGCCGCGATCCCCTATACGCGGCTGGTCGCGCTGTCGGGCAGCGTCGCGCATCTCAACCTCGAGGCGAACGGCGACCTCGATCTGTTCGTGATCACGAAGGGGCAGCGTGTCTGGACGGTGACCGTCGCTGTCCTGCTGCTCGCGAAACTGCTGCACCGGCGTCGGGCCGTGTGCGCGAACTTCATCCTCGCCGACTCGCACCTCACGCTCGAGCAGCCGGATCTCTTCACCGCGAACCAGGTGATCCACCTGCGGCCGCTGATCGGCGCCGACACGCTGGCGGCGTTCGTCGCCGCGAACCCATTCGTGAAGCGGACCTACCCGAACGCAACCACGACGCTGCGACCGCTGACGAATGGAGGTGCCGGCAACCGTGCGCTGGCGGCGCTCAAGTCGGCGCTCGAAGTCGTGCTCCGGCTGCCGTCGCCGCTCGTCGAAGCGACCTGCCGTCGCCTGTACGCGGCTCACTTACGGCGCAAGGCGCCGTCGTGGCGGTCGCCGGACCAGGTCTGCCTGCGGTCCGATTACCTGAAGCTGCACACGCAAAGTCATCGCGAGCACGTCATGCAGCGATTCGAGCAGGCGCTGGCGCTGGCCGTCGAACGCGCGGAGCGCGATACGGCGCCGCTCGCCGCCGCCGGCGGACGCCGCTGAGTCGTCGCATCCGCCTGATCGCGGTTCTCGTCGCCATTCCCGGTGCCGCTGCCGTCGCCCTTGGCAGCAATGCCGGTCCGGCGATCACCTGGCACGTCGAGCACGATCCGGCGTCAGTCGCGGAAATGACGCGGATCGATCCGGATACGTTGACGCTGCGCTACCGGCTGGGCGGCGGCCGCGCGACCAATCAATTTTCGGCGCTGGTCGGTGCGATTGCCGGCGGGCTCACGTCCTACGCGAGCGTCGCGTTCAGCGGCCACGCCAATCATCCGATGCGCGTCGCCGTACAGCTTCGTCCCGCTGGACGCAACAACCCGCCACGCTGGCAACGTTCGGTCTACCTCGACGAGTCGCCGCGAACGATTACGGTCGCGTTCTCGGACCTGCAACCGGTGCCGGGGGCGATTGTGGCGCCGATGCCGCTGGGCTCGATCGACGCGCTGATGTTCGTGGTCGATACGAACAACACCGCGCCGGGTACGACCGGCGTTGTCACCATCGGTGCGCTGATGTGGACCGCGCTACACTGACAGGGATGGGACGGCGGCCGCACACCAACGATCTGTTCGCGATTTTTCCCGATCTGCCGCGGATGCGGCACCGTTCGCCCGAAGGCGGCGTTGCGAAGGTCCGAAGGCAGGTTGACGAGACCCGCGAGCGCGCGCGACGCAACATCGCGCGGCAGCAGGAAGCTGCCGCGCACGTCCGCGCCGCCATGTCCGTGATGTCAGCGCGTCGTCGTCGCCGGTGATCCGGTGCAGGCGCGCGGGTCGCCCGACTGCATGCCGCGGCTGAAGGCCGCAATGCGCTCGGTCGACGATCCGTGCGTGAACCGATCGGGCATCACGCGGCCAGTCGCCATCTTCTGCAGCCGGTCGTCGCCAATCGCACCGGCGGCGCGAATGGCCTCGTCGGCGTCGCCGGGATCGAGCTCGACGTGGCCGGCCTGGAATCGCCCGTTTTCCGACGCCGCGTGGCCCCAGACGCCGGCGAAGCAGTCGGCCTGCAGTTCGAGCGCGACCGACGCGCTGTGTTCGCCAGTCCGGCGGTCCTGCGATGCGCGCGCGTTCAACCCGAGCAGGGTCTGAATGTGGTGGCCGATCTCGTGCGCGATCACGTAGGCCTGCGCGAAGTCACCCGGCGCGCCGAAGCGGCGGGAGAGCTCGTCGAAAAACCCCAGATCAAGATAGACCTTGCGATCCGAGGGACAGTAGAACGGACCCGTCGCCGATTCCGCGGCCCCGCAGGCCGACTGAATCGCGTCGCGGAACAGCACGACGTGCGTGCGCTCGTACTGCGGCCCGAGCCGCTCAGCCCACGTGTCCTGTACGTCTTTCGAGACGGCGCCGACGAAATCGGCCATCCGCTCTTCAGCCGGCGAACTGTTGACTTGCCCGGAGGTGCCGACGGCCGGCGGCGACTGCGTGCCGGTACCCAGTAGGGAAAAAAGGTTCGTGCCGCTCACCCAACTGAGCAGCAGCAGGACCACAAAACCCCCGAGGCCGATCGGCATCATCCCGCCGCCAAACCCCGAACGTCCGCGCATATCTTCGATATCGCTGCGGTCTCCTGTCCATCTCATGCCGGCGAACGCGAGCAAAATCAAGGCCGTCGCCAGCCGCGACGGTCGCTGGCACGTGGCTAGCACGTACCTGCGATTCGAGAGGGGGCTATGTTGAGACGACTAGCGACGGCAATGGCAGTGGCGATCGCGATTGGTGCGCCGGCGGTTGCGTTGGCACAGCCGCCGACGCCGCCGGAGATCGTGCATAAGGTCGATCGCGGCGTGCGCCGCGCATTCACCGACCTGGATCATAAAGTCCACCACCGCAACGTGACGACGCGGCGGCATACGGTGCACCGCGCGACGCCGCACCGCGTCCGGGCGCTGTGCCACGACGGCCGCGTGCATGTTGGCCGGACGCGCGCGAGCGCGTGCGCCGCACACGGCGGATACGTCAGGGCGTCGTAGCGCAGGCCTTCAGGCCTGCCCGCACACCGGGCAGCCCTGAAGGGCTGCGCTACGAATACGCTACAAGTCTGCCGATATACTTCGCGGATGCGTCTGGTCCGCGCCGTCGGCGCGCTTGCGTCTGCCCTAATCCTCCTCGCCGGCGACGGCAGCACCCGCCTCGACGCGCAGCGCGCCGCCGCGCTCGATCCGTCTCTGCTCGGCAGCCTGCGCTGGCGCAGTATCGGTCCGGCCAACACCGGCGGACGCGTCGACGACTTCGCGATCGGACGCGTGCCCGGACAGCCGGATGCCATCTACGTCGCCACGGCGAGCGGCGGCGTGTTCAAGAGCACGAACCAGGGCACGTCGTGGACGCCGATCTTCGATCGCGTGGACGCGATGATGTCGATCGGCGCCGTCGCCATCGCGCCGTCGAATCCGAATATCGTGTGGGCCGGCACCGGTGAGGCCAACAACCGGCAGAGTTCATCCTGGGGCGACGGCGTCTACAAATCGACCGACGCCGGCCGCACCTGGCACTCCACCGGCCTCGCCGACACTCGCCACATCGGCCGCATCGTCGTCCACCCGACAAATCCCGACGTCGTCTTCGTGGCCGCAGTTGGACACCTGTGGGGATCGAACCCGGAGCGTGGTGTGTTCAAGACCGCCGACGGCGGGAAAACGTGGCAGAAGGTGCTGTATGTCGACGAGCACACCGGCGCCACCGATGTCGCGATCGATCCGCAGGATCCACAGACGTTGTTCGCGGCGATGTATCAACGCCAGCGTAAGGCGTGGGGATTCAACGGCGGCGGGGCTGGCAGCGGAATCTATCGGTCGCGCGATGGCGGCGCCACCTGGTCGAAGCTGACCAACGGGCTTCCGTCAGGTGACAAGGGCCGCATCGGCCTGGACATCTTCCGCGGCGATCCGCGGCTGATCTTCGCGGTCGTCGAAGCCCCCGGCCGCGACGCCGGCGTCTACCGCAGCGCCGACGGCGGCGACACCTGGGAGGCGTGGTCGTCGCTCAATCCGCGGCCGATGTACTACAGTCAGATTCGCGCCGATCCGCGCGACCGCAACCGCGTCTACCTGCTCGGCTCGAACCGCGGCTTCTACATCTCCGACGACGGTGCGCGGACGTTTCGCGACGTGTTCAGCACGGTCCATTCCGAAGATCACGCGCTGTGGATCGATCCCGACGATGGCAATCATCTGATCGTCGGCGGCGACGGCGGCGTGTCGATCTCCTGGGATCGCGGTCAGACCTGGCTCTTTCGCGACAATCTGCCGATCGGGCAGTTCTATGAAATCAGCGCCGACATGCAGGACCCGTACGTGATCTGCGGCGGGCTGCAGGACAACGGCCACTGGTGCGTCCCGAGCGCGACGCGCAACCGCACCGGCATCTCGAACCGCGACGCCTTCAACATCGGCGGCGGCGACGGCTTCTACGCACGCATCGATCCAACCGACTCGCGGACGGCGTTCATCGAATCGCAGGAAGGACGCGCCAACCGGATCAACGTGACGACGCTCGAGCGGCAGCCGATCGCGCCGCTGCCGCCGCAGCGCCTGCCGCGCGGCGAACGCGAGCGCTGGAACTGGAACACGCCGATCGCGATGTCGGCGTTCGACCCGAAAGTGATCTACATCGGTTCGAACGTCCTGTTCCGTTCGCCCGACCGCGGCACGACGTGGAAAGCGATCAGCCCGGACCTGACTGCCGGCGTCAACCGTGAGACGCTGCAGATGATGGGTGCTGCTGTGCCCGAGCGGGCGCTCTCGCGGCACGACGGTCAGACTTCGTTCTCGACGCTGACCACGATCGCCGAGTCGCCGCTCGATGCGCGGTTGCTCTATACCGGCAGCGACGACGGCCAGGTCTTCGTCACGCGCGACGGTGGCCAGAAGTGGACGAATGTGAGCGCGCGCATCACCGGCGTTCCGCCCGGCACCTACGTCAGCAGCGTGCTGGCGTCGCGGCATGCGGCGGGTCGCGTCTATGCCACGTTCGACGGCCATTACAGCGACGACTACGCCGCGTATGCGTTCGTCAGCGAGGATTTCGGCCAGACCTGGCGATCGATAACCGATGGCCTGCCGGCGACTTCGGTTCATCGAGTTCGCGAGCACCCGCGCAATCCGCGGCTGCTGTTCGCCGGGCACGAGCGCGGCATCCACCTGTCGATCGACGGCGGCACGCGGTGGACGGCGCTCAACCTCAACATGCCGAACGTGCCGGTGGACGACATCCTCCTCCACCCGCGCGAGAACGATCTGATCGCGGCGACGCACGGTCGAGGCATCTGGATTCTCGACAACATCGCGAGCCTCGAAGCGCTCACGCCGGACTCGGTCGTCACTGACGCGTTTTTGGTAACGCCGGCGCGCGGCCGCCTGCTCAGCATCTACACGCCGCAGGCGTGGTTCGGCGCCGGCCAGTACTTCGCGCCGAATCCAGAGAGCGGCGCCTCGATCGACTATTTCCTGCACACGCCGCCGGCGCGCGAGATCATCGTCCGTGTCGCCGATGCGCGCGGTGCGCTCGTACGGACGCTGAAAGGGACGGCGCGCGCCGGGCTCAACCATGTCTCGTGGGACATGCGCATGGAATCGCCGCTGCCGGAGGAGCCGCGCGATGTCTCGCCGGGCGGCATCGGGACGCCGCCGGCCGGACCGCTGGTGTTGCCGGGTTCATACTCGGTGTCGATCGATGGCGCACCGCGTCCACTCAAAGGTGATTTGAAGATCGACGGCGATCCGCGTGTCGTGTTTTCCGACGCCGACCGCCGCGGCCGCCAGGCGGCCCTGCTCGATCTTTACGCGTTGATGAAGACGCTCGGCACCGCGCGCGTTGCGGCCGGCAGCGCCGTCGCGCATGCCGAGGGGACCAATCGTGCAGCGCCCGGCGATCTTCAGGATCCGGCCGAGAAATTCCGCGGGCTGCGCGCGCGACTCGGGACGCTCATCACCGCAGCGAACACGCTGTCACGATCGATCGAAGGCTATTCCGGCCTGCCGACGGCGGATCAGCGGCGGCAGATCGACTGGGCATTCGGCGACGCACGGGAGGCGATTGATGCGCTCAATCGCGCGATGGATTCCGACGGCGCGCGTCCGCCGCAGCAGCTGAGCGTGCCGAAGCGGCAGTAGCTCAGGCAGCGCAGGCGACCCGGGCCGACTCAGGCGGTCGGTCGCAGTTGGCCGCGGTCTTGAATCTCACGCGGGCGTGTTTGCCCAACTTGTCCTCGCTGTAGCCGTCGCCGCGCCCGCGTTGTTCTCGAGCTTCGAACCGCTGCCGCTCGAACTGAAAGCGCCATTCAACGAACTCTTTGAACACGCGCGGACCGACGAGAGTTACGCGGTCACCGGCACGCTCACCTACCGCGACGGCGGACGGCCGGTGTCGATCGAGAACGTCAAGATCACCCTGCGCGGCAACACCAGCCGGAACGAAAACGAGTGCGCGTTTCCGAAGCTGAAGGTGCAGTTGCCGAACGGCGCTTCGGCGGCGCTGTTCGACGGGATGGGATCGATCAAGATCGGCACGCACTGCGGCGAAGCGCCCGACGAAGGGGTGACGATCAAGTACGGCCGGCTGCCGAACGAGCACTCGCCGACGCGCGAAGCGTTCGTTTACCGGCTGCTCGAAACACTCGGCGTCCCGGCGCTCAAAGCGCGCGGCGCGGCGATCACCTACGTTTACACGGATCCGAAGCCGGGCGAGACGCCGCCGCAGGATCAGCCGCTCGTCCGCCGCGGCATGCTGCTCGAGGACGAGTCGGCCGGCATCGCGCGGTTCGGCGGGACGCGGGCGATCGGCGAAAAAGAATTTACCAACGCACGTGCGCAGTTCTCGCCGGCGGACACGGTACGCCTCGCCTTCGCCGAAGCGCTGATTGGCAACTTCGACTGGTGCCTGAAGATGACGCCCGACGACACCTACCGGTGCGACGCGCGCCATCCGCTGTGGAACATCGTGGCGGCGGCGAGCGACAGCGGCAAGGCGCGGCCGATCATGTACGACTTCGACGTCTCGGGCATCGTGACCGGCCACCACCCGTGGTTCAAAGACGTCTTCAACGCCGAGTTCGCGTCCACGAAAACCCCGATCGAGACCGAAGTGCTGGCGCAGGTTCAGCGCACGCGGTCGCTGTTTTCACGCGCCGAGCTCGACGCCGCGCGCACCGAGTTCGTCAAGCGGAAGGGCGAAGCCTACCGCGCACTCGACGAGTCGGGGCTCGATGCCGGCGGCAAGAAGATTGCGCAGCAGTATCTCGACAGCTTCTACCGCGCGATTGAAAAGGACGACGCGTTCTATCGGCCGGTCGTGGTCGCGGCGAACACGCGGCTGTTCGCGAACGAGAATCGGCAGCCGGCGTGCGGCGCAGCGAGCACCGTGCCTGTCGGCACACCGGTGAGCGAACCGCTGCAGAAGAATGGCACGCTCGTGCAGGTGTGGCTGCTCGACGCGCTGTGGCGCTGGGCGGCGCCCGTCAAGTGCGCCGCCGTGCACCAGGGCCCGATGTGGATCGAGGCGGCTGCCATCGGCCGCGAGTATCCGAAATAATTTCGTAGCGCAGGCCTTCAGGCCTGCCGAATGGCCGCGCGGCAGCCCTGAAGCGCTGCGCTAGGTAATTTTGCGACGCGCCCTGAAGGGGTGCGCTACTCGTCGCGAATCGCCGCCATCGGATCGAGGCGCGACGCACGGCGCGCCGGGATCCACGACGCGACCGCGGCAATCACCGAAAACAGCAACGCGATGGCGACGAAGGTGAGCGGGTCGGCCGCGTTCACGCCGATCAGCATGCTGGTCATCAGTCGTGTCACAGCCAGCGCGCCGGCGAAGCCGACGATCATCCCCGCGACGCTCAAGCGCAGTCCCTCGCTCACGATCAGGCCGAGAATGCTGCCTCGCGGCGCGCCGAACACCATGCGCATGCCGATCTCCGAGGTCCGCTGCCGGACGATCGTCGCCAGCACGCCGTACAACCCGATTGCCGCCAGCACCACCGCGACCGCGGCAAAGATGCCGATCAGCGTCGCCGTGAAACGCACCGGCGCCATCGCCTTGTCGACAAACGCGGTCATCGGCTGGATCTCCGCCAGCGGCGCGCGCGGATCGATCTGCGCCACCGCGGCGCGCACCGCACCGACCAACGACATCGGATCGCCGGCGGCGCGCACGGTCCAGCGCGACGCAAAGCCATGACCGAAATGACCGTCAGGAACGAAGACGGCTTCGGGGCCGGGCACCGCCAGCGACGAATGGCGCTGGTGGCCGACGACGCCGATGATCTCGTACCACGCGGCTTCCGGCGTCGTGATCCGAAGGAGCAGGCGCTTGCCGACGGCGGGCTCGCCGTGGAACGCGAGCGCCGCGAGCTGATCGTCGACGATGATCCGCCGCGGCAGATCGGTTTTCTGATCGATCACGTTGTCGGTCGGGGTAAACGTGCGGCCGGCGACCAGACGCGTCTGCATCGCCTCGAAATATCCGGGTGTGACGCCGTGGAAGTTGGCCTGCCGGAACCGCGCGGGATCGGCGGCTGCCGCTTCCGTTCCCCAGCGGCCGTTGATCAACTGTCCGTCGAGCGGCAGCGGGGTAACCGCGGCCGCGCCGCTGACCCCGGGGATGGCGAGCAAGCGCTGGCGTACCTGCTCGATGAATACCGCGCGCTGCTCCGGCTCACGCGAATTCGCCTGCAACACGAACGTCAGGACGCCGTTCGGGTTGTAGCCCGGTTCGACGTGCGACAGCGCGATCACGCTGCGCAACATCAGACCGCCGCCGACGAGCAGGATGCATGACAAGGCGACCTCAGCGACGACGACGGCGCTGCGAAGCCGCCGGCCGCCGGCGAGACCGCTGCTCGAGCGGCCGACGGCGCGAAGCGCCTCGGTGACATCGGCGCGCGACGCGCGCAGCGCCGGGACCAGCCCGCACAGCACGGTCGTCGCAATGCCGGCGGCAACCGCAAACAGCAGCACCCTCGGATCCATCGCGACCGCATCGAGCCGCGGCAGGTCGGCCGGCGCCATCGCCATCAGCACACGAATGCCGGCTCGCGCCAGGAAGAGACCTGCCGCGGTGCCGAGCCCGGCGATCACCAGGCTCTCGACCAGCATTTGCCGAATCAGCCGCCCTCGACCGGCACCGATCGCCGCGCGCACTGCGAGCTCGCGGCTGCGCGCGGCGGCGCGGACGATGAGCAGGTTGGCGACGTTCGCACAGGCGATCAGCAGTACAAACGCCACCGCGCCCATCAGCGACAGGATCGCCGGCCGCACCTCACCGACGACGTCGTCGAACATCGGCACGACGTGGAAGTACAGCCCGGCCGTCTGCTTGATCGTGAAGTGCGCGCGCAGGTCGGACGCGACGCGGTCGACCTGCAGCTGCGCCTGCTCGTGGGTCACGCCCGGCTTCAGCCGGCCAATGACGCGATAGAGCACGTTGTTGCGGTTGGCGGTCTCGATGTTGATCCGCGCCGCGGTCCACATGTCGGGCGCCGCTTCGATGTGCACGCGCGGCGGGAACAGCAGCTCGAACGCCGGCGCCAGGACGCCGACGATCCGCGCGTGGCCGTTTCCGAGCTCGACATCCTTGCCGATGATTGACGGGTCGCCGCCGTATCGGCGCTGCCAGAACGCGTGGCTCAGGATCGCGGCGACGGGCGGTTGCGCGGGCGCCGCGGCCTGGTTCGGCAAGGCCGGCGGCGCTATCGCGTCGTCGGCGACGAAGTCGCGGCCGGCGACCATGTGCGCGCCGAGCAAGCGAAACAGATTCGGCGTCGCCCCGCCGACGCGAATCTGCTCCGGCTCCTGGCCCAGGCCGGCGATCGGGACACGGCCCGCCGGAATCATCCCGGCGATGTCGTCGAAGACTCCGGTCGATTGCTGCTGCAGGTCGCGAAGATCGGGCGGTGAAAACGGCCAGTCCTGCACGTTGCGGGCGCGAAGCTCGCCCCAGACGAGCACCAGGCGCTGCGCGTCGGCGTACGGCAGCGGCCGCAGTAACACGGCGTTGACGACGCTGAAGATCGCCGTGCACGCGCCGATGCCGAGCGCGATGGTCACGGTCGCGACCAGCGCAAAGCCGGCGTTCTTCCGCAGGCTGCGGGCCGCGTAGGACAGATCTTTGATCCAGGTGTCGATCATGGGGCTTCACGAAAGGCACGTTTCGTGCCCATACCCGTGCCGCCGAACGCGGCGCATTGTGCAGACAGACGCTGCGTCAGCGACCGGACGCGGGACGCTGGCGTTCGGAATCGGACACGCGCACCAGCATCTTCCCGAAATTGCGCCCCTCGAACAGGCCGACGAGCGCCGCCGGCGCGGCGTCGAGCCCGTCGACGATGTCCTCGCGGAACTTGATGTTGCCGTTGCGGACGAGCGGCGTCACCTCGCCGAGAAATGCCGGAAAGCGGTCGAAGTGATCGCTGACGATGAAGCCTTTGATCATCGCGCGATGGACGAGCAGCGGCCGCAGGTTCGGGCCCGCCGGGTTCTCGGTCGCGTTGTACTCCGAGATGAGGCCGCACAGCGGAATCCGCGCGCCGCGGTTCAGGATCTTCAGCACGGCCGCGAACACTGCGCCGCCGACGTTTTCGAAGTAGACATCGATGCCCGACGGGCACGCGTCGGCGAGTTCGCCCGCGAGGTCGCCAGACTTGTAGTTCACGCAGGCGTCGAAGCCGAGCGTGCGGACGACGTAGTCGCATTTCTCGCGGGTGCCGGCGATGCCGACTGCACGGCAGCCACGAATCTTCGCGAGTTGACCGACGATCGATCCGACGGCGCCGGACGCGGCGGAGACGACGACGGTTTCGCCGGCCTTCGGTTGACCGATATCGTAGAGGCCGACATAGGCGGTGAACCCGGGCATGCCGAGGACGCCGATCGCGGTCGACGGCGGCACGGCATCGGCGTCGAGCTTGCGCAGATCTTTGGCCGGCCCACTCGCGTACTGCTGCCACCCGTCGTAGCCGGCGACAATGTCGCCGCGCTTCAAGGATGGATGGCGCGACTCGACGACCTCGCTGACCGTGTGGCCGCACATCACGTCGCCGAGGTTCACAGGCGGCGCATACGACGGCGCGTCGCTCATCCGGCCGCGCATGTACGGATCGAGCGACAAAAACAGCGTGCGGCGCAGGACCTCGCCGTCCTGCGGGGATGGAATGGGCGTGTCGGCCGCCAAAAAATTATCGGCCGTCGGCATCCCGGAGGGACGAGACGTCAGACGTATTTGGTGATTCATAGGCGGCCGATCGTAGCCCAACAGTCGCAAGTCGCAAGTCCGAAGTCGCAAGTCAGTCGCAAGTCGCAAGTGACAAGTCTCGAGTCGCAAGTCGCAAGTCAGTCACACGTCACAAGTCCCACGCACGACTCAACTTGCGACTGGGGGACTCGCGACTGACTTGCGACTCGCGACTTGACTTGGAACTTCTGCGACTAGGGACTTGGAACTGTGAGATCCCAGGTATCTTCCGCTCGCTGCAAAATTCTTGGTTCGTCGTCGACGACGAGGAAGCCGCTTTTCACCAGCGCATCCGCAGCCTGCTCGACTTGCTTCAGGTACGCTTCCTTCGAGGGATAGCGCTCGTCGATTGACCGGCGCGGGTCGTGCGCGGCTTCGCGCGCCGCGCGCGTGGGCGCGAACGGAATCGACGAACCGGCGAGCGACACCAACTCATTAGGTGCGCCGATGTCCGGCTTGCGGAAATTCCAGCCAGTGTACGTCGCGAGGGCGACGGCGACGTCAGGCAACCGGATGCCGGCCCGTTCATTGCCGTCGGCATCGACTTGCGGTACGAGCAGCGGGAGCGGCGCGGCGCCACCGCCGCCCTTCGGCAGCAATGCGTTGGCAGCCCGCGGACCGGCGGTCAACGATCGCGGCGACGCGACGCCTGGAAGTTCCGGCCACGCGACTGCCGCCGCGGCGACGAGCGTACCGTCTTTCAATCGCGGGTACTGACTCGGCGGCGGCGCACTGCCCTCCTTCACCCA
>Ga0075425_100000921_pt1 | contig 28262 bp, 21 predicted proteins | sample SoiMethybrSBSTD4_FD_75300 | JGI IMG/M metagenome (GOLD analysis project Ga0075425, IMG submission 75300) | Bulk soil microbial communities from a Populus tree surrounding site in Tennessee, USA - Soil MetaG P. TD hybrid SBSTD4 | ecosystem: Environmental > Terrestrial > Soil > Tree plantation...
TCCATCGCGCGGCCCACATCTTTGATCGCCGCTTTTGCCGCCATGGTCCCGAAGGTAATGATTTGTGCCACGTTATCGCGGCCATATTTCTGCGTCACGTATTCGATCAATTCGCCGCGCCGCCTCATGCAAAAATCTATGTCGATATCCGGCATCGAAACGCGTTCCGGATTCAAAAACCGTTCAAACAGCAGGTTGTATTGCAGCGGATCTACGTCGGTAATCCGCAGCGCGTAGCTCACCAGACTGCCCGCGGCTGAACCGCGGCCCGGCCCAACCGGCACTCCTTGTGCCCGCGCGTAGTGAATGAAGTCCCATACGATTAGAAAATACCCTTCATACCGCATTTTCTGAATCATCTGGATTTCACTGGTCAGCCGCCGCTCGTACTCGCTCAGCGGATTGGCCAACGCCCCGGCTTTCGCCAGCCGCTCCAGGTACGGCACGCGCGTAGCAAATCCTTCGCGGACGACTTTTTCAAAGTAGCTGCTGGCCGTCTGGCCGTCGGGCACCTTGAATTCCGGAAACGGATTCGGGATCCGCTCGATCTTCACATTGCAGCGCGCCGCGATGTCCACTGTTCGCCGCAACGCCTCAGGAATCTCTCCGAAAACTTGCGCCATCTCCGCGGCGCTCTTGAAATAAAACTGGTCCGTCGCGAACTTCATGCGGTTTGCATCGCCCATGGTCTTGCCGGTCTGGATGCACAGCAACACCTCTTGCGCGTGTGCATCCTCGTGGTGCAGGTAGTGGCAATCGTTTGTCGCTACCAAAGGAATGCCCGATTCCTTGGACAGCCGGACCAGCTGCGGATTCACCGCCTTCTCGATGTCCAGGCCCTGATCCTGAATTTCTAGAAAGAAATTCTGTTTGCCGAAAATGTCGCGCAACCGGTAAGCGTTCTCTCGTGCCTGGTCGTACTTTTCCGCCACGACAGCTTCGGTTACCACGCCCTTTAAGCATGCCGAGAGCGCTATCAGCCCCTCGCTGTGCCTGGCCAGAACGTCGTAGTCAATCCGTGGCTTGTAATAAAAGCCTTCGAGAAAACCAGCGGAAACCAGTTTGATCAGGTTGTGATAGCCCTTCAGGTTTTCGCACAGCAGCACCAGGTGATTGGTGCCTCGTGACCCGGGGTCATCTTCATTGCGGTACGCGCCGTTTACGGCAGTCTTCTCGCCGCGGTCGTGCCGGCTTCCCTTTGCCACATACACTTCGCAGCCAATGATCGGCTTGACATCGCGCTTGCTCGCTTCATTGAAGAAATTGGCCGCAGCGAAAAGGTTTCCATGATCGGTAATCGCGACCGCCGGCATTTTTTGACGGGATGCCTCGTCCAATAGCTCGCTGGTTTCGCAGGCTCCGTCAAGAAGACTGTAATCGGTGTGTACGTGAAGGTGAACGAACTCAGGCTGCCCCATGAACCTTCATTGTAATTCGCGGCGAAGGAATTTGCGATGCTCATTCGCGCGTTTTCAACAGGAGCTTCTCGCGGCAAATGGTCCGCAGAAAATTTTGCGAGTCATTTCTTCTTCTTTGCTTTTGCTGGCGCAGATTTTGCGGCGGGTTTGCTTGCAGGCCTGGGGACCGCGTGCTTTGCAGAAGCCTTCACCTCTGCCTTGGCGGCCGGCGCATGGCCATGCGCTTTGTCCGCACCCTTGGTGGCCTTCTTGTCTTTTCCTTTGCTCTCTTTCGGCTTTGGCGGCTCCTTGATCCCGGAGAGCTTCCGCAAAATCTTTTCGCGCTCTTCCAGCGTTTTGCCCTTCCCGTTCAATTGCATGGCGAACATTTGCTCCACTACCGCATCGAATTTCGGGCCCGCCGGCATCCCGATGCGCGTCAACTCGTCTCGCACTTGAGCAATGCTCGTACGCAGCGGCCGCCACTTGCTCAAATACGCTCGAATCTTGGAAAGCGCCGTCGAGTTCCGCGACTCCGCCAACAAATACGCCACCTTTTCTACCGGAACCTTCTCAAGAAACTTGTACGCATCAATCGCCGCATTCAACTTTTTCCCCGCCAGTTCCTTGCCTATTGCCTCGGCGGCTTCGGCAAACTTCGCGACCGCATCAATCTCCGCCGACCGGAATCCGAGCTTTCCAAGCAGATGAGTCTGTTCGCGATCTTTCAGCCGCCCGAGAATCGCCAGCAGCATTGGCGTCGCCAGCCTCGGTCGCAGTCCTGCCATCATCAGGTCATCGCGCACCTTGCTCAGCTGGCGGATGGCATCGTAATCCGGCTTTTTCTTTGCCAGCACCGGATGCACCACTTCCATCAAGTCGTGCTCTTCCCAGGACTTTAACGCCGCCGTCGGATCCTCTTCGCGTGCCAGCGCATGCAACTCCGTGCCAGCGTCATCCGGTGTGATGGTGTGATGCAGGTCCCGTTCCATCGCCAGCGCGAACCATTCCTCGCTACGCTGTTCCAGCTTGAATCCCATGCGCGCCGCGTAGCGCAGCGAGCGCAGTAACCGTGCCGGCTGATTCGTAAAGCTATGAATTGTCAGCGCTCTCACTTCCCCGCGCTCGATATCCGACAACCCGTTCGTCGGATCCAACAATAAGCCGCGGGAGGCGGGATTCAGTGAAATCGCGATCGCATTCAGCGAGAAATCCCGCCGTCGCAAGTCTTCCATAATCGTGGACCAGCGAATCTCCGGCCGCGTCCCCGGCCGCACGTAGTGGTCGTCCCGTGCGCCGGAGATGCTTCCTTCGCAGTCGCCCGCAAACAAAATCTCGATGTGCCGCAGTTTTTCGTCTTCGTGCAGCACCTTGGCTCCGCCTTTTTCCAGTTCGCGCGCGATCTTCGATGGGTTGCCCTCCACCGTAAAATCCAGATCACGCAACGACGCACCGGTAATCAGGTCGCGCACCGTGCCGCCCGTCAGATACACATTGAACCCCAGTGCCGCGGAAAGCTCCTGCACGCGCATCATCGCCGCACGTTGTTCCGGCAGCAGCCGGCTCTCCAGCAAGAACATGTAATCAGGCATTGCTCTCCTCGGCTTTCAGAGTTTGTACCTGCCATCCCTGAACAAAATGGATCTCGGGCCGGCCCTCACTCGCCCAGAGCCGGGCCCGCGGTCCTGAATCTGGCCCGCCCCGCTACGCGCGGGGATGGTGCGCTTTGTAAATCTGCTTCAACCGCTCTTCCACCACGTGGGTATAAATTTGCGTGGTGGAAATATCGGAATGGCCCAGCATCAGCTGCACCGAGCGCAGGTCGGCTCCCCGTTCGAGCAGGTGGGTCGCAAAACTATGCCGCAGCATGTGCGGTGTCAGGGGCACGCGCAGGCCCGCGCGCCTGCCATACGCCGACAGAATCTTCCAAACGCCCACACGGCTGATCCGCCCACCCCGCCGGTTTACGAAGAGGTACGACCCAGTGCCGCCCCGCCCCACCTTTACCAGCTCCGGCCGACCGTCTCTCAGGTAGCGCTCCACGATCCCCAGCGCCTTCCGCCCCACCGGCACGATGCGTTCTTTATCCCCTTTTCCGATGCAGCGCACGCACCCTACTTTGGTGTCCAAGTCCGTTACGCGCAGGCTGGTCAATTCGCTGACGCGCAAACCCGTGGAATATAGCACTTCCAGCATGGCTCGGTCGCGTAATCCCAGCGACGTTTTCTGGTTAGGCTGATCCAGCAGCTTTTCCACTTCTTCCAGCCGCAAATAGCCGGGCAGCGACCTCCGAATTTTCGGCGATTCCAGATGCGCCGTAGGATCGTCCGCGATCAACTCCTGCACCTGGGCGTACCGAAAGAAGTTCCGTAAACTCACCAGGTGCCGCGCTACCGTCTTGCTCTCCAGCTTTTGCCTGTAGAGTCCGGCCAGAAAGTCCACCAAATGGTCCTGATTCACCGCTTCCAGGGCCACCTTCCGCTTCTTCGCGAAATCCTCAAATTTGGCCAAATCGGTGCGATAGGCGCTTTGTGTATTCGACGCCAGCCCCTTTTCCACCTGCACGTGGGTCAAAAAGCCCGCAATGGCTGCCGACAACTCCATTAACCCTCGCTCTCCACGTATTCGGCGCCGCCACGCTTTCGACGCGTAGCGATTCCATAAATCTCCTCAATCTCGCTGCAGCGAAACACCCACGCCAGGGCAAGATAAAGCGCTGTCGCTCCCGCAATCAATCCGGTAAAAACCAGAAGTTGCACCGAAAATCTCGAATAAATCGTGAATGCCGTGTAGTGCCCCCCCAGCCAGCACGCCACTCCCATGATCCCCGAGCACAGCGCAATCTTCGCAAACGATCGCGCGATCTCTCGCATCCCCATGACCCCATAGCGCAGCCGGAAGATCAGCAGCAGCGCGAAGAAATCGAAGTAGCAGGCCAGCGCCGTCGCCAGCGCGGGACCCCCGTTTTGCACTCGCTTGAAGAAAAATTCCAAAAATACCATGTTCAGCACCACGTTGATGACCATCGAGATAGCCGCCACAATCACCGGCGTTTTAGTGTCCTTTGTCGAATAGAACGCCGGTACTACCAGCTTCACCGTGGCCAGACCCGGCAGCGCGATCGCGTAATACAGCAGCGCTCTCGCCGTCAGCTTTGTGGATTCCGCAATAAACGCACCGTGCTGGAACAGCACGCGAATAATCGGTTCACGCAAAATCATCAATCCCAGCATCGCCGGCACCGTAATGAACGCCACCAGCCGGATCGCAAACGCCAGCGTCTTCTTCAGCCCGCTGTAATCGTTCGCCGCAGCCTGGTGCGACATCATCGGCAAGATTGCCGTCGCCACGGCAATGGCGTACCCGCCCAGCACCAGCTCCATCACTCGGTCCGAGTAATATAGCGCCGTCAGGCTGCCTTTCGGCATGATGCTGGCCGTGGCAAACCGCGTATCCACCAGCAGGTTGATCTGCGCCACGCCAATACCAAACAACCGCGGAATCATCAGCCGCGCCACGTTGCGAATTCCCGGGTGGGTGAACGAAATCCCGAAATCGAACTTCATCCCTTTCTGCACCAGCAGGGGCACCTGAATCAGAAACTGCAGCACTCCGCCGACCAGCACTCCCGCCGCCAGCGACATTGCCGGATTTTTGAAGTATTTCCACACCGCCGCGATGGAAAACAGGATCGACGCAATATTCCAGAAAATCGGCGTCGCCGCCGGCAGCCCAAACACGTGAAAACAGTTCAAGATGCCCATCGCCAGCGCCGCCAGCGCCACAAAAAACAGGTACGGGAAAATGATTCGGTTCAGCTCCACCGCCAGGTCCAGCCCGCCCGCGCTGCCCACGTCCGACGTAAACAAATGAATCACATATGGCGAGAACTCCATCCCCAGCACCGTGATCACCGCCACCACCAGCGCCAGTGTCCAGAACAGCTTGTTCGCGAAGTCCCAGACTTCGTCCCGGTCTTTTTCCCGCATATAACCCGCGAAAACGGGGATAAAGGACGCGGTCATCGCCCCCTCTGCCACCAACCGCCTGAAAAGATTGGGAATACGGAATGCCAGCTGGTACGCCACCGATACCTCGGTGGTTCCGAGCAGGACCGCTATGCGTTGATCCCGAATATAGCCGAAGACGCGGCTGACAATGGTTACGAGCGAGATGATCGAGGCAGATTTGAGGATTTGCTTCTTTTCAGTCAACGAGCTCCGCCCCCAACTTAACTCCATTAAAAACAATGAGTTGACAGGAAAATCGCGCTTAACATAACATATAACTCCCATGATGTGCAAATCTGTCGTGTGTCGGGAGGCGAATCCTCTCCCTTGAAACTCCGTGCCCCAGCCTCTACCCACAAAAAGGTCATCGTTTCCCTGCTGGACCGCAAATCCCTCCGCGGCTATCTGAACCCCGCGCGCCTCGGTCAGCTCGACCCGCTCGACCTGCTCACCCCCAACGGCGAGCACGAAGAGATTCCTCTTGCCCGAATTCGCTCCATTTATTTTGTTCGCGATTTCGAAGACGACTTCGAGCCCGAGCGCAGAGCCTTCCTCAGCCGCCCCAAACTCGACGGCCTTTGGCTCCGCCTCCGCTTCCTTGACGGCGATTCCCTCGAAGGCGTCATTCCCAACGACCTGCTCGGCCTGATCGACAACGGCATCCAGATCACCCCGCCGGACTTCAACTCCAACACCGATCGCATCTTCGTCCCGCGCGCTGCGCTCAGCGAAATTACCGTCCTCGGTGTTGTCGGCATTGCCCGCCGCAAACCTGCCGCAGCTGCCGTAGCCCAGTCCCGCCTGTTCAACGAAGAATAGCGGCACATTTGCGTGCGCGACGCTCCTATGGTTTTGGCCAAGGAGGCTGCGACAATGCCGGAATTCCATCCACCGCTGCTGCCGGCGGCTTCTTGACGGAGAGCTGCTCGGACAAAAATGCGACGCGATCTCTCGTCGCTTCCGGGCTTAGAGCATGTGGAGCCCTGTAAATATTGAATTTCTTTGGCTCGCTCACAACCTCGAAATAGCCTTTTTCCATCTCCTCGTCTAGAAATAGTTCGTCAGTCGCATACTGAAGAAAGATCGTTGCCGGTGCGGCGTGAGACACGTATTTCCCGGCGTCCATCCAGGCATGCTCTCTCATAAAGGCATCCAGCCGCTCCGGGCCGATCTTTTGTCGAAACTCCTGAAATGCCTTTGACCTCCTGTCTACGTCATCCGACAACCCTCCGGCCATCAAAACAAATGCTTTGAATCGTCTGTCAATACCGCTCAGAAACCCGCCCGCGCTGGCGTCGCAGCTATGGCCAACGTAAGCCAACCGCTTCGGATCTACGTCCGGTCGCGCCGAAAGCAAGTCGGCGCCACGCCTCAGGTTCACCACTTGTTGCACCATCACGGCGATCTGATTTTCGTTGAAGGGAGTCTCGTCTTCCGCAAATCCAGGCTGTACCATCACATGGTCCGGCAGCAGCGAGATCACGCCGACCTGCGCAAGCACGAGCGCCTCTTCCAGAAATTCTGTCCGGTTCTTCTTTTCAGAACCGGGCATGCACCAATGCGCATAAACCACCGCCGGAAACGGCCCCTTCCCCTCCGGGATCACGAGGTACGCCGTTACCTTGCCTCCGTTTGGCCCGACCGCCTTGCTTCGATCCTCTACCGGACTCTCATACGCCAAGTCCTGGATTCTCACTCCATTGCGCTCTTGTACTCCGTTCTGTTTCACATTCAGCGGTAGACTCTGCTCATACTTCCAATGCTGCATAAGCCCGGGCTCTACTTGCGCCATCAGCGGCATTGGCACAAACAACAGTGGCACCAGTAGTTTTTTGGCCTTCATGTTCCACCCTCCGCCGCGCGGACTCACTCCAAGCTAGTCGCCAGCCGATCGAAACGCTTCCAAGCTCCATTCATCCAGCTTCTCATCGTGCCGCAACACGTACCGATTCCCGTCCGAAGCCACCACCCGAAAGTAGATAGCCTCCGGCGAGTACCACCGGTCCTCCACTTCTCTTACCTGGTATCCTCGCCCATGCAACACAAAATGGACCGGGCGTTGGTCGGCTCGATATCCCGAATAGCTTTCCACCACAATTTGCATCGTCTTCCACGTCTCACTGCACAATCACTGCCGCACCATCGATAGCATCATTTTTCACCGCGGCCAACGCTTCATTCGCCTGCTCCAGCGGAAACAGCGTCACTTTCGGCTTTAGTTCAATCTGTGCCGCAATCTGCAGAAAATCGCGCCCATCCTGTCTCGTCATGTTCGCCACGCTGCGGATCTGCCGCTCGCCCCACAGCAATTTGTCGTAGTCGAATTCCGGAATGCGATCTAAATGGATCGCATTGATCGCCACCACTCCTCCCTTACGCAAACTACCCAACGCTGCAAGCACCACATCCCCGCTCGGCGCGAACGTAACTGCACGGTCCAACTCTACGGGCGGTTTCTCTCTTTCGCCTCCGACCCAGTCCGCCCCCAGCACTTCTGCTAGTTTTCGGTGGGATTCGCCTCGCGTTGAAACATACACCTCGCATTTCCACGCCCGCAGAACCGCAATTGTCAGGTGCGCCGAAGCGCCAAATCCAAATAACCCTACCCGCTCGCCCGGCTGCACGCCCGCAACCCGCAGGCTGCGAAACCCGATAATTCCTGCGCACAGCAATGGCGCCGCTTGTGTGTCTTCCAATCCGCTGGGCAATGGAAAAACAAAATCTGCGCGCGCGCTGGCATACTCCGCATAGCCTCCATCCACGGTGTAGCCCGTAAACACCGGCAGATCGCAGAGATTTTCTGAGCCACGCAAACAGGAAGCGCAAGTTCCATCCACACCTCCAAGCCAGGAAACGCCCACTCGTGTGCCAATGGGCAACTCTGCGGTAGCACCTTCCAGGACCTCGCCGACAATCTGGTGTCCCGGAATTACCGGCCGGCGCTGCAGCGGCAGTTCCCCTTCGACAATATGCAAATCCGTCCGGCAAACCCCGCACGCCTTCACGCGCAGCAACACCTCGCCTGCTCGCAAATGCGGTCGCTCCACCTCAGCAATCTCTAGGGGCCTCTCACTCATCTTCGTTGCCCCACGCAAAATTGCCGCTTTCATCTGTTCGTCCCCCCGCCTGGCGGAAACCTTTTTGTGGTTGCCGCCGTCAATATAACTCGACTGGTATCTACACCTCGAATGCCACGCCGCGCCGTCTTCTTCCTCATCTGCCTTATGGCAAGGCCTTCCCTTTCGCTGGCCCAGGAAGATCTCACCCTCAGTATTCGCCAATTCGGTTTGGGTGGCGCTGTCTTCTTTAACCAAGGACCCTTTTGGCTCCAGCTTTCCATCAAAGACAATGCGCCGCAGCCTCTGTCCTTTCGCGTGAAAATCCAACAATAGAATCTCTATGCTGGCGCCTCATCCGTGGCCGACACCCTTAATTCGCCGCAAAGTCTGCAACCGGCACAAGAACGAATCCTCGATGTCCTCATCAATCCGACCGCATGCTCCTCGCGCTTAAGTCTTTTGCTAGCAAAAATCGGACAGCAAAGTTTTAGGTTCTTTCGTCTGCGACATTTACCATCGACTTTATGCAACTCCTTTGTTTGCCATGATTTGCTGCGACGGCCGGGGTACCCCCGCTTCGTTCCTTCTCTCTCTTCCTCTATACTCGCTCCGTATTTTGGGGAGCCTGCCAAAATGAAACTCGCTGAACTCGCCGAAAAACTCTCTTGCCGCCTCGAGGGCGACGCTTTTGCCGAAATCTCCGGCGTGGCCGGGATGGACCACGCTTCCGCCGGTCACATCACCTTTCTCGCCAACCGCCGTTACTTTCCTTTGTTGCACTGCACGCGCGCTACGGCCATCTTCGTCGAAGACGGCATCCGCATCGAACGCGAACCCGGCCTTCCCCCTCTTGCAGCTCTCCGTACAGCGAATCCTTATCTTGCCTTTGCCCGCGCCATTGAACTCTTCTATCAGCCACCGGCCTACGCCCCTGGGATTCACCCCACTGCCGTCATTGCCCAGTCGGCGCGCATCGGCGCGGGCGCTCACATTGGCCCGTATTGTTTCGTGGATGAAGAGGTCAGCGTCGGCGATCACGCTGTTCTGCACAGCTTTGTCACCCTTTATCGGGGCGCAAAAATCGGCGATCACTTTTTCGCACACGCCCACGCTGTTGTTCGCGAACACTGCCGCATCGGCCACCGCGTCATCTTGCAAAATGGTGTCATCATCGGCGGTGACGGCCTCGGCTTCGCCAAGCAAAAAGACGGTTCCTGGTACAAGATGACCCAGTCCGGGCCAGCCGTTTTGGAAGACGATGTGGAAGTGCAGGCCAACGCTTGCGTGGATCGCGCCACGGTCGGCGAAACGCGCATCGGCCGGGGCGCAAAACTCGACGATCTGGTTTTGATTGGCCACGCTTCGCAGGTCGGAGCGAATGCCATGCTGTGCGGTCAAGTTGGTCTTGCGGGATCCACAAAAATTGGCGACGGCTGCATCCTCGCCGGCCAGGTAGGCACCGCCGGCCATCTCACCGTAGGCAACGGCGCCGTCATCACCGCCAAAAGTGGAATACCGAACGATGTTCCCGCCGCGGCACTTTATTCCGGCTACCCTGCGGTGGAAAACCGCCAATGGCTCAAAACGCAAGCCATGCTCAACCGCCTGCCCGACCTGCAGCGCAAAGTTCGCGACTTGGAGGAACAAATCGAAAAACTGAAATCCCGCTAAGGACGCAATTCCCGTAGCGCAGACAATTCTGTCGGCGCTGGCTCGGCTGGCGTCGGCTCAGGCCGCGCCCGGAGGCCCAATGGGCCGCTGGTCCAGCGGAAGCCCTGCGGCCATGGCATCGTGCACCTCCTTGTTGAGTTCTTCCCGCTGTTCGAACGAATAGCGCGAGGCGTCGATCGGCTCTAAGAATTCCACAAGAATTTCGCCGGGATGAATGACCAGTGACCGTTTCTCCATGATGCGATGCGCGCCCGAACATGCGACCGGAACGATGGGAACACCGCCCTTGATGGCCATCACGACCGCGCCCTTTTTGAAAGGTTGCAAGCGTCCATCGGGGCTGCGCGTTCCTTCGGGATAAATCAAAAACGATTGCCCCTCTCGCATTGCTTCGATTGCTTTTTCGAGGCTGGCGATTGCCGATTCGTGTTTTGCGCGTTCCACTGGAATGAAACGCGCCAGGGTGAAGGCTTGTCCCACAATCGGATACTTGAAGAGCGATTTCTTCAGCAGGACCGCGATGCGGCGAGGAATGGCATTGACCACGGCCGGCGCATCGGCGGAGCTGGTATGGTTCGCCACAAACAGGCACGTGCCCGGCGGAATGCGTTCCGTGCCCGCTACTTTCACGCGCACTCCAACGACGCGCACGAAAAACATGGTGCCTCGCGCGCCAGCCCAGTACAGGGCGTTGGGATTTTTCACCAGCACGGTGTAAATGAGCAGCGGAATGCCCACGATGATGATGTACAAGGAAAGAAAGATCGCGACGAAAAGTGTGCGCAACATGATCAAAGGAGTCTCAGGCGCTCATGCAACTTTCTCGAAAGCGCTATCGCGCGTCAAGGTACTGCTCATTGCGCTCCGGCGGCGACGGGCGTGCCGTGGAGCAGGCCTTCGCGGATGGACTTGGCTTTGGGGGTGGCGTGGAGATCGTCGTCAATGACGAAGATTTGTTCAGTGCGTCCGCCAAGTGCAAAGGACACTTCCGAAGCCTGGTCGTTGCGGCGTATCTGCAGACGGAGCAAATCGCCAGGTTTGCGATTGCGTAGCCAACCATCCGTGCGGCGCGGCACGGCCTCGCCGGACCACGTTTCTATCTCGTCGTTAACGTGTAGTCCCGCGCGTTCAGCGGTTGATCCTGAAGTAACGAAACGAACAATGGCTCGGCCGCCGGAGTCACGTTCCACGCCGAAGCCTAGTTCCGGACGCGTAACTTCCCGCTTTTGCAGGAGCAGGCCGGCCTTGCTCAACACTTCGGAGTACGGCAGCGGTTCGGCGGCGGCGACGTATTGGCGGAAGAAATCCGCAAACGAGCCGCCTGCCACCGATTCAGCGGTGAGGCGCACGTCGAGCGAGTCGCGGTACAGCTTGTTCTTTTTTGCGAACTCGTTGTTCATCTTGCCAAGCACGTCGTCGAGGGAATGTTCGTCGTTGGTGCGGTCGCGAATCAAGATGTCGAGCAAAACACCCAGCACCTGCCCTTTTGTGTAGTACGAGACGCTGAAGTCGGGCCCATTATAGTAGGAATATTTTTCAAGCCAGGCGTCGAGGCTGGATTGCTCGGCGCTTTGCCAGCGGTTGGCCGGACGCGATTCGAGTTCGTTGATCTGTTGCGCAAGGTCGGCGTAGAACTGTTCCTTGGACCACAGGCCGGTTCGCACCAGCGCGTAGTTGCCATAGGTGCTGGTGACGCCCTCGGCGAACCACAGCGCGCGCGTGTACTGTTCGCGCGTGTAGTCAATCGGCTCAAGAGAAGCGGGGCGGATGCGCTTGACGTTCCAGAGATGGAAGAATTCGTGCGCGGAGATGCCGCCGATTTGCTGCTGCGTACTGATATTGATGGCGGTGCCGTTGGCATGCTCCATGCCTCCGCCAGCACCTGACGCGGCCTTGCCTATGTGGAAGATAAAGAGATAGCGGTCGAACGGCGCGCCGCCCATTAAGTCGATTTCGTACTTGCAGATTTTCCGCAGCGTGGATTCGACGTCGGCCTGTTTCCAATTGTCGCCATGGATAACGGCGAAAACTGGATGGTCGCCGTCTTCGATCTGAATTCTTTTGAAAATACCGGCCTCTATTGGACCATCGGCGAATGCGTCGTAGTTCGCTGCGGAAAAAACGTAGCGGTCGAAGCTGAGAGCTGCGTTCACTCCACTGAGGGGGGTCGCGATGTCCCATTCGCCAGGAAGGTCGCGAATCGTTAGCCCTATATTCTCAGCGCGGCGGACCGGAACATACAAAAAGACCATGGCGGGGTTGATGAAGGCGTGCTCTTCGTTGAGTTGGGAGGCGAAGGGACCGGAGGAATCCCAGAATACAGCGTAGCGGACAACGACAGTTCCCTCAGCATGAGTGCGCCAAGTGAGTTTGTCCAGTTTTTCGACCGCAAGCGCCTTGCCATTCGATTCGGCCGTGAGTTGTTGCATGCGGCTACTGAAATCACGGACCTGGTAGAGAGCGTTCCAGGAGGGCATTTGGAGAAAGAGTTCGCCCGAGACATTCGGAATCGTCATCGTGACGTGGAAGAGATGTTCCGATGGTTTCGCGAGCGAGACCTCGTACTGAATTGTGGCTGCCACGGGTTCTTCGCAGAGGCCGACAAGAATGACAAGGCAGAACAAAGCTGAAAGAGAACCGCAGATCCTTCTTCCTCCACGGCGGTCCCGGGAGGCCAAATTCGAGGACTGTGTTTTTAACGGGAGCAAAGTCACCGAGGAATTGCCCCCGCCGGGACCGGTTGGGAGGTATTTAGTTTGCCTAAAAGCTTTTCGCAGAGGCCGTCGAAACTGCCGTTGGACATGATGAGGAGGAGGTCGTTTGGTTTAGCGTTGCTGGCGAGAAATTCGGCCATGGCTTGTCCGCCGGCGACGACCTGAGCATCCTTGCCTAGTGCGCGGACGCTGGCCGCGACAGTTTCCGGATCGAGGCGGTTTTCGCCGCCGAGCTGCTGGGCACGGAACACACCGCCGAGGGCTACGCGGTCGGCCAGAGCCAGAGCGTGCGGCAATGATTCCTGGAAGATCTTGCGGCGCATGGAGTTGGAACGCGGCTCCAGGATAGCCCAGAGGCGACGCCCAGGCCAACGGCCGCGCGCGGCTTCGATGGTGGCGCGGACGGCGGTGGGGTGATGAGCAAAATCGTCCACTACCAGGATGCCATGATGTTCGCCCTTGACGTCGAGGCGGCGACGGACGGAGCGGAATGCCGCGAGCGATTTTTGCAGTGCTTCGACCGAGACGCCTCTCCCTTGTGCGACGATGATGGCGGCGAGAGCGTTCAAGACATTGTGGCGGCCGGAGGCAGCGAGTGAAAATTCGGCAAAGAAATTGCCTTTGTGAGTCACCCGGAAGTTCATATGGTCGCCATCGAAAGTAGGCTCCGAGGCGATCCAGTCGTTTTCGGCGGAGAAGCCGTAGGTGAGGACCGGGCAGAAAGCTTTCGCCGCTGCTTCGCGAAGAGCAGGGCCAGAGGCTTGCGTATCGCCCCAGATGATAACGTGGCCGTTGCGTGGTACCAGGTTGACGAGTCGCTTGAACGCGAGTTGGTAGACGTCGAAGTCGGCGTAGATATCGGCGTGATCGTATTCCAGCGCCGTGATGATGAGATCGTCGGGATGGTAATGAAAGAATTTGGGGCCGCGGTCCCAGAACGCAGTCTCGTACTCGTCGCCTTCGAGAATCATTTCGGGGCCGGAGCCCAAGCCATAACTTTTCCCGAAGTTTTCAGCGATGCCTCCAACGAGAAAGGTGGGCAGCTTTCCGGCGGCGTGAAAAATCCACGCCAGCATCGCGGTGGTGGTGGTTTTGCCGTGGGTGCCGCTGACGACGATGGAATGTTTGCCGGGGAGAAAGACTTCTTCCAGGATTTCCGGCATGGAGCGGTAGGGAATTTTGCGTTCGAGAGTTTCCTCGAGTTCGGGATTGCCGCGGGCAATGATGTTGCCGACGACGACGAGATCGGGCGCGGGCGCAAGATATGCCGCGTCGAAAGACGAGTTGTAGCCGATGCCGAGGTTATCGAGCAGGGTGGAGGCGGGCGGATAGATGCCGGCGTCCGACCCGGTGACACGGAAGCCGTGTTCGCGGAGCATGCCGGCGAGAGGCGCCATGGCCGAGCCGGCAATGCCGATGACGTGGATGTGTTTCTGTTTCGCGGAATCGATTGGGGTCATGGACTGACGCTTGGCTCCAGAATGTTCAGTGTACCGCTACCTTCGGCGGTGAGACGGGCCGGTATTCCAAGAGGCAACGTCAGCAGGGGGCGCGCGGTGTGACCGATGGATGCGCCAAAAACAATGGGTACTTTGAGTTCACCGAGTACACGCCGGGCGACATCGCGGACGGACGGGCTGCCGGGCACCGGCGGTTCGCATTCGGGAAAATCGCCGAGAATGAAGCCACGCACATTTTTGAATTTGCCGGCGTGCTTCAGATGAAGGAGGACGCGGTCAATTTGATAAGGTTTCATGGCGCGGTCTTCGAGCACCAGGATCGCGTTGGTGGTATCGAGTTCCCAGGGCGTGCCGAGAGTGGCTTCGAGCAGCGTCAAGGCGCCGCCTAGCAGAATTCCTTCCGCGGAACCGGCGACCATTGATTCGCCGTGAGCATTGATGGCGTAACCGGCTTCTACTTTCAGCAAAGCATTTTGAAATGAATCCAGGTCATAACCGTGAGCCACGCCGCGCCCTCTATCGAGACCAGCTGCGAGCATGGGGCCGTAGAAAGTGGGCCAGCGATATTTTTGCCAGAGATAGACTTGCAGCGTGGTGAGGTCGCTGAAGCCGATAACGGGCTTGCTGGGCGAGAGTGGATCCGGGAACGCCTCTTCGAGGAGGTAGACCGAGCCGTAACCGCCGCGCGTGGCGATAAGCGCATCGATGGAAGGATCGTTGAGGGCAGCAAGAAACTCGGCGCGACGCTCGGGAGCGGGACCGGTGAAATAGCCGTCGGCCTGCATGGCGCGTTGCGGCGCAATGGAAAAGCCAAGGCGTTCCAGTTCCCTTTTGCCTGCAGCGATGCGGTCTGGCTTTGCGGGCGACGCGGGAGCGATGGGTGCGATACGGGAATCCGGGCGAAGAGCGCGGGGTCTTTGCTGGGCCGCCAAAGAGGTCATTCCAACTGCCTCTCGACCGGCAGCATTTCGACGGACACGCCGGGGCGAACCAGCGAAGCGAGAATTTTGCTCTGCTGCTGGTGGCGGACATCGGCGTCGAACTGGATGACGTGCTTTTCTCCGGAGACGGAGACGAGGAAATTCTCGAGCTTGATGCTTTGTTCATCGAATAGGCGATGAACTTCGGTAACCAGGTCCAGGGCGGCATCGGTAGTTATGCGAAAAAGTACGTAGCGGCTCTTGAGATTGAAGAGATTTTCGACGTAGATGAGACCGCTCAGCGAGAACAGCAGCAGCATGGCGGCGACGAGTGAGACGCGGTAAAAACCAGCACCGGCGGCCATACCGATAGCGGCTTCAGCAAAAATGGCAGCAGCGGTTGTGACGCCCATGACACTGCCCCGGTTGCGTAAGATGACGCCCGCGCCGAGAAAACCGATGCCCTGCACGATATTGGAGGCAATGCGGGTGGTGCTTGCGTCGCCGGTGAGCTTGGCGAATTCCGAAGACACGATAGTGAAAAGAGCCGCGCCCACGCAAACACAAACTCCAGTACGCATACCGGCGGGGCGCTTGCGGATGTTGCGTTCGACGCCGATAACGGCTCCCAGAAGAGCGGCCCACAGCAGGCGGTAGCCGATAGTGAGAACAGGGATCATGGGCGTTGTCAGCAGTTTACACGCGACGGTTTTTCGGGAGCGCGGTTTTGTTCTAGGATTTGCTCAAATTCTTACGCGCTGGGGGTTCAAGCGAGACGTTCGCTGGTGCGCCAGGGCGAAGCAGCAAGCGCGCACCGGCGAGATTGCCCGTGCTACTAGAGCTCGAATCGGGTGAGCTTGAGGAAGTGGCGCGCGCGGGCCTGGATTTCCTTGAGCTTGAGTTTACGGAGGCGCTCGGGGCCGAATTCTTCGACCGCGAAGCTGCCCAGCACGGAACCGTAGACCATGGCGCGGCGCAGAGCGGCGTCGTTGACCTTGCTGCATCCGGCGAGATAGCCCATGAAGCCGCCAGCGAAGGAGTCGCCCGCACCGGTGGGGTCATGGGGCTCTTCGAGCGGGAATGCCGGGACGGAGAAGACCCCGCGCTTATCCACCATCATGGCGCCGTATTCTCCGCGTTTGACGATAAGAGTCTTGGGGCCGAGTCTAAAAATGTGGCGAGCGGCAAGAAGGAGATTGTGTTCGTTGGAAAGCTGCCGGGTTTCGGAATCGTTGATCATCAGAATATTCACGTGTTTCAGTGTTTCGCGAAGGTCGCCGGGTGTGCGCTCAATCCAGTAATTCATCGTATCCAAAGCGACCAGCTTCGGTTTGCCCTTCACTTGTTTGAGAACACTGCTTTGCAGGCCAGGAGCGATATTGGCGAGGAAGACGTGTGATGAGGTGCGAAATTTCTCGGGAAGCTTGGGGTCGAAGTCGGCGAAAACGTTCAGTTCAGTAATCAAGGTCTCCCGCTCGTTGAGGTGCTGCGAATATTTGCCTGACCAGAAAAAGCATTTGCCAGCGGCGCGTTCGAGACCGGCAGTGTCGATTTTACGGCCGCGGAAGATGGCCTGGTCCTTTTCGGAAAAGTCGTCGCCAACGATACCGACTAGGTTGACGCGGGTGAAGAAGCTGGCGGCAACAGCGAAATAGGTGGCAGCGCCGCCGATGATGCGGTCTACTTTGCCGTATGGGCTTTCGATGGCGTCGAACGCAACAGAACCTACAACGAGAAGTGACATTGGCTATCCTTTCGGGCTAAGACCCGGACTTGCGAAAACCGCTGCAATTACGAAATGTACTTGCCGATGATGGCGGTGAGACGCTTCTTGATGGCCCTGGGCACGACCTTGGGGTCGGTGATGAGCGCGTGGGCCAGCGCGGATCCGCATTTACAATCGTGGGCGGCCGGCATGGTCTTGACGGCTTCGCGCAGGACACGCTGGGCGTTTTCGGCATTCTGGTTGAGCGTGGCGATAATCTGTGCGCCAGTTACGGATTCGTGGTCGGGGTGCCAGCAATCGTAATCGGTAATCATGGCGATCGCTCCGTAACAGAGTTCGGCTTCGCGGGCGAGCTTGGCTTCGGTCACGTTCGTCATCCCAATGACGTCGAAACCGAGATCGCGGTGCATGTGGGCTTCGGCGAGGGTGGAGAATTGCGGGCCTTCCATGCAGATGTAGGTGCCTTTGCGGTGGACTTTGACAGCGCAGTGGATGCAGGCATCGGCGAGCACGTGAGAGACTTGCGGGCAGGTCGGCTTGTCGAAAGTAACGTGCGCCACGAGGCCGGCGCCAAAAAATGTGGAAACGCGATGTCTGGTGCGATCGACGAACTGGTCCGCGACGAGGAATTCGCCGGGAGCGAGTTCCTCTTTCAGCGAGCCTACAGCGCTGACCGAGATGATGCGATCCGCGCCGAGAATCTTCAGCGCGTAAATGTTAGCGCGGTAATTGATTTCCGTGGGCAGGATGCGGTGGCCGCGGCCGTGGCGCGCGAGGAAAGCGACCCGTTTGCCTTCAAGAAGGCCGGTGACGATAGCTTCGGAGGGATGGCCGAAGGGGGTTTTGACACGGACTTCCTTGGCCTCGGAGAGGCCTTTCATGGAGTAGAGACCGCTGCCGCCGATAATTCCAATGCTTGCTTGAGGCTTTTTGACCGCACGGCTCGCCTTCGTTTTCAAAGCGACGGTTCCCTTTCGTGTTGGAAGCATGCGGACTGGCATGCACCGCAGGCTGGGCTAGTATTTTAGCATTTGAAGCGCGCTAGGAGCGAAAGCCGGATTTGGCGAGAAGTTCGTTGACGGCGGCAAAGGGGTCTTTGCGCCGCTCGGCGACGTCGGCGGCGAGTCGGTTTAGGGCCGCTTCACCTCCGGCGGCGTTGAGGACGCGGTCAAGAATGCGGGCTTCGAGAAGTTCGAGGAGGCGGTTGCGCCAGTGCTCGGTGTGCTTCTGGGTGCGCTCGGAGCTGGATTCGAAGTGCTGGCGAAATTTGATAATCGTTTCGGCGAGGGTGTCGATGCCCTTGTTTTCGGTGGCGATGGTTTGAAGCACCGGCGGATGCCACCCGTCTCTCGGCATCACGAGCGAGAGCATGGCGTGAAGTTGCTCTTCAAGGCGGTCGGCACCTTCGCGATCGGCCTTGTTGAGCACGAAGATGTCGGCGATTTCCATAAGGCCGGCCTTCATGTTCTGGATGTCGTCGCCAAGGCCGGGAACGAGCATAACGATGACGCAATCGGCCAGCCGGACGATGTCCACTTCGTCCTGGCCGACGCCGACGGTTTCGATGAGGATTTGGTGTTTGCCGGCGGCGTCGAGAAGGAGGGCGACTTCGGCGGTAGCGCGAGCGAGGCCGCCGAGAAATCCGCGAGTAGCCATGGAGCGGATGAAGATGCCGGAATCGCCGGCGTGGCTTTGCATGCGGATGCGATCGCCAAGGATTGCTCCGCCGGTGTAAGGGCTGGTGGGATCTACGGCGATGACACCGACGCCATCGTTGTGTTTGCGATAGTGTGCGGCTAGGCGATCGACGAGCGTGCTTTTGCCGGTGCCGGGAGCGCCGGTGATGCCGGTGAGATAGGCCGCACCGGTCTGCGGGAAAAGAGTTTGCAGGAGCGGCTCGGCTTCGGGCGCATGATTTTCAATGACGGTGATGGCGCGGGAGATGGCGCGAATTTCGCCGTTGCGGATTTGCTGGGCCCAGGTTTCGACCTGGTCATGGAATGGAGCCATCCGCCTATTATTTCTTTCCGAGCAACTGGCGCGCAATGACGAGTTTCTGGATTTCGCTGGTGCCTTCGCCGATGGTGCAGAGCTTGACGTCGCGATAGAATTTTTCTGCGGGATAGTCCTTAATGAAGCCGTAACCACCGTGGATTTGCACGCACTCGTTAGCAACACGGACGGCGACTTCGCTGGCAAAGAGCTTAGCCATGCTGGATTCCCGGGTGAAGCGGGCATTGTTTTGGTCGGCGAGCCAGGCGGCTTGGTAGACGAGGAGACGCGCGGCTTCGACTTCTGTCGCCATGTCGGCAAGCTTGAACTGGATGGCCTGGAATTCGCTGATGGCCTGGCCAAATTGCTTGCGCTGCTTGGCGTATTTGATGGCCGCGTCGAGTGCGCCCTGGGCCATGCCCAACCCGAGAGCGGCGATGGAGATGCGTCCTCCATCGAGAATTTTCAAGCTGCCGATAAATCCTTCGCCCTCGGCGCCGAGCAGATTTTCCTCCGGGACGCGGCAATCGCTGAGGATCATTTCCGAAGTGTCACTGGCGCGGAGACCGAGTTTGTTCTCTTTTTTGCCGGGTTTGAAGCCGGGAGTTCCCTTTTCCACGACGAATGCGCTGATGCCGTGGGAGTTTTTCGATTTGTCGGTGACAGCCATGGCGACGCAGATGTCGGCGTAGTGTCCGTTGGTGGTAAATGTTTTGGCACCGTTGATGAGCCAGTGGTTGCCGTCGCGCTTAGCGGTGGTGCGGGTGCCGCCAGCGTCAGAGCCAGCTTCAGGTTCGGTGAGCGACCAGGCGCCGATCTTTTTTCCCTGCGCAAGCGGGACCAGATATTTTTGCTTTTGCGCTTCGCTGCCGAATTTGAAGATATGGTTTGAGCAGAGCGAATTGTGCGCGGCGACAATGATACCGACCGAGCCATCCACGCGCGATAGTTCTTCGATGGCGATGACATATTCGACGTAGCCGAGACCAGCGCCGCCATATTGCTCGGGAAAAATCACGCCGAGCAGGCCCATTTCCGCGAGTTTAGGCATGATTTCCGTGGGAAAGTGCGAGGCTTCGTCCCACTCCATGACGTGAGGCGCGATTTCGCCTTCGGCAAATTCGCGGATACTGCGGCGGAGTTGCTGCTGTTCGTCGGTGAATGCGAAGTTCACAGGGCCCCTTTGCTGGCTCAAAGTTACGGCTATAGTCAATCAAAGATAATTTTATACGAAGACAGTGGGCTTGGCAGCATCGCGACCAGCTTATTTCCAAGTCAAAGTGGCCCGAAGCATTTGCTCACATGCTTTTGCTGCGAGCCGCTACGACTTCGCGCAGCACGCGGAGGGCGCGCTCGATACCTTCGGCGTACACATCGCAGTGCGTGACGAAGCGGACGGAATAGGGAGCGGTGTCCAGCGCCCAGATGCCGTGAGGTTTCAGGGCGTCGCAGAGCTGCACCGCATCGAGGCCGGCCTGCTGGCAATCGAAGATGACGATGTTGGTCTGGACCTTCGCGGGATCAATTCTCAATGCGGGAATTTCCGCGATGCCCTGCGCGAGGCGGCGGGCGTTCTGATGGTCGATAGACAGGCGCTTGGGGGATTCTTCAAGCGCGATGCGACCCGCTGCCGCGAGAACACCGGCCTGGCGCATCCCTCCGCCCAACATTTTGCGGTAGATGCGGGCCTTCTCGATGAATTCGCGGGAGCCAACGATCATGGAGCCGACGGGCGCGCCCAGACCCTTGGATAAGCAGAACATGACCGAATCAAGATTATCCGCGATTGCCGAGACGCTGACGTCAAGTGCAGCTGCGGCGTTGAAAACTCTCGCGCCATCGAGATGCACCCTGAGTCCGGCGGCATGCGCTTGCCCGCAGATTTCGTTGATGCGATCGACGGCATAGGTTGTGCCGCCCGCCATGTTGTGCGTGTTTTCGAGGCACACCAGGGCGCTTTGTGAGTCATAGTAGATTTTTGGACGGATGACAGTTTCGATTTGCGCCCAGGTGAGGATGCCATCGTCACCACGCGCGACGCGCGGCATGCAGCCTGCTATCGCCGACATGGATGCGAGTTCGTAAAGATTGACGTGGCTGCGCTCTTCGCAAATGACCTCGTCACCGTGGTGGGTCCAGGCTTTTATCGCGATGAGGTTGCCCATGCAGCCTGAAGGAACAAACAGGGCAGCTTCCTTGGCAAAGATTTCCGCGGCGCGGCGTTCGAGTGCATTGACGGTCGGGTCTTCAAGGTAGACGTCGTCGCCGACTTCAGCTTCGGCCATGGCGCGGCGCATGGCAGGCGTGGGGCGGGTAACGGTGTCGCTGCGAAGGTCAACAATGTTTGTGCTTGCACCCGCGGATCGCAGTTCGCGTTCTGGATCCGTCACCGATGATGTCGTCATACTGCGGGCTCCCCCTGTTGATTCAGTCTTTTTTTAGCGCATCAGCTCGACAAAGGCTTCGTTCGAAATGCTCAGGCGCTCGGCTACCAGGCGAACGACGGGACCGGAGCGTTCAATAAGACCAGCCGCCTGCAAGCGCGCGAAGCGCGATTCAAGCAGCGTTCCGTATTGGCGTTCGAGACGAGACAAGTCGATTCCTTCCAGCTGGCGCAAGCCGAGAAAAAGCTCCTCGTCGAGTGCTTGCTTTGCGGAAATGTTTTCCAAATCCCCGACGGGAATGCTTCCCGAAGCGATCGTCTGGACGTAGGCAGCGGCATCGTGCGCATTGGCCCAGCGCTGCGTGCCGGAAAAAGAATGGGCGCCTGCGCCAAAGCCGAGGTAAGGCTCGCGACACCAGTATTTGCGATTATGCCGAGATGCGAAACCGGGCTTCGCGAAGTTCGAGATTTCATATTGCTCGAAGCCGGCCCTGCGGAGCTGTACGCGCGCCAGATCGTAGAATTCCACCATGACATCGTCGGATGGAACCGCTGAAGCGGAGTACTTTGCTCCGCCGCGCAGGAGCTCGCTCCCGAGCCGACTGTCCTCGTCGACTTCGAGCAAGTAGACGGAGACGTGCTCTGGCCCAAGCTGAATCAGTTCATCGAGCGAATTCTGCCAGGTCTCCGCCGTCTGATGCGGCAACCCTGCGATCAGGTCGAAACTGATATTGGAGATACCCGCAGAACGCAAGATCGGCACGGCGCGGTAAACATCAGCGCGGCGATGTATGCGGCCAGCTGCTGTGAGTTCCACGTCAGAAAAAGACTGAACCCCGAAGCTGACCCGGTTGATGCCTGCGCGGGACCAAGCCTCGGCCTTCGACGGCTCGACCGTTTCGGGGTCAGCTTCCAGTGTGACTTCTAAAAAAGCGGGCCGGAAAGTGGTGCGCATCGTTTCAAGAATCGCGGCCAAGTGAGCCGGATCGAGCAAGCTCGGAGTGCCGCCGCCAAAGTAAACCGTGTCTGCTGTTAGCGCAGCGAAAGACTCAGGCAAGGCAATACCAGCGGCGGCAAGCCGCTGTCGATGCTCACGGATCTCAGTTTGCACGGCCGACGCGTACGGAGCGAATCGCGCCGGGGAGACAACGCCGGTGTGAAAATTGCAATAGGTGCATTTTGTCTGGCAAAAAGGCACCTGAATATAGATACCGAGGCTCATGGGATGCACAAAAACTCTAGCATATCGGGGTCTATGCGCTGCTTACGCGAATACGCCTATGAAGGATCACCTAAAACCTTCACGAACACGGTGCGCTGGCGTGGCCCATCGAATTCGCAGAGAAAGATTCCCTGCCAGGCGCCGAGCGCAAGCTTTCCATTCTCGACGAAAACAGTTTGGCTGGCGCCGGTGAGGATGGCCTTCATGTGGGAGTCTGTGTTGCCTTCCGCATGGCGGTACGGGCCTTCATAAGGCACCAGGCGATCGAAAATGCCTTCCACATCGCGCGCCACGTCGGGATCAGCATGCTCGTTAATCCTGAGGCCAGCCGTGGTGTGCGGCACGTAGACGTAGCAGAGCCCATTGGCAACGCCGGAGTCGTGGACCGCGTGCTCGACCTCGCGCGTGATATCCAGGAATTGCGTCCGCTTGCTGGTTCTGATGCGAAACGTCTTCATGCCAGAAACGAGCTCATGAAATAGGAATGATGAAGTGAGTGCCGGCATTCTTAATTCCTGAATGCCGTTCGATTTCCTCGAAAGCCGCCCGGCCCCAGCGCGCTGCGAAAGGAAGAAAGCAAAGCTCGCGCGATTGCAAAGACTTGTGCGGGTAAATCAGATTCGACAGAAATTCCTGATGAGCAGCGACAGTACCAGACTTGCGATCTAGCGCGCGGCCAATCATCTGCTGGAGTTTTTCCGCCTGATATTCAATTTTGTTCTGCGCGGTTTCGACAGCGGTCTTCAACGTTGGGTCCAGCACCGACACGGCATGTGACCACTGCCGCAGCCGTTTCTGGATTTCTGCTCCATTCTCCTGCAGCAGCGTTGAGAGATTTTCGGGAATGCTCGCGGCGCTCATTCGCTTGCCGAGCTCTTGCGGGCCCTCCCAGACTTGCTCCACGTCGATGCCGTATTGCTTCAAGAGGCGTTGCGCCTTCGCATCCATCAGCGTAAAGCCGGGCCTCGGCAACATGACCGGCATGCGGCCAAGCAATAGCCGATACAGCACTTCGGACTGCGCGAAATAGGAAATTTCCGAAGGACCGCCAATATATGCAACCGTGGGGAGCAGAAAATCCTGTACGACCGGCCGAAACAATGCGTTGGGACTGAAATTCTCCGGCTCGCTGCGCACGGCATCCAGCAGTTCGTGTTTATTCCAAGTCCGCTCGCCCGACTGAAACTGCCCTTCGCCATCGCGAATCACTTGACGGCCGCTGCGCGAAATATGGAACAGTATCGTGCTGCGCGAAGTGACCCTCACCTGGGGAGCATAGCCGGCTTGTTCCAACTGCTGGTCCCGCTGCAGCAGGGCCTCATCGATCGCGTCGCGTTCCTCAACGGCGCGAGCGAAAAGAGGGTGCGCCAGCCGATGCAAGCGCAAATCAAGTGGATCGAGCAAAATCAGGCCAGCATGTTTCAGCAGTCGCGCAAAAAGTTTGCCAAACGCGCTGCCGTAGGTTTCTTCAGCCCGATAGCACTCCGCCAGAATCGCTCCGAATTCCCCGCCCTGATCACTTCCCAGCACGGCATTGGCTGCGCTCCGCAGGGCTTCAATTTCGTTTCCGAGAGCGACCCTGCCAACTGGCGCACTGTGCCCGGCGTCCTGCGGCAATTCGAACTCAACCAACTTGCCGTCATTGAAAAAGGTAGTTCGGCGAACTTCATCGAGATCATGGTCCTCGGTGGCCATCCAAAATACTGGAACCGCATCCACGCCTTGATCGGTCAGATCTTTGGCGATGCGAACGGCGGCAATGGCTTTGTAAACGGCATACGCCGGACCGCTAAAAAGTCCGACCTGTTGCCCTGACACAACGGCGACCGCACCTTTTTCGAAGCGGCCAAGATTGGCAAATGTCGCGGAACCTGCTCCGAGAAGTTCATTCTGCTGGCGCAAAATCCCCGCAACTTCGGCGCGCCGCGCGGCCGGATAGTCCAGCGCGCGAGCTAAGTTGAGAATATTTTCCAGGTCCGGCTTGTGTCGGAAAAAAGTGCTTACCCTTTCGTAGGATTGCAGGTAGTCACGCAACAGTTTGGGCTGATGCGGCAGGACTTCTATCGGCAGGGCGCGACAATGCATGGACTTTAGATGATAGCTGGCCGATTCGGTCACAATCAATGGACGCCCGACAGGCCCAAAAGAAAGCTGGCGCTGTGTTGCTGCTCAGGCGGTAACGGCGGCAGGCTCAAGCTCGGTCATGAGTTTGTGAATTTGTTGTTTCTTTTCGTCGGAAAGGGGCAACAGAGGCAGTCTCGGAACGCCGCCAAAGTAGCCGCGTAAGTCCATGGCATGCTTTAAACCCGCAATTCCGTTCTCACTCGCAATGATCTTCGATGCTTCTGCCAGTTGCTGCTGCTGCGCCAACGCTTCCGAGTGACGGCCTTTTTTCCAATCCTCGTAAATGGCTACACAGCGCTCAGGCAGCGCCGAAGCAAGGGCGAGAATAGCCCCTTTGGCACCGGCTGTCAGGGCCGGATAGACCACACCGGCGCCTCCGGTCAGGACATGAAAGCTCTTGCGCGCCTGAGCGACGACTTCGACCACCCGCTGAATCACGCCAGAGCTGTCTTTGATACCGGCAATGTTGGGGTGCTGAGCCAGCGCCAGGATTTCCGGTGTTTCCAGCGTGACGCCGGTAAAAATCGGCACCGAATACAGCAATACCGGAATCGGAGAGGCGTCCGCTACGCTGCGATAGTGGCGCAGGAATACTTCGGCTTTATAGGCAGGTTTGTAGTAATAGGGCGTCTTGACCAACGCCGCATGGTAACCCAACGCCGCCGCTCGTTTGCAACGAGCAATGGTTTCCGCCGTAGATTCCGCTCCGGCACCCGCGAGCAGGAGCTTGCCGCCGTCGGCCGCCTCTTTCGCCGCCGCAAGAAGCGATTCGCCCTCGGCGCTCGAAAGCAGCACGGACTCACCCGTCGAGCCGAGCACTACATACCCGGCCAGGCCAACTCGGTTGTAGCGAGCAATGTTTTCCTTGAAGCGTTCCGTGGCTACAGAGCCGTCTCCGCGGTAGGGTGTGGTGAGCGCCGGGAATATTCCGGAAATTTCCACCGTCAATCTCCCGAAGCGGTCGAGCCGGAGGCTGCGACCTGACCGCTATGCAGGTCCTGCAACGCCGCGACCTCGGTTCCCTGCTCGATCAGCGCCCGAATACCTCGCGCTGCAGCGTGGGCGGCCGCCAGCGTGGTAATGCATGGAATGTTGTAGCGAATCGCCGCGCGCCGAATGGATTTTTCGTCGTAAAACGACTCGCGACCAAGAGGCGTGTTGATAACCAAGTCGATTTTGCCCGTTTTGATCAAGTCCACAATGTTTGGGCGCCCCTCATTGACCTTGAAGACCGCTTCGGCCTCGATGCCCGCCGCGCGCAACGCGGCCGCGGTCCCGCGCGTAGCCGTCAACTGAAAGCCCAGCGAAGTCAACTCCTTGCCGATAGTGGGGAGTTGCCGTTTATCACGGTCGTTCACGCTGAGGAACACCGTGCCCTTGCGCGGCAAACGTTGACCCGCGGCCAGTTGGGCCTTGGCGAACGCCTGCCCGTAGGAGTTGGAAATGCCCATCACCTCACCAGTTGAGCGCATTTCGGGCCCAAGGATAGTGTCCACGCCTCGGAACTTGTTAAACGGAAAGACCGGCGATTTCACCGAGTAAAACTCGCGGACCGCGATTTCGGCGACACCACTGTGATGCACCAGCGGCAGGTCCATGTCGGCTAGCTTTTTGCCTGCCATCAAGCGTGCAGCAACTTTCGCCAGCGGTACTCCGGTTGCCTTACTAACATAAGGCACGGTACGCGACGCGCGCGGGTTTACCTCGAGCACATAAACCGTGTCGCGCTGAATTGCATACTGCACGTTCATCAAGCCGACTACTTTCAGTGCCAGTGCGAGCCGTTTGGTGTAGTCGCGAATCGTTTCGATGACCGCCGGCGGCAAGCTTACCGGAGGCAGCACACACGAAGAATCGCCGGAGTGCACGCCGGCTTCTTCGATGTGTTCCATGATCCCGCCGATAATCACTTTGTTTCCGTCGGCCAGCGCATCCACGTCCACTTCCGTGGCTTCTTCCAGGAACTGGTCAATCAGCACCGGCCGCGCCGGCCCCATGAGTGCCGCTTGTGCCACGTAGTCTTGCACGGTGTTCGCGTCATATGCGATCACCATTGCGCGGCCACCAAGCACATAGCTCGGCCTCACCAGAACCGGCAATCCAATTTCACCGGCCAAGCGAGCCGCTTCTTCCGGCACCAGCGCCGTAGCATTGCGTGGCTGCGGAATTTTCAGCTCTTCCAGCAAACGCCCGAAACGGCGGCGATCTTCGGCTAGGTCAATGGACTCCGGCGCCGTGCCGATGATGGGCACGCCGTTGCGCTTCAGCTCCAGGGCCAGATTCAGCGGCGTCTGACCGCCAAACTGGACAATCACACCCTGCGGCTTTTCCCGCTCGACAATCGCGAGAACGTCTTCCAGCGTTAACGGCTCGAAGTACAAGCGATCCGAAGTGTCGTAGTCCGTCGAGACCGTCTCCGGATTGCAGTTCACCATGATGGTTTCGAAGCCGTCTTCGCGCAGGGCGAACGATGCGTGGCAGCAGCAATAGTCGAATTCGATTCCCTGCCCGATGCGGTTCGGCCCGCTCCCAAGGATCATGATCTTTGGCTTGGTCGTGGCCTCGGACTCATCTTCGTCCTCGTACGTCGAATACATGTACGGCGTGTAGGACTCAAATTCAGCAGCGCAGGTGTCGACGCGCTTAAACACCGGCGCAACGCCATAACGCGCGCGCTGCAAGCGCACTGCAGCGGGAGTGGTCTTCCACATCTGCGCCAGCTGCTCGTCGCTGGTGCCATGGCGCTTCACTTCGCGCAGCAACTCTTTGGAAGCCGTCTCGACGGTCACGCCGGCGGCGCGCTTGTTCATTGCCACCAGTTCTTCCACCTGCTTGAGGAACCACGGATCAATTTTCGTCAGTTCAGCGATTTCTTCGGCGTGCAATCCCCGTTCGACTGCCGTCAGCAACCAGTGGATGCGATCAGGGCGCGGCGTAGCCAGTTTTTCGCGAAGCAAGGAATCCGGCGTGTCCGAAGGCGCACGCCACGGGGTGTGCGGCTCCAGCGAACGAATCGCTTTCTGCAGTGACTCCTTGAATGTGCGCCCGATGGCCATCACTTCCCCGACCGACTTCATCTGCGTGCCCAGGGTGCTGTCTGAGCCGGGGAATTTTTCAAATTGCCATTTGGGAATTTTTGTCACCACGTAGTCAATCGTCGGTTCAAAAGAAGCCGGCGTCTTTTTGGTGATGTCGTTGGGGATTTCATCTAGCGACATTCCCACCGCCAGCCGCGCGGCGATCTTGGCGATCGGGAAGCCTGTGGCTTTGCTGGCCAGCGCCGAACTGCGCGAAACGCGCGGGTTCATCTCGATCACCACCATGCGGCCGTTTTCAGGGTTCACGGCGAACTGTACATTGGACCCGCCGGTTTCCACGCCAACTTCGCGCAGAATCGCCGACGCGGCGTCGCGCATCCGCTGATACTCTTTGTCCGTTAGCGTCTGCGCGGGCGCCACGGTAATCGAATCCCCGGTGTGCACGCCCATGGGGTCAAAATTTTCGATCGTGCAGATCACCACAAAGTTGTCGCGGTAATCGCGCATCACCTCGAGTTCGAACTCTTTCCAGCCGAGCACGGATTC
>Ga0075425_100000922_pt1 | contig 28261 bp, 15 predicted proteins | sample SoiMethybrSBSTD4_FD_75300 | JGI IMG/M metagenome (GOLD analysis project Ga0075425, IMG submission 75300) | Bulk soil microbial communities from a Populus tree surrounding site in Tennessee, USA - Soil MetaG P. TD hybrid SBSTD4 | ecosystem: Environmental > Terrestrial > Soil > Tree plantation...
AAACGTTTGCGTACCGATCTCCACTCCCAGCGTGAATCTTGTGCCCGAGCAGAATACTTTCCTCCTGGCCTTCGGTCTCCGGCTCCGTGGTGTCGAGCCACCAGGCGTCAACACCGAGCTTGAACAGGCCTTTGTCCATCAGCTCCCAGTAATATTTGCGCGCGCCGGGATTCGTCGGATCATACGCGGCCATTCCCTGCTGGTGATAGGGAAGATGCGGAATCTTGGTGCGGTCGATGAAGTATCCGAGCCGGTCCATCTCCTCGTATTCCTTCGATCCCGGCTCAAAGAACGGCCAGACGGAGATCATCAGGCGGAAGTTGTTCTTGTGCAGCTGTTCCACCATCCCCTTGGGATCGGGATAATCCTTGTTAAAGACGTGCTCGCCTTTGCGGTTCCACCAGAACCAGTCCTGAACGATGTTGTCTACGGGAATGTGCAAGTCGCGATACTTTTGCGCAACGGCAAGAATCTCTTCTTGTGACTTGTATCGGTTTTTGCATTGCCAGAATCCATAGGCCCAACGACCAAACATCGGCACTTGCCCAGTCAATTCGCGATAACCGGCGATGATCCTGTCGAACTCCGAGCCGTAGATGAAGTAATAATCAATCGTGTCGGCGACTTCCGAGCTGATGTACATCACGTGTACAAAGCGGTTGTTCACACGGGTGCGAGACGTGTTGTTCCAGAAAATTCCGTATCCATTCGACGACAGCAGCATAGGAACGGCAATTTCTGTATTCTCCTGAGAAAGATCCACTGAGGCGCCGTGGTAATTCCACACACCCGCTTGATGTTGTCCTAGGCCGTAAAATCCTTCGCGAGTTCCGTACATTTCGACGACGGTCTCGGCATGGTAAGTCTTTTCGCCGTTCACGGTCACCGGAGTCATGTTTCGCTTGCCGTCGCGAAAAAGCCGATCGTTTCCGGGAACCGAAAACGTGACTCCGCCATCCTCCTTGCCGATCGTGATCTTCACCGCAGAAGTCGAAAGCGTGGCCACCTTCTCAGCGTCATCAATCTTCACCTGTACCGGGGCCCAATCCGTCTTAGTAATCACGTATTGTTTGCTCGCCGGAAAAGTCGCCGTCGGCGAATAGATAACGTGGATGATCGACTCGGTACACGCATCGAGCTTCAGCGTGCCACCGGATTTGAAACTGACGGTTGCGCCATTTTGGCTCTGCTTGACGGCAGTTACTGGATCAAGTGCAGTCCATTGTCCAAGCGCAGGAACGACAATCATCAAACACAGAAAAGCGACCGCAGCGGACCATAAACGCATAGAAGTGCGCCTCGCAAACGTGGAGAACAGCATTTCAGCCGCTTCATTGTACTCCGCTAAATCGCTTTAGTTGGGACGAAAAGCGTGACTTTGTGTTATACAAATAGTATCGTTGTTCGGTCGCCACCAATGCCCCCGGGACGTAAGCTCCGCCACGAGGCGGGCCAGAAACGTGTCACCCTCAAGTTCCTCGCGGAACATCTGGGCCTTTCTCCAACTACGGTCTCCGTGGTTCTGACGAATTCTCCGTTATCGAGCACTATCGCGCAACCGACAAAAGATCGCATCTGGGAAGCGGTACGGAGGTTTGACTATCGCCCCAATCTTTTCGCGCGCTATCTCCACACCAAGCGTACCTACAGTATCGCGGTGCTAGTGCCGGAGATCGGCGACGAATTCTCCGCCATGCTGATCAGCGGGATCGAAACCAAGTTGGCGGCGGTAAAGTTCAACTACTTCGTCGAGAGCCATCGCTTCGCGCCTGAGCAAATCGAAAATTCTCCGCACACGTTGATGGACCGCCAGGTCGAAGGAATGATCTTTCTCAACACTCCCCTGGCGCGCGAAATGCCGGTTCCGGTGGTTGCAATTTCCGATATCACCAACGCACCGGGCGTGACCCGCATAGTCATCGACAATCATCAGGCCGTGCTTTTGGGCCTGAAGCACTTAACCGACCTAGGACATCGGCGCATCGCCTTCTTCAAAGGCCCGGAAGGCAACGGGGACACGGAAGCCCGATGGAAGGCCATCCTGCGAGTCTGCGGAGAAATGGGGCTGGAAGTAGAGGATGAAATGACCGCCTGCATGGGAACCTATTTAGACGCGTCGGAAATGTCCATGGCGCAGCGTGGGTATGAAGCAGCACAGAAACTGCTGAGCAAATCCCGCGACTTCACCGCCCTGCTGGCATTCAACGATGGCTCCGCGATCGGGGCAATGCGAGCGATCCAGGATGCGGGTCTCAGCGTGCCTCGTGATGTCTCAGTGGTGGGCATTGACGATATCTCAATCGCCGGCTACATCTCGCCCAGACTCACAACTGTGCGGCAGCCCCTGCAAGTTATGGGGGAAATGGCAGCCAGCACTCTCCTGCAGCGTATTGAAGGCGAGCAGGTGGAGAAAGAAACTGTCGTAAAACCCGAGTTAGTAGTTCGCGAGTCTACCGCGCGCGTCCACGAGTGAGTGGAACAAGAAACCCAGCCAACAAAAACCGCGTTGGGGCGGGGCTCTGGCGAGTTAATCTGGCCTACGAAATGTCCTTTCGTCCAGCTTCACTTTGCAGTACGTTTTGTTTCTAACGTTCCGTTTGCGAGGACCTCCTGCATCAGGTCTCCCAACTGCTGAGCGCTGAACTCATTGCCTTCAAGGTTGGCAACTAACTTCCCGTTGCGATTGATGATCGCTGTGTGCAAGGAATGATTCATAAGTCCTTCGTCCTGGAAGACATCTTCTCCAAAAAGCTCGCAGACACGACGCACGTCGTCGGCTGAGCCAGTCAGGAAGTGCCAGTTGCTGGAATCAGCTCTCCAGGTTTTCGCGTACTTTGCGAGGGTGCCAGGATCGTCATGCATGGGATCAAACGTAACCGTCAGCAGAACGAGATCTCGACCGAGTCGTTGCAGAAAACGCTGCTGCAAAAGTCCAAAATTGTTTGCGCTGCGAAAGCAGAAGTTTGGCAGTGCGCAACGCGTGTAAACAAAATTCAGCGCGACCACTTTTCCCGCGAACTTTGACAGTACTACCTTCTTCCGATTTTGGTCCGTTAAAGTAAAGTTTGGAACGGATTCCCCGATCGCCACTGCCTTCACCGTCGGCGGATTCACGACTTGATTAAGCAGCTTCAGTCGTCTGGCTGCAAGCGGATCAGGTTCAAGCCCCTCATACTTGTGCTCCCGAATACCTTCGGCGTAAGACGTGTCCGCTCCCACAACCAAAGTAAAATCAACCAGCATGCCCGCGCGTATCCCTTGCAGATCTTTCGCGTCCCGCACAGAGTACGGCATGGTCATCGCACCCATGTAACCCGGAATAGCGTCAGAGGAGACGACAAGAGATTTATGAACCGGATCGAGCTTTAGGACCAAGCCCTTTACCGAGTAGCGCTGCTCTGCGAACATCAAGCTGCTACAGAAAAGCATGAACATTATCCAGCGGCGCAGAGATGGAAATTTCACTTCTTGACCTCCGCTGAGGCGGGTGGCGTTTGCCTTCCACCCAAGTGGACTACAGTCCTGCCCAGTTTGCTAAACGTCCGTTCAAATTCCTTGATTTGCAGGAATTGGTTTTTCGGCACATCTGTGAAATTTTGGCGCGTATTGCTTGCGGGCCACCAGATTTCGAGATCCAGGATTCGCGCGGACTTGCTCAAGCCAATGTGCTGTTCCAGAGGCGAGGCACCGAACGATCCGCCGCTTCCCACTGTGCGGTAAACAGGTCGCGGGTTCTTTCCCTCGTTTTCCACCATAACTTTGATCCTCGCACCGATCGCGGCACGATTGCTTTTGACTCCGACGAGCTTTACATTCAGCCAGTCGTTGCCGCTCCCAGGATTCTCAAACAGGCGAAAAGCATGCGCATCGCCCGGGGTTGCGCCGCCAGTCACCGTCAAGATGTCCTCGTTCCCATCTCGCGCCAGGTCAGCAAATGCAACTCCGTGTCCCTTGTGCAGCTCACCCGTGCCGGAAGCCGCCGTTACATCAGAAAAATATTTCCCATCGTGATTACGAAATAAAAAGTGTGGAATCAGGGCCGCGTAATTTGGATATCCATTCCCAATATAAATGTCGAGGAAGCCGTCGTTATCCATATCGCCGAAATTGGCGCCCATCGGCATGTAAACCTTGTCAAGGCCGGCATCGGCGGCAACATCCTTGAAGGTGCCATTTCTTTCATTGTGATACAGCTTCGTAGTTAGAGCGTTGTGAGGCAAATTGGAAATTGTGCGCACGCTCTCATCTACCGAAATGAAGTAGCTGTTGACCAACAGATCTGGCCAGCCGTCATTGTCATAGTCGAAGAACCAGCTCGGAAAACTGTACCCAGGCCCCACCACACCGGCATCATCCGCGACCTCGGTAAAAGTATTGTCATGGTTATTGTGATAAAGGAGGTTGTGCCCACCGTACACGGACACATAAAAATCCGCATAGCCATCGTTGTCGTAATCGGCGCTTACTACTGCCTTGCTGAATGCGTTCCGGTCCACGCCAGCCGCGTGCGCGATGTTCTTGAATGTGCCGTCGCCGTTGTTCAGAAAAAGCTGCGCCGGGCCATGCTCTGCCGCGACAAACAGGTCGAGCCAGCCATCATTATTAATGTCGGCCCAGGCGGCGGTTTGTGTGGCAGTGGGAGGGTCGGCCAACCCAGCTTGCTTCGTCACATCGGTAAAGGTCCCGTTGCAATTTCCCTTTAGCAGTGACTTGCGCATGGGAATTTCCCATCCGCCGCGCAACACCAGAATGTCGATGCAGCCATCGTTGTTGTAATCGGTCTGAATCATATTCAGGCCGCCCAATTGGTCTGCCAAAGCTGCTTTTTCACTTCGGTCCGTAAAAGTGCCGTCGCCGTTGTTGTGAAAATAATGCAAATGCTCGCACATGTTCATGCTTGAGGTCACAACATCCAGCAATCCGTTATTCTCAAAATCGTCAACAATAATCCCACCCGCCATCGACTTCAGTCGTATTCCGGCTTTCTCGGCGACATCGACAAAGTGCGGCGCTTGCTCCTTGGAGTCAAACGCGGAGAGGGGAATCATGTACTGTTTCGGCACGCCCTGCGGATGCTGACCCACGGTCATGTATGCGTAATTCAACAACCAGCGAATAGCCAGATCGTTCGGGGCTTTTTCAAGGTATTGCTGAAAATATTCGATCGCCTTCAACGAATCTTCCTTATTCTGAAAGGACATGTTGGCTGGCGGAGGAATAAGACAGCGGTCGCCGGGTTCGTCATAGATCCCGTTCATGATTTCAGACCGGTGCAAGTATGCGACGCCGAGTTCTTGGTCGAAGGTAGGCACTACGTCCGGGCTCAAGTCTTTTGCGACCTCATACCCTTTCAAATATTGAGCGATGGCCTCGTCCATCTTGCCGGCATACGCATACAACTGACCCAAGCCGTAGTATTCCTGCGTCAAGTCCAATGGGTCCAGGTCTGAAACCTGTGCCGAGTTCGCAGGAAGCACTCCTTCCATGCGCTTGATGGCATTCCGATAGGTATCTTTTCGCGTCTGACAGATCTCTTTGAGATCCTGGCCCCATCCGGGCGGCTTGGGCAGCTTGAACAACGCCGATTGCGCTTCGCCAATGCCTGAAACATCTGGGGTAAAGCGGATCGCACCTGGCGCCTGCAGCGCACTAAGTACAGCTGGTTGGCTGCGCCCGATACTTTCGCTTGCTTTGGCGTCAGAAGTCGGGATTATTTCCAGAACCGCATACCCTTCTGGAACGCGGGCGATTTTAGAAACTTGACCTGCGGTAAGTCCCTGTAACGCCTCTCTAAGTTCGGAGCGAAGAGAATTTGGATCAACCAGGCCCATGTATCCACCAGCTTGGCCAGTTGGGTCGATTGACTTCTCTTTCGCAAGGGTGACGAAGTCTTCGCCTTTCGCGAGTCGCTCCAGGATCTGATGGGCAGTGGGTTCGTCTACCAGGACAATAACGCGAAGCGACAGTTCATGCGTAGAGGAGGTTGTTTGTGCAACTCCGTAGAGACACGATAAAGTGAAGATCAGAAATGCGCACGCGTTTTTCCGGGACGCGCATGTACCCTTCATGCCGTTCAAGTGTACTTCAATGAGCCTTAGGCGCTACTTCGACCAGCCACGGTTCCCAACCCGACCGACGCCTTCTTTGATCGTGATCAGTTGGTTCGCGGCAATATTGCTGAAAGTTTCATGCAGTCCAGTTGGCCAATACACATCGAGATCAACTGAGCTAATGTTTCCCAAGCCGAAGTGAAGCCGCGGGTCGTTGCAGGAAAAGAAACTCGACTGACTCAAAACCGCCTGTGCCTGGCTTTTCCCTCCATAATGCGCTACCACGCGGGCCCCCATTGCACTCCGGTTCGATTTCCCGCCTTCCAGTTTCACTTTGATCCAGTTTGCCTTTCCACTAACGTCGTTGCGCAATAACGAAGGAGGCTCGTTCAGATTGATAACGAGAATATCGATATCACCGTCGTTGTCGAAATCGCCAAACGCACATCCACGGCTGCAATGTGCCGATGCAATTCCCGTTCCAGCATGACTCACAAGCTCTTCGAAAACCCCCTTGCCGAGGTTCCGAAATATCGCACGAGGCGTCTTGTTTGGATATTGTGGAAGTCGAGTTTCGATCGCGGGATAAATGTTTCCAGTCGTCATGAACAGATCGGGATAGCCGTCATTATCGAGATCGACCATTCCTGCACCCCAGCACACGTAACGTGTTTCTACCCCGAGACGAGAGGAGATGGTGGCATCGTCAAAATATGCCTTCCCGTCGTTTCGGTAGAGAACATTGGAATCATCGGCGAAGTGAGTCTTGAAAATGTCAAGATGACCATCAAGATTGTAATCACCTAGTCCGATCCCCATTCCGGCCTGCTCCACGCCATCGTCGCTCAGGGCCACGCCGCGCAGCAGGCCCTCTTCGCGAAAAGTACCGTCATGGTTGTTCATGAACAGCAGGCTGGGAGTGGAATCACAAGCGATGTAGATGTCGGGCCATCCGTCTTCATCGAAATCTGCCGCGACCACGGTCATTCCGTAAGTAAGGGGAGCCTTATGAATACCCGCACGTTCTGTCACTTCCGTGAATGTGCCGTCGCCATTGTTTTTATATAATGAATGCCTGCATGCAGGTAACCCGCGCGGCCCGCACTGGACCGGAATTCCCTTCCACATACAACTGCTATTTTGCCCAGGCACGGGCATGTGCTCGAACGAGAAGCGCACGTAATTCGAAACAAACAGGTCGAGATGACCGTCACGGTCGTAGTCGACGAAGCTGCATCCCGCACCCCAGCGTGTGTCTTCGTTCAGTAGGCCTGCGGTCTTTGTGACATCGGTAAAAGTTCCATCACCGTTATTTCGATACAGACTGTTCTGCCCGAAGCGGGTAATGAAGATGTCATCGAATCCGTCATTGTTGTAATCGGCAACGCAAACGCCCGAACCCCACCCAGCAGAATGCAGTCCAGCCTTTTCCGTGACATCGGTAAAGGCGCCATCGCGATTGTTCTTATAGAGACGGTTGGTTGCACCGTCAGGTGCGCCCTCCAGCCGCGTGCCAGACAGGAGGAAAATATCCATCCAGCCGTCGTTGTCATAGTCAATAAAAGCGCAGCCGCAGCCGGTTGACTCCACGATGTATTTAGGCGCAAGGGCGGAACCGTAGATGATCGTCTCGCGCAGTCCCGCCTGGTGCGCGACATCAACAAAATGAGCATTGAACGGACGCCCGGATGGTGCCGCTCGTGGCAGGGGCTTGGCGGAATGAGTCGAGACCCCCTGGCTCAAGAGCAATTTGCTTGCAACGGAAAATGCGGTTCCTGCTCCGAGTTCGGCAAATCTGCGGCGGGTAATAGTCATTAACGGATATTCCTGGAACGTTGCAACTTAGCGACATCATGATCCATCTTCATTTTTTGGGGGGGGCAGCGCGAAGCTTTTCAAGAACGTCCTTCGTCTGACTGTCGGCTGGATTTAATTGGTGAGCGTGCTCGAGCACTGGCAAAGCCGCATCGTCATCCCCGAGCATGTACAGGGTCGCGCCTAGGAGCACCACAGAACCGTAAAATTCCGGACGCAGCCCCACCGCAGTTTCGAGCGGTCGCCGCGCGTCGCCGTAACGCTGCAATCGGAAGTAGGTAACTCCAAGGTTGTGCCACGCCTCGAACGATTTTGGGTCGAGTTGCACCGCGCGTTTCAGGGGACCGAGTGCATCGTCGAAAGCGCCGGCATCGCCAAACAACTGACCCAATAAGGTGAGTTTCTCTGGGTCGTTGGGGTCGAACATTCGGTGGCAGACTTCTCGCGCAGTCTCGATTGATTGCGAATGGAGCGCTGTCGTGCAAGCGCGCGCCTCGGTTTCCGTGTTTTTGTGCTCGTCGCGGAACTGGTTGTACAGATCGAACTCGCGGGCAGCGTCCTGCTCGCGCCCAGCAGTCGCGTATGCACGCGCAAGCCGGTAGTGAACGCGGTAGTCGCGAGGCAAAACCTTGGCTGCACGTTCCAGACATTTAATTCCATTAGACATATCGCCCGACGAAACGTACGCAACGCCCAAGTGAAAGGCCACATCCGGGAATGGCGGGTCCTCAACAACCGAGGCAAGCCACCGAATGGCGGATGCATAGTCGTTTGCAAGAAGATCGAGCCTCCCGAAATAGTAAGTAAGGTAGCGTGACTCGCCAGCCAACTTACGCACTTGCTCGAAGTGTTGCCGCGCGTTGTCGTTCCGCCCCAGAGACAACAGGCAGACCGCGAACTGAAAATGTGCACGAGGATCAGAAGGATTGACCGCCAGCGCCTGGTCGAATTCGTTGGCCGCCGCCTCGAACAGCTCCTGCTGCATGAGCTGCGTGCCTTTGCCAAGGTGCGCCTCAATCTGCGGCTGCTCCGCACGCGCAAGGCATGCGCCGATCACAAACATGAAAAACGTTAGGGCAGCTGCTCTCATGCCCCGAACCGCTCCCGCGCAACCACACCGGCGTCTTCCTTCACGGTCACGAGTTGGCCGGCGGACAAACCCGTGATCTTTTCGCGAAGACCGTTAGGCCAAGCGATCTCCACATCTGCCATCGCCGCCTGTCCCAAGCCAAAGTGCAGACGCCGATCATTGCACGACAGATAACCAGAAGACGCGAGTACCGCTTGGGTCTGCTTCCGCCCACCGTATGTAGCAGTCACGACTGCCCCAACTGCGCTAGTGTTCGATTTTGTGCCCACCAGCTTCACTTTCAACCACCGTCCTCCGCCCCTGACATCGTTTCGCAACAACGACGGCGGTTCGTTCATGTTCATGATGAGGATATCGAGATCGCCATCGTTATCAAAATCTCCGAAAACTACGCCACGGCTGGCATGGGCTTCGGAAATTGCCGGGCCCGCCTCCAACAGTTCCTCAAATTTACCGTCGCCGAGATTGCGGAACAAGACTCGCGGCGATTTGTGAGGAAACTCGGGATGCTTCCGCTCCACCTCAGGAAAGGTGCTTCCGGTAACCCAAAACAGGTCCGGCAGACCATCATTGTCCAAGTCTGCAATTCCATTGCCCCAACTGACGTAACGGGTCTCCACCCCCAAGCCTGACCGCAATGTGACGTCTTCGAAATTCAAATGTCCTGCGTTCCGATATAGCGCCGCTGTGTCTTCGGCGAAGTGTGTTTTTAGGACATCTAGCGAGCCATCAATATCGCAATCACCGATGGCGATCCCCATTCCAGCCTGCTCTCTGCCGTCCTCGTTGACTGCCAGTCCTGATTGCAAACCTTGTTCGGCGAATGTGCCATCGCCGCGGTTGTGGAACAGGAGGCTGGGAGTGGAATCGCAAGCGACGTAAATCTCCTGCCAGCCGTCGCCATCCAGATCGGCTGCCACTGCAGTCAATCCGTATGCGGGCGGCACTGCAGCGATACCGGAGCGCGCCGTAACGTCGGTGAAGGTTCCATCGCCATTGTTGTGATAGAGCATGGGGCGCTCGCCAACCAGACCGCGCGGCCCGCAATTCACGGGAACCCCTTTGAAGGTACAGCTTGGATCCTTACCTGCCGGCGGGATTTTGTCGAAGTCGAACACGAGATAGTTGGAAACAAATAGATCCAGACGTCCGTCACGATCGTAGTCGACCCAGGTGCAACCCGTACCCCAATGATTGCCTGGATGCAGCAGACCGGCCTTTTCCGTTACATCAGTGAAAGTGCCGTCGCCGTTATTACGATACAGGGTGTTTTGCGGCCAGCCGGTAATAAAGAGATCCTCGAAACTGTCGTTGTTGTAGTCGCCCACCGTCACACCGCACGCCCAGCCTTGGCGTGTGAGTCCCGCCTTGGCAGTGACGTCGGTGAAAGTGCCGTCGCGATTATTCCTATAAAGCCGATTGGTCGCGCCATCGACCCGCCCATCGCGGCGGGTTCCTGAAAGCAAAAAGATGTCCAGCCAGCCGTCGTTGTCGTAGTCAAGGAACGCGACGCCGCAACCCATGGATTCCAGGATGTAATCCATCCGGTCTGCTGGCCCATAGATTACCGGAGCGCGCAAACCTGCCTGCGCCGCAACATCGGTGAATCGGGCATGGAAAGGCAAGCCAGAGGGCTTCCCGCGCGGCTGCGGCCTGACGCCCCGTGTCGCCATGCCCCCTTCCTGGGCGTGGATCAACGGTACCCCAGCAGCTCCTGCGGCTAAGATGGCCAGGAAATCGCGACGGGTCATTACCGTAATAATAATCAATGTTCAGGGACTGAACCGCTGGCTGTGATGGTATTGTATGAGGAACTTTGCGGCCCACCAGCGCTCGGCAAAACTCATGTATTATCTTTCCCCTTCACTTTTGAGCAGGACACTGCTGTTGCTGGTGCTCCTGACGAAGACAGAATCCGACTCTCAGACTTCGGCCCTTCCAGGCCCTGTGAAATTTACTGATGTCACAAAGGCAGCGGATATCAGCTTTGTGCATTTCAAGGGAAACCAGGGCACTGCTATCAATCTTGAGGAATTTGGCCCCGGGGTTTGCGCTGCCGACTTCGACGGCGACGGCTGGCCTGACATCTACTTTGTGAACGGCCGCGACCGCTACAACCGAGGCATTTCGGTCCAGAATGCACTGTATCGCAACAACAGAGATGGCACTTTCACAGATGTCACGGGCAAAGCTGGCGTTCCCGGCACCGGCTATGGCCTTGGCTGCATTTGGGGAGACTACGACAACGATGGCTCTCCAGACCTCTTTGTAACTCAGTACGGGCGCAACGTCCTTTACCACAACAACGGAAACGGGACGTTTACCGATGTGACTGACAAGGCCGGTGTCGCCGGACTTGAGTCGGGCAAATTCCACAGCGGCGCGACTTTCTTCGATTACGACCGCGACGGCTATCTGGACCTTTACGTTGGCAGCTATGTGCAACTCGAGCCTGATGGGCCCCTGTACTGCAACGTGGGGACCGTTAAAAGCAGTTGCCCACCGCAAGCCTACCAGGGCAGCCCGAACATTCTGTATCACAACAACGGCGATGGAACCTTCACCGATGTGAGCAAGGCAGCCGGTGCCTTCCAGCCTAAAGGGAAAAACCTAGCAGTCGGTGCCGCTGATTACGATAACGACGGCTGGCCGGACTTGTTTGTCGCCAATGATGGCCTGCCCGCATATCTCTATCACAATGATCGCGGCAAGTTCACGGAAATTGCGCCATCTGTGGACATGGCCTACAACCAGGACGGCAAGGAAATGGCCGCCATGTGTATCTCCTTGGGTGATTACGATAACGACGGCTGGCTCGACCTCTACATCTCAGACTTTCAAGCTTTCGGCGACCACCTATGGCGCAACGATCACCGCGGCCACATGCACGAAGTGACAGGTCAAGCCGGGATTTTTGTGCCAACACTCAATGTGCTGAGCTTCGGCGGCGGCTTCTTCGACTACGACAACGATGGTTGGCTCGACCTTTTCATCGCGAATGGCCACGTGTATCCCGAGGTCGAATCTTTTCCTGTCCGCCAAAAATATCGACAACTAAATTCGCTCTTTCACAATCAGGGCAATGGCAAGTACGTTGAGACAACCGAGGCCAGCGGCATTGCCGCGCTTCCGCCCCGGGTTGGTCGAGGAGTGGCGTTCGCGGATTTTGACAATGACGGATCGACAGACATCATCGTGGCCAACAACGATGACCCGCCTACGCTGCTTCACAACGCCGGCAGTTCCAACCATTTTCTGAACTTCAAGCTGGTCGGAGCCAAAAGCAATCGCGACGCTCTGGGTGCCCGCATTCACCTGGTTGCAGCCGGAATTTCGCAAATCCGTGAAATAGCCGGAGGCGGAAGTTACCTTTCGCAAAGTGATCTGCGCGCAAGTTTCGGTCTGGGGAAAAGCGTCCAGGCTGAAACGGTAGAGGTCAAATGGCCCAGCGGACAAATTGATAGATTCTCGAACGTCAAGACTGATGGGTTTTACTTGGTGACTGAGGGGAGTCGTCAGTTGGAGATGCAGAAGTTCTCACGCGAATTAGCGGCGACGTCCCCAGCTCACCAATAATCTTCTACAAACCCGAACCACAAAAACTAAGGGCGGCCGACGATGGCCGCCCCTTTCGTGAAAGCTCTTGCCACTAGAAGCTGAACTTGATGGCTCCCTGCAGAATGCGGTGCCCGGTCTTGCTATTTGCAGATCCGAAGTTCTTCGAATTACTAGCTAGCGTACCATCGCTGTTGAAGTTAAGCGTCAAGTTTGGATCATTCTTCAGGAAGGTAACCAGCGGGTGATTAATAAAGTTGTATCCTGAGAACCGGAATTGCAATTTCTTACTCTCAGATTTGCCGAATGTGAAGTTCTTAAAAACCGACAAATCGGTGTTAAAGAATCCCGGTCCTGATCCGGCCGGAATGATATACGACCCCTGTACACCCGGCGTAGCAAACGGTGAGAAGCAATTAGGATTCAGGAACTGGTTATGGTGAAGCCCGCTTCTTGGGTTGCAAGTCAACACCGGCATCAGCGTGACGTCCGCAGTGCCCAGAATATTCTGATTGTTCGCGCTTGTCGGGTTCGAACCACTGCTCACCCCCATAAAGGTTGTGTTAGCCGGAATAAAGCCGCTATAACCGAAGTTATAGCTATTGGATACTGCAGCCTGCAAATCTGAACCGGTCTGGTATTGCACGATACCCGATATCTGCCAGCCATTCGTTGCGCCTTTTACGAACGAATTTCCTGTATGTAAGGTCGGCAGTTCGTACACATACGCGACGTTGAAGATGTGCGTGCGATTGCTCGGCAGCGTCCCATAGTTATTCTTCAGGTTTGTTGGATCGCCAGTCTGCGAACCGTTCTCGCCGCGAATACCGAGCGCCTTCGACCAAGTATAGTTGCTTAGGAACGTGAGAGGACCTGATTGCTTGTTCCATGTTACCTGCAAGCTGTTGTAGTTCGAATACATCTTGTGATCAATGATCTTGAGGCCCGTGCCGTAACCCGGACACGGCTGATCTTGCGTAGCACCGCAATTGCCCACCGGTGTCTGGAAGTACGGGCGCAGTGCATTTTGGTTACCGGCAGAGTAGTTACCACTCGGATCCCAGCCATACGCGAACAAGGCCCCGACAGGGAGATCATTGATCTTATCAAAGTTGTTATTGTAGTTGCTCAGGTAATCAGATTTGCTTCCCACGTAAGCGACTTCCAGTAAGCTCTTCCACGGTGTCCGTTGCGCCACTGTGAAGCTGTAATTCTGCGTTCTGGGTTGTTGGTCGTCCCGCGGGTCGAGCGCCGTGATATTCGAAGGCACGCTGAGTAACCGGTTCTGCAGAAGAGATGGATCCAAGGCCGATATCGCTTGACTGCCTACATCCATGGTGAAGGAGCCCTGAACCACCCCATATGCGCCGTTTTGCACGTTTTGCTCATCGTGGAAGCGGTACATGCCATAACCGCCACGGAGCACAGTTTTCCCAGTACCGAAAAGGTCCCAGGCAAAACCCACGCGCGGATTGTAGAAGAAAAGTCGGCTGCTAGAACCAGACAGCGGCGTCGAAGAATGAACTTTGTTCCATACAATGCCAGGGAACGTAAGCCCGTTAACGGAACCACCGACGTTGGTGTTGAACAGATTGGGGTACCAGGCACCAAACCCGAAGCCCGTGTTGTCAACCCAGGGACCGAGGTGCGAAACTCGCAAACCATAATCCAGGGTCAAGCGGCGAGAAACCTTCCACGAGTCTGTTCCATAAAATTCCTCTGACAGATAACGGAAGGCAGGAACCACGTCAAAATTCTGCTCCTGATAGTCGGCAATCGCACCGCCAAGCATATCGGCGTAGGCATTTCCGGTCGTATTTGATGCCCACGGCGCAAACTGCATAGCTCCATTGACGGCAGCATTCCCTGGTTGCTCGTTCCAAGTGCGCTCCCAATAGAATCCGAACTTGGTGGTGTGCGTACCCCAGACCTTGAAAACGTTGTCCGCGACGGAGGGCAGGGTCTTCTTGGCGTACACCGTTCCATTCAGCTCAAACCCCGTATTAAGTACGTTCGCAATACCGTCACCCCATCCGGTCATTTGCGGGAAGATGAGTTTGTCAGGATTTGGGTGATCAAACAGCAAGTTGTAGTTCAATCCTAGACCTGCACGATCCACCTTGCTGGGATCCTGAAAGTGATTCGGCAGGTTCAGAAAGGTGTAGGTAAAGATCAGCTCGTTGGTGAGGGTGGGACTGAATATCTTGGTAAGGTTCGCTGAAACCACATGCGACGTCGTGCTTTCCACGATGGGAGTCGGATAAGGCGTGGTCGGCGATGCCCAGCTCTGGCCATTGCCCGTCCACAGGACATCAAGACTATTAACGGCGTTGTCATGCTGATGGTTGTACGAGACGTAGAGCTTCATCGAATCGCTAAGGTTGTAGTCGACGCGTCCGCGCTCCTGCAGCATGTTTGAGAAGCGCGTCTGCGCGTTGATGTAATTCCACCCCAGCTTCTGACCATTTACCATGAGAGTGGGATCAACGTTGGGCAAAGGATACACGCCGATTAACCTCGTCCCGTTCGGATCAACTCCAGTGCTCGAAAGCACTCCCGTCGGCCACCAATCTTGCGTGCCGTCGGGGTATGTGTGCATAACGTAGTTGACCAAACTAGTTGGTGGCCCAATTGGATTGCCGTTCGAATCCTTTGTCGGTCCAATGTTTCCTGGTGAGCCGCTGATAGCCCATCCATTAAGGTCACTTACATAGCAATTCGATGTGTCCTTTTGCCCCGACCACTTCCCTGTATTTGGATCTTGCACCTCAGTTATCAGGCCACAAGGATTACCGTTAACAGGACTCGATCTTAAAGCAAGGAAGGCATTGGGGTCGCCGGAGTGCATCAAAGCCGTTGGTACCGACGCCTCGTACACACCATTGTCCACATCCTGCTTGTAGTACTCCATCGCATAAAAGAAGAACATCTTGTTCTTGATTATGGGACCCCCAATGTTTCCGCCAGGATAAAAGTACTTCGTCTTAGCCTTTGGTGCGATTGGGTTGCCGTTGGGAAGATTGCCGAATGAACCGTTCAGCGGGTCATTGGCATTCGCTGCAAAGTATCGATTGTACGTGTAGAGTTCGCCATGGAACTGGCTGCCGCCTGACTTACCGATCGCACTGATGGTTACCGGGCCTTTCGCTTCATCAGCCCCAAAGTTCGAGGTCATCACCTTCAGTTCGGAGGTCATGTCGGCGTTGGTGTTCATGGCCTGCCCACAGTTGCAACCTGGGTCAATAATGTGAGCGCCATCCGACGTGATATCGAGAGCGCCAAGCCGTTGTCCATTCGCCGAAAAACTTCCGACCGGGCCACTACCTGTACGTTCATCTTGCGCGGCGTATGAACTGGTGTTCAGGGTGCCACCCGAGAACGCCATGCCGGGCATGATCTTGATGAATTCCGCCGCATTCTGTCCGACAATCGCGACGTTGTTAAGAATGTGCTCGTTGATCGTCGTCGATTTCTCGCCAGAATCAACAGGCGTGATTTGTGCTGCGCCCGCCTCAACCGTGATGGTTTCATTCGTCGTCGAGGGCCTCAGATTAATGCCAGTGACGAGACGCTTGTCGGCTGACTCGAGCACGACGCCTTTCACTTCCCAGCTACTAAAACCCTCTTTCGACACGGTCAGGGTGTACCGTCCAGGCGGAATGGCGGCAAAGGTGAAATAGCCGTCGCCGTTGCTCACGCCATTGCGCAAGTCGCCGCTGGCTTCATTTTTCAGGCTCACTTTGGCGTCGGGAATCACCGCACCCGTGGCGTCAAGAACTGTCCCGTTGAGGGTTGCGCTGGTCTGCTGCGCGTAAACGGGCAAAGTCATCACAGCCAAAACTGCAACAATCGTGGCGATCGCAAGTATTGAGAAGTAGCGGCGAGTGTGCATTTCGACCTCTCCTGTTTTTCGGTTGGAACCTAGTAGTCGTTTCCCCGGACTAGTAGAAAAACATTATTCCAACTTGGGGAGCACTTTTATCGCGGGTTGATAACTACTGTCAAGCAAAAAATATAGCCGCTGTTGTAAGAAATTCTCCCCCTAGGGGTTAGCCAGTTCCCAGCGTCCGCCAAATGCTTCGCCTAAAACGTTACAGTAAAACGATGCAGGACAATGGTTTGCCCAGCAGATCGTGGAAGGAAGTCAGTAAATTTATGGCCAGTTTGCCTGTCCGGACTTGAGGCGTTCGTATTCGGCCATTTCTTTGCGCATCTCCTCGGTCAGGTGGAGGCTTCGATAGGAACTGGCGAGATAAAGGCTGATCTGCGGACTGACCGGATCAAGCTTTTTGGCCTGCAAGAGCGGTGCGAGCGCTTGCTCTTCGTGACCTTGCGCCCGCAAAACTTTCGCAAGCGCAAGCTGCGCTCCGACTGACTCAGGACTGAGCGCGACTGCTTCGCGAGCGAACTGCAGAGCGCTCACGAGTTTTTGTTCGAGGATGTAGCGCAATGCCAGTTCGACTCGCGCGGGCACGCTGTCCGGAGTGATCCGCAGCTCTTCGAGAAATTCGGTCGCGCACAATTCCGGATGATGCGCAGCCAGGTAAGTGCCGTAGTAGTAGTGGACATTTGGAAATTTCGGGTATTTCGAAACCAGTGCCTTGAAGTTGGCTTCGGATTCTGATGGCGTCAGCGTTGCTAATGACCAGAACGCCTTGCCGGCCATGGTCACCACGTCACGTTGCTTGTCCGGCACTTCCTCGGGAAAAACCGCCATTCGCAAGCACGCCAGGCCGGCGGCAAAGGACATCTCAGCACTCTCGTGGACCCTGCGAGCCACTCGCATGATCATGCCCTGAGCTAGTTCAAATGCGCCCTGGCGATTCAGCAATAGAGCCAGATGATAGTCCGTCATGTCGAACAATTGGCCGACACCTTGGCCTTCAGGCACCATCATGTGGGCTTTTTTCAAATGCTGAAACGAGTCGTCGTATTGCTTGGTGCGGAATTCGCAAAGCCCGAGCAACGCCCAGCCGGGCGCCGCCGAGCTATCGAGTTCCACCATGTGCTTCAACTCATCGCGGCATTCCGCATAGCGATTGCGCTGGTAATCGATCATGCCCAGCGCCCACCAGCCCTGCGTCCAGTCCGCGCGCAGCTTAAGCGCGTCTGAAAAGAGCTGCGCAGCCTGCTCGATTTCATTGGCTTCGTAGGCCTGCTGGGCCTTCGCCGAGATCGCGTCGAAGTCTTGTGACGTGGTTTGTCCGATCGCGGCGGGTACGAGGAAAAGTAGGAAGATGAGTCGACGCATTACTTGTTCAGATTCCGTCCCCGTTCCTGATCTTGTGCCTGAACCGCTGCATCCATGGATTCGGCAATTTTACGTTGTTCCCGGCCTTCATCTTCGCGACCCAGTCGGAAGTAGATTGTGGAAAGACTCCGATGAGCTTCCATGTATTCCGGCGTGTCTTTAATGAGCGCTTCGAGAAGCTCCGCCGCTTGGTTGTCGTCGCCCTGCGCGGAACAAACCAGCGCAAATTGATAGCGCGCACGAATTTCTTTGGGCTGTAATTGCAGAGCATGCTCGAGGCGGGAGCGGGCCTCCGGTAGCTGGCCCTGTTCGCGCAGGAGCGTTCCCAGCCACAGGAGTGCGTCGAAAGCGTTGGGATCGAGATCCAGGGCTTTGCGAAACGCGACCTCCGAGTCATGCAGATTGGTGGCCAGGAATTCCAACCTTCCGCGCAGAATGTAGGCCTCAGGCAGGTCCGGATTCAGCTCGAGCGCGCGGTCCACATCCTCCTTCGCGCCTTTCTTGTCGTTGGCTTTCATGCGTGTGAAAGCCATTAACATGTGTGCTTCCGCGCTGTCGCCATTTTTCAAAATGCGCTGAATCATGAGAGCGCCGCGCTCATCCTGGCCCTGATGCAGGAGCGCTGTGCCGAGAAGGTAGGCCAATGCCATATCGTTGGGGTCCGTCTCTGACAGAGGATCGAGCAGAGCGACAACGCGGGCATCTTCGCCCTGTCGCAGATAGCATTCGCCGAGCAGGAGAGCCAGCCGCTTCCGCTGCGGATCGTCGAGCGACAATTTCGAGTAAACAGCTTGGAATTCGCTCTGCGCATGCTCGATGTCGCCTTGCTTGTAATAGGCCAAGCCGAGGTTGAACCGAATTCCAGCGTTGGAAGGGAGTGCCGCCAAAGCCTGCTTGTACTGGTCGACCGCTTCGCTATAACGGCCTTCGTGCGCAAGGGCCGCGCCAAGATTTGAGCGGACAGCGGCGGCTTCCGGGTGGGCCTTCAGATAAGACTGATAAGCGAGAATGGCTTCCGGGTAATTTCCTGATTGATGCAGTTCAACCGCACGGCCCAGAGTCGCCTGACCGCTCTGATCTTGCGCGGCTGCAAGGGGTGCCAACAGCAGCGCCGCTAATATCCATCGGTACATCGCTCTATTTTATGATGCGGCCTGCCCGGAAAACTGCCTTGGGCTATTGAACCTGAAAGGCGACATTCTCCTCAACCTTGGCGCTACCCTGAATTACCCCGATGCGAATCTGATAGGCCCCGGGAGTGAACTTGTCCGCCGGCAAACTTGCAATATAAGGAATGCGGCCATCCTGTTGCACCTCAGGCAAAGGAGTCTCGGCTGCACCGAGGTATCGTCCTTCCTTATAGAACGCCATGGTCAACTTCACACTGTCCTTCATAGTGCGATCGGGATAAACCGAAAAATAAAAAGGTAGAAAATTCCCCGGACCACCTTTCAACGTATCTGTGAGGGTGGGTGTGACTTTTCCGCCAGGAAAATAGAAGGCGTTCACGATTTCATTGTCCTTGAGCGGGTCTGTTCGGCGAACCACCACCACGTCACTCATGGATAGCTTGTTCGAAGGTTCGGGGACGGTAAGAGCGCTCTTTTTTACACTCATTTTATTGTTGTTGCGATCCATGATGACCGCTTCGAGCGAATACGTTCCTGGCGCCAGTTCAGTCGGGAAGCTTTGCAGAAGGTTTCCTGCCTTGTAGGCGTCTATCTTATCCAGTGGGACTTGCACCGCGAAATCTTTGCTGAGCTTCTCGACAATTTCTCCAGCGGGGTTCTTTACAACGGCGAGCAATGCCGCATCCACCGTGGCATTTTTCTGATCGGGCCGAGGTGTAAACGTTAGCTGCTTGAGCGGTGCCTCAAGCGTGATCATGTACTCGATTTTCGATCCATGGTCGTTGAAGCGCTCGGCAGCAGCGTTAAAAGAAAGGTCTGCTGGGGCTTGAGCGGAACTCAGAGCATTCAACAGCGGCATCTCGTAGGCAGCCAATTGTTGGCCATTCCTGAGTTGCGGAACGGCAAAATAGCCGCTACGGGTGTGGACAACCACGTCCGGACGATCCACGCGGACGGAGATTTTGCGGAATTTTCCGTCATAGACCGCGATGTGCGGCGTGTAAGCAGCCTCATAGTAAGACCTCGCTTCCTCCATGGCGACTCTGAGAGGCGCTCTGTAATCGTTCGATTCGGCGATCGTGGTACCGCCGGTTTGCTGGGCCAAATCCCGCAGCCAAAGTAACGGATTCGCTCGCAGGGCGCTTTCTGCGTTTTCCTGCGCACGGGCCTGTGACGTCGAAACTTCCCCAACGCCGCCTCTCATCTGCAAATTTCGACTCTCCGCAACCGCTCCGCTCAAATCCTGGCTACCCGTGCTGCCGTGGCTAAATGTCACCTCATCCCTGGAATTTGGGTTGCTCGATGATGACAGTGCAAGCAGGCCCTTTGGATCGACTGTGTAAAAGCTGATGTTGGCACGATTCGCCGCGCTAATGAGATTTGCGTATTGTTCTTTGACCACCTCCGGTATGAACAGCGCCGGGTTGAAGTAGAGCACGATTTTGCGTCCGGGCAGTTCGGATTGCGCGCGTACCAGAGCCATCAGGGCATCTATGGTTGCGCGCGCGTTGTATTCGCGGTCCGCTGCCTCAGCCGCCTGCAGCATGTCATATTGTATTTGCGCCATCCTGTAAGCCACTGCACCCGCAATCGCAGATTGGCTTGGTCCGCCTCCAGCGCCGCCCGAGAGCGAAGGCTCGCCTTGATCGAGGACACCCTTCAGCTCACTCTTTATCTGAACAGAATTGTTCTGGTACTGGATAAAAGACCACATCGCGGCACGATCGACACTTTTCAACAATGTCGCGTGATCAGACGTAAAAGGCTGAAGCACATGCAACCTTTGATCAATCGTCAAAATGGAAAAGTACAGGTTTTGTTCCGGCGTCATATCCAGAATGTCCTTTAGCGCCTGGCGAAAGAACCGTTTGCCTTCCTGATCCAGCCCCTCAAAGACTAAAGTAACCAGGCGAATTTCTCGCATGGGATCTAGCTGTGGGGTAGCTCGCTCTGCGCCGGCCGGCGCTGCCCCACCTTGAACCAAACGGAACGACGTCATCTTCTGTTCCACTCCGTCTTCCGAAATGTGGATCTCTTCCGGCCGGACATCACGAATAGCCCTTCCCTTCTTGTCCCGAAAAACCATATCCAGCACTACCTCTTGCGAGGTCGAGCGAACAGTTGGGGGGTTAGTCTGATTGCCGTTATTTGTTTGTGACTGGGATTGCTCTGAGAACCCCGACGCACAAACAATACACACCGCAACAAGTGAAAGTGGCAGCCGTTTCATAGCTTGGACTCCTTGCCGAAGCTTGCTGGCGAATTCAGACAAATGTAATACAGCGCAAACGATTTTTTCCAGGGTTTTCGGCCGGAAATCACCCACCGAGAACGGTTGGAAGGCAACATAGACGCTAAGATATACATTGCTTTATCAGAAGCCGGAGCTTCCTTCGAGGATCAATTGCTGTCAACAATGGGCGCAAGAAAATCCAGCGGACATGACGGTGTGCGTTATCGGATCGTTCTACTTTCCTGCGGAATTGCCCTGTGTCTTGCCGCTTCGGCGTATGGTAGCGCTGCTCAAGGGCAACAACCATCGCACCGACCCCAGCCCTCCGAATCATTCGATGACCTCGCTTCCCGTGCTCAAGTGGCGATGGAGTCGGACCGTGTTCCAGAGGCAATCAGCTTGTATCAGGGCGCCACTAAACTCCGTCCCGGATGGACTGAGGGTTGGTGGCATCTGGGAACCCTCTTGTTTGATTCGGGACATTTCTTGGAAGCTCGGAACGCTTTTGCCCATTTCGTAACTCTCGAACGTCAGCAACCGGGTCCGGGGTTTGGGATGCTTGGGTTAAGTGAATTCCACCTCAAGCACTATCGCGCCGCGCTCGATGCGCTGGAGCGAGGCATAAGGCTTGGCTTAGGAAACAATGCTGACTTTGTGCGCGCCGCGCTGTATCACGACGGCATTCTCAACACGCTCCTGGGCAAACCCGATATCGCCTTATTGCGCCTTACCCCCGCTGCAAATCGTATCGCCAGCGCCCATCCCGAGGCCCCCAAGGATGTTGTACTCGCCGATACGGAACTTCTGGATGCGTTTGGAATAGCTGCATTGCGCATTGCAAAACTGCCATCCAGTATTGCTGTCGCGCAAGTCCCGCTGATTCGACAGGCCGGGCGGGCCCAGGCGTTGATCGCTTTACAGGACCGAGTCGCAGCTGAAGAGGAGTTGAAACAGTTGCTCTCACTTTACCCCTCGGAACCCGGTGTCCATTATTTTTACGGAGTATTTTTGCTCAAGGAAAATCCTTCGCTGGCTATGGACGAATTTCGTCGTGAGATCCAACTTTCACCCTCGGTCGCCACGGCTCGCATCCAGCTTGCGCTTGAGTACCTGCGTACGGGCGATTATCAACAGGGTTTGAAGTACGCAAAAGAAGCCGTCGCGCTTGCGCCGGGTGACTTCGTCGCTCACGTCGCCTATGGGCGGTTGCTGTTGGAACTGGGGAAAACAGAGTCCGCGGTTGAACAGTTGCAAGCAGCTATCAAACTTGCTCCGGGAAGTCCCGATGCTCACTTCGCTCTGTCCCGGGCCTTATCGCAAGCAGGTCGAAGTGCTGAGGCTTCCCGCGAGCGCGCAGAATTCGAGCGTCTGAAAGCCCTGGCCGAAGCTTCCGAGCGCCGGCAATCAAATCCGTGAAAAACCTATGCTAGACTTGCGTCGATCAATGGTTCGGTCATTTCTCACGATCGCGGCAGTTGCCGCCTTCGCATTAACAATCTACTCTCAGATTAAGACCAGCAGCACGGCGATTCGCTTCGAAGACATCACTGGCCGCTCTGGGCTGCAGTTCACTACCGACAGTTCACCAACCCCCAACAAGAATCAACCGGAAACCATGGTCTCCGGCATCGGCCTGATCGATTACGACAACGACGGCTGGCTCGACATCTTCATCATTAACGGGGCGGCCATCCCCTCTTTGAAGAAGGAATCTCCCAAGTACTACAACCGGCTCTTCCACAACAACCATGATGGCACTTTCACCGATGTAACCGAAAAGGCTCGCTTGGCCGGGGACGGTTATGACATGGGAGTCGCGGTGGGAGACTTCGATAATGACGGATGGGAAGACATTTACGTCGCCAGTGTTACCAAAAACCATCTGTATCGCAACAATGGTGACGGCACATTCACCGATGTAACCGACAAAGCAGGCGTTGGCGCGCCAATGTACAAAGGACAGAAGATGTGGAGCGCCGCCGCCGGCTGGGTTGATTACAACAACGACGGCAAGCTCGACCTCTTCGTCTCGAATTACTGCCGTTGGGAAGTTAACAAAGACCCAATGTGCCTCGGAGGGGGGCGACTCCGTGCCTACTGCCATCCCAAATTTTACGAGCCGTTGCCTTCCACCTTGTACCGCAACAATGGCGACGGAACATTTACGGACGTTTCCGACGAAACCGGCATTTCAAAGAAGCTCGGTAAGGGTATGGGCGTTGGCTTCAATGATTACGATGGCGATGGATACATTGACATCTTCGTCGCCAACGACAACATGCCCAATTCGCTCTTCCACAATCTCAAGGGTAAAGCTTTCGAAGAAGTGGCAATGGACGCCGGCGTGGCCTACTCAGAAAACGGCAAAGCGGTGTCCGGTATGGGGATCGAATTTCGCGACTTGGATAATGACGGGCTGCCGGAGATCTGGCACACCGCCACGGAACTCGAGACATTCCCACTCTTTCGTGATCGCGGAGCCGGTATCTTCATCGATGTGACCGGCCGGAGCGGCCTCGCCCGACCGACGCTTGAAATGTCGGGGTGGTCGAATGGAGTCGCGGATTTCGATAACGATGGGCTGAAGGATCTGTTCGTCGCTCGCGGTAATGTGCTCGACAACATCGCCGAATTTTCAAACCGGACATATGGAGAACCAAACTCCATCTTCCGCAATCTCGGCAAGATGACCTTTGAGGACGTCACCGCGAAGGCGGGCCCCGACATGCAAGTTGTGGAGCCCTACCGCGGTGCGGTAACTGGCGATCTTTTCAATGATGGCCACATGGATATTGTGGTCACGGTTCTGAACGGAAAAACCAGAGTCCTTCGAAACGTGACCGCTAGTGGCAACAACTGGGTGGCGTTTAAGTTGGTCGGCACGAAAAGCAATCGCATGGCAATCGGGGCGCAAGTCAAAATCACCAGTGAGGATGGCAAGAGTCAATACGATGTCGTTTCCACCAGCGCCGGCTACGGAGCTTCCCGCGATTCGCGCGTACATTTCGGTCTCGGAGTGTTCAAAACCATAAAGCAGCTAGAAATCCGATGGCCTGGCGGCGAGCGGCAGGTCCTAAGGGATCTCCCCGCGAATCGCATACAACGGATTGAAGAACCGTAGTCAAGTCGAGGCCCGCGTTTGGTCTCAATCCGAAGTCGGCTACTCGAGCCCGAATGTTTGATTAAACATTTAGTGACATTTTAGTTTCGCGAACGACGTACAATTCAGTGGATCGGCCATGCTTCAGATTGGCGGACTTTCGCTTGTTTTGCTGGCGTTGACGCTTACGTCTAATGCCCAAAGCAGCCCTCCTCTCAACACCACCAATAGCAACACAATTACGAATCCGACGGTAAATACAACCTATATCTCCGGCAAGGTGATGGTCGACGACGGTACGGACGTACCCGAACAAGTCTCGATTGAGAGCGTTTGTAACGGACGCACTCACATCGAAACCGTTACCGATTCCAAAGGGCATTTCAGCTTCCAGATAAAAAGTCCCAAGCAACCTGGGGTCGTGTCAGAGGATTCATCGGACACATCTCAGCGGAGCTCCGATGGGGCAGGGCTTCTAAACAGGCGCGTGAATGCTGATCCGGTAGGTGATTACTTACGCAATTGTCGACTGCGTGCCTATATATCAGGGTACAGCTCAAACAATGTTGATTTGTCGACCAAGGCTTTTGAGGCAGGGATGGCCGATGTTGGCACGGTCGTTTTGCATCGCATGACACAAGTAGAAGGATCAATGGTGAGCGCAACCACCGCTCAAGCTCCGCCGGATGCAAAAAAAGAATACGAAAAGGGCCGGAACTCCGAAAAGAGCGAAAAGTGGGAAGCAGCCGAGAAGCGTTTCGCGAAAGCCGTGCAGGAATATCCCCATTTCGCGGTCGCATGGTATGAACTCGGGCGCATGCAGGTGCGGAGATCGGATCGGGAGGCTGCTCGAAAATCATTCCATCAGGCGCTTTCAGCCGACTCGAAATTCCTTCCTCCCTATCATCAACTGGCGCAGCTAGCGGCAAGCGAACGCAACTGGAAAGAGGTCGTAGAAACGACCGATCTGCTGCTCAAACTTGATCCAATGAATTTTCCAGAAGACTGGTGGCTGAACGCAGTGGCAAATTACAGCCTCAACCATTTTGATATCGCAGAGACGAGTGCGCAGAAAGGCTTGGAACTGGACAAAGTCGGTCAGTATCCCAGACTCGAATACATTCTTGGACTCACTCTAGCGCAAAAGCACGACTACACTGGCGCCCTTGATCACATTCACAACTATCTGCGGCTGGCACCGCTTGATCCAGACGCTGAAAACGTTCGCAGACAAGCGAACAACATCGCACGCCTCGCTCAAAACGCGCCGAAATGAGCAGGTTTGCTGAACGGTCAATTTGATAGGCCCTCACAACCGATCCGCCAAATCTTGAATGAGCCAGCTCCGCCCGTTGTCAATGACGAGATTCTTTCAGTTGTACCGTGACCACAAAGCGCGCTGGAAACAAGCGGCGCTCGCGCCTTCTCGATCCATTTTCATGCCTGCCTTCTTCGACGCACCATTTATAATCCGCACAAGTTGACCGAGAAAATTGTATCCACTCTCTTGTGTCGAAGACTGTTCGGCTTAGCGAAATCAGTTTTGCAGGCCCGTCGCATTGGCGTTCTTCTTCTTCTTAGCAGTAGCCTACTCGCCAAAAGCAATCCGCCAGAAGACCCCAACAGCCCACCTTGCATCAAGTGCCACCGTACCGAAACGCTTCGCTATTTCGCCACACCCATGGGTAGTACCCTCGTTCCTCAGAAATATCCCGACGCGGTCATCAAGCACGAGCGTTCCGGTAGCGTCATCACCGTTACCATGCGGGATGGGACCATGTTTCACAAACTTACCGAAAACGGTTCGACCGCGGAGTATCCCATTCGATATCAGGTGGGAGGAGGAATGGATGGCAAGACCTTCCTGGTTCAAATGGGAGACTACTTGTTTGAGTCTCCCGTTTCCTGGTTCAACGCTTTCGGTTGGGACCTTTCTCCAGGCTATGCAAATAAGGATGTGCTGGAATTCGATCGCGCGGTTCCCAAGGAGTGCATATTCTGCCATGCCACGGGCGCCCGCTTCCGAGACCCAGATGGGAAGCGGCTGGCTACAAACCTGCAGGCAATCGGTTGCGAGCGATGCCACGGCCCCGTTGAATTGCACCTTGAACACCCGAGTAAAACGAACATCGTAAATCCGGTCAAACTACCCGGCCCGGCTCGCGACAGTGTCTGCGAGCAGTGTCATCTCGAGGGTACAAATCGCGTTTTAAATCCGGGTAAGGACTGGTCGGACTTCCACGTTGGCGAGCCTGCAGAAAACATCTTCACCACTTACCTGTTGCAAGGAAATGCCAGGGACGAGATCCCATTGGCCAGCGAAGTCGAGCAATTCGCGCAGAGTCGTTGCGCCCAGGCTTCCAACGGAAAGTTCTGGTGCAGTGCCTGTCACAATCCACATCGTCCGCCTGCCCCGAGGCCGACGGAGATTCGGGCTGTCTGCATGTCGTGCCACCAGAAGCTCTCTCCTCAGACGCATAACGCCGACGTTAAACAATGCACCAGTTGTCACATGCCCACCATCAACAAAACGACCATTACTCACGCCTCTAACACAGACCATCGCATCCTTCGGAACCCTGTTTCCGGGAATTCCGTGCCACAGGCGCAGAAGTTGGTTGCATGGCGCGAACCCGCGCAAGAGTTTCGCAAGCGTAACTTGGGGATCGCGGAACTTTTGCTGTCATCAACCGATAATCGCGAGCTTTGGCTCGACGGAGGGAACCTACTTGCTTCCCTTAGTCCCGAAACTCTGAAGACAGACTTCGATGTCGTTTTCTCACTCCAGGCGTTCTACTTCGCTGACGGCGATTCCTCTCGCGCCCTCGAATACGCGCGCCGTTCGGTTGCACTCAGCCCCCAGAGCGCGAACGCCGCGCTGGGCCTTGCGCGTATCCTGCAAAACTCGGGAGCGGATGCAGAAGCGGAGTCGGAATTCTTGCGGGCCATCACCATGAACCCCTCGCTGAAAGAAGCCTACGGGCGGTTAACGATGTTGTACGTGAAGCAAAAAAGAACTCAAGATGCGGTCAACATCTTGGATCGCTACATGCAATGGAACCCAAATGAAATTTTGTTCACAAATTGGAAGAAACAATTGCTCTCCCACAGCACGTCTATTGCGCCCTAGCCTGGCGCGTGCGGGGTACACCAGAAAAAAGTAACGGAAGGGTTAAGTCGTGCCGTCGACCATGCGATCGTTTTCCGGCCCCCAGCACCTTCGTCGACGCCCGAGTTCATTCGTTCGGCAACGCCTGGATCAGCTATTACAATGTTTGCGAACATTTCTCTATTATTCAGACTTACATCGACAAAATTAGTGTCATCACTTCGGCGCACCGAATTTCACGGTCCTTCTGTCATGTTTCCACGCGTTTTGCTTGCTTGTGTTGCTTTCCTGCTTTTGCACCCGGTTATCGCAGGCGAACAGCCAAAAACCGCTGATAGACAGATGACCAGCGAGGCGCATATTGCCAAACCCGGCTGGTGGCCTCGAAAGGGAGATGCGGCGAGAATTGACTATGTGGGATCAGCAGTCTGCGCTGAGTGCCATTCCACTTTGTTTAAAGGCCAGCAGCAACACGCCATGCGCACTCTTCCTCACCGGTTCCCAAGTTAAAAGACGCCATAGAACCCGCGCAGCTCGACCAGGGACCTGCCCACTATTCGATTACCGCGGAAAATAACAGTTTGGTTGCGGCGCGGCGGACCCAATTTCTTCGATCGAACAAATGCCGATTCCGTAAGCCTTGCGCAATGCGCGATTCACCGCACGCGTTTCTGCGATGCGCATTTCGTTACCCAGCAGAAAAGGGGAAACGTTCGACGGGTCTGCGTCCCCATGACCGGCGAACCCCCGGCATTTAGTGGATCTAAAAACCGTCGCCGCGAAGACCCAGCGATTCTTACTAGGCTCACATGAGGAGAGAATCGGTTCCGTGTGAATTCCGGCGCAATGACGCCGATTTGCCAGTCTTAGAAGTCCGGAATGCCGCACATACCAGGAGCCATTTAGATGCACGATGTCCCCCAATTCG
>Ga0075425_100000923_pt1 | contig 28228 bp, 35 predicted proteins | sample SoiMethybrSBSTD4_FD_75300 | JGI IMG/M metagenome (GOLD analysis project Ga0075425, IMG submission 75300) | Bulk soil microbial communities from a Populus tree surrounding site in Tennessee, USA - Soil MetaG P. TD hybrid SBSTD4 | ecosystem: Environmental > Terrestrial > Soil > Tree plantation...
CGGAAGGACGAGGTAGGCGGCGGGCGGGAGCTCTTTCGGCAGCGACTCGTCCTCCTCGAGGAACCAGGTCCTCGCCGGGAAGATCTTCAGCGCCTCGACCAGCGTCTGCGCCCCGCTCTCGGGCGTCGGCTCGCCGACGAACAGGCCGCCCTGGCGGTGGCGGAGGCTATTCACCGCTGCCCTGCTCCGGCCGCCAGCGGCGCACGCGGTACTGGATGCGCGGCGCGCGCTTGGGGGCTTCGCTGCGCGGCGGCAGCGCCGCCACCACGACTTCCTCGCGCGGCTCCCTGGGCTGCTTGTGCTCCTTGCGGGGCTTCACGGCCTCCTCCTGCTCGCGCGCGCCGCGGCCGCGCAGGCGGCCCGAGGCGTAGAGGTATCCGGCGGCGGTGGCTGCGGCGCTCATGGCTTTCGATCTCCTAGAGGTCTGACTTCGGCATCCATGCCGATCGTTTCTCGAGCAATCTCCAGTACGCGCCGAGCACGGCGTCGGTGCGCTGGACGCTGCGTTGCGCGAGCGACTGGTAAAGCACCGTGCCGAGCAGGTAGACCAGCGTCAGCGCGCCGATCACCTGCGGCCGCCACGACCACTCGGGGTAGGCGTGCGCGGCGAACTCGCCGGCGTGGCGCATCGCGCCGCGCAGCACGGGGATGGTCACCGGGCGGCGCGACAGCGCGCGCTGGATCATCAGGTAGTGCAGCACGTCGTCGAGCGGGCTCGCATCGGCGTGCGCGTGGCCCCAGTCGGTGACGAAGAGCTGCGCGCCGAGGCTGCGGATGTTCCAGGGCGCGAAGTCGCCCTGCGCGAGCACATAGGGGCCGGTCCAGTAGAGCAGCGCCGACTCGCAGTCGTGGAACGAGCCCTCGAGCGTGTCGAGGGCGCGCGCCGGCGCGAACTCGCCGAGCTCGGCGAGCGAGCGCTGCAGCCAGCGGCAGGTCCCCGAGACCTCGAAGTCGAGCGCGCGGAAGCGCGCCTTGCCGAGGCTCGCGAGGAAGCGCGCATGGTCGGGCGTGAAGGCGCGCATCTCGCCGCGGCCGGGAAACATGCTGATCACGAGGTAGCGGCGCCCGCCGCGCGTGCCTTCCTCGATCAGGCGCGGCACCTGGCCTTCGAGGCTCGGGATCTCGCCGAGCTCGCGCAGCCATCTCGCCTCGCGCGCGAGCAGGCGGTCGCCCTGCTCGTCGGCGGCGGTCTTCACCAGGTCGAACGAAAGGCTCAAGGATGGGCTGCGGTCCGCGCCGCGTCCTGCAGGAAGGCGAGCGCCTGCGCGTACTCGACTTTGTCGAGCCGGCCGTCGCGGGTGCGGTCGGCGCGCCCGAGCACGGCCGACAAGCCCGGATAGACGCGCGCCTCGGCGCGGTCGACATAGCCGTTGCGGTTCAGGTCCACCTGCTCGAAGGTCATCTCGCGCGGCCGCTCGGGCGTCCATTGCCGCGCGGACGCAAGCGAGGACGTGACGATCGGCAGCGCGGACATGAGCGAGATGAAGACCACGCCCAGGTAAAGCAGGAAGGCGCTTCGCTCGTGGCGCAGCCGCTGGTTCATGGGCACCGCTACGTGCAAGCGCCGTACCAGCTAGCAATGTTCTTTTGCGCCAGGCACTTACAACGGCCTGAGCCGCGCGGAGCGTCGTCAGCGCCTGACCGCCATGCTTCGCGCGACGGCTAGAGGATTGTTTTCCCGGAGAAAGCTAGGTCGCGGGCGCGCGACGTCGACGACCGACTAGGCGTGTAATTGCTTCTCGCATCGCGGCATGCTCCGCCCGGCCCTGGCCGGCGATGTCTAGCGCCGAGCCGTGCGCCACCGACGAGAAGAGCACCGGCGTGCCGATGGTGAGGCCGGCGACGCGCTGCGGCGCGAGCAGCTTCGCCGCGACATGTCCCTGGTCATGCAGCATCACCACGTACGCGTCGTAGCCGGCGCGCTGGATCAGCGTGTCGGCGCCGATCGGCCCGCCGACCTCGATGCCCTCGGAGCGGGCCGCCTGGACCGCGGGATCGACGATGTCGATCTCCTCGCGGCCAAACGCGCCCGACTCTCCGGCGTGCGGATTCACGCCGCTCACCGCGATGCGCGGCTGGTCGATGCCCATTTTCTTCAGCGCCGTGTCGACGGCACGCAACGTCTTCAGGACCCTGTCCTTCGTGATGAGCGAGAGCGCACGAGCCACGCTCGCGTGCAGCGTGACGTGCGCGATGCGCACCTCGCGCTCGCCGTGCGCGAAGCAAAGCATCAGGATGCCGTCCTCGGGCGCGAGGCCGGCGGTGCGCGCGACGAACGACGGATAGCCGTCGAACTCGATGCCGGCGGCGTGGATCGCGGTCTCGGTATGCGGCGCGGCGACGACGGCGTCGAATCTGCCCGCGAGCGCGGCGCGGATCGCGGCTTCGGCCGAGGCGAGCGCCGCGCGGCCATGCTCGGGCGCAATCGTGCCGATCTTCGGCTTCGACTGCTTCACCTCGTGGATCGCGACGCCGTCGAGGGAGCCGTGCATCGCCAGCACTTTGCGGTCGCCGAACACCACCGGCTCGCACATCTCGCGCACGCGCGGGTCGCGCGCGGCCTTGAGCGAGATCTCGGGGCCGATGCCGGCGGGGTCGCCGGTGGCGATGGCGACGCGCGGCTTCAATCGACCTTGACGCCGGCGGCGCGCACCACGGCGCCCCAGCGCTCGACTTCCTGCTTCATGAACGCCGCGGTGTCGGCGGGCCCGAAGCCCATCGGCTCCGCCGAGAGGTCGGCGAGGCGCTTCTGCACGTCCGGCAGCTTGAGCGCTTCCTGCACGCCTACCGCGACTTTCTGCGCCACTGCGTCGGGCGTGCGCGGCGGCGCGACGATGCCGAACCACGCGATCGACTCGAAGCCCGGCAGGATCTCGCTCATCGCCGGGACCTCGGGCAGGCCGCGGAAGCGCGCGCGGCTCGCCACCGCGAGCGCCTTGAGCTTCCCCGACTTCACGTGCGGCAGCGACACGCCCAGGTTGTCGAACATCATGTCGACCTGCCCGCCGAGCAGGTCGGCGAGCGCCGGCGCGGTGCCCTTGTACGGCACGTGGGTGATGACCAGCCCGCCCGCCATGGTCTTGAAGAGCTCGGTGGTGAGGTGCGAGGTCGTGCCGCTGCCCTGCGAGGCGTAGTTGAGCTTGCCGGGATTCTTCTTCGCGTAGTCGATGAATTCGCCCAGCGAGCTCACCCCGACCTGCGGATGCACCAGCAGCACGTTGGGAATCGCGCCGATCACGGTGATCGGCGTGAACTGCGCCGGGTCGTAGCCGAGCTTCGGGTAGATCAGCTTGTTGATCACCAGCGGCGGCGGCGGGCTGGAGAGCAGCGTGTAGCCGTCGGGCTCGGCGCGGAACACCGCCTCGGCGCCGATGTTGCCCGCGGCGCCGGGACGGTTCTCGACGATCACCGGCTGGCCCCAGCGCTCGGAGAGCTTCTCCGCGACGAGGCGCGGCATCAGGTCGGCGCTGCCGCCGGCGGGAAACGGCACCACGATGCGCACCACCTTCGCCGGCCAGTCCTGCGCATTGGCCGAGACGGCGACGGCGAGCAGGATCCATAAGAGCTTTTTCATCGCTATTCCTGTTTTACGCCGGCGACGCGGATCGCCTCGCGCCAGCGCGCGGCGTCCTCCTGCATGAAGCGCGCCATTTGCGCGCCGGGCATGCCGATCGGCTCCGCCGAGAGCTCGGCGAGCCGCTTCCTCACTTCGGGGTGCGCGAGCGCCTCGCTGATGCCCGCGAAGAGCTTGTCCACCACGGCGCCGGGCGTCTTCGGCGGCGCCACCACGCCGAACCACGCCACCGAGATGAAGCCGGGATAGATCTCGCCCATCGCCGGCACGTCGGGCAGCGCCGGGTGGCGCCGCTCGCCGCATACGGCGAGCGCCCTGAGCCGGCCGCTCTTCACGTGCGCGAGCGAGGTGCCGAGGTTGTCGAAGAAGAGCTCGGTCTCGCCGCCGAGGATGCCGGCGAGCGCGGGGCCGGTGCCCTTGTACGGCACCTGGGTGATCTTGAGCCCGGCGAGCGCAAGGAAGTGCTCGGTGGTGAGGAACGACACGCTGGTAGTGCCCTGCGAAGCGTAGTTGAGCCTGCCCGGATTGCGCTTCGCGTAATCGACGAACTCGGCGACTGAATTCACGCCCAGGCGCGGCGTGACCAGCATCACGCTCGGGATCGCCGCGAGCACGCCCACCGGCACGAACTGCGCCGGGTCGTAGGCCAGCTTCGCGAACAGGCTCGGGTTGATCACCAGCGGCGCGGGCGGCGTCGCCATCAGCGTGTAGCCGTCGGGCTCGGCGCGGTAGACGATCTCGGCGCCGATCGCGCCGGTGGCGCCGGGGCGGTTGTCGATCACGAAGGGCTGCTGCCATTTCCGGGCGAGCTGCTCGGCGACGATGCGCGGCAGCGCGTCCGCCGCGCCGCCCGGCGGGAACGGCACGACGATGCGCACCGGCTTCGCCGGCCAGTCCTGGGCGAGAAGGTTTGCCGAGATGAAGAATGCCAGGAGGAAAACGCGTGGCATCGGCTCATTATAATGACCCGATGCTCGAGCGAAGCTGGCCCGTCGAGGGCGCAACGCGAGTTCCCTACTGGGTCTACCAGGACGAGGACGTGTACCGCGAGGAGCTCGAGCGCATCTGGCGCGGCGCGACCTGGAGCTACCTCTGCCTCGAGGCCGAATTGCCCGAGCCGCAGAGCTTCCTCACCACCTTCGTCGGCGACATGCCGGTGGTGGTGACGCGCGACGCCAAAGGCGCGCTGCACGCGTTCGAGAACCGCTGCGCGCACCGCGGCGCGCTGATCTGCATGCAGGCGCGCGGCAAGGCCGAGCGCTTCAACTGCATCTACCACAACTGGACCTACGACCACGCCGGCAACCTGACGAACGTCGCGTTCAGGAAGGGCATCGCCGGCAAGGGCGGCATGCCGGCCGATGCGAGGCCCGAATCGCAGGCCCCGCGGAAATTGCGGGTCGAAGGCATCCGCGGGCTGGTGTTCGGCACGCTCTCCGGCGAGGCCCCCGACCTCAGGACCTACATCGGCCCGGCGATCCTGCCGCGCCTCGAGCGCGTGCTGGTCAAGCCGCTGAAGGTGCTCGGCACGTACACCCAGGTGCTGCCGAACAACTGGAAGCTGTACATGGACAACGTGAAGGACACCTACCACGCCAGCCTGCTGCACCTCTTCTTCACGCGCTTTCGCATCAATCGCCTGACCCAGAAAGGCGGCGTGTTCGTCTCGCCCGACGGCGCGCACCACTGCACCTTCACCGAGATGGTCGAGGACCAGGGCGACGCCTACGAGGCCGGCGGGATGCGCTCCGCGGGCTCGCAAGAGTTCGAGCTCCAGGCCCCTGAAATGCTGGACCAGGTCGACGAGTTCGGCGACCGCGTTGCAATCCAGATCCTGTCGCTCTTCCCCGGCTTCGTGCTGCACCAGATCCGCAACTCGCTCGCCGCGCGCCAGGTGCTGCCCAGGGGCATCGGCCGTACCGAGCTCAACTGGACGCTGTTCGGCTTCGCCGACGACGACGCGGCGATGCTGAGGAGGCGCCTGCTGCAGGCGAACCTGGTCGGGCCGGCGGGATACATCTCGATGGAGGACGGCGCCGCCACCGGCTTCGTGCAGCGCGGCGTCGCCGCCGCGGCCGGGCGCGCCTCGGTGATCGAGATGGGCGGCGCCACCATCGGCTCGGGCGACTCGCGCGTCACCGAGACCGCGGTGCGCGGCCTGTGGAAGGCGTGGCGCAGCCACATGCATTTGTAATGGAGCAGGACATCCTGCGGCTGCACGCGCGCTACGCGCATGCGCTCGACGACGACCGGCTGGAGGAATGGCCGGATTTCTTCACCGAGAAGGGCCGCTACCGCGTCACCACCGCCGAGAGCGAGGCGCGCGGCCTGCCGCTGCCGGTGCTCTATGCCGAAGGCCGGGCCATGCTGCGCGACCGCGTCGCCTCGCTGCGCCACGCCAACATCTACGAGCCGCAGCGGTACCGGCACATCGTTTCTTCCATATTGATCACCGTCGAGTCTTCGACGCGGGCCACCTCCATGGCGAACTTCCTGGTGGTGCGCGTCATGGAGAACGGCGAGGCGACCTTCTTCGCCAGCGGCCGCTACCTCGACCGCATCGCCCTGCCCGAGCTGCGCTACGAGGAGCGCGTGGTGGTGTGCGACAGCCGCCGCTTCGACACGCTGCTCGCCATCCCTCTGTAAGATAAGCGTTGCAGGCCGGGAGGGAGCCATGAAGCGCTGCGCCAGGTGCAACAGCCTCATGCCGGGCGATGTCACGCAATGCATCAAGTGCGGATTCGATTCTTCTCCGCTGATCGCGCCGCTCGCCGGCGCGCCGCGCGCGGGCCGCTGGGCGAGCGGCTGGGCGCTCGCGCGCGAGAGCTGGCGGGTGCTGCTGCTCGACAAGGAGCTGCTCGTGTTCCCGCTGCTCTCCGGGATCGCGAGCTTCCTGGTGCTCGCCACCTTCATCGGCGGCGTCTGGGCGAGCGGCATGTTCGAGCGCCGGCAGGCGCCGGGCGAAGCGCTCGAGTGGGCGCTGCTCTTCCTCTACTACTTCGCCAACTATTTCGTGATCGTCGGGTTCAACTCGGCGCTGATCGCCTGCGCCATGATCCGCTTCCGCGGCGGCGACCCGACGCTGGCCGATGGGCTGCGCGCGCTGCGCGAGCGGCTGCCGCAGATCGTCTCGTGGGCGCTGCTCGCGGCGACGGTCGGCGTCGTGCTGCGCATCATCGAGGAGCGCGTCGGCTTCGTCGGCAAGATCGTGATCGCGATCCTCGGCGCGGTGTGGACCATCGCCACCTACTTCGTGGTGCCGGTGCTGGTGGTCGAGGGGCTCGGCCCGATCGAGGCAGCGAAGCGCTCCGCGGAGATCCTCAAGGACGCCTGGGGCGAATCGCTGGTGAGCAACGTCGGCATCGGCCTCGTCACCACCGTGGTCACGCTGCTGATCGTCGTGCCGGTCGGCATTGCCTTCCTCGCGCTGGCGCTCAAGACGGCGAGCATCGCCGTGGCGCTGATCGGCCTTGCGGCGGTGCTGGCGATCCTGGTGCTCTCCGCGCTGATCGGCAGCGCGCTCAGCTCGATCGCGCTGTGCGCGCTCTACCTCTACGCCACCGAGGGCAAGGTGCCGCGGGCCTTCGCCGGCGCCGGCGTGCAGCACGCCTTCGCCGCGCGCCCCTGAGCTAGAGCCGGCGCCGCTTCCCTGCGCGGATGTCGTTCACCAGGATGGTGAGCGCGAGCCAGATGCCGCCGATCGCGGCGGCGAGGAACAGCAGGATCGCGAGCCCCGGGTAGCCGAACAGGCGGAACGAGGTCTCGACCCGCATCAGGAGCGCGGCGCCGACGATCAGCGCGGCGAGCACCAGGCCGAGGGTGATGCGGTTGGCGACCTTCTGCATGCCCTCCATCAGGCGCGCTTCGTCGAGCGCGTCGACGTTGATCTTGAAGTCGTTGTCCGCCAGGCGGTCGAGGATGCGGTTGACCCGTCCCGGCAGGTGCTGGACGAAGTTCTTCACCTCGACCGCGGTGCTGAAGAACGAGGCGAGCGAGAAGTCGCGCAGCACCTGCTCGCGCGTGATGTCGGCGGCGTGGCGGCGGATCGCGCTGTTGGCGTCGAAGCGCGGCGCGAGCGTCAGGCCGATCTCGTCGAGGTTGAGGAGCGTCTTGCCGATCATCGCCAGCTCGGGCGGCAGGCGGATGCCGTTCCCGGCGGCGACCTTGAGCAGCATCAGCACCGCGCGCCCGACCTGCGGGTGCGCGGCGGCGATCTCGTGGTGCTGGCCGATGATCTCGGCGACCTCCCGGCGGAACGCGGCGGTGTCGGCGCCCTCGCGCTCCTCGGCGATGAGCTGCAGCACCTTCACCGCGTCGTCGGGCCGGTTGTCGCTCACCGACAGGAGGAGCTGCAGCAGCCGGTCCTGCAGCGCCGGGCGCACCCGGGCCACCATGCCCAGGTCGATCAGCGCGATCCTGCCGTCCACCAGGAACACGTTGCCGGGATGCGGATCGGCGTGGAAGAACCCGTCGCGCAGCATCTGCTTCAGGTAGGCGCGGAACAGCGCGTCGGCGAGGCGCGCGCCGTCGAGCTCCATCCTCGCCAGCGGCCCGAGCGCGGTGATCTTGGTGCCGGGCACGAACTCCATGGTCAGCACGCGCGAGCTCGAGTACGCGCCGATCGGCTGCGGCACCAGGATCTCGGGGATCTCGCGCAGGTTCTCGCCGATGCTGACCAGGTGCAGCGCCTCCTGGCGGAAATCGAGCTCGCGCAGCATCGACTTCCTGAACTCCTCGAACAGCGCGCTGAGGTTGAAGCGCTGCCCGAACTCGGTATGCGTCTCGAGGAAGGCGGCGACATCGGCGAGCGCCTCCAGATCGTCGAGCACCTGCTCGCGGATTCCGGGGCGCTGCACCTTGAGCGCCACCTCGCGCCCGTCGCGCATCACCGCGTAGTGCACCTGCGCGATCGACGCCGCGGCGATCGGCTTCGCCTCGATCGAGCGGAATGCCTTCGAGAGGCGCACGCCGAGCTCGGCCGCCAGGATCTTCTCCACCTCGGCGAACGGGAACGGCGCGACGTGGTCCTGCAGCCGCGCGAGCGCCTCGGCATAGGCGGGCGGAATGATGTCGGGCCGCGTCGAGAGGAGCTGCGCGAGCTTGATGTACGTCGGGCCGAGGCTCTCGACGTCGCGCGCGAGCTCCGCCGCCTCGGGCACGCGCGCTTCGCCCGCGTCGTCTTCCTGCGGCAGGAGCTCGGTGAGATCGGCGCGGCCGACGAGGTCCTTGCGGCCGTACTTCCACAGAAGGCGCGCGAAGTCCTTGTAGCGCTTGAGATGCTCGGGACGCAGCGACAGATTCACCGCCCCTCTACAGCAAACTTCAGGCCCGCTTGCGGTTCGCTCCCCTCGCGAGGCGCAGCTCCAGGTGGCGCCTCACGTCCGGCCACTCCGAAAGGATGATGCTGTACATCACCGAGTCGCGCACCGTGCCGTCGCGTCGCGGCCAGTGGTGGCGGATCACGCCGTCCTTCTTCGCGCCGAGCGCCTCGATCGCCTTCTGCGAGTTGAAGTTGAAGTTGTCGGTGCGCAGCCCGACCACCTTGCACTGCAAGGCGTCGAAGGCGTGCTCGAGCAGCAGCAGCTTGCACGCGGTGTTGACGTGGCTCTTCTGCCAGCGCTTCGCGTACCAGGTCCAGCCGATCTCGACGCGGTGCGCGGCGGGGATGATGTCGTGGTAGCGCGTGCTGCCGACGACCTCGCCGCTGGTGCGTTCACGCACCACAAAAGGCAGCATGTGGCCGGCCTCGAGGCCGGCGAGCGCGCTATCGATGTAAGACTTTGTTTGGCCAGGCTCCGGAACGGACGTAAACCAGAGCTTCCAGAGCTCCCCGTCTGCCGCGGCCTTCTCGAGTGCGTCATGATGCTCGCGCGCAAGCGGTTCCAGACGAACGCCGTGGCCTTCGAGCGTGACGGGTCGCGGCGCAAGCATAGAGCGGCGAGTCTAAACCATGGAAAGCATCGGCAAGTTCCAGCTGAGGAAGGTGCTCGGCAAGGGCGCCTCGGGGACCGTCTACCTCGCGCTCGACACGTTCTCGGGCAACGACGTCGCGCTCAAGGTCCTCGATAAGCAGGTGCTGTCCTCGCCCGACTTCGAGCGCACCGTCACCGCGCAGTTCCTGAACGAGGCGTCGCTCGCCGGCAAGCTGCAGCATCCCCACATCGCCGCGATCCTCGAGGCCTCGGTGAGCCGCGACGCGGGTTATATCGCGCTCGAGTACGTTCCCGGCGGCGACCTCTCGCAGTACGTCCAGCCCGGCAAGCTGCTCACGCCCGAGCAGGCGATCCAGGTCGCCTTCAAGTGCTGCGGCGCGCTCGACTACGCCTTCCGCCAGGGCATCGTCCACCGCGACATCAAGCCCGCGAACATCATGGTGGTGAGCGGCACCAACATAAAAGTCGCCGACTTCGGCGCCGCCTATCTCAAGACCGATGCGGTCAGGGAGCAGAACGGCGAAGTGTTCGGCTCGCCCTACTACATGTCGCCCGAGCAGATCGCGGGCGAGGAGCTCGGCGTGCACAGCGACATGTTCGCCCTCGGCGTGGTGCTCTACGAGCTCTTCACGGGCAAGCGGCCTTTCGTGGCCGCCACGCTCGAGGAGCTCTTCGCCAAGATCGCCTCGGAGGCGCCGGTCCCGCCGAGCTCGATCCGGCCGGGGATTTCCAGGAACGTCGACTCGATCCTGCTCAAGCTCCTCGGCAAGAAACCCGCGGAGCGCTATGCGAGCTGGGCGGAAGCCGCGCTCGATCTGGCGCAGGCGGGCAAGCTCACCCACTCGCAGAAAGAGATCTCCGACAGCGACAAGTTCGGCGCGCTGCGCAAGGTACCCCTGCTAGAGCGGCTGAACGACGCCGAGATCTGGGAGCTGGTGCACGCCGGGCGCTGGTCGCGCGTGCCGGCGCGCACGCCGATCGTGCGCGAGGGCGAGAACGGCGCGAGCCTGTTCTTCCTCGCCGGCGGCCGCGCCAAGGTGACCAAGCAGGGTCGGCTCCTCAACCTGCTCAATCCGGGCGAGTGCTTCGGCGAGATGGCCTACATCAAGGCGGGCGCCATGGCGCGCCAGGCGACCGTCGAAGCCGCCGACGACGTGGTGCTCGGCGAGTTCGACCCCGCGATGCTCGCCAGGACCAGCGTCAACTGCCAGCTGCAGCTCACCCTCGCACTGCTCCACACGATGGTGGACCGCCTCGCGCTCGCGAACGAAAGACTGGCACGCGCCGCGCAGTAACATAGCGGCGGTTGGACAAGGAAAGATCCCGGCAGGCCATCGACAAGGTCTTCCGCGACATGGCGGGCGCCATGGCCGCGGGCCTGGCGTTCGTCGGCACGCGCACCGGTCTCTTCCGTGCCATGGCGGGCAAGGGCCCGCTTTCACTGGAAGACATTACCCGTGAAACGAAGCTCCAGCGGCGCTATGTCGAAGAGTGGCTCAAGGGCATGGTCTCGGCCGGCTACATCGAACTGCAGGACGGCCGTTATGTCCTGCCGGAGGAGATGGCCTACTTCGTCGCCTCCGACGGATCGGACCATTTCGTCGGCGGCATGTGGGAGATGGTGCCGGCGCTGATGCGCATCGCGCCGCGGGTGGCCGAGGCCTTCGAGAAGGGCGGCGGCGTGCCGTTCGCCGATTTCGGTCCCGACTGCGTCAACGCGCTCGACCTCATCAACCGCGGCCAGTACGAGGGGCGGTTCGCGAGCTATTGGCTGAAGGCGCTGCCGGACGTGGCGGCACGCCTCCAGCTCGGCGGCCGCATGCTCGACTTCGGCTGCGGCAGCGGACGCGTCGCGATCGCCGCCAAGAAAGCGTTTCCCGCCGCGCACGTCGCCGCCTACGACATCGACGCGCAGTCGATTGCCCGTGCCCGCCAGGCCGCGGGCGGCCTGGACATAGCGTTCGGCACCGAAATGCCCGAGGGTCAGTTCGATCTGGTCACGATCTGCGATTGCATCCACGACCTGGCCACCCCCGCGGAAACGCTGAAGGAGGTCCATCGCCTCGTCAGGCCGGGGGGAACCCTGTTCGTAGTCGAGCCGAAGGCCGCCGACCGGCTGGAAGACAACCGCAATCCCGTCGCGACGATGTTCTACGGTTTCAGCGTGTTCCACTGCATGACGCAGTCCCTCGCGAGCGGTGGCCCGGGTCTGGGCACCTGCATGGGACCTGCGCAGACCGAGAAACTGCTGCGCGAGGCAGGCTTCCGCGGCTTCAGAATGCTGGACATCAAGAGCTTGACCAACCTCTTCTACGCTGCCACGCCATGAATGAAGATCTCGCGCCGAGCGGCAAGCTGCGCATCGGCCTCAATTACTCGAATTTCCTGCTGGTGCTCGGCGACGAGCCCAACGGCGAGCCGCGCGGCATCGCGCCCGACCTCGGCCGCGAGCTGGCGCGGCGCACCGGGCTGCCGTTCGAGTTCGTCAAGTTCGACGCCGCGGGCAAGCTCTTCGACGCGGTGAAGAGCGCGGCGTGCGACGTCGGCTTCCTCGGCGCCGAGCCGCAGCGCGCGAGCGAGGTCGACTTCACCTCCGCCTACCTCGAGATCCCGGTGACCTTCCTCGTGCCCGCGGGCTCGCCGATCAGGCGCATCGCCGACGTCGACCGCGAAGGGGTGCGTATCGCGGTGTCCGAGCGCAGCGCCTATGACCTGTACCTCACGCGGAACCTGAAAAAGGCGCAGCTGGTGCGCACCAAGGGCATCCCCGCCTCCTACGACGCCTTCATCGCGCAGAAGCTCGAGGCCCTGGGCGGCCTCAAGCCCAAGCTGGTCGAGGAGCAGGCGCGCACCCCGGGCTCGCGCGTGCTGGAGGGGCAGGTCACCGGGGTGCAGCAGGCGATCGGCGCCCCCAAGGGGCGCGAGGCGGCGGCCCGCTACCTGCGCGAGTTCGCCGAGGATGTGAAGCGCTCGGGGCTGGTCGAGCGCCTCATCGACAAACACAAGGTTCCCGGCGTTAGAGTAGCGACATGACCCTTACGGAAAATTCGGCCCTCCGCGTCTACTGGCGGCCCGGCTGCTCGAGCTGCGTCAAGGTCAAGGAGTTCCTCTCCGGGCTCGGCGTCGAGTACGAGTCGATCAACGTCTCGGCGCAGCCCGAGGCGATGGACGACCTGCGCGCGCTCGGCGTGCGCACCGTGCCGGTGGTGGCGCGCGGCAGCGACTACGTGTTCGCACAGGAGCTCGCGGACGTGTCGGAGTTCATCGGCCGCAAGGTCGACTTCCGCCGCCTGCCTCCTTCCGAATTGATACAGAAGTGGCAAGCCGTCCTCGCGGCGGCGCAGCGCCACGTGATGCAGATCCCGCAGCAGCGGCTGCAGGAGCGCGCCACGCCCGGCCGCGACCGCTCGATCCGCGACCTCGCCTACCACGTCTACCAGGTGCCCGATTCCTTCCTGCAGGCGGTCGAGGACGGCGTTCAGGACCTGACCTCGGTGTACAACGCGCCCCCGCCGGCGAGCGTCACCACGGTGGGCGATATCGCGGCGTATGGAAGAAAAGTGAGCGAAAGGCTGCAGCGCTGGTGGCAGCGCGAAGGCGGCAGGGTGGCAAGCGCGAAGCTCGGCACCTACTACGGCGAGCAGCCGCTGCACCACGTGATGGAACGCTGCACCTGGCACTCGGCGCAGCACGCGCGCCAGATCATGTCGGTGCTCGAGGGCTTCGGCATCGCCCCCGACGGGCCGCTCACCGAGCGCGATTACGCCGGGCTGCCGCTGCCGAAGGGGCTCTGGGAGTAGCGGGTTGCTGCGGCTGCTGCTGGTCTGGCTGATCAACACCGTGGCGCTGATCGCCGTCGCCTACCTCCTGCCGGGGGTCCGGGTCGCAACCTTCGCCGCCGCCCTGGTCGCCGCGCTGGTGCTCGGCCTGGTGAACGCGGTGGTGCGGCCGATCCTGATCCTGCTCACGCTGCCGGCGACGGTGCTCACGCTCGGCCTGTTCATCTTCGTCATAAACGGGCTGCTGTTCTGGTTCGTCGGCTCGTTCATCCAGGGCTTCGTCGTCGCCGGCTTCTGGTGGGGCGTGCTCGGCGCGATCGTGTTCAGCCTGATTTCTTGGCTGCTCGCGGCGCTCGTGCTTCGCTGAAGAGCCGCGCGAAGGCCGGCGCGTCGAGCGGCGCGCTGCAAAGATGCCCCTGCCACTGGCGGCAGCCGAGCCCGAGCAGGCGCTCGAGCTGCGCCTCGCTCTCGAGCCCCTCGGCCGCGACGCCGATGCCCAGCGTCTCGGCGAGCGAGGCGATGGTGCGCACGATCGCCTGGTCGGCGGCGTGCGACTCGAGGCGCTCGAGGAACATGCGGTCGATCTTGAGCTTGTCGATCGGCAGCTGGCGCAGATAGGCCAGGCTCGAGTAGCCGGTGCCGAAGTCGTCGATCGCGAAGCGCACGCCGGTCTCGCCGATGCGCTTGAGCGTCCGCGCGTTGGCCTCGAAGTGCGACATCAGCACGCGCTCGGTGACCTCGAGCTCGATGCGCGCGCCCTCGACGCCGTGCGCGGCGAGGCAGCCCTTCACTTTCTCGACGAACGCTTCGCCCAGCGCGAGCTCGGGCGCCGAGACGTTGATCGCGAACCAGGGGCTGCCCGGCAGCTCGCGCTGCCAGGCGCCGGCCTGCGCGCAGGCGCGCTCGAGCGTCCATTCGCCCACCGCGCGGATCAGGCCGACGTCCTCGGCGAGCGGCACGAACTCCTCGGGGCCGATCAGGCCGCGCGCCGGGTGCTGCCAGCGCACCAGCGCCTCGGCGCCGACGATCTCGCTCCTTCCCTGCACCACGGGCTGCCAGTGCAGCACCAGCTCGTTGCGCGCGAGCGCGGCCCGCAGCTCGTTCTCGACCCGCAGGCGCTCGGCGGCGCGTGCGGTCAGCGCCGGGTGGAAGAATCGATACTCGCCGCTGCCCGTCTCCTTCGCGTGGTGCAGGGCGGCGGCCGCGTGCTTGAAGAGCTCGGCGAAGTCGCGACCGTCGCGCGGATAGAGCGCGATCCCGATCGAAGCCGCGACCCCCAGCGTCGAGCCTTCGACGGTGAACGGCCGGCCGAGGATCGCCAGCAGCCGCTGCGCGAGGCCGGCGGCCTCCTCGCGCGACTTGAGCCCGTTCCACAGCAGCGCGAACTGGTCGCCGCCGATGTGGCCGAGCGTGTCCTCGCGCCGCAGGGCGTTCTGCAGGCGCTCGGCGACCGCGCGCAGCAGGCTGTCGCCGGCGCGGTGGCCGAGCGCATGGTTGACGAGCTGGAAGCGGTCGAGGTCGAGGACCAGCAGCGCGAGCTGGCCGCGCGCGCGGGCGGCGGACAGGATCGCTTCCCCGGTCTTTTCGTCCAGTGACTGCCGGTTTGCCAGGCCGGTGAGCGTGTCGCGCGTGGTGAGCTGCTCGATGCGCGCCTCGGCGAGCTTGCGCGCGGTGATGTCGGCGGCGGTGCCGCGATAGCCGGCCCAGCGCCCTTCGGCATCGGTGATCGGCACGCCGGAGAGCGATTGCCAGATCACGCCGCCCGACTTGGTGATCGAGCGGCAGGCGAGGTCGCGAAACGGCGCGCCTTCGCCGCCGTGGCCCGCGAACCAGGCGCGCACCGCGCGCTCCTCGCCCAGCGGGCATAGCTCCCACGCGCCCCGCCCGAGCAGCTCGCTGCGCGGATAGCCGAGCAGGGTCTCAACGCGCTCCGAGAGATACGTGTAGCGCCACTGGGCGTCGGTCTCCCAGAGGTATTCGGCCGACACCGCGGCCACGTCGCGGAAGCGCCGCTCGCCCTCCTCGGCCGCCGCCTCGGCGCGCTTGCGCGCGTCGATGTCGGCGACGATGCCCGACATGCGCGTCGCCCGCCCGTCGCCGCCGCGCTCGGTGACGCGGCCCTTGGCGTGCAGCCACTTCCAGCCGCCGCCCTGCATGGCGATGCGAACCTCGGCGTCGTACTCGGCCGTCTCGCCCTTGAGCACGCGCACCAGCGCCGCGCGGGCCGCCGGCTCGTCTTCAGGGTGGATCACGTTGCGCAGCTCCGAGCCGCGCGAGACCGAGGGCGAGCGCGCGTGGCCGAGGAAGCGCGTCCAGCCGTCGCCGGCGTAGACCTCGTCGTTCTCGAGGTCGAGGTGCCATTCGGCGAGGTCGCCGCCGTCGAGCGCCATCTCGAGGCGCTGCTTCGCGAGCCACAGCCCGCGCTCGGCGCGCCGCTGCTCGGTGACGTCGCGCCCGACGCCGCGGTAGCCGGCGAGCCGGCCGTCGGGGCCGCGCCACGCGTGCCCGGAGATGATGTGCACCTGGCGCGCGCCGCGCTCGTCGGCGCGCGCGATCTCGAGGTCGAAGAACGGCAGCTCCTGGCCGAGGCGCTCGCGCAGCGCTTCCAGCGCGCGCGGATCGACTTCGACGCGCGGGATCTCCCAGAAGCGCTTGCCGAAGGTAGGCGCGTTGCCGAAGAGCATCGCCACCGGCCCGCCGCCCGAGAGCCAGGTGATGCGGTGCTCGGGGTCGGTCTCCCAGAACCAGTCGGCCGAGAGCGCGGTCAGGCCCTTGAGGCGCGCCTCGTTCAGCTGCGCCTGGCGCAGCTCGCGCTCGCGGCGCTGCGCGAGCAGGAACATCGCGAGATAGACCACGGCCGCCGCGATCGCGGCCAGCAGCAGCGCGTCGTAGAGGTCGGCCACCTAGGCGGCGCTGTCGCGCACCGGCGGCGCGACCTTCAGCACTTCCTCGATGGTGGTGAGCCCTGCGCCCACCTTCATCGCGCCGCTGATGCGCAGCGGCTTCATCCCGTCCTTGAACGCCTGCTCGCGCAGCGCCGCGATCTCGGCCCTGGCGTTGACCAGGGCCTTGATCGGCTGCGTGAAGGTGAGCGTCTCGTAGACGCCGACGCGGCCGAGGAAGCCGGTCATGCGGCACTCGAGGCAGCCGACCGGCTTGTAGAGCCGCGCCGGGTGCTTCGACTTCCACGGCGCGACCAGCGACTCCCACGCCGACTGGTCCTCCTCGCGGTGCAGCTCGACCTTCTGCTTGCAGTGCGGGCAGAGCGTGCGCACCAGGCGCTGCGCCATGATGCCGTTCAGCGTGGCGTTGAGCAGATAAGGCGCCACGCCCAGCTCCAGCAGGCGGGTCACGGTGCTTGGCGCATCGTTGGTGTGCAGCGTCGAGAGCACCAGGTGGCCGGTCAGCGCCGCCTGCACCGCCATCTCGGCGGTCTCGAGGTCGCGGATCTCGCCCACCATGATGATGTCCGGGTCCTGGCGCATCAGCGCGCGCACGCCCTGGGCGAAGCCGAGCTCGATCTGCGGCACCACCTGCATCTGGTTGAACGCGCTCTCCACCATCTCGATCGGGTCCTCGATGGTGCAGACGTTCACCTCCGGCGTGGCGAGGTTCTTCAGCGTCGAGTAGAGCGTGGTGGTCTTGCCGGAGCCGGTGGGCCCGGTGACCAGCACGATGCCGTTGGGGCGGCTGGTCATCTCGTCCCAGCGCTTCTTGTCCTCGTCGGAGAAGCCGAGCTCCTTGAAGTCGCGCACCAGCACTTCGGGGTCGAAGATGCGCATCACGAGCTTCTCGCCGAAAGCGGTCGGCAGCGTCGAGATGCGCAGCTCGACCTCCTCGCCCTCCAGCGTGCGCGTCTTGATGCGCCCGTCCTGCGGCCGGCGCTTCTCCACCACGTCCATGCGCGCGAGGATCTTGATGCGGCTGGTCATCGCCGCCAGCACCGCGGCGGGGATCTGGTAGACCTGGTGCAGCACGCCGTCGATGCGGAAGCGCACGATGCCGTGCTCGCGCCGCGGCTCGACGTGGATGTCGCTCGCGCGCTGCTCGAAGGCGTAGGACCAGAGCCAGTCGACCACGCGCACCACGTGCGCGTCGTTGGCGTCGAGGGTCTTGTTTTCCCTGCCGAGCTCGACCAGCTGCTCGAAGTTGGAGAGCCCGCTCGCGCCGGTGGCCTTGTTGCCCGCGCCCTTGATCGATTTCGCGAGGTTGTAGAACTCGACCTGGTAGCGCTCGATGTCGAGCGGGTTGGCGATCACGCGCTTGATGTCGCGCTTGATGATGCGCGAGAGCTCCTTCTCCCACTCGCGCACCCACGGCTCGGCGGTGGCGACCGTCGCCTCTTTCGTGCTCACCGCGACCGGCAGGATGCGAAAGCGCGTCGCGTACGCCGAGCTCATCACCTCCGTGACTGCGGAAAAGTCGATCTTCAGCGGGTCGACGTGCAGGTAGTCCAGGCCGCTGCGCCTCGCGAGCCATTCGGTCAGCACCTCGAGGGACAGGAGCTTCGTCGGCGCGCTGGGCTGCTTCCACTTCTGGTCGGCGATGATGACGAGCGGATGGAGCGTGCCCTTGTAGTAGCGGCGCTCTTTGCGCAGCTCCTCGGCGGGCTCCGCGCCGACCAGCTTGTCCTCGACCAGCCATTCGAGGATCTCGCTCAGGTTGAGGCGGCGCTCGACGTGCCCTTTCTCGCTCTTAACTGCTTGTTGCATAGGCGAAAGACTATACCGCAAACTCCTCATCCCCATTCCGGGGACAAGGAGGGCAGACATGGCGTATTACATGTATCAAGCCTCTTTCACGGCAGAAGCGTGGGCGAAGATGGTGAAGGAACCTCAGGACCGCGAGAAAGCGCTGCGTCCGGCAATCGAGAAGCTCGGCGGCAAGCTGATCGGCTACTGGATGGCGTTCGGCGATGCGGATGCAGTGGTGATCGTGCAGCTGCCCGACAATGCCTCTGCCGCCGCGGCGTCGCTCGCTGCGACCGCCGGCGGCGCGGTGCGCGCGCTGAAGACCACCGCGCTGATGAGCATCGACGAGAGCATGCAGGCAATGAAGAAGGCGCAGTCGGTCGCCTACCGCGCGCCGGGCTGATTTGGCGTTCACTGCCGAGTACCCCGCCGGCGAGCCGACGCGCGACGTGGTCTCCGCGCTGGCGGGGCCGACCGTGCTCGAGTTCGGCAGCCCGTGGTGCGGCTACTGCCGCCGCGCGCAGCCTCTGATCGCGGAAGCGCTCGCCGTGCATCCGAACGTGCGCCACATCAAGGTCGCCGACGCGAGTGGGCGGCGCCTCGGCCGCTCGTTCGGCGTCAAGCTCTGGCCGACGCTTGTCTTTCTTTCCGGCGGCAAGGAAGCCGCGCGGCTCGTGCGGCCCCACGACGCGGACGAGATCAGGGCTGCGCTCGACAAGATCGACGCACGCAGCTGATGCAAGCGCTCAATCCTTCGACGCTCACGCTCTGCGTTCTCGTTCTGCTGATCGCCTGGCGCGTCTATGCGCGGATTCGCCGCCTGGTGGGACGCCAGCGCCTGTCCAGGGTGCGCCCGTGGATCACTTTGACTTTGTTCCCGGCCCTGGTGCTCCTGCTGGCCTTCGCCGCGCACTCGCACCCCGAACGGCTGCTTTGGCTGGCGGGCGGGCTCGGGGCGGGCTCGCTGCTGGGAGCCTACGGCCTGAGAACGACCCGGTTCGAGCCGACGCCGCAGGGACTCTTCTACACGCCGAATCCGTACCTGGGCGTTGCGATCTCGCTCGCTTTCGTCGCCCGCATCGCCTATCGTTTCGCCGAGGTCTACGCGCTGAATCCGTCAATGCCGCCCGAAATCGGCGACTTCGCCCGCAGCCCGCTCACGCTGGCCGTGTTCGGGCTGCTTGCGGGCTATTACATCGCGTACGCAATCGGACTGGTGCGCTGGCGGTTCCGTGTGCTCCCTCGCTAGAGCCCTGCTCGCCCTCCTCCTCGCGCTGGGATGCGCAAGCGTCCCGGCGATGGAGCCGTTCTCGACCGACGGCTGCAGCCTGTTTCCCGACCGCTCGCGCCTGACGCAAAAAGACTGGTGCAGCTGCTGCCTCGCGCACGACCTCGCCTACTGGCGAGGCGGCACCGCGGCGGAGCGGCTGAAGGCCGACCGCGAGCTGCGCGACTGCGTGGCCGCGGCGACGCGCGACGAGGCGCTCGCGGAGCTGATGTTCGCCGGCGTGCGCTCGGGCGGCGGTCCGTACTTCTACACGCCCTACCGCTGGGGCTACGGCTGGAAGTTCGGCCGGCTCTACCAGCCGCTGTCGGCGGACGAGGAGAAGCACGCCTCGGAGCTGCGCGCGGCCTACGTGGCGAAGAACCCGTCGCTGGCGTGCACCGTCCCATAGCGAAGGCACTGTTAACCCGCAACCCAAGAAAGAAAGGACGCATTCATGGCGACGTACAAGGGACGCTGCTTCTGCGGCGCGGTGCAGTTCACGGTCACCGGCGAGCCCGCCGGCATGGGCTATTGTCATTGCGAGTCGTGCCGCAGCTGGTCGGCGGGGCCGGTCAACGCTTTCACCCTGTGGCCGCCCGACGCGCTGAAGATCACGCACGGCGCCGACGCCATCGGCAGCTATGCCAAGACACCGCGGAGCGAGCGCAAGTGGTGCAAGGCCTGCGGCGGGCACCTCTTCACCAGCCATCCGCAGTGGAACCTGGTCGACGTCTATGCGGCCTCGATACCGGACTTCCCGTACAAGCCCGGGGTGCACGTGAATTACCAGGAGACGCGGCTGCACATGCACGACGGCCTGCCGAAAATGAAGGACCTGCCGAAGGAGATGGGCGGCTCGGGGGCAACCTTGGCGGAATGAGCTGATGCTGGAGCTCAGGCCGGGCTGCGAGCACTGCGGAAAGCTTCTCCCGCCGGCCTCGACCGAGGCGCGGATCTGCAGCTACGAGTGCACCTTCTGCGCCTCGTGCGTCGACACCGTGCTCGGCAACGTCTGCCCGAACTGCGGCGGCGGCTTCGTGCCGCGGCCGATCCGGCCCGCGCGCAACTGGAAGGGCGACAATTATCTCGGCAAGGATCCTGCCGGCGCCAAGGTGAAGCACCGGCCGGTGGATCCGGCCGCGCACGCCGCCTTCGCCGCGCCGATAAGGACGATTCCGCCCGAAAAGAGGTAGGCTTGCGCGTCGATGAGCGAGACGCGCCTGAAGTGCGAGGTCACCGGGCCGAAGGCCGAGCGCCTGGCGACCGGCATGCCGCCGCCGATGGGCGGCGAGGCCACGGCGCCCGCCCATAAGCTGCGCGAGCTGGTCGAGTGGGCCGAGGCGCACTCGCCACTCGGCTGCACGCTCAGGCAAGCCCCGCCCTGCTCGCTGCAGATCGACGTCCCCTGACGCGCGCGCTCGGCTCGGACGTCAAGCTGCGCGAGGTGTGGGCGTGGAGCATGTACGACTTCGCCAACTCCGCCTACACCACGGTCGTCATCACCGCCGTGTTCGGCGCCTACTTCGTCGGCGCGGTGGCCGGCAATGCACCGTGGGCGACGTTCGCCTGGACCGCGGCGCTGTCGGCGTCCTACGCGGCGATCCTGCTCACCGGGCCGCTGGTCGGCGCCTGGGCCGACGCGCACGCGGCGAAGAAGAAGCTGCTGCTCCTCTCGACCATCGGCTGCGTCGCCTTCACCGCGGCGCTCGCCTTCGTCGCGCCGGGCGCCGTGGCGCTCGCGCTGGTGCTGCTCGCGGTGTCGAACTACTTCTTCGGCACCGGCGAGAACCTGATCGCCGCCTTCCTGCCCGAGCTCGCCGACTCGCAGGCCATGGGCCGCGTCTCCGGCTGGGGCTGGAGCTTCGGCTACCTCGGCGGCCTCACCGCGCTCGGCATCTGCCTCGCCTACATCACCGCCGCGCAGGGCCAGCCGGCGAGCCACTTCGTGCCGGCGAGCATGCTGATCACCGCGGCTTTCTTCGCCCTCGCCGCGACGCCGACTTTCCTCTTCCTGCGCGAGCGGGCAGTGCCGCAGGCGAGGGTCGACTCGCCCTGGAAGCGCATCGCCGAGACGCTGCGAGAGGCGCACCGCTATCGCGATCTGCGCCAGTTCCTGCTCTGCATCGTCTTCTACCAGGCGGGGATCACCACCGTGATCGCGCTGGCGGCGATCTACGCCGAGCAGGCGATGAAGTTCACCACGCAGCAGACGATCACGCTGATCCTGGTGGTGAACATCACCGCCGCCGCTGGCGCGTTCGGCTTCGGCTACCTGCAGGACCGCATCGGCCACGTGCGCGCGCTCGCGCTGACGCTGCTCGGCTGGATCGCGATGGTGCTGATCGCCGGCTTCTCGCAGACGGCGTTCAGCTTCTGGGTGGCGGCCAATCTCGCCGGCCTGTGCATGGGCTCGTCGCAAGCCGCGGGGCGCGCCGTGGTCGGCTACCTCGCGCCGCCCTCCCGCCTCGCCGAGTTCTTCGGCCTCTGGGGCCTCGCGGTCAAGGCGGCGTCGATCTTCGGGCCCCTGACCTACGGCCTGGTGACCTGGATCTTTGCCGGCAACCATCGCCTCGGCATCTTCGCCACCGGCCTTTACTTCATCGTCGGGCTGGCGCTCCTCGCCGGCATCGACGTCGAGCGCGGCCGCCGCACCGCCCTGGCGCACTAGTTCCCGGGAATGCCCTTTGCAGCATCGGGGCATGCGGCGCGTGCTTGCGCTCCCCCTGCTCGCCCTGGTCCTGACCTCGGCCACGGCCATCCAGGTGCCCAGTGCGGTGCGCCTGGGCCGCGAGACGCTTCCCGCCGCGAGCTGCGCCACGCGCGAGACGCTCTGGATCCATCACTACGTCGCCGCGCTTTACGTGCCGCCGAGCGCGCCGCCGGTCGCCGCGCTGCAGGACCCGCGCCGCGCCAAGGCGCTCCAGGTGCAGATCCTGAGCAAGACCTTCATGCCGCGCGAGATGCCGAAGAAGTACCGCCTGGCGCTAGAGCAGACGCTCGACCGCGCCACCCTTGCCTCGATCCAGGCGGCATGGCGCGAGCTGGCGGTGGGCGATCGCGTCATGCTCGCCTATGCGCCCGGCGCCGGCCTGAGCCTGCAGCTGAACGAGCGCACGGTCGCGAGGACCGCGCGCCACGATGTGCTCGAGGCGCTGCTGCGCGCATGGGCGGACGACGAGCCGCTCACCGCGCGCGTCAACCGGGTCGTCGCCCGGCATCCCTGCCGGTCCTGATCGGGTTCGAGTCTTGCTGCGGAAACGCCGATGAAGCGCCTCGCCCTCATCGCCTTGGTCGCGCTCGCCGCGTGCGAGGCTTCCGACACGCCGCCGCTGCGGCAGGTCTCGATCGAGAGCCCGCAGGCGCTGGGCCTGAGCCTGCGCGAGCTGCCGCCGCAGGCGCTGCGCACGCTGGGGCTGAGCTACGGACTGTCGGTGATCCAGGCGGGCCGGGTCGCAGAGCTGTCGGGGCTGCGCGTCGGCGACGTGGTCTACGCGGTCAACGACGAGCGCATCTCGAGCCTCGAGCAGTTCACGCGCATCTTCGCCCGGCATTCCGGGCGGCTGGGCCTCTTGGTGCGCCGCGGCGCGACCGATTATTACGTGCCGATGGAGATCGGCGCCGCGCCGCAGTTACCGCCGCGCCCGACGGGCCGGCCCCCTAGAGATACTCTTCTGCGCATTTGATGATCTCGGTGTTGTTGCCTTTGTCGAGGCAATGCCGGGCATCTTCGCCGCGCTTCGGGTTGGCCTTGCGCGCCATCGGTTTCCTCTCCGGCTTCGCCTCGGGCTGAGGCTCGGCTTTCGCCTCGGGCTTGGCCGCCTCGGGCTTGGGTGCCTCCGGCTTCGGCGCCTGGGCCATCAGGGGAAAGGAAATCGCGAGCGCAAGCGCGAAAAACACTCCTGTTCTTGTCATTTTGCGCATCCTCCAGAAGCTGAGACGACCGCAAGCGTACGCCTAATTCACTTCAGCCGCTCCAGATAGGCCCGGATGCGCCGTGCATTGGTTCCCAGGTCGCCGCGGCCGACGCGCGACTTCGAGCGCACGTCGACGATGGAGCGGTTCGGGCTCGCGTCGGGCGCCGGACGAATGCGGATCGCGATGTCGTCCTTGAATCCGAACCACCGGGTGGTGTCGACCGCCTCGATCGTGCCCTTCTCCGCGTCGCGCCCCACCACTTCCCAGCCCATCGACTCGGCCGCCTTCACCGCCTTGGCGAACGCCTCGCGCGGCGCGAGCGGCAGGCCGAGCGGCGCGAGGTCGGGGTACGCCTTCTGCTGCTCGCGCGCGACTTCCGGCCCCGGATAGGCGCGCGAGCTCGTCATGTATTGCGGCGGGTTGGCGGTATCGGTAGTGATGTCGTTGATCGGCGGTGCCGATTCCGAGCGCTTCTGGAACTGGAACGGCACGTAGAACACGGCGACGCCCAGGAGCAGCGCGAACGCCGGTGAGGCGATGCCCGGCGCGCGCAGGCGCGGCACCGCGAGCACCACCGCCGAGAGCAGCGCCGCGGCGAGGCCGAGATACGCCGCCCAGCTAAACAGGCCGAACCCGGTCCAGAGCGACACCACGTCGAAGCGCAGGAACGGGCCCGAAACCGCGAGCAGCACGAATGCGATCAGCACGAGGACCAGTGCCGCGGCGCGGATCCACTTCACCATGGCGGAATGCTAACCGAGGAGCCAGCGCAGAGACAGGTAGGTCAGGGAGAGCGAGCCGGCCGCGAGCAGCGCGATTCCCAGCAGCAGGAGCAGCATGAACATCCGGCTCGTGCGCTCGGTGGCATGCGGCCGGTCGAGCCAGTCGTTCAGCAGGCGCACGTTGCGCTGGTTCGCCTTCCACGCCGCGTCAAATAAGTCGCCCGCGAGCGGCACGATGCCGACGATGCCTTCGAGCGCGACGTTGAGTGCCATGCGCGCGAGCACCGCGCGGCTCGCGCCCAGGCGCTGCGCCTCGGCGAGGATATAGCTCGAGGCGAGCACGCCGATCAGGTCGCCGATGAAAGGAAAGAGGCCGATGATCGCGTCGATGCCGACGGTGAGGCGCGTGCCGGGAAGCGGAATCGAGCTGTCGAGCAGCCATGCGACGAAGGCCAGGCGCTCGCGCGTCTCGCGCTCGCCCGGCTTCTCCGGGCCGAGCAGCTCGCCCTCGAGCGGCGTGCCCGGTCCTGCTAGCCGCGGCATGCGGCGAGATCGCGCCGCGGCACGTCGCGACCGGCGGCGGTGCGGATCACCACCTCGTACAGGTCCGAGCGATAGCTTGCCGCGAGCTGATAGCGCTCGCCCGCGCGCGCGCGGAGCAGCGTGCCGGCGCTGGTGCTGCGCGAGCCGCCGAGGAACGATGAGGTGTCGAAGCTCACGACCACGTAGCTGGGATCGGGAACGGCCAGCACGACAGGCTCGGCGCCAAGCGCGACGCTTCCCGCGTATTCGGTCGCGCACCGGGCGTCGACGCGGTGGATGTGCAGCATGGCTTTCACGCCGGGATCGAGCGTCGCGCGTGCCTGCAGGTTGCCGGAGGGATCGCTCGGGTAGGTCTTGATTCCGGAGCATCCTGCGAGCAGCAGGATGCCGAGCCAGGCTGCGCGCATCAGTTTTTCGTCATGTCGGGACAGCCCGTGCTCGTCCCGTTGGCCCAGGCGGTGATCGCCTTGATCATCGCGTCGGCGCCATGGGTCGGGCCGTAGATGTCGACCCTCGTGCGGTTGCGGTCGATCGGCGTCGCATCCGCCACCAGCAGGTAGTGCCCGTCCTCGGGCTCCTTGCGCGGGCTGATGACGCCGCTTTCGAACTTGCGCTGCACGTGCAGCTCGGCTTTCGCGTCGCTGACCAGCACGGTCGGCTTGTAGGCCGCGACGATGACCTGGTAGCTGGTCGCGGTCTGCGACACGGTGCGCACCTTGGCGCTCAGGCACTGCGGCGCGCGCGCCTGGAAGGTCCGCGCCACCTCGCGCAGCGGCCGGTTGGCCTCGAAGCTCTGCACGCTGCCCATGAGCGCGGTCGGAATCTGCTGCCTGAATTCCTCTGCGGTCTGAGGCATCGGCGAGCAGCCCGCGGCGGCTGTCGCGAGCACAGCGACGATGCGTTTCATCGTTCCCCCCATCGATGACTTGCCTGCAGCAATTCTAGGTATCATTCGCCCTCCCCACGACGACCCACAGGAGAAATTCCCCAATGGCCATCAAAGTCGGCGACCGCCTGCCGGACGGAAAGCTAATGGAGAGCACCGAGTTCGACTCGGGCACGCAATGCGCTATGCCGCCGAAGGAAGTGAACGTCGCCGAGGCGGTGAAGGGCAAGAAGATCGGCGTCTTCGGCCTGCCCGGCGCCTACACCCCGACCTGCTCCGCCAAGCACGTGCCGAGCTACGTGCAGAACATCGACGCGCTGAGGAAAAAGGGCGTGAGCGAGATCTGGTGCGTGGCCACCAACGACGCCTTCGTCATGGCGCACTGGGGCAAGGACCAGAAGGCGCTCGGCAAGATCCGCTTCCTCGCCGACGGCAGCGGCCAGTGGACCAAGGCGCTCGGCCTGGAGCTCGACCTCAACGCGCGCGGCATGGGCACGCGCATGCAGCGCTTCTCCATGCTGGTGGACAACGGCGTGGTGAAGCAGCTCAACGTCGAGGCGCCGGGCAAGTTCGAGGTCTCGGACGCCGCCACGATGCTGAAGCAGCTCTGACACAAACGGTTACATCTTGGCGTCGACGCCGGGCGCGCGAGCGCGTTGAATGCGGGGTGTTCCCACAGGAGACCCCGGCATGAAGACCACCGTATCCCTCCTCGCCACCGCCCTTTGCCTCGCCGCCGGCAGCGCGCTTGCCCAGGCGCCCGCGCCCAAGGCGGACGCGCCGGCCCGGGCGCGGCATTTCGACTGCTCCAAGGCCAAGGACCCGAAGGCCTGCGAGGAGCGCGTCGCCAAGATGAAGGCCTCGCGCGACAAGGCGCAGAAGGCCTGCGAAGGCAAGACGGGCGAGCAGCACCGCGACTGCATGCAGCAGCAGTTCTGCGGCGACACGAAGGACCCGGCCAAGTGCGAGGCGCGCCTGAAAGAGCGCGCCGCCAACCGCGATCGCGTGCGCGAGGCCTGCAAGGACAAGAAGGGCGAAGATCTTAAAGCCTGCATCCGGGAGCACCGCTCCAAGAAGTAACGCCGTCGTGGCCGGCGCACGGGCCTCGCGGCCCGTGCGGCCGGGCATGGCGCTCGCCCTGCTATGGCTCGGCTGACACGCATCGCCGGGGCATTGCTGCTGCTCGTTGCGGCCTCCGCCGCATTTTCCTCGGTGGCGGCGGAGCTGCCGACGCGCGTCGTTTCGATCGAGGGCGTCACCGAATACCGCCTCGACAACGGCCTCAAGGTGGTGACGCTGCCCGACCCCGGCGCCGACAGCATCACCGTGCACATCGTGTACCTCGTCGGCTCGCGCCACGAGGGCTACGGCGAGAAGGGCATGGCGCACCTCCTCGAGCACATGCTGTTCAAGGGCACGCAGCGCATCCCGAGCGTCAAGGACGAGCTGACCCGGCGCGGCGCGCGCTGGAACGGCAGCACCTCCAACGACCGCACCAACTACTTCGAGACCTTCTCCGCGAGCGACGACAACCTCGACTGGGCGCTCGCGCTCGAGGCCGACCGGATGGTCAACTCGCGCGTCTCGGCCGCCGACCTGTCGAGCGAGATGACGGTGGTGCGCAACGAGTTCGAGATGGGCGAGAACAGCCCGGGCAGCGTGCTCTTCGAGCGCATGCAGCAGCTCGCCTTTCCGTGGCACAACTACGGCAACCCGATCATCGGCCAGCGCGCGGACATCGAGCGCGTGCCGATCGAGAAGCTGCAGGCCTTCTACCGCACGTGGTATCAGCCCGACAACGCGGTGCTGATCGTCGCCGGCCGCTTCGACGAGGCGCGCGCGCTCGAGCGCGTCGCGCAGCATTTCGGCGCCATCCCGCGCCCCGGGCGCAAGCTGCCCGAGCTCTACACCGCCGAGCCGACGCAGGACGGCGAGCGCGACGTGACGCTCAGGCGCGCGGGCGACAACCCGCTCATCGCGCTCATGTACCGCGTGCCCGCGGGCAGCCATCCCGAGTACCCGGCGGTCGACGTGCTGGCGCAGGTGCTGGGCGACGTTCCGGCCGGCCGCCTGCACCGTGCGCTGGTGCAGAAGGGCCTCGCCAGCAGCACCTGGGGCGCCGAGCGGCAGCTGCACGATCCCGGCTACATGTATTTCGGCGCGCAGCTCGCCAAAGGCGCGCCGATCGAGCCGGCGCGCGAAGCGCTGATCGGCGTGCTCGAGAACGTGCCGGCCGAGCCGATCACCGCGGAGGAGGTGGAGCGCGCCCGCACCCGGCTGCTGAACGAGATCGAGCGCGTACAGCTCGAGAGCAGCCAGCTGGTGAGCGCGCTCTCCGAGTACGCGGCGATCGGCGACTGGCGCCTTTTCTTCCTCTACCGCGACCGCCTGCGCAAGGTAGGGGTCGGCGACGTGCAGGCCGCGGCCGCGCATTACCTCAAGGCGTCCAACCGCGTGCTCGGCCTTTTCGTGCCCACCGACAAGCCCGACCGCGCCCAGATCCCGCCGGCGCCCGACCTCGAGGCCGCGCTCGGCGGCTACAAGGGCGGCGAGCGGGTGCGCCTGGGCGAGGCGTTCGATCCCTCGCCGAAGAACATCGAGTCGCGACTGGTGCGCCGCACCGTGTCGAACGGCATCCGCCTCGCGCTGCTGCCCAAGCAGACGCGCGGCGGGCGCGTGGTGGCCAACCTGACGCTGCACTGGGGCGACGAATCGAAGCTGATGAACCGCGAAGTGGCGTGCGACTTCGCCGGCAGCATGCTGATGCGCGGCAGCCGGAGGCATTCGCGCGCCGCGCTGAAGGAAGCATTCGACAAGCTGAACGCCAGCGTCTCGATCAGCGCCGAGGGCGCGAGCCTCGAGGTGAGGAGCGAGAACCTGCTGCCGGCGCTGCGGCTGGTCGCCGAGGTACTGCGCGA
>Ga0075425_100000927_pt1 | contig 28168 bp, 20 predicted proteins | sample SoiMethybrSBSTD4_FD_75300 | JGI IMG/M metagenome (GOLD analysis project Ga0075425, IMG submission 75300) | Bulk soil microbial communities from a Populus tree surrounding site in Tennessee, USA - Soil MetaG P. TD hybrid SBSTD4 | ecosystem: Environmental > Terrestrial > Soil > Tree plantation...
GCCAAGGCGATGGACGACTGCATCGTGGCCTACGGCATGAACGGCGAGGCCGTGCGGCCTCAGAACGGATTTCCGCTGCGGCTGATGGTCCCCGGCTTCGAGGGAATTTTTCACACCAAGTGGCTGCGGCGAATCAAGGTCGTCGATCGGTACTACATGAACTACAACGACTACGGGCATCTTCATGAGGGCGAAAAAGAAAAAGAGGCAGCGTTGAGTTACCAGATCGGGCCCAAGTCGGTCATCACGTTCCCTTCGGGCGGACAACAGCTGCCCGGCAAGGGCTTCTACGAGGTCAGCGGCCTCGCCTGGTCCGGTGGCGGCGCGGTCAAGCTGGTGGAAGTGTCTACCGACGGCGGCAGGAAATGGAACAAGGCTGAGTTCAAGGGAACGCCACAGCGCATGGCCCATGCCCGCTTTGCCTATCAGTGGAATTGGGACGGAAACGAAGCGGAGCTCCAGTCGCGCTGCACGGACGAGATCGGTCAGGTTCAACCGTCGCGCGCACAGATCGCCAAGTTCTGGAACAAGCCCTTCGATGAGACATTCAGCGTGCCGGGGTTGGACAACAGCATTCAGCCCTGGCGGATCGCCAAGGACGGGAGCGTGACCAATGGGAACGCGTAGGGTCTTCCTCATTGCGTTCGCGTTCGCCGCGCTGATCGGCGTCTCCGCGCTGGCGCAGGGGCCTACCTATGGGGTGGGACGCACGCCGACCGCTGAGGAAATTCGCGCGTTGGATATCTCCATCGGCCCGACCGGAGAAGAACTCCCGACGGGAAAAGGCACTGCCAAGGAGGGCGCGCAGGTCTATCGCGCGAAGGGGTGCGCGGGATGCCACGGAGCGGCGGGAATAGGCGGTACGGCGCCTAATCTCAAAAGCAAGGATCCCAAGAATCCTGACGTCTGGGCGCGAGGGCGAATCCTGCCGCTTCGCGCGCCGTTCGCAACGACGGTCTGGGATTACATCAATCGCGGGATGCCCCTCAATAGAGAGGGGACGCTCACGGCCGATGAGGTCTACGCGTTGACGGCGTATCTGCTCTACATCAACGATGTCATCCCGGAAGACCAGATACTGGACGCCCAGAGTCTGCCGAAGGTCAAGATGCCAATTGGTGACAGATACGCGTCCCTACCTGATTGGAAGCCCAGGACGCCAAGGCTCAAAGGGTACCCGTACTAGCGTCGGGCGATCATGCACGTCGTAGTGGCCGTGGCGCCGCTCACCCGGCGCACCGCACGGTTTGTTGATGACGCTGATCGTTGTTGCGGGCCCCCGCGCTTTTCGTGTAGCTACACGCTTCGTTCGCGCGTGACGGGGAACGCGTTGCTCCCGCCGCTGCAGCATCTCGCTCCGGTACGTTCAGCGGATTCGGACTCGAAAGACCAGAGCGCCGACATGATGCGTCAGTCGCGGGCGAGCACCTCGCCATGCATCACCGCGAAGAAGGCGTCGGCGTGGACGGCCCAGTCGCGAAATGCCGCGGCCAGCTCGGCGAGGTCGGCCTTGGTCGCGAGCCGATAGGCGACCGCCTGCTCGGCAAACGCCGAGAGCTCACAGCGCTCCGCCCACAGGCCGCCCCACCATTCTGCGGACGCGCGATCGGCGAACGTCCACGTGGAACTCGTGGCCGTGACCGAACGGAAGCCCGCGGCGAGCGCCCACGCCTTGAGGAACCGACCTGCGTCGGGCTCCGCGCCGTTGCGGCGGGCGACGGCCCGGTAGAGCCCGAGCCAGCGCTCGAGCCGCGGATCGAGCGGCGCCCACGAAAAGCACGAGTAGTCGCTGTCGCGCACCGCCACGACACCGCCCGGGCGCAGCACGCGGCGCATTTCGCGGAGCGCGCGGACTGGATCGGTCACGTGCTGCAACACCTGGTGCGCATGGACGACGTCGAAAGCCCTGTCCGGATGCGCGAGCGCATATACGTCGCCTGCCGCGAACTCGACGCGTACCTTCGCCGACGCGGCGTACGCCGCCGCCTTCGCGATCACATCGGCGCTCCGATCGATCCCGACGACGCGTCCGCCGGGCACGCGCCGCGCCAGGTCGACGGTCAACGTGCCCGGACCGCATCCGACGTCGAGCAGATCGAGCCCGGGGCCGAGCAAGCCGAGGAGATACGCGGCCGAGTTGTCGGCCGTCCGCCAGACGTGGCTCTTGAGAACGGAGTCGTGATGGCCGTGCGTATAGACGTCAGGTGCCATGCGCCGTCAGGTTAGCACCCTTGCGGTCGCGTGCGCTCAGATAGCGGATTGATGCCGTAACGGCCATCGCGATCCGCTACCGGTCGCGCTGTTCATAGCACCTGCGCCCGGAGACAACGGCGTGCTGGACCAACACCGTCATGTGAGCGGCACGTTTGACCGAGCTGATCAACCGTCGTACTACTGACGAATCCGCCGAACGCTGTCGCGGGAAGTATCTGGAACGAGGTATTAGCTTCACCACGTTCCTGTACTTGGAGACGCGCCGGCTCGAGCCGATTCGGAATCCGTTCGCGCCGAAAGTGTTACCTATGTCCTCGGAATGAACTGTCACCCATGTGACCGGAATAGACCAGAAGAAGTGGTCGGGGCGGCCGGATTCGAACCGGCGACCCCCTGCGCCCAAGGCAGGTGCGCTACCAGGCTGCGCTACGCCCCGACTCCCGCAATCCTACCATCCGCCATCACGCTGACGGCTTGAGCGCCGCGCGGTACGTGATGCGCCCGCCCGGCGCGACGCGGACGTCCACGACGATCGGATCGTACCCCGACGCGCGGAACTCGACGCGGTGTACGCCGGGCGCGACAGTGAGCGCCGACTGCAGGTCGTCGACAGTGCCCACGAACGCACCGTCGACGAAGACTTGCGCGGATGCTGGCTGCACCTGCAGCACGATCGTCGCGGCATCGTCGGGCGATGGCGGCGGCGCGTCGTACGGCGCCGCGTCGACCGCACCCGGCGCCGGCGCCGCGTAGCAGTCGACCATCTCCTCGCAGAGCAGCGGCTGATCGTAGGCGAGCCCGTAGTACGCCGCGCTATAGCCGAGGCCGAGACGACGGACGCCGTAGCCGAATCCAAAACCGACGAAGTGAGGCCGGAAGATCTGCGGCACGAAGATCGCCGGCGCGACGGGGACGACGATCTGCGCGTGCGCGGATCGCGGCACCGCGGTGCCGACGACGAGGTGACCGTCGGGCGATCGCGAGCCGCGCGGCTGGCTGACGCCAACCGGCGCCGCGCCGCCCGTGGTCGTGCGGCCGCCGCCGTGAACGGTGCCCGCGGGCGCGGGCTGGCTCGCGCCGCCGCGCGCACTGCCGCCGGTCGTGCCGCCGCCGCTCGTGCCGCCGCCGCTCGTGCGCGCACCGCCGCCGCCGGATCGTGCCTGCCCGCCGTTCGAACGCGCGCTGGTCGAATGACCGCCGCCGGCGTGACCACCGCCGGCATGTCCGCCGGAATGCCCGCCGCCCGAATGCCCGCCGCCGCTTCCCTTGGCCGCGACGCCGCCCGGCAACGAGACCGCCATTACGACTGCGACCGCCGCCGCGAGCACCCTGCGGTTCATGGCCAATCCCCTCAAAGCCAGTCTACTCCTCTCGCCCCGACCGCGACGAAGAGAGACTACTGCCGCGGCCTGAGCGCCGCCGGCGCGAAGTACGTTCCGACGAGCTCGCGATGCCACCACCGCCCGGTCTCGCGGCGCTCGCTCGGCGTCGTGAACCGGTACCTGTAAAAGAGCGCGCGCACGTAGCGCGGCGGACGATCCGGAAACGGGTTCACGCGCATCAGCGACAGCACCGCGCGATCGCCCTCGAGCAGCCGCACGAGCAGCGGTGAAAACCACTCGTGCTCCTCCGGCGTCGAGAACGCGGCAAACCACATCAGCCAGTCGAGGCGCAGGTGATACGGCGCGAACTGCCGCGGCATCCGCGCGGGATCACCCGGCTTGCCCTTGAACTCGTACTCGCGCCAGCGTGTCGCCGGCGTGACGTTGTCCTCGTCAGTCCCCTCGACGACGATCTCGTTGCGCGTCCGGGTGATGCTCCCGAACGCGCCGTAGGTGTTCACGAGGTGCAGCGGATCGAACGACGTGTTCATCACCTGCGACGGCGACAACATGTTCCGCAGCGGCGCGACGCTCAGCAGCGCGACGACGACGACCACCGCGTAGGTGACGAGCCGCTGCGCGAGCGGAACCGGTTCGAGCGCCGGCACCGCGATCGGCAGCCACGCGAACCACCGATCGTCGAGCGTCGGGATGCACAGCACGATCGTGATCCAGTTCAACCACGAGAGGTTGCCGCTGACGATCAGCACCAGCTGAAAGACGATCGTCACCAGCCCCGCGATCGACGCGATCGGCTGCGGCGCGAAGTACGCGAACGGCACGCCGAGCTCCGCGACGTGATTGAAGACGACGCCGGCGCGGTGAACCGACGCGGGCAGCCAGTGGAAGTACCAGCTGAGAGGGTTCGGCATCGGCTGCGTCTCGAAGTAGTAATCGAGACACGTGAGGCTGCGCCAGCACGGATCGCCCCGCAGCTTGATCAACCCGGCGCCGAACATGACGCGAAAGAGGAGCCAGCGGTACGTCCAGTTCGACCAGGCGATCGGCGCGCCGCGGCCGCTCCCGAGAAAAATCGCGAGGAAGCCCGCCTCGAGCAGCAGCGTCTCCCACCCGAAGCCGTAGAAGGTCTGCCCGACGTTGACGAACGACAGATACAGCGCCCACATCGCCGCCCACACCGCCGCCGACACGAGCGCAGGCTGACGATCGGCGAGCGCGCTGACGCCGATCACCGATAGAATCACACCAGCCCAGGCGGCGGCGCGGAACACGCCGTCGGCGGGCGCGAGATAGAAGAGGCTTGGCGACGCACGGAACGGCACGTAGCGGACGAAGCGCGACGCGGGCGTCAGCCCGTGCTCGCCGACGAGCGGCACGAACTGATTCGCCGCGACGAGAAACGCGACGAGGTACATCAGCGCCAGCGCGCGCTCGAACACCAAGCGCGACAGCCAATAGCCCGGCAGCGCATCGGTCATAGCGGGCGGTCGATCAGCGATGATCGATCGAAGCAACACGCGTGCTCACCTCATGAGACAACTCGACGCGATCGTCGTCGGATCGGGCCCGAACGGCCTCGCCGCCGCCATCGTGCTCGCGCAGCTTCGGCGGAAGGTCGTCGTCTACGAAGCGGACGCGGCGATCGGCGGCGGCGTGCGCTCGGCCGAGCTGACGCTGCCGGGCTTCGTTCACGACATCTGCTCGGCCGTTCACCCGCTCGCGGCGGCGTCGCCGTTCTTCCGCACGCTGCCGCTCGACGAGCACGGCCTCGACTGGATCGCGCCGCCGGTGATGCTCGCGCACCCGATGGACGACGGGTCGGCGGCCGCGATGTACGCGTCGCTCGACAAGACGGCCGACGAGCTGAAAGAGGACGCCGGCGCGTATCGCCGATCGCTCGGCGCCGTCGTCGAAGCGTGGCCGAACATCGAGATGTCGGTGCTCGGGCCGCCGCGGCTGCCGACGCATCCGCTCGCGCTCGCGCGCTTCGGGCTGATGGCGCTGCAAGCCGCCGAACCGTTCGCGCGGCGGCGGTTCACGCGCGCGAACTCGCGGGCGCTTTTCGCCGGCATCGCCGCGCACGGCATGCTGCCGCTCGAGACGCGGCCCACCGCGGCGTTCGCCCTGGTCCTCGGCGCGATGGCGCACGTCGCCGGCTGGGTCTTCCCGCGCGGCGGATCGCAGCGCCTCACCGACGCGCTCGCGTCGTATCTGCGATCGCTCGGCGGCGAGATCCTGACGAACGCGCGCGTCGCGACGATCGACGATCTGCCGCCGGCAAAGGCGATTCTGTGCGATCTGTCGCCGCGGCCGCTGCTGAAAATCGCCGGGCACCGGTTTCCGGCGTGGTATCGCAGCCGGCTGGAGCGCTACCGCTACGGCGCGGGCGTCTTCAAGGTGGACTGGGCGCTCGAGTCGCCGATCCCATGGCGCGCGGAGGCGTGCCGCCGCGCCGGCACGGTGCACGTCGGCGGCACGATCGAGGAGATCGCGCTCGCCGAGCGCGAGGTGTTCGACGGCCGCGTGCCCGAGCGGCCGTTCGTGCTGGTCACGCAGCCGTCGGTCTTCGACTGGACGCGGGCGCCCGCCGATCGGCAGACGGCGTGGGGCTACTGCCACGTCCCGCGCGGGTCGACGGCCGACATGCTGCCACGCATCGAGGATCAAATCGAGCGCTTCGCGCCGGGATTCCGCGCGCGCGTCATGGCGCGCTCGGTGCGCACGCCCGCCGACATCGAGCGCTCGAACCCGAACATGGTCGGCGGCGACATCGGCGCGGGGATCAGCGACCTGCCGCAGCTCGCGGCGCGGCCGACGTTCCGCGCCTACTCGACGCCGGTCCGCGGGCTCTACATCTGCTCGGCGTCGACGCCGCCGGGCGTCGGCGTGCACGGCATGTGCGGCTACTTCGCCGCCACGCGCGCGCTCGCGGAAGTGCTGCGCGACTGATCTCGCGCGCGTGCGCGCGGGTGCACGGCGCTGCACCCGCGCGGCGCCTGATGCCGTGGCCGGTTTCTGCCGAAAAAGGATGCACCGGCAAACCCGCATGCTCTGGCTGCTCTTCGGCATCCTGTACTCGTTCGGCTACGTCACCGCGGGCTGGCTGCTGCGCGATCAGCCGATCGTGCTCGGATGGTTCCGCGCGGCTGCGCTCGTCGTGCCGCCGCTCGCGGGCGCCGTCGTCATCGTGCGGCGCCGCCACACGTGGAGCGGCTGCCAGTGGCTCTTCTGGGCGACGATCGCGCTCGGCCTCACGATGTCGGCGATCGGGTTGAGCGGGTGGGCGGCGGACGAACTGGTGTTCGCGCGCGACACGTGGCTCGCGTGGCCGGCCGTCTTCGCGCTGTTCGGCGCGGTGGCGCCACTCTTCGCGCTCCTCGCGCAGCCGCATCGCGGCGTGCGCGAGCCGCTCGCCGCGACCACCGCGATCGACATCGCGGGGCTCGCCGTCGTCACCGGATTCCTGTACTCGTTCTTCGTCACGACGCCGGACGCCGGCGCAGGCGGCGCGATGTCGGCGCAGCTCAAGCTCGTGTCGGAGCTGCAGCAGCTGCTCGTCGTGGTCGCGATGTTCGCCGCGACGATCGTCGCGCGGCAGACGCCGTGGCGCCAGACGTACCGCCGGCTCTCGCTCGGCGCGCTGGTCGGCTTCTCGACGCTCACCCTGAGCAACATCGAGATCGCGCCGGGTCTGTACCGCAGCGCGTTCGTGTACGACTTCACGTGGATCCTGCCGTTCGCGTTCTTTCCGTGGGCGGCGGCGTCGGCGCCCTCGTCGGAGACGGCGCCCGGCGAGAAGAGCGAGGACGAGGAGCTGTCGCGCCCGCGGCCGTGGGTGATCTTCACGGCCGTCGCGCTGCTGCCGTTCCTCGATTTCGGGCTGCGCCATCTCGTGCCCGACGAAGCGTCGAAGAGCTTCCGCGATCTGTCCACGGCGGTGACGCTCATCTCCGTGCTGCCGCTGCTCGTCGCGCGCATCGCCGCCGAGCGCGCGGAGCTGCAGCAGGCGAGCAGCACGATGAAGCTGATGGCGGAAGTGCTCGAGCAGGCGCGCGAGCTGATCGTCGTCATGACGCCGGAGGGCCGCTGCCGCCACGCGAACACCGCATTCTGCAGGGCCGTGGGGCGCTCGCGCGAAGAGCTCGCGACGCTCAACCCGACGGAGCTCCTCGCTCATGAGACGGTGAACGCCGGCGAGATCCAGGCGATGGCGCGGCAGGGCGGCGGGTGGCGCGGCACCGTGATGCGCACGCGCAAGGACGGCACGACGTTCCCGGTGAGCGCGTCGATCGCGCCGATCGTCGACGAACACGGCCGGCCGACGCACATCGTCTCGGTGGAGCAGGACATCACCGAGGAGCGCCGGTTGAAGGAGCAGCTCATTCACAGCGAGCGGCTGTCGGCGGTGGGGCAGCTCGTCGCCGGCGTCGCGCACGAGATCAACAACCCGCTGCAGGCGGTGATGGGATTCAGCGAGCTGCTGATCAACGCGGAGACGCGCGCCGACGTGCGCGCGGACCTCGAGCAGATCCGCGCCGACGCGAGCCGCGCGGCGAAAATCGTCCACGGCCTGCTGTTGTTCGCGCGCCGCGAGACGCTCGAGCGCTCGGTCGCCGATCTCAACGAGGTGGCGCGATCGACGCTCGCGCTGCGGTCGTTCGACTACCGCACGCGCGGCATCACGGTCCTGCAGGAGTACTCTGTGGACGTCCCGCTCGTGGTCGCGAACCGCGAGCAGGTGCAGCAGATCATCGTGAACCTGCTGCTGAACGCCGAGCACGCGGTGCGCTCGAGCGCCGCAGCGGGGACGATCTCGATTCGCACCGGGCAGCTGCACGACGGCGCGGCGTTCCTCGAGATCGCCGACGACGGGCCCGGCGTGCCGGCCGGCGCGGCGGGGCGCGTGTTCGAGCCGTTCTTCACCACCAAGCCGGTGGGCGAGGGCACGGGGCTCGGCCTGTCGGTGAGCCTCGGCATCGCCGAAGCGCACGGCGGATCGCTCGTGCTCGTGCCCTCCGATCGCGGCGCGCGGTTCCGGCTGACGCTTCCCGCCGCGTCGCTCGCGGAGGGCGACGAGGCGTCCGACAATCGGATCCCCGCGGGCGCACGCGCGGACTGACACTCGACGACGACCCATCCCATGGCCGACACGCCGCCGCCGCCGTCGCTGATGGACGATCACGCGTTTCTCGAGGAGCTCGCGCGCCTGGACGCGAAGCCGCCGGCCGCGCGGCCGCGGCACGTCTCCGACGATCACGTCGCGCGGCTGGAGCGCAACATGCCGGCGGTCGCGCCGGGCGCGCCGGCGCCGGCCGCGGGGCGGGATGTCCCGTCGGCGCTGCTGCCTGAATTCGACGAGGACGACGCGGCGATCGCGAACGTGGACGCCGAGGCGCGCGGCCTTGGGCCGGTGCTGGTGCTGGGGCTCGCCGCCGGAGCGGCGGCGGCGGCGTTCGTGCTGCACGAACGCCTCGCGTGGATCGTCTCGCGCGTGTGGTAGGGAAGGGGGCGGCCTGAGCGTCGCCCCCGCGACCGATGCGCCGTCAGCGCTGCGGTATCTGCGCCGGCTTCTTCGCCAGCGAGCGGTAGTACTCCTCGATCGCCTGCCTGAAGCCTTCCGGCACCTGATCGGATCCTGAGAGCGACAGCGAGTCGTTCCCGTTGTCGGTCTTGCGGCGCAGCGAGAACTCGAATTTCTTCAGCTTCTCGATCGCCGCCGCCTGGAGCTTCTCGAGCCCTTGCGGATCGGCGTAGACGCGATCGTTGTCGAACTGCCGGAGATCGCGCAGCACATCCTCGAGCTCGCGGGGGCTCATGCCGGCCTGCTGCAGCTGGCGGCGGAGCGCTTCCGCGTCGTTCGCCCACTCGCGCCACTGGTTGCGGAACTGGCGGATGTCGTCGGGATTCCAGCGCCACCCGTAGCCGTAGCCGCCCCAGTTGCGGGCGTCGCCGCCCCAGTAGCCGCCGTCGCGCGTCGGCGAGCCGGCGTTCGCGCCGTCGTTCGCGCCGCCGCCGCCCTGCTGGCCGCCGTCGGCCTGCTGCCCCTGCTGGCCGCCGTTCTGCCCCTGTTGTCCCTGTTGCTGGCCCTGCTGTCCCTGCTGGCGTCCCTGCTGGCCGTTCTGCGCCTGCTTGCCCTGCTGCCCGCGCCCCTGCTGCGCGCGATCGCGCATGCGCTGATCGAGCGACTCCATGCCGCGCACGAGATCGCGCGTCTTGTCGGCGGCGCGCGCGAGCGAATCCTGTTTGCCCTGCCGGCCGACGGCCGAGGCGGCGTCGCCGATCTTCTTCTGCAGCGCGTCGAGGTTTGCGCCAATGTCGTCTTCCATCCCGCGCGCATACTGCTGCTGCGATCCGCCGCCCTGCTGAATCACGCGCTGCGTGTAGCGGATCTTCTCGCGGATGCGCTTGTCGCGGATGCTGCCGGCGGCCTCGTCGAGCTTGCGCGCCGCTTCTTTCTCGTCGCGCCGCATCTGGTTCGCGAGCTTCTCGAGCTGCTGCTGCAGATCGGCGACCTTGGCGTCCATCGCCTCCTTGCGGTCGCTGAGCGTTTTCGCCTTCGCGTCGCGGCCGGGGCCCGCCTGCGTCTGATCGAGGCCGTTGACGTCTGAGGCGACTTCCTTCTGCTCGCTCGCGAGCTCCTCGGCCTGCCGCTGCGCGCGCTGCAGATCGCGATCGCCGCGCCCGCTCTGGTTGCGTTCGAGCTTCTGCTGCGCCTCGCGCAGCCGATCGAGCGCCTGATTGGCCTGCGCGCCGCCGTCCTTCGATCCGTTCGCGGCCGCCTGCCGCATCGCGTTGGCCGCGTCCTGCAGCTTCTGCATCGCGTCGTTCAGCTGCTGGCGCTGCTGCTCGTTGCGCGTGAGCTGCTGGAGCTGACGCTTCATCTGCTCCACCTGCTCGGCGAGCTCGCGCTGCGCGGCGCTCGAGCTGCCCGATCCGCTCTGGCCCGCCTGCGCCATGCGGCGCTGCCGCTCGAGCTCCTGCTGCTGCCGGCGCGCGAGCTCCTTCAGCTTCTCGACGAGCTGATCGATCTGCTGATCGCCCTGCTGCTGCTCGGCGCGCTGCTGCATCTCGTACTGGTTCGCGAGCTTGTCGAGCTCGAGCTCGAACAGATCCGCGAGGTCCTCGGCCATCGCGTTGTTGCCGCCGCCTCCGCCGCCGCCGCCCTGCTGCTGCGCCACCTGCAGCTCGTACTGCTGCTCGGCCTCCTGCAGCAGCTTCAGCGCGCGCTGCTCGGGCGAGAGCGCCGCGTCGGCCTTCAACCCTTTCAGCTCGGACTCGGCCGACTTCATCTCCTCGGCGGCCTTCGGCAGGACTTCGGCGATCGTGTTGAACGAGGGATCGACGGCGCCGAGCCGCGACTTCAGCTTCGTGACGAGCTCCTCGACCTGCTCGCGGAGCTTCGCCTGCGCGAGGTTCAGGAAGACGACGTTCTCGCGGTACTTGTCCGGCTTCGTCTTCGCCTTGTCGCGGACGATGTTGAACGTCGCGGCGACGATCTCGCGCTGCTGCTGCGAGAGCTGGCCCACCTGCTGGCCGCCGCCGCCTCCGCCGCCGCCGCCCTGCGCCTGCGACTGCGCCGGCTTGTAGTCCTTCTTGAACGGCCGGATTTGCACGAAATAGATGTCGCTCGTCGTCGTCTTCGATCCCTGCACCGCGTCGGTGTCCGACGCCTTTGCGTAGTAGGAGACGAAGTCGCCCGGCTTGAGGCCCAGCTCCTCGAGATAGATCGTGTGGCCGGCGCTCACCTCCGGCAGCGGACGCGATCCGCCGAACAGGCTGATCGACTTCGGGGTCGAGCCGTTCACCGAGTAGAACAGCTGCAGCGACTTCACCCCGTAGTCGTCGTCGGCGCGCGCCTCGAGGAAGAGCTCCTCGACGGGGCTCGCCTGCGTGTCGCGCCCCGGTTTGGTGAAGTGCACCGACGGCGGCTGATCGTCGATCACGTCGATCGTGTACTGCGGCGACGCGTCCACCTTCTCGCCGTGCGGGCCGGTGAGCTCGATGCGATAGAAGCCCTGCTGCGCGATCTTGAAGCTGCCGGTGAGCGTGCCGTCGGCCTGGCGGGTGAGCGGCATCGCGCCGCCGTCGCTCAAATGGATCTTGCCGTCGGGCGTCGTCATCGTCGGCGTGACGCGGAGGACGACTTCGGTGCCGCGGATCGCCGCGACGTCGCCGCCTTCCGCCTTGCGCGGCTCGAGGCCGGTGTAGGCGGGGAAGCGGTACTCGAGATCGAGCTGCTGCACGGTCGGCAGATCGACGACGGCCAGCGTGAACTTCTCGGAGCGGACGCCGTTCGACTCGACGTAGTACTCGGTCGGCTTCTCGAGGTGGAAGAGCATCCCCTCGAACTGGCCGGGCTCCTTCGCCGGAATCAGCGGGACGCGCTCGAACGCCGCGCCCGGCGCATGGCGCATCATCACGCTGACGTCGCTCGAGGAGAAGCCGACGAGCCGCGCGCGCACGGCCTGGTCCGCGCCGCGCGGCACTTTCGTGTTGCCCGGCTGCACTTCGATCTTGTACGGCGTGGACGCTTCGGCGCTGCGCGAGATGATGAGCAGCGCCGACAGGCCGTGGCGCAGATAGGCCGGGCCGAACGCGATGACGAGCGCGACGAGCGCGGCGATGGCCGCGAGCGACGCCGCGTGCCGCTGCACCGACGTCCGCTCCACGACGCGGCCGTCGTCGAGCGCGCGGCACTGATCGATCGCCTGCTCGACGAGCTTCTCGACGAGGCGCGGCGAGTGCGCGGGCGATCCGCCGCCGGCGGTCGCCTCGACGGCGCTGATGATGGCCGCCTCGAGCGTCGGATCGCATTCCTCGAGGTACATCGCCACCTGCGCGTCGGAGACGCGGCGCCGCAGCGGCCAGACGAGCCCGTAGCAGAGGAGGCCGACGAAGACGGCGACGGTTATGATGCGGAACGAAATGATCGCGGGCGCGCTGAAGCGGAACGACTCCAGCCCCGACGCGGACAGCAGCAGCGCGAGCACCGTGCCGGCGACGACAATGACCGCGCCGCGCAGCGCGAGCCGCAGACGCCAGCGGTTCCGTACGCGCCGGATGACCTCGACGAGCTCGCTGCGGTGGTCCATGTCGCGCCCCTGATGCAGCCCTAAGCGCTGCGCTACCGACGTCTTGCGGCCGCTACGCCCTCAGATTACAGGAACTTTTCTTTCCGGGACAGGTGATTCGAGATCGCCGTCTCGGCGGCGAGCAGCGCGAGGCCGGCCAGCAGCAGGTACCACCACAGCGCCTGACGCTTTTCGGCCTCTTCGCGCGTCATCTCCTGCGTCTGCTCGGGTTGGACGTTCACCGGCATCGCATGGCCGGTGACGGCCGCCACGAGCTCGCTCGGATCGATGGCGCTCAAATCCGACTCGGCGGGGTCGAGGTTCACGGCGATCGCCTCGGGGCGGCCGGCGCTCGTCGCCGCGCTGCGGATCTCGTAGATGCCCTGCTCGTTCAGCTCGAGCAGCCCCTCGTTCCCTTCGCCGACGCTCGACTGCATGATGCGCTCGCCCGACGGCGTGACGACGATGCGATCGGCGCGCGTCTTGGCGCGCGCGGTGAGATCGAGGACCTGGCCGACGGTGAACCATGCGGCCGGCTGCTCGTACTGCGCGAGATAGCGGACGATCTGGTGCACGAGCGGAAGGAAGATCGGCTTCACCGCGATGTCCGTCCACGAGTCGTCGAGCGTCGACGTCCACACGATCGAGCGGCCGGCGCCGATCTTCTTCTCGGCCGCCGCCACCGCGCCGTCGTCGAACCGCGCGAGGACGCGATCGCCGGGCGCGGTCTGCAGCGTGCGGTAGCGGAAGACGTGCGCGGCGGAGAAGTCGCCGCTGCGCGGCGCCTTGAACACCTCGAAGACGGGATGGCTGTAATCGAGATAGCCGAGCGTGCCGCTGCGGCCGCTCATGCGATCGATCGTCGCGCCGAGGCGGCCCGGCAGGAGATCGGCTTCGCCCTGCGGCCACGTGGTGTGCTCGCCGGCGATGACGAGCAGGCCGCCGCCGCGCTCGACGAAGCGCTTCAGCACGCCGCCGCCCGCCGCGGGCGGGAACATCGTGTCGTTCAGCACGACGACCGACCGCTTGTCGAACGCCGCCGGCGTCATCCGCGCCGCCTGGACCGATTCCACCTGGAAGGTGGGCGTCGTGCCGATGGACAGCGCCTTGGCGAGGAAGAGGCTCGACGAGGAGCGGTCGCCGCTGTCGACGAGCGCGAGCGACACCGGCGCGCTCGGCGCGACGACGAAGTGGAAGTTGTTGTCGGCCGGCAACGGATCGGCGCCGGCGCGAATCGATCCGCGCGCGTTCGGACCGGTGAGCGTGAACTGCGTGAAGGTGACCGATCCCGACGCGTGCGCGGCGACGCTCGCGCGCTCGGTCTGAATCTCGTGTCCGTCGATCGTCAGCGTCACCGGCACGTCGCGCACCGCGTCGTCGCCCTTGTTGCTCAGGCCGGCGGTGACGGTGATGCGCTCCTGGCCCGAGAACGACGCCCGCGCGAAGCTCACCGACGGCACGGCGAGGTTCGCGGTCTTCGGCGACGCGACGGACACCGCGGTGACCGTCATCCCCTCCGGGTAGTGCACTTCCTCGGATCCGGTCCAGCCGCTGCGCTGGAAGTCGCTGATGAGGACGACCTCGCGCCGCTTGATCGGCGATCGGCTGAGGATGCTCTCGGCGAGCTTGAGCGCGGGGCCGTACCGCGTCGCGCCCGAGCTCACCTTGCTGCGCGTGATCGCCGCCTCGAGGCGCGTGCGATCGGCGGTGGCGCGCATGTTCTCCTCGGCATTCCGCCCGAAGAGCACGAGCGTGGCGCGATCGCTCGGCGTCATGCCGCGGACGACGGAGCGCGCGGCGTCCTGCGCGCGCGCCCAGTGATCGCCGTAGCCCATGCTCGCCGAGTCGTCGAGGAGGACGACGATCTCGCGCGCGCCGCCGATCGCGGCGGCGGCCGTCGCGCCCTGGCGCAGGAACGGGCGCGCGAAGGCGGCGACGATCAGCGCAATCGCGGCCGCGCGCAGCAGCAGCAGGCCCCAGTGGCGGATGCGCCGCCGGCGCACCGACTGATACGGAATCCGCCGCACGAACATCAACGACGGGAACTCGACGACGCGCTTCTTCTCGCGCTGGATGAGATGCACCAGCACCGGGATGGCGATGGCCGCGAGGCCGAGCAGGAAGGCGGGGGTCAGGAACGCCATCGCCGCCGCCTACCGGACCCTCATCAATCGTTCGCGCGAGGAGAGATAGCTGAAGAGCGCGCGGTCGAGCGGCTCCGCCGTGTTGAGCACGGTGTAGTCGATCCGATGCTCCGAGAACCTCGTCGTCAGCGCCGCGATGTGCGCCTGGATCATCTGTCGATATTCCTTCACGAGCGACTGCGGCACCACGGGAACCTGCTCGCCGGTCTCGAGGTCCTCGAAGCTCGACGCGTCCTCGTAGCCGAAGTCGATCTCCGCCGGATCGAGCACGTGGAAGACGACCAGATCGTTGCCGAGGAACTTCAGCGGCTTGATTGCCTCGAGAATCGAATCGGGCTCCTCGTAGAAGTCGGAGATGAGCACGAGGATCCCGCGCCGCTTGAAGTGCTCGGCCATCTTCTTGAGCGGCGAGGTGAGGTCGCCGCGGCGCTCGGGCTTCGCGCGATCCATCGTGTGGAGCACGACGTTGAAATGCTTCGCCGACGGCGGCACGTGCGAAACGATGTCGTTGTCGAAGGTGATGAGGCCGACGCGGTCGCGCTGGCGCTGCGCGAGGTAGGCGAGGCACGCGCCGACGAAGCAGCCGTACTCGATCTTCGGGATCCCGCGGCTCGAGAAGCTCATCGATCGCGAGACGTCGAGCAGCACCGAGAGGTTCGTGTTCGTGTCGGCTTCGTACTGCTTGACGTAAAAGCGATCGGTCCGCGCGTAGAGGCGCCAGTCGACGCGCCGGATGTCGTCGCCGGCGACGTAGCCGCGGTGCTCGGCGAAGTCGATCGACGCGCCGAAGTACGGCGCGCGGTGCAGGCCGTTGATGAAGCCTTCCACCACGTTGCGCGCGAGCAGCTCGAGGTTGCCGATCCGCGCGAGGATCTTCGGATCGACGTATCGAGCCCCGGGGATCGCCTGCTGCTGCATGTCTTCGCGGCCTTCGCCTGCTCTGCGGCCTTTGCCTGCTCCGCGGCCTTTGCTACATCCCGGACTTCGGCGTCGGCACCGCGGAGAGGAGCTCGTCGATGATCGAGTCGGTCGTGATGCCCTCCGACTCCGCGCGGAAGTTCGTCAGCACGCGGTGGCGCATCACCGGGTGCGCGAGCGCGCGGATGTCGTCGTAGCTCACGTGGTAGCGGCCCTGCGTGAGCGCGCGCGCCTTCGCGCCGAGGACGAGATACTGCGCCGCGCGGACGCTCGCGCCGAAGGCGACGTACTTCTTCACCGAGTCGGGCGCCTGCTTCGACTTCGGACGGCTCGTGCGCACCAGGTGCAGCGCGTAGCGCGACACCGGATCGGCGATCGGCACGCGCCGCACGAGCCGCTGGAACGCGATCAGATCGTCGCCGTTCACCGGCTGCTGGAAATGCGGATCGATGATCGCCGTCGTCGCGCGGACGACGTCGAGCTCCTCTTCTTCCGGCGGGTGCTCGATGACGATGTGGAACATGAAGCGATCGAGCTGCGCCTCGGGCAGCGGGTAAGTGCCCTCGAGCTCGATCGGGTTCTGCGTCGCGAAGACGAAGAACGGCTCGGCGAGCTCGTAGGTGCGCCCCTGGATCGTGACGCGGTGCTCCTGCATCGCCTCGAGGAGCGCCGACTGCGTCTTGGGCGGCGTGCGGTTGATCTCGTCGGCGAGCACGATGTTCGCGAAGATCGGGCCCGGCGCGAACACCATCTGCCGGCGGCCGGTCGTCGCGTCCTCGTTGATGATGTCGGTGCCGGTGATGTCCGACGGCATCAGGTCGGGCGTGAACTGGATGCGGTTGAACTTCAGGTCGAGGACGCGCGCCAGCGTCGCGATCAGGAGCGTCTTGGCGAGGCCGGGCACGCCGACGATCAGGCTGTTGCCGCCGACGAAGAGCGACAGCAGGATCAATTCGATGACGTCGCTCTGGCCGATGATCCGCTTGCCCAGCTCGGTGATGATCTGCTGGCGCCCGACCTTCATCTTGTCGGCGAGGGCGAGATCGTCGGCCGATTCGAATTCCACGGTGTTGAGTTCCACGTCGGCTCCCTCTGGTGACTGACGCCGTCGCTGCCGGTCGGGCGGGTCTGGCGGGCCAGGCGGGTTTGTCGGTAAACCAACGATGGCTGCCGCTGAAACTTGTCCGACGTGCCCGACCTGCCCGACCTGCCCGACCTACCTGACCTGCCCGACCTGCCTGACCTGCCCGACCTGCCCGACCTGCCCGACCTGCCGACCTGCCCGACCTGCCCGACCTCTAGTGTGTCATACCGTAAATCACATAGTTCACGCCAAGCTTGTACGCCTCGTTCGATTCGTCGATCGGTTTGAAGCCGGTGTCCGACCACTCCCAGAACTCGGAGATGTCGGTGTTGTAGTTGATCATCACCATGATCCGCTTGGCCGGGTCGTTCCCCTCGTAGATCGCGCGGAAGATGGCGGGCGGCGGATCGTAGTACTGCGGCACGTCGAGCGTCTTGATCTCGAAGAACGCGTGGAAGATCGGGTTGTTGACGTCGAGATCGACGATGCGCGCCTCGGGCAGCACGCGCGTGATCTGCGACTCGAAGTTGCCCCAGTGCTGCATCCGGAAATCGTCGACGATCATGAAGCCGCCCTTCTGCAGGTAGCTGCGCAGGCCGGCCGCCTCCTGATCGGTCATCGTCCAGCCGCCCGGCTCGCACAGATACGCCACCGGGTAGCGGAACAGCTCCGGATCGTCGAAGGTGAGGATGTTGGTCTCTTCGGTGTGCGGGTTGAGCAGGCTCAGCTCGTTAAGAATCTTCATGAAGTGCTGCTCGCCCGCCGGGTAGTCGTGCGACCAGGGCAGCCCTTGCGACGCGAAGCCGTAGTCGGGGCCGTAGCGCACGCGGACGAAGGTGAACCGGCCGTCGTAGGGCGTGTTGGGGCGGATCGCTTCGCGCCCGCGGCGGCCGCCGAAGCCGCCGCCGAAACCGCCGCGGCGCTGCGCGACGGCGGTCGCGCCGCCGAGCGCGACGGCCGCCACGATGCACGCGAGGCGCGCGAGCGCGCGCCTAGTCACGCTTCTCCTTCTTCGTCTGCAGATCGCGAATCGCCTTCGTCTTGAGCGCCAGCTCGGTGAGCAGCTTCTCCATCTGCTCGTCGTACTGCGCCGCCGGCATGCCGTTCTTGCGCAGCTTCAGCCCGGCGATCTGCTGATCGATGGCGTCCTTCTCGTCCATCAGCTTCTTCACCGCCGGATCGCTCGTGTCGGCGGTGAGCACCGCGTCGGCGCGGCCGATGCCGAGATACATCTGCGCCGCCAGCTGCCCTTCGCCGCCGTCGTCGAGCGTCGCGTGCTCGGTGAGGAGCAGGCCTTTCTGCTGAAACGCCTGCACGACCTTTGCCTTCGCGTACTCGAACGCCTCGGCGAGCGAGACGTGGCCGTTGCGGTCGCGATCGGCCGACGGATCGGCGAACGCCGCGACGAAGTATTCGGGGAACACCGTCTCGTTGCGCTCGCCGCCGGTCTTGGTCGCGGTGATGACCACGCGCCCCGGCGCGGCCACCGTCGGCAGGAACGCGCCGCTCGCGCTGCTCGTGTTGACGAAGGCCACGTGCGGCGACGGCAGCCTGGCGAGGAGCTTCGCCCAGTCCTGCGCCGTGAGATCGGGCCCCGGCAGGTTGAACGCCGCCTGCGTCCCGTTGAAGCTGCCGTGGCCGATCAGCAGCACGACGACGCCGTCGCTCGGCTTGACGCGGGCCGAGAGATCGGCGAACGCCTTCTCGACGCCCTCTTTGGTCGCCGCGCGATCGGCGAGCACGGTGATGTTCGCGTCGGCGACGGCGTCCTTCTTCTTCGCGGCATCGACGAAGGCGTCGGCCCACTTGGCGAACTGCTTCGCGTGCTCCTCGTCGCCGGGCACGCCGGTGATGACGAGCAGGTGCGTCGTTTGTGCAAAGGCGGCGGGGCTCGACAGCACGCAGACAAAAAACCCGATCACGGAAAGCAACCGCAGAGAACGCGGAGCACGCGGAGTTTTCTCTTTGTTCTCAAAGTACAAAGGAAGCTCTGCGGTCTCTGCGGTTGCTTTCTTCACGCCAGGCCCCGCACGCGCCGGTAGCCCCACTCCGCGGCGATGAAGCCGACCAGCGCGAGGAAGAGCGCGGGCATGTCCCACAGCTCGCGTTCCTCGACGACGGTGACGCCGCGGCCGCTGTAGCTGATCGCCTCGGGCAGCGCCGCGACGGTGGCGGGTGTGAAGAACCGGCCGCCGGTGTCCTCCGCGATCCGCTTCAGCAGCGGCGCGCGCATCGCGGCGTCGAAGTACTCGGCGTCGCCGGCCGACACGCGCACGTGCATGTCCGCCTTACCGAGCGCTTTCTGATCGCGCGCGGCGGCGACGGCGATGTCGTAGATGCCCGATTCGTCGGGCACGAAGCTCGCGCGGTAGTCGCCGTCCTTGGTCACCGTCCACTCGACGGGCAGCTCCGTCGTCTTCCCCGACGGCGACGTCACCTTCGCGACGACGCGGCTGTCGTTCACCTCGGCGTATGCGGCATCGAGCACTTCGGCGGTGAGCTTCACCGCCTCGCCCGGCTCGACGCGGTCGGCCGTCGTCGAGATGTTCACCTGCTCGGGCACGCCGTCGACGAGCCAGCGGACGAGGCGCCGCCAGAACATCGCGTGCGTCGTGTCGTTCACGGCGACCTTCGCGTCCATCCGCCAGAGCCAGGAATCCTGGATCGGCATCGCGATCGCCTTGCCGCGGCCGTAGCGCTGATACGCGAGGACGATCTGATCCTGGTGGCGGTCGTCGACGGCGGTGAGGAGCACCGTCGCGCCCGGCTTCACCTGCCGCACGCTGTTCACCGCCGACACCGACGGCATGTCGCCCCACTTGGTCGCCGACGACTTCTCGTCGTTCGCGACCTGCGTGACCGGGAAGGTGGTGCCCGCGCGCGTCGGCCGCGCGTTCAGCCACGAGAAGTACTTCGTGTTCGCCGCCTCGAGGACGACCGGCAGCACCTCGCCCACCGGCGTGCCGCCCCAGCCGCCTTCGGCGAACGATCGGCGGCCGCCGAGCATCAGCAGGCCGCCGCCGCGCTTGCTGACGAAGTCGGCAATCATCCGCAGCTGCTCGGGCGAGAACGACGCCGCCTCGACGCTGCCCAGAATGATCGCGCGGTACGAGAACAGCTCCTCGCGCGTCTTCGGGAAGCCGCTCACGAGCTCGTCGGGATTGCTCACGTCGCCGCGCCAGTACTTGTTCTCCGCCGTGCGCAGCAGGATCGTCACCTGGATGTTCTTGTCGTCCTCGACGCCGCGGCGCACGAACTTCATCTCGTAGCGCGGCTCGCCCTCGAAGTAGAGGATCTTCTCGCGGCGATCGTTGACCTGGATGAGCGCGTCGCGCGCGTTGTTCTGCGTCACCTGCTCCCCGGGCTGCGTCGGCACGCGGAACTTGAAGACGCGCGCGCCCGCCTCGTTGGCCGTGAAGCGGACCTTCACCGTCGCCGACTCGCCGTCGGCCGGCAGCGTCACCTCCTGCGTGCTGACGATGCGGCCGTCGTCCTCGATGCTGAGGGGCACGGTCTGGCCGCCGTAGCCGGTCTGCGACAGCACGACGTCGACGACGAGCGCCGTGCCTTTGAGCACGCTGCGCGGCGTCTCGACGCGCGTCACCTGAATGTCGCGCGCGAAGCGCTCCTGCCCGACGCCGACGGTGAACACCGGAATCGATCGCGCTTTCATGCTCGCGAGCGTCTCGTCGATCGCGGCGTCGGAGGTATCGGCGCCGTCGGACACCATCACGACGCCGGCGAGCGGGAGGCCGGCGAGCTCGTCGCGCGCGCGATCGAGCGCCTGCGCGATCCGCGTCGCCGTCCCGCCGAACTTCAGCTCGCCCGCCGAACCGATGCGATCCGACGACGAGGCGAAGCTGAAGAACCGGACGACGAAGCGCTGCGAGAGCGCCTTCAGCAGCGGGCCGTTCGGGCCGGCGAGCTGCTGCTGCACGAAGGCGCCGCGCGTCTGGCCGTCGCGATCCGCGATCGCCATGCTGCGCGAGTCGTCCACGAGCACGCCGAGGAAGTTCTGCTGCGGGACCGCCGCCTTGAGGACGAGCGTGGGGCGGAACAAACAGAACAGCAGCACGGCCAGCGCAGCTACACGCAAGCCGATGAGCACGACGCGATCGCGCGGCCGATCGGCGGCCGACACGCCGCGGTAGGTGAGCAGCGCCAGCACGGCCGCGGCGGTGACGCCGCCCACGACGAGCAGGACGGCGCGCGAGAGCCCCCAGCTGAAGTCCGCCTGCTGGAACATCAGCGGTGGGTACTTGAACAGGAAGCGGAAGATGGAATCCACCAGGCGCTCATTTTGACCGGGAGCGGTCCCGGTGTCGAGAACTGACAGTAATTTTTTCCCCAGCCGTCGCGGGATCGACGCCCGCGTGCCTGTTTTGACGCCGAACACCACGAAAGCGGCCGGCACCGCGCTCGCAAGAGAGCTCCGGCATGAAACGTGTCGCCCTCTTCATAGTCTGCATATGCGCTCTGCTGCTCGCGGCGCGTCCCGCGGCGGCGCTCGAACGATTATGTGACCCTGCCGTGGAGAACTGCCGGACCCAACTGCTCAGCCTGATCGACAACGAGCGGCAGGAGATCGACGTCGGCTTCTGGTTCATGGAGGACAACCACTACGTCCAGCACATCGTTGCGCGCTTCAATGCCGGGGTCCGGGTTCGGCTGCTGGTCGATCCGCGCGGCAGCGCCTCGTCGCCGTTCAACCAGGGCGTGCTCGACGCGTTCGAGGCGGCGGGCATCCCGATGCGCAGGCGCGTCGCCTCGTCGATCCTCCACTGGAAGATGGCGCTCTTCGGCGGGCAGCACGTCGTCGAATTCAGCGGCGCGAACTTCAGCGACAACGCGTGGCATCCGGTGACGCCGTACACGAACTACGTCGACGAGTCGATCTACTTCACGAGCGATCCGGACCTCGTGGACAGCTTCATGCGGAAGTTCGACGACTCGTGGGTCGACCACACCAGCTTCGCCGACTACGCGAACATCACCAACCCGCCGACGCGCAGCTACGGCGCCTACTCGATCGATCCGGCGCTCAACTTCCCGCCGGCGCAGAGCTACGCGCAGCGGTCGATCACGCTCTACACCCAGGAGCATTCGGCGATCGACGTGACCATGTACCGCATCACCCAGCAGTCGCACGCCGACGCGATGGTCTCCGCGGTGGCGCGCGGCGTCCCCGTGCGGCTGATCACCGAGCCGAACGAATACCGCAACCCGAAGCGCGTGTGGGACGCCTGGAACGTCGATCGGATGTGGAAGGGCGGCGTGAAGATCCGCATGCGGGCGCACGCCGGGTTGAGCCATCAGAAGAGCGTGATTCTCCACGGCCTGCACACGGTGATCTTCGGATCGTCGAACTGGTCGTCGCCCTCCGACAACTCCCAGCAGGAGCACAACTACTTCGTCAACGACAAGTCGTGGATGCTGACGTGGTTCATCGATCAGTTCGATCGGAAGTGGAACAACAGCACCGGCGCGGTGGAGACGAAGGCGTTCGCGCCGCTGCCGCCCGATACGCCGAAGTACAAGACGCCGGCGGCGAACGGCACGACGGGCGTCTCGCGGACCGCGCGCCTGATCTGGTACGGCGGCCCGTGGGCGCACTACTACGACATCTACTTCGGCACGAGCTCGACACCGCCGCTCTACGCCGCCGGCAAACACCTGGGCCCGAGCGAGACGACGTCCGAGAGGCAGACCTACACGATCCCGTTCACGCTCGCCGCGCACACGACGTACTACTTCAAGATCGTCTCGAAGACAGCGGCGGGGAAGAGCGCTTCCGGGCCGACATGGAGCTTTACAACCGGAGGGTAACTCGCAAGGCAGGAAGGCGCGAGCCTTCCTGCCTTGCCTGAAGCTACGCGCGCACGTTCTTGAAGCGCGCGCGCAGCTTCATGTACGTCATCACCAGCGCTTCGCCGAGGACGACGCCGCCGATCACCCAGTCGGTGGCGCGCGGCGGGGGAAGCGTGGGTTGACCCGCGGGCGGGAGATCGGCGTCGATGTCGCAGTTGCCGCGCGCCGCGGCGGGCGCGCCGGCGGCGACGGCGGTCTGCGTGTCACGCCACACGCGCTCGGCGGCGGCGCCGATCACTTTCTTCTCGCCAGCCACTTTCTCGCCCGGATCCTTGCCGTACGGCGAGGCGTGCTCGATCTCCGCGTTCAGCTCCGCGCCGACGAGCACCGCGAGCGACGACACGTAGAACCACGTGAGGAGCACGATGATGCCGCCGATCGTGCCGTAGGTCGCGTTGTACGAGCCGAAGCGCGCGACGTAGAACTTGAAGGCGAGCGAGATCACCACCCACAGGATCGTTGCGAACACCGATCCCGGCGTGATCCAGACGAAGTCCTGCTCCGCGTCGGGCGCGAAGTAGTAGACCAGCGCAATCGCCAGCGCCACGAGCGCGAAGACCACCGGCCACTGCAGGACGAGCCACGTCCACGTGAAGAGCGGCCCGAGGTGCATCCACACCGCGACCTTCTCGGCGAGCGTCGGCCCCACGAGCACCAGGCCGAAGGACACGACCACGAAGATCGCGAGCGAGATCGTGAGCGCGAGCGAGATCGCGCGCACCTTCCACCACGGACGGCCTTCCTGGATGTCGTACGCCTGGTTCAGCGTGTCGATGATCGCGGTGACGCCCGACGAGGTGCTCCAGATCGTGCCGATCATCCCAATCGTCAGCAGCCCGCCGCTCTTGTCCTGCGAGATCTTGACGAGCTGATCCTGAATCAGCTTCAGCGCTTCGTACGGCGCGACGCGCGCGAGCGCCCCCGTGATCTGGTCCATCAGGTTCGCGACGGGGAAGAAGCTCGCGAGCGCGACCAGGAAGAGGAGCGCCGGAAACAACGCCAGGAAAAAATAGTACGCGAGCTGCGCGGCGAGGCCGAAGCAGTTGTCCGCCTGCACCTCGGCCACCGTGCGCTTGGCGAGGTCGCGCCACGTGATCGGGATGCTGAACGCCTTGAGCATCAGTGGCCCCGCGCGCGGCCGCTCAGGCCCGTGCCGACGGTCGTCGTCCACGCGGGCGGGTCGCTGGCGGGGAAGGAGTCGGCCGAGGCGTCGTGCACCAGATCCTCACGGCGCCAGCCGGCGCGCTCGATGACCTGGGCGAACCACCGGCGCGCTTCGGACAGATCGCCTTCGCCGGTGAGCGCCCACCAGGCCAGGCTGCCGCCGATGCCGGCGAGCAGCGAGCCGGTGACCGAGCGCTGGCGCAGGCCCTGGAGGGCGAGCGCGCCGCCGCCGATGCCGACCAGCCATCGCGTCATCGCGAGCTGTTCGCGCGTGCCGTCCCACCCGCGGCGATCCCAGACGCTGGCCGGCGCGCGGTGGGTCTTGAGGTTCTTCAATTCGTGTGTGGCGTCCATGGCGCCCCGTCGATGCAAATTCGGGGGCATACCGATGCGCCGGCAGCGCCTGATGGGATTCCGTACACGCGCTGTCACCGCGCCAACATTTGATGGGCTGGCGGCGGCGGATTCTTCGGCCGTCCGCGCGTTTTCTGGCCAGATTTCAGGCGTCGTCGGAAACGCATCGCTGGCACAGCCGTTGCTCCCCGTCCCCGCGACCCCTGGCAAGTCGAATCGAGGAGCGACACCCATATGATGCCCGAGCGACCACGCGCAACCGACGAAGTGCTCAGGCGCGTTCAGGGCGAGTTCCTCGAGATGCCGGGATTGCGGTTGACGGAGCGTCAGGCGCGGCGGTTATGGGGTCTCGATGCGGCCTCCTGCGACGCCCTGCTTGGCGCCCTCGTCGATGCGAAGTTTCTGTTCAAGACGCGCGATGGCGCGTTCATGCGCGTGGAGCACGCGGCGCCTGTAAAGGCCACGCTGCGCCCGCGTCAGGTTGCCGTGGCCTGAGCGCTTCGATCTTTCCCCTTGATGGGGAATGCCCGCCCGCCGGCTGGACCGTAAGTCTTACCTTGAGCCGTCAGCCAGCCGGCCTGAATCCCTTCCGCCTTTCCCCGGGCGGCCGACCTTCGGGTCGCCGCCCGCGGCCCGCACTCCTCCTTAAACGCAGCCGCCGACGCCACCGAACATCTCCGTGCGACGACGCGATCGCTCCAAGTCCATGCGCATGCTGCTCGCGACGACGAATCCCCATAAAGTGAAAGAGATTCGCGAGTTGCTCACCGGCGTGGCGGTGGAGTTGACGACGCTCGCGCGTTGGCCGGATGTCGCGGCGCCGGAAGAAACCGGTGCGACCTTCGAGGAGAACGCGCGCGCGAAGGCGCGCTACTACGCCGCCGCGACAGGCGAGCTCACGCTTGCCGAGGACTCGGGGCTCGAGATCGACGCGCTCGACGGCGCGCCCGGCGTGGACTCGGCGCGCTTCGGCGGCGCCGGCACGCCGTACCCCGAGAAGTTCTCGCTGATCTACCGCGCGCTGGCCGCGCGCGGCGCGCGCGACAGCGCGGCGCGGTTCGTCTGCGCGCTCGCGCTCGCCGGGCGCGGCCGCATCCTCTTCGAGACGCGCGGCACGGTGGAAGGCCGCATCGCGCCGGCGCCCGCCGGCGCCGCCGGCTTCGGGTACGACCCGATTTTCTTCTATCCCCCGTACGGCCAGACGCTCGCCGAGGCCGGCGACAGGAAGGCGGCGGTGAGCCATCGGGCGCAGGCCGTCCGCGCGCTGCGCGCGTTTCTCGAATCCCGTTTCTGAACAGCCGCTTCCCACAAGCGGACCATTGCCGGCGCGCCGCGCGAAAATGCTCGGAAAAACGAGGCGCGCGCTGGCGCTCCCCTTGCCATCAGCCACCAGCCATGACGCTGCTCCAGGATCTCCGCTTCGCCCTCCGCACCGCGTGGCGCGATCGCGCGTTCTCGATCGTCGCCGTGGCGACGCTCGCGCTCGGGATCGGCGCCAACACGGCGCTCTTCACGATCGTCAACGCCGTGGTGCTCGCGCCGCTGCCGTTTCGACATCCCGAGCAGCTGGTTCGCGTGACGGCCGATTTCAGCGCGCAGAACGTGCGCGACGCCGGCCTGTCGATTCCCGAGCTGTTCGATCTGCGCGACTCGGGCGTGTTCGAGGAGGTCTCGGGCGTCTGGCCGGTGAGCGCGAACCTGACCGAGACCGACGAGCCCGAACGCGTCGAGACGGCGCTTGTCAGCGCGAACTACTTCACGATGCTGGGCGCCGGCGCGCAGGTCGGCCGCATCTTCACGTCGTCTGACGGGGTCGACGGCATCGCCGAAGTCGCCGTGATCAGCGACGCGCTGTGGCGGCGTCGGTTCGGCGGCGATCCGCACGTCCTCGGCACGCGCATCCGGATCGACAACGACATGTATTCGATCATCGGCGTCGCGCCCGCATCGTTCCGGCATCCGGGCCGCGGCACCGAGACCGACGTGGAGGTCTGGGCGCCGGCCGGCTGGCGCGCGTCGCCGTTTTCGCAGCGGCCGGTCCGCACGGCGTACGTGCTGCAGGGCGCGATCGGGCGGCTGAAGCCGGCTATCACGCCGGCATCCGCTCAGCGGCGCATCGACGCGCTCGCCGAGCGCGATCGCCGCGCGTTCGCGGCCGACTATCCCGCGGGCGCCGGGTGGGCGCTGCGCGTCATCCCGCTGCACGACGATCTCGTGGGCGACGTGCGCCCGGCGCTGCTGACGCTGCTCGGCGCGGTCGGCCTCGTGCTGCTGATCGCGTGCGCGAACGTCGCGAACCTGCTGCTCGCGCGATCGTCGGCGCGGCAGCGGGAGATCGCGATTCGCCGCGCGCTCGGCGCCGGGCGCGCGCGCCTCGTGCGCCAGCTGCTGACCGAGAGCTTCTGGCTCGCGGCCGCGGGCGGCGCGCTCGGCCTGCTGGTCGCGTCGTGGGGCGTCGACGCGCTGGTGCAGCTCAGTCCCGCCAGCCTGCCGCGGCTCCACGGCGTCTCGGTCGATCGCGCCGTGCTTGCGTTCACCGCCGGGTTGTCGATCGTCACCGGCGTGCTGTTCGGCCTCGCGCCGGCGATCCACGGATCGCGCGCCGATCTGCACCAGGTGATGCGCGAATCGGCCGGCCCGGCGTCGGCGGGCGCGCGGCCGACGCGGCTGCGCAGCGCGCTCGTCGTCGGGCAGTTCGCGGTGGCGCTCGTGCTGCTGGTGGGCGCGGCGCTGCTCGTGCAGAGCTTCTGGCGTCTGCAGCGCGTGAGCCTCGGCTTCAACCCCTCGTCGGTGCTCACCGCGCGGCTTTGGCTCCCGCAGCCGAACCTGCCCGAGACCGGACCGTACTTCACGCACGACGCGCGCGTGTCGTTCTACCGGCGCGTGCTCGATCGCGTGGCGGCGCTGCCGGGCGTCGAGGCGGTTGGCGGCATCACGAACCTGCCGCTCGCCGGCGCGCGCGGGCGGACGTCGTTCGTCGTCGAGGGCCGATCGAGCGACGAAGGCGACGTGGCGTCGAGCGAGGCGGCGCTGGTGACGCCCGGATATTTCCGCGCACTCGGGATCGCGCTCGTGCGCGGACGGCCGTTCGACGAGCACGACGACCCGCGCGCGCCCGCGGCGATCGTCGTGAGCGAGCAGTTCGCGCAGCAGTTCTTTCCGGGCGCCGACCCGATCGGCAAGCGCGTGAGCCCCGGCGCGCGCGCGCGCCCGATCACGAGCGGCGCGCAGGGACCGCTGCAGGCGGCGCCGCGCGCCTGGCTGACGATCGTCGGCGTCGTGCGCGACGTGAAGAGCGCGCGCGTCGACGGTCCGCCGTCGCCGGTGATGTATCGATCGCTCTTTCAGTTGTCGAACCTGAACCTGACGCTGGTCGTGCGCACGAAGCAGGATCCGGCGGCGCTCGCCGAGTCGATCCGCCGCGAGGTCCGCGCCGTCGATCCGAACGAGCCGGTCTTCAGCGTCCGCACGATGGACGCGGTCGTGGCGTCGACGTTTGCGGAGCGGCGCTTCACGATGCTGCTGCTGGCGCTGTTCGCCGTGACGGCGCTCGCGCTCTCAGCGATCGGGATCTACGGCGTGATGGCGTACTTCGTGACGCAGCGGACGCACGAGATCGGGATTCGGATGGCGCTCGGCGCCTCGCCGCGCGACGTGCGGCGGATGGTGGTGGGGCAGGGCGTGCGCCTCGCGGCAGCCGGCGTCCTCGTCGGGATGGCGGGCGCGCTCGCGATCACGCGCGCGCTCGGCGCGCTGCTGTACGCCGTCAGCCCGCGCGATCCGGCGACGCTCGCCGCGCTGTCCGCGGCGCTCGCGGCCGTCGCGCTCCTCGCATGCTACGTCCCCGCGCGCCGCGCGACGAGGGTCGATCCGATCACCGCGCTGCGCTACGAGTGACCCATGGTCCCCGGAAGGACCACAACGAAGAATGAAAATGGGGCGGCGTCGGCGTATGGTGGAGGGCGCCGTGGTGGCGAACGAGGCCGTCTTACTCTGGCGCGCTTGTGA
>Ga0075425_100000929_pt1 | contig 28133 bp, 26 predicted proteins | sample SoiMethybrSBSTD4_FD_75300 | JGI IMG/M metagenome (GOLD analysis project Ga0075425, IMG submission 75300) | Bulk soil microbial communities from a Populus tree surrounding site in Tennessee, USA - Soil MetaG P. TD hybrid SBSTD4 | ecosystem: Environmental > Terrestrial > Soil > Tree plantation...
ACCTGGCCCAGGCTCCGGATGCGGCCGGGCGCGGCCACGAAGCTGAACGTCGCGCAGAGACCTCCGACCACGCGCTCGCCGCCGAGAACGTCGGAGAGCTGGCCCGCCGCCTCGACGCCGTTCTGCAGCGGCACCACGAACGTGTCCCGCCCGAGCATCGGGCCCATGGCGCGTGCCGCCTCTTCGACCTGCCACGTCTTGACGCCGAGGAGCACCACGTCGACGGTGCCGGCCTCGGAAGGGTCGTGTGTGGCCTTGGCCGGATGGATGCGGATCTCGCGCTCGGGCATCTCGACGCGTAGACCCTCGGAGCGAATCGCCTCGAGGTGCTCGCCCCGCGCGACGAAAACCACGTCCTCGCCGGCCTCCGCGAGCCTGGCCCCGAAGTGGCCACCCGCGCCCCCCGTGCCGTAAACCCCGAATCTCATGGAGCCCGGAGGATACTCGCGGGCCTCACTGGAAGTCGCGGGGGAAGTTCTTTTCCCAGTTCTTCTCGCGAACGAGCTTGCCGTTCTCGAATATCTTGCGAGTGCCCGAGTAATGGAAGTTCTGGCGATCGCTCGAGAAGACGACCACGCTCTCCCAGCGAAGGACCCGGCCCGGGAGCTTGACCTCGGTCGAGTACTCGCCCCGCACCGAAGCTTTTTCGGGCTTCCCGTCCTCGGCCTCGTGCGTGATCTTCTCGGTGTTGCGCTCCTCGCCCCACGGGAAGCGGTGGGCGCTGTTGTTGGTTGCGACGACGGTCGCCTTGCCGGTGCGCGGGTTGCGGTCGACCGAGGAGATCTCGCCGTAGGCGGAAGGCGTCTCCATCGCGATCGCCTCGTAGCCGGGCAGCGGCGCCTCCTTCGGCGGAATCGGGAGGTAGCTCGGCGCCGGCCCCTTCGTCGAGTCCGGCGGCACGACCGGAAGGAGCAGCCGCGAGCCGTCCGAACCAAGGTACAGCGACGTCGTCGCCGGGTACGGTGTGGGCCAGAGCATCGGCCACTGGGCGTTGGACACGGCGAGCCGGATGCGATGCCCCTTCGGAAAGACCCAGGACGTGAAGTGCATCTCGATCTGGAGCGGGAAGGGCTCCCCTGGCACGATCGCCTTCGGGTCGCGGGCCGAGATCCGGTGCGCCCCGTTCATTCCAGCTCCCGCCACCTGCGTCACGGTACCGTCGGGCGCGACGTCGTTGAGCCGCGCGAACCAGTCGATGTGCGGGGCGTCCGCCGCGACCTTCAGCATCGCTTTCGGCAGGCCCAGGATCTCGACGTCCTCGTCGAGGGGAGGGGTGTCGTACACCAGGCTGAACGCGTCGGTCGGGCGCTGATCCGGCGCGACGTCGCCCCACCACATCACAGGCCCGCCGGCCTCCACGCCGGTCGTGGGCACGTAGCGCAGCCGATCGACGGCCTCGACTCCCGGGGCGTCGGCGAGCGACCGGTCGGAGCGGGGATGCAGGACGCGATTGCGGATCCGCGCGATCGGCCATCCGTCTTCGTAGCGCCACCGTCCAGGCGCCTCCTCGAGGTAAGGACCCGGAGGATGCCAGTTGCGGACGTACACGGCCAGCCGCGGCTCCTTCATGATCCCCGTGTCTTTTCCCTTGAGCCACTGGTCGAACCAGCGCACGGCCTCGTGCCGCCAGTCGAACCCCGGCTTCGGGTACGGCTCGTCGGGATACGTGTGGTCCCACGCGCCGACGATGGCCTTCGTCGGCGCCTTCAGATGCTCGAGCATGCGCGGAATGCTGTCCCGATAGCCGTCGTACCAGCCGCCGATCATGAAGACCGGAATGGCGATTGACTCGTACCGCTTGTTCAGCGCCGTGCGGTCCCAGAACGGGCCATCGCGCTGCTGCGCCTTGTACGTCAGCATCCAGGGCGGCTGATCGAAGCGATCCGCGAAGTACCTTTCGTCGAAAACGTAGTCCGGCGCGCCGGGCACCGCGTTGGCGAGGTCCTGGCTCATCTCCCAGGAGTCCACGTGGATGATCCCGTCCATGAAATGCACGTCGTCCTGGTACAGGTCGTCGGTCGCGTCGACGGCGATGATCGCCTTGAGCGCCGGCGGCCGGCGCATCGCCATGTGAATCGAGTTGAACCCTCCCCACGAGATCCCGAACATGCCGACGTTCCCGTTGGAGAAGGGCTGCGCGGCGAGCCACGCGATGACCTCCTCGCCGTCGCGCTGCTCGATCTCGCTGTACTCGTACGGAATGAGCACGCCTTCGCTGTTTCCCGTTCCGCGGATGTCCACGCGGGCGACGACGAAGCCGTGGCGGACGAAGTACGAGTAGAGCCGGGAGCTTCCGCCGCGGGCTTCCGTCTTGCGATACGGCAGGTATTCGAGAAGGACCGGGAAGGGGCCGGAGCCTTCTTCGGGGCGCCAGATGTCGGCGGCGAGCTTCACGCCGTCCTTCATCGGGATTCGGACCTCCTCGATGCGCGCGGCCAGAAGGCAGGACGCCGCGAGGAAGCCGGCGAAGGCGGCCACCAAGGCGTGCTTCATCGCCCGGCCTCCTCCGTCAACACGGGCAGGATGATGCGCGAGGCGTGACCGGCGTCGTGGTGGATGCGGATCGTCGCCTTGCGCATCGTCTTCGAGCTCGACCCGGGCTCGCCGGTCTGGAGGTTGCGCGAGAAGGCGGGCATGAAGCTGCCGCACAAGACGACGCGCACGCGGTGCCCGCGGGCGAAGAGGTTGCCCGTGCGCAGGTTCGGAAGACGCATCGCGACGATTTCGCCCGGACCGAGAAGCTTCGGCGACGCTCCGCCGTCCCGCTCGCTCGCGCGCAGAACATCGGTTCCGGGGCTCGAGAGGTTCCAGGCGGTTCCGTTGGGCGCGACGTCCTCGAGCTTGACCCATAGATCGGCGTCCGGAGCATCGGCGGACAGGTGGATATCGGTCTCGATCGGGCCGACCACGCGCAGGGGCTCCGTCAGCGGTTCGGTCTCGAAGACCAGGACGTCCTTGCGAGCGGCCAGGGCGCGATAGTCGTGCGCGCCGTAGGAAGAGCCGTACGGGTCCACGACCGGGTTCTGCGGGTCCGACACGAAAGCGCTCGAGGCCTGCTTGGCGGACGGAGGACCCGAGACCAGTTTCCCGCCCGCTGCGAGATAGAACGAGACCGATCGGGTTCCCGGAAGCGGAAAAGTGTCCCCGCGGCGCCAGACGTTTTCCCCCATCACGAACGTCCGCACGCGGGCCGGCCGCGGCTTCCCCGTTTCGCCGCGGACGTAGAAGTCGAGGAAGTCGAGAACCTCCCGGGCATAGGGAAACACGGCCTGGGGACCGAAGACGCGCTCGCCGGATCGGTCGGAATCCTCTCCTCCGTGCGTCCAAGGACCGAGCACCAGCTCGGCGCGCGGATCGGTCTCCCCCGGACGCGCCGCCAGGAGCCCCAGGAAATTGGTCGTGGCGCCCTCGGGCCCGTACGCCTCGTCGTGCCAGCCGGAGAAGCTCAGGACCGCGGCCCGGACCTTCCCGTAGCGGCCGCGCAGCTCCGCCCAGTCCCACCAGGCTTCGCCGGGCCGGTGCGCGAGCCAGTCGAAATAGTAGGGAGCGGCTTCCGTCAGCTCGGGCACGTCCGAAAGGGGCACTCGATACGGCAGCTCCTTCTCCAGGCGCTTCCAGGCCTCGCGGGCCTCCCGTCCCGTCCGCGGCCCGGCGAGGTTCCGGCGCACCCGGGCGTCGGGCGCGATGTTGTTCCAGATCCAGGACAGCCAGGAGAGATCCCAGTCCCCGCCGGCGTAGAAGAAGTTTCGGGGCGAGGAAAAGGTCATGGCGGGGACCATGGCCTTAAGGTGCGGCGGCGACTCGACGGCCGCCAGCCACTGGACCGCACCGGGATACGACAGGCCGAACGTCCCGACGTCTCCGGTGGACCACGGTTGCGACGCCGCCCACTCGATCGTGTCGTAGCCGTCCTTACCCTCGTTGGCGTACGGGACGAACTCGCCTTGCGAGCCGTACCGGCCGCGCACGTCCTGGAGGACCACGGCGTAGCCTCGGGACAGCGCCTCCGTAACGACCTCGTTCTCCTCCGAGCGCTTTCGGTCGTACGGCGTCCGATAAACCAGCGTCGGGAAACGCCCGGATGCCGACGGCCGCAGCACGTCCGCCTGGAGCTTCACGCCGTCGCGCATCGGCACGGCGACGTCGCGGTCCGCGTACGTGTGAGAGTCGGGCGACGCGAGAGCGACGGAAGCGGCGGCGCCGAGCGTGGCGATCAGAATGCCGAGGCGTCCGCGCATGAGCGCGGAAATCATAACCGGCATCCGAACCTCTCGATGGTGACCGGAAGTCAGGGCGAGGGCGTGGTCGTTCCCTTCGACGCCGCAGGAGTCGGCGCGCGCGAGACGATCACGCGCTGGCGGTCGGTGGGTATGACCGGAGGAATCCGATAGATCGAGATCCTCGACTTCTGCCGGAGGTCCTTGAGCCACTTCGCGACTTCTTCGTCGAACGCGCGCGCCGAGGACCGCTGGCGCATCGCCTCCGCGACCTCTTCGAAGGAAGGCACGGGCTGGCCGCTCGCCTGCGTCTCGGGAACGAAGCGCTTCTCGTATTCCTCGCGTGCCTGCTCTTCGGTCGCGAAGGCCATCGGCGCGAAACGCTCGCGCAGATACTTCTGGATCACGAGCTGCCGCTCGATGGACGCGCGGACGTCCTCGGGAGTCAGGCCGGCTTTGGCATACTCGGCCTGCGGGTCTTTCCCCTCGGCGCGCAGCCGGTCCTCCAGCTTCTTCATCGCGTCGGCGATTTCGGTCGCGTTGGGAGGCGGAGGGCCGAACCGCACCGCGTCCGCGTACTCGAGGTGCTGGTCGATCAGCGCATCGAGGACGCGCGCCCGGAACGCCTCTGAGCTCTCGCCCGACTCGGGGGTAAGCGCCGATACGACCATCGCCTTCTGCACTTCGCTCTCGGGGATCGCGATGTCGTTGACGGAGGCCGCGATGCGGCCCACGATCTCCTCCGCCGGCGCGTGGAGGGCCAGGCACAACACGACGCAGGCGGCGTTCCGCACGCTCGAATGATACCCGCGCGCTCCATGCTATTTTTCTCATCCCCGTGAGCCACGCGAAGAAAGCCGGGCGGCTCCTGGTCGTCGGAACGCCCATCGGAAACCTGGAGGACCTGTCTCCGCGGGGAGCCCGCGCGCTCGCCGAGGCGGACGCGATCTTCTGCGAGGACACGCGGGTGACGGCGAAGCTCGCGGCCCGCTTCGGGATCGCGGGCCGCCGCGTCTCCTGCCCCGGCCCGCGCGAAGGATCGCGCGTCGAGGAGCTCCTCGAGCGCCTCGGCCGCGGCGAGACCGTTGCTCTCGTCTCCGACGCCGGAATGCCGGCCCTTTCGGATCCGGGCGCCCGTCTCGTCGAGGCGGCGGCGTCCGCGGGATTCCCCGTCCTGGTGGTGCCGGGACCCTCGGCGCCCGCATCGGCCCTTGCGGTGTCGGGGCTGCCCGCGGTGCCTCACCTCTTCCTCGGCTTTCTCCCCGCGCGCGCCGGCGAGCGGCGCCGGTTTCTCGAGGAGATCGCCCGCCGACGCGAGACACTGGTCTGGTTCGAGGCCCCGCACCGCATCGCCGAGTCTGTGGCGGACGCATCCCGCATCTTGGGGCCGCGGCGCGCGTGCGTCGCGCGGGAGCTGACGAAGCTCCACGAGGAGACCCTGCGCGGAACACTGACCAACCTCGCGGAGACTCTCGCCGCGCGCGGCGCCGGCCGAGGCGAGATCACGGTGGTCGTCGAGGGATCGCCGGAGCGCGACGAGGCCTCGGCGGTGGACGTGGACGCGTCGATCCGGGAGGCCCTGGCCGCGGGCATGGCCCTGAAGACCCTCTCGCGCGAGATCGCGCGGCGCGCGGGCCGCTCCTCCCGCGAGATCTACGCGCGGGCGCTGGAGCTCGCGCGGTGATCGAGCCCGTCGTCTCCGTCTCGGGACTGACCAAGGTTTTCAAGACCTTCCGCCGCGAGGAGGGACTGGCCGGAGCCTTGAAATCCCTGGTCAAACGCACGGCCACGCCGGTGACGGCGGTCTCGGATGTGACGTTCTCGATCTCGCCGGGCGAGATGGTCGGCTACATCGGCGCCAATGGCGCCGGCAAGTCCACGACGATCAAGATGCTGACCGGCATCCTGACGCCGACCTCCGGCGAGATCGTCTGTAACGGCTTCGTTCCCTTTCGTGACCGGACCCGCTACGTCGCCACGATCGGCGTCGTCTTCGGACAGCGCACGCAGCTCTGGTGGGACATCGCGGTGGTCGAATCGTTCCGGCTGCTGAAGGAGATCTACGGCCTGACCGACGCGCAGTACCGCGAGCGCATGGCTCTCTTCGACAAAGTCCTGGGCCTGAACGCGTATTTGCACCAGCCGGTGCGCAAGCTCTCGCTGGGTGAGCGGATGCGGTGCGATCTCGCCGCGTCGCTCTTGCACCGCCCTCCCCTGCTCTTTCTGGACGAGCCGACGATCGGGCTCGACATCGTGGCGAAGGCCAACGTCCGCGAGTTCCTGCAGGAGATCAATGGCCGCGACGGCACGACCGTGCTTTTGACCACGCACGACCTCGCCGACATCGAGACGCTGTGCAAGCGCGTCATCGTCATCGACCACGGCCGGCTCCTCTTCGACGGCGCGCTGAACGCCCTGCGGGACCGGATCCTGCCGGTGACCTCGATCGTCTTCGACGTCAAGCACGCGCCGGACCCGTCGGAGCTCCAGTTCAATGGCCGCGTGATTCGCGAGGTCGCGACGAACCGGTTCCGCCTGGACCTCGACCGTCGCGAGACCTCCCCGGCCACCGCGGTCAAAGAGATCGTCAACCGCTTCGACGTTTCGGACCTGACGATCGAGGAGCCCGAGATCGAGGAGGTCGTCAAGCGCATCTACCAGGAAGGCATCTCGTGAGCGCCGCGATCGTCCCCGTGAGTCTTGTCATCCCGAGGGCCGAAGCCGGCCACCGACCCGCCCACGAAGGCAGACCCTCAGCATCAGGGAACGCCGTGCGAAGCACGGCGGTAACGCAGACTCTCGGCAGTAGGCAACGCCGAGCGCAGCTCGGCGGTAACCGCCCGATGGATCCCGTCACTCAATGCCATTACGGCTCGCTCTGGACGGAATCCCTCGCTCCGCTCGGGATGGCAATGGGGTCGAACGCGTGAGCGCCGTCGCCCCCGCGTCGCCCGGCTGGCGCTCGGCGCTGCCCTTCGCCCGCGTCGGCTTCATGAACATGCTGGCCTACCGCGCCCGCTACTACGTGGGCGTGCTGACCTACGTCTTCAACGTCGCCGTCTACTACTTCCTGTGGCGCGCGGTCTTCCGCAACACGGGCCAGACGGTCGCGGGCATGACGCTCACGGACATGGTCACGTACGTCGCGGTGGGCTGGGCGATCCGCTCGTTCTACTTCAACGAGATCGACCGGGATCTCGGCACGCAGGTCACCGAGGGCCGGCTGGCGATGAATCTGATCCGCCCGGTGGACTTCCAGCTCGTGATGGTCGCGGACGCCGCCGGCCAGTCGGCTTTTCGCGCGGTCCTCTTCACGATCCCGATCACCATCGTCCTGGGCCTGATCTTTCCGTTGAAACCCCCGGCGTCGCTCGCGGCCGGGGCGCTCTTCCTCCTCTCGGCGATCCTGTCGTTCTTCCTGGTCGCGGCGCTGAACTTTCTCGTCGGCCTGATCGCGATCCGCTCGAAGTCCATTCTCGGAATCCTTCGCGCGAAGTACCTCGTCCTGGAGCTTCTGTCGGGGCTGCTCATCCCGACGACGCTCTTCCCCGAGCCTCTGCGGACGATCCTGCTGTGGTCGCCGTTCCCCCACATCAACTTCACGCCGGCGTTCCTGTACCTCGGCAAGGCGACGGGCCTCGAGGCCGCCCGCCTGCTCGCGTTGCAGGCCGGCTGGACGGTCGCGCTCCTGTGGCTCGGGCGTCTGGCCTGGCGGCGCTCGTCGCTCCGGATTACGATCCAGGGTGGCTGAGGCATGGGCGTCTCACGCATTCTCAGCCGCCACGCCCGTCTCTTCGGGCTCTACTTCGCGCAGTACGCCAAGGCGCGCCTCGAATACCGGCTGGATTTCTTCTCGAGCGTCTTCGCGTCGTTCCTGGGGACGCTCGCCTCCTTCGGATTCCTGTTGATCGTCTTCTCGCGAGTCCCGGCGGTGAAGGGCTGGAAGTTCGAGGAAATGGTGTTCCTCTACGGGTTTTCGCTGGTGCCGCTCGGTATCTTCAACGTCTTGTCCTGGAACCTCTACATGTTCCCGGATCGATACCTGATCGAGGGACGATTCGACCGCGTCCTCGTCCGCCCGGTCTCGTCCGTCTTCCAGGTCCTGTTCGAAGCGTTTCGCCTGGAATCGTTGCAGGAGACCGTGACCGGCCTCGCCGCGGTGATCTGGGCGGCGAATCGGCTCGGACTCTCCTGGGAGCCTCTGGACTTCGTCCTATTCGCGGTCTGGGCACTGTGCGGAGCGGTGATCTACCTGGCGGTCTTCGTGGGTCTTTCGGCGACGTCGTTCTGGATCGAGGATCGCATCGGGATCGTTCCGCCGATCTTCAACCTCATGCAGTTCGGCCGCTACCCGCTGACGATCTACGACACGTGGATCCGGTTCTCGCTCTCCTTCGTCATCCCGTTCGCGTTCGCGTCGTTCTACCCGACGGTGCGGTTCCTGAGGCGCGAGGAGTTCCTGAGGGAGTTCTGGGCCGTGCCGCTGGTGGCCGCGGCCACGGTCGCCATAGCCCTGTTCGCGTGGAGCTCAGGCGTCAGCCGCTATCACTCGACGGGGTCGTAGGGCCCCCACCGGTTCCCGCCGTTGGAGGCGGAGGGGTATCGGCCGGGACAGGATACTGAGCCTCGATCGGAACAGAAAGAAAGGTCCTCCTGTCCCGTCGTCCCGCCAGCAGCGCCACGGCGGCGCCGGCGAGGAGCAGGACCGCGACGCCGCCCGAGGCGCGGTCCGCGGCGGCCGGCTGGGCCGCGAGGTCCGTTGCGTCGCGAAGGCCGAGCGAGAAGATGCCGAAGAGGACCCAGGCCGCGGCATGGTCGCGAAGCAGAAGACCCGCGGCCGCGGCCAGCCAGACCGCGCCGAGAACGGTCGGGAGCGCGTCCGTGACGAACTCGGTCCAGGAGTGGAAACCGGAGGGCAGCAGGGCCACGAGCACTGCGGCGGCGCCGAGGACGCGCCCGAGCGTCGTCTGAAAGAACCGTCCTCGCAGCGCGAGCGCCGCCACGGCGGCGATCGCGGCCAGGAAGAAAACCCCGCGGCCGGTCGACCACAGAACGTCAATGGATGGGAACTTGCTCTCCAGGCTGCTCGGAAGGGACGGATCCGGCTCGTAGAGAGAGGGCACGCGGGAGAAGATCACGCGGGCCCACCTCGCGATTCCCGCCGCGCCGGCGGCCGCGATGGCCGCCCGCAGGAATGCGTCTCCGAGGGTTCCCTTCCGCCGAAGCGCCACGGCCCAGCCAGGACGCGCCCCGGAGATCAACGAGAAGCCGACGAACGCGATCAGGAGCAGGAACAGAAACGAGAGGCACAGGGAAACAGCGATCGTCAGGCGGAAGAGGATCATCGGTGTGTCCGTCGGATACCGGCGAAAGATCGCCGGGATCCCGTTGGCGATTCCCGCCGCCGCGATCGCCGCCGTCCAGAGAAGCGGCTTGGACTCTTCCTTGAATCGGATTCCGCGAGCGCGGACGAGCCGGACGAACATGAGGACGACGACGGCGAGGAGCGCCCCTCCGGCGACGATCCGAAGCACGAGCCGGACCGAATCCGCCGACGAGGTTTTCCGATACTCGCGCAGGAAGCTCTCGGGAACGTGGATCGTCGGGAGGAAAAAGGCCAGACGCGCTCCGTGAAAGACGGCCGTCAGGCGGGCTCGCGCTTCGCCGACCCCGGTCTTCGCTTCCAGGACGACCGTCGTGTCCACGCGCTTGGGGCGCTTCTCGGTCCCGACCTCCAGCACCGAGTATTCCTGCGCCGGATAGCCGAGCTTGCGGGCCGCATCCACGGCGCGCCGTGAAGCGGCCTCGGTGGTCGGGGACACCGCCGCCGGCGCGTCCTCCGCCACCGGATTGACGAAGGCCGCCACCCGGGCGCGGCGCGCGTCGATCAGGACTTTCCACTCCTCCTTCTGCTCGGGCCGGAAAAAGCGCACGACCCACCAGGCCAGCGGAAGACGGTCGTCCGCCAGCTTGCGGAACGCCTCGGGTCCGCCCTTCTGGACGACGTACCGCGCCGCCGCGCTGGAGAACCCCGGAATTCCGCCGCGGTCCTGCGGCCGGGCCTCGCGGACGTCGCCGTCGTCGGAAAACCCCGTGCCCGTGTAGCTCACACTCCTCCAGCGCGAGGGGTCCACGCCGTTGACCTGGAGAAACCGCCGCGCCGTGGCCTCTGCGACGACCCGTCCGGTCCCGTCCTCGACCAGGGCCTCGGAGGCCTCGGCGGGGATGAACAGAGACGCGAGCAGCAGCAGCGCCGCAACCCCCATGACGGCGAGGACGCCGGGGGAAAGCGGCCGCACGTCGGGGACCTCGGCAACCGGGACGGCTTCCTCCGGCGGGGGCGGAACCGAGCCCACGTCGGCATTCAAGAGCCCGGTCTCGGGCCGGAAGCCTCCTCGCCGCGCATACAGCACCAGCGACACGAGGAGCGGAAGCAGCAGGATCCCCGACGCGATCGCGCCCGAGATCACGTAGTACGCGTTGCCGGAGCGCAGGAGCAGAAGCGCGGTGTAGATCGCATCCACCGTGAAGTGCCAGACCAGGAGCGGCACGACGCCGAATCGGAGCATCAGGAATCCGATCAGGACCCCGGCCATGCCCACTTCGACCCCGCGGATGTAGAAGGGCTGGTTGGGATAGGTCGAGTGTCCGAATCCCCAGACGAACGCCGGAAGCGCGACCGCGATCCAGCGCGGGAGGCCGAGGCGGTCGAGGAACGAGATCGAGAACATCCGAGAGATCCCCTCCTCGGAGACCGCCGGCAGAAACCCGATCAGGAGGACCGTGGCCCAGGGCAGCGTCGTGTTCAGCATGTCGCTGTAGGGCACGTCGGCCGGCGCCCACGCGCCAAAGTGCGCGGCGACGACGTAGAAGACCGCCTGATACGCGAAGAAAAACGAGGCCAACGCGTAGCCGAGCAGGACGCCTCGCAAGAAGGACTTGGTCTGGAGGCCCCGGAACGTGAAGGCGGCGCCCAGCGAAATCTGGCCCGGAAAGCGCTCGCGGTAGATCGGCTCCGCCGCCGCCACGACGAAGGCGATGCCGGCGCCCGTGCCGAGAGCCTGCAGGATTCCCAGGATGACCTGATTCGTCAGGTATGCGGACAGCGGGCTCGCCGTGTCGTAGGAGAACAGCGTCAGGGGCAGCTCGTTGGCGACGGAGAGGAGCGCCAGGACGAACGCGATGACGCCGAAGGCCGCGACCAGGCGCCAGGGCACGTCCTTGCGGCGGATCTTCTCGATCAGGACGAAGAGCATCGCGAGGATGGTCAGGACGAGACCCGCCGTCGCGATCTGCCCGGCTGCCTCGTTCTTCGAGCGCAACCGGTGGTAGTCGCGCGTCCACGCCTCCGGCACGTGCACGGACTCCTCGAACGCCGTGACGCGATCGCCGGCGACCGTCGTCTCGTACCGGATCGTGGCGTCGACCAGCCTGACGCGCGCCTTTTCGTCCACGAACGTCCAGTCGGTCCGGTTCGGTCGCGCCTTGGGCGCCGCCTCGATCGGCGCGAGCGAATCCTCGGGATGTCCGCGCTCAGCGAGGAACGCGAGCGCGATCGCCCGCGCCTGGTCCTTGCCGAGCCGGGCACCGGGGGCTTCCTCCTTCAGCACCGATTCGTATCCGATGAGATCGCCCAGCGGCGAATAGGTGGCGCGCTCCTCCTCCTTCACGCCGGAGCGGAACCAGCGCATCCTCCACTGCCAGATCTTGGCCTCGTGGCCGTAGAGCCGGCTCGCGCGCTCGAGCCCGAGCTCGCGCTCGAGGTACACCTTGGGTGTCTCGTCGACGTCGAACTGCCCCGCGAACTTCGTCCCTTTGAGGTCCCGGCCGCGACTCTCGAGAAATCTCTCGGCCAGGACCCGCGCCTGCTCGCGGTTGACCTTGAACTCGATCGAGGCTTCGGGGAACGCCCGCCGGAAGAGCGCGGCCGTCACCGCTGCGCAGACGGCGATCGCGGCCAGGCAGAGCAGGACGAAGCGAACGTCGCGCCGCTCGAGCTTCTCCATCCGACTATCCGACGAGGACACTCCCGCCGTTGACGTTGAGGATTTCTCCCTGCAGGTGCCTCGCCAGGTCCGAGACGAGAAACAGGATCGGTCCCGCGATGTCGGCGGCGGACGCCACGCGGCCGATCGGAATCAGCTTCTCGATCTCGGCCCGCTCGATCGGATTGTCGAGCGACGCGCGGGACATGTCCGTGTCCACCCAGCCCGGCGCCACGGCGTTGACGCGGATGCCGCGAGGGCCCAGCTCGGCGGCGAGGGACTTCGTGTACGAAATCAGCGCGCCCTTGGACGCCGCGTAGGCCGAGTGTCTCGCCTCCCCGCGCTGGCCCGCCGTCGAGGAGACGAAGACGATCGCGCCGCCGTGCTTCTCCAGATGCGGAACGGCGGCGTCCGTGACGAGGTAGGACCCGCGAAGGTTGATCGCGTAGGTGCGGTCCCACACGGCCGTGTCCCCGCGCCCCGCCACGTCCTCGTCCCAGATGCCGGCGTTGTTGACCAGGATGTCGAGGCGTCCCCACGCCGCGACGACGTCGCGCACGAGCTGGCGCGCGACGGTTTCATCCGAGACGTCGCCGGCCAGCGCCATCGCCTCGCCGCCGGCGGCCCGGATCTCACGGACCGCTCCGTTGGCCGCGGCCTCGTCGCGAAGGTAGTTGATCGCCACGCGAGCGCCGGCGCGCGCGAGCAGATCCGCCGTCGCGCGTCCGATGCCCCGCGAACCCCCTGTGATCAGGGCAGTTCGGCCCGCCAGATCGATCTTGAAACTCTCCGCCATCGGGCTCCGTATATCAAATTAGAGACCGACGCCTTCCATCGAGACAGGGCGGCACCCCTCGGGGTGGCCGCCCCCCGCGTGTTTACTTTCCGGCGATCAGATCTCCGACGTAGGCCGACAACGTTTCGAGAGGCGACCACGAGTTCTTCAAAGCCGCGTCCACGTCGGCGGCTCTCGCGAGCGCCCGCGCCAGCTCCGCCGCACTGAACCGGGACGAACGCCGCGCCGCCGAAAAGAGCGCGAATGGATGCGCTCCCCCGCGCTCGCTTTCGAACGGCGAGCGTCCGAACGGCACCGCCGGCGCGAGCAGCCGCGGCAGGACCCGCGCCTGGAAGGCCTGGTACGACATCGAAGGGTCGAAGGATCCTTGCCCCGACTCCTCCAGCCGCGAGCGGATCAGGAGCATTCGGCGAATCTCGCTCGAGAGCATTCCGAAGAACCGGATCGGCCACATCTCGTCGGTCGAGAGCTCGCGGTCGCCCGCGCGCACTTCGCGCCCCGACAGGAGCCGTTCGAGGCGCGCCAGCGCGTCGCCGGCGTCTCGACGGCCGATGGCGTCGTAGAGCCCGTATATGTCCTCGGAGGCCTCGTCTTCGACGTTGGCCTCGATGTCGGCAGCGCGGATTCGTCCGCCCTTGCCGGCCCACTCCAGGAGCTTGTCCAGCTCCGAGGAGAACTGGAGCGGCCGGGCGTCTGTCAGGGTTAGAAGCCGCGTGATCGCGGCCGGCTCGATGACGACCTCGCGCTCCTTCGCGCGAGTGGCCGCCAGCCGGCGAAGCGCCTCTTCCGGCGCGTCGCCGACCGAGGCCTCCAGCACCAGGCCCTTGTCGGTGATCTCGCGAACCAGGTCCACCCCCGCCGGCGGCGCGATCGCCGTCAGGAGGGCCACCGTGCCGTCGTTTTCCCCTCGCGCGACCAGGCCTCTCAGCGCGGACTTGAGGATCGCGTCGCCTCCGCTCTTGGCGTCCGGCATGTCCCGGAGGATCTCGGCCAGCAACTCCGCCTCGTCCTTCTTGCGCAGGCGCTTCCCGACTGCTTCGGCTGTCTCGTCGGGATTGCCCCCGGGCGGCACATCGAGCGCCGAGAGCAGCGCCCTCGCGTTCTTGAACGCCTCCCGCCTGCCCGCCGGCCCTCCCCTCTCCCAAGCCTCGAGCGCCTGCGAAAGGAGCCTTCCCGGCGTCTCCGTGCCCAGGAGCCGCGACACGTCCAGCTCGACGATGCGCCTGGGCGAGAAGAGCGACCGGTTCAGGAGCGCGTCGGAGATCGCCTCCGGCGGCGCGTCGTCGTCGAAGCGGAGGACCTCCGCGTCGGTTCCGCCGAGGATCTCCCGCGCCTTCGTCGCCGCTTCTTCGACGAAGAACTCGACGTCCCCGGTCACGAGGACGGCCGACGGCGCATCGTCGAAGCGTGGAATGGCCTTCTCGGAGAACCGCTCCTTCGGCACGATGCGCAGTCTATCGGACGAAAAAGGGCCCCCGTCGGCGTTCCGACGGGGGCCCCAGTGAGCAAGGAACTTGAAGGCGGGATTAGTTCTGGAGCATCCCCTTCTCGGAAAGCTCCTGGCAGTCGACGCAGTACGGAGCCCAGGGAACCGCCGTGAGGCGCTTCTCGGCCATGGGCTGGCCGCAGTTGATGCAGAAGCCGTAGGTGACGTCGTCGATGCGGGCGATCGCGTCGTCGATCTGGAGCAGAGTGGAACGCTCTCCGTCCGTCAGCGAGTAAAGGAACTCACGGGTGTACGAGGAGACCGCCTTGTCGGCGATGTCCTGGGTCAGCTCTTCCGAAGTCTCTTCCTCGGCGCTGCGGGTCTTCGCGATGTCCACGGAGAGACTCGCCTTCTTCTCTTCCAGAAGACGGCGGTATTTCTCCATCTCCTTCTTGCTCATCCGGACGGCCTTGGCCGCTGTCGAGGGCATTCGTTGCTCTCCTTTTCTCGCGCCCCCCTCTTAGCAAACGGGGGGCCAACTTTTGGATCGCCGATGATACTCGGTTTTCAAACGAAGTCCAGCGATTCCTGTCACTTAACCGCGGCTCAACGTCGGTTATTTCTTCTCTCTTTCCCAGAGAAACTTGCGAGAGACGCCGAGGCGCTTGGCCGCCAGCGTCCGGTTGCCGCCGGCGCGGCGGAGCGTCTCGTCGATGTAGGCGTCCGTCAGCGCGCGCAACGTCCAGCGTCCCTCGACGGCAGCGGCGAGGAGGGACTCCGGCGCTCCCAGAGCGCCGGACGGAAGATCTTCGGGACCGATCTCGGCCGTCTCGGCCGACAGCACGGCCTTCTCGACGACGTGGAGGAGCTCCCGCACGTTGCCCGGCCACGGATGGCGCAGCAGCGACTGCTCGGCCTCCTTCGTGAAGGTCCGCGCGGGACGGTCGTAGGCGCGCGCGGCGCGGCGCGCGAACTCGCGAGCCAGCGGAAGGATGTCCTCGGTCCGCCCCGACAGGCGCGGCAGCCGCAGCGAGACCACGTCGATGCGATAGAAGAAGTCGTCGCGAAAGGCGCCCTGCGCGACGAGGGCGGCCAGATCGCGCCGCGAGGACACGATCAGGCGAGCGCGGAACGGGTGCGTCGTCACGCCGGAGAGCCGGCGGAAGTTCTTCTCCTGGAGAACGCGCAGGAACTTCGCCTGGGCGGCGGGCGACAGCGAGGACACCTCGTCGAGGTAGACCGTGCCGTCCTCCGCGACCTCGAGCAGCCCTTTCTTGGCCGAGACCGCACCGGTGAAGGCTCCGCGTTCGTGTCCGAAGAGCTCGCTCTCGAAGAGCTCGTCGGAAAGATTCGCGGCGTCGACGCGCACGAACGGGCGCGCGGCCCGATTGGAGACGTCGTGGATGGCTCGCGCGAGGCGATCTTTCCCCGTGCCGCTCTCGCCGAGGATCAGGATCGTGGACGGAAGGTCCGCGGCCCGCCCGAGGGCCTCGATCTCGCGGGCGAGCGCCCGATTCCGTGTCTTGAAATGGGAACGGAGGCGCCCCGATGTGCTTCTGGCCATGGGTTGCCTCTCGCGGCCGTGGCCGCTGCAAAGCCCGGACTAGAACCCTTTGCCCTGGAAGAACCCGGTCTCGTTGGGAGCGTCGCCCCACAGCCGCTCGAGGGCGTAGAACTTGCGCGCCTCCTCCTGGAAGACGTGAAAGACGACGTCGCCGTAGTCCATCAGGATCCAGTGGGCATTGGCCATTCCCTCGACGGAGAGCGCCGGGCCCAGCTTTTCGGTGATCGCGTCCGCGATGGCGCGCGCCTGCCGATCGTTGACGGCCGTCGACAGCACGAAGTAGTCGGCCATCGTCGTCAGTTCGGTCAGGTTGAAGACGAGAACCGCCGCCGCCTTCCGGTCGAGCGCGGCCGTGAGCCCCTCGCGGACCTTGTCCTGGGAGGAAAAGCCGGGTTTCAACGCTTCGGCGTCTCCGGCTTGTAGAGGCCCTGCTTCGTAACGTACTCCGCGACCGGCCCCGGAACCCGCCCCGCGAGGCTCTTTCCCGCCGCGAGGTCGTTCCGGATGTCCGTCGCGGAGATTCTAACCGATCCGGCGTCGAAAACGGACAGGCGATCGTCGATTCCCGCCACCCGCGGCACCTTCACCGCCGTGCCCGTGTACGGCTCCCGGTGGAAGGCGGCGATACGGCAGAGCTTCAGGATCTCTTCAGGCTGTCTCCACCGGTCGAACCCCGCGAGGATGTCGGTGCCCATGAGAAGCCAGAGCTCGTCGCCCGGATGCTGCGCCTGGATCGCGCGCAGGGTGTCGATCGTGTACGACGGAGGCTCGCGGTCCAGCTCCTGGAGGTCGATCGTCCAGTCGGGTCGGCCCTGGATGGCCAGGGCCACCATCGCGACGCGGTGGCGCGCGTCGGTCGGCGTCGCGTCCTTGTGCGGCGAGAGGCGCGCCGGCACGTAGAGGACGCGCCGCAGCTGGAACTTCATCGCGGCGGCCTCGATCGGAATCACGTGGCCGTTGTGGACGGGATCGAACGTGCCGCCGAAGACTCCGATGCGCATGGCGGGAGTCTACGTCTCGGCCGGCAAGGGCTCGGCGGGGGGCGCCTCGGCGAACGCGTGGAAGAGCGCGCCAACGAGCTCCTTGATCCCCTTCCCCGTCGCCGCCGAGATCTCGTAGAACGGGAGACCTCGCCGCTCGGCCGAGGCCCGGATCGAGGCGAGGCGCTCGGGGTCCGACACGGCGTCGCACTTGGATGCGACGAGAAGGCGCGGGCGCTTGGCGACCTCCGGCGAAAACCGCGCGAGCTCGTCCTCGATGATCGCGACGTCCTTCTCCGCATCGCCGGAGGCCGAAGCGTCGACGAGGTGGCAGAGCAACCGGCAACGCTCGACGTGTTTCATGAACCGGATTCCGAGGCCTGCGCCCCGGTGCGCGCCCTCGATCAAGCCCGGGATGTCCGCGACGACGAGCGTGTGCGTGTCGTGGTGCGACGTCACGACGCCCAGATGCGGTACCAGCGTGGTGAAGGGATAGTCCGCGATCTTGGGCTTGGCCGCCGAGATGGCCGCGATCAGCGTGGACTTCCCGGCGTTGGGGAAACCGATGATGGCGACGTCGGCGAGGAGCTTGAGCTCGACGGAGAGCCGACGCTCCTCTCCGGGCAGCCCCGGCTTGGCGAAGCGCGGCGTCTGCCGCGTGGGCGTGGCGAAGTGCTGGTTCCCCCAGCCGCCGTTGCCGCCCTTGACCAGGAGCACCTTCTCCCCGGCTTCGACGAGGTCGGCGATCCGCTCGCCGCTTTCGGCGTCGGTGAGGACGGTGCCCAGCGGCAGATGAACCTCGACGTCCTCACCGGCCTTGCCGTGCCGGTTCGAGCCCATGCCGTGCTCGCCGCGGCCCGCGCGATACGAATTCTGATGCCGGAGGTGGTAGAGCGTGTTGTACGCCGGGTCGGCCACCGCCCAGACGGAGCCGCCGTGGCCGCCGTCGCCCCCGGACGGTCCGCCCTTGGCGACGAACTTCTCCCGGCGGAACGCGACACACCCGTTGCCGCCGTCTCCGCCCTTGACGTAGATCTCGGCGGTGTCGATGAACATCGGAATCGGCGCCGCCGTCGGCGGCGTGGCTCGGCGCGCGCCGGGTTAGCTGGTCTGGCCGGCGGGCTCGATCGAGATCGTGCGGCCGAAGCGCCCGCGGTCGTGGTAGCGCACCACGCCGGCGACTTTCGCGAAGAGCGTGTCGTCCTTGCCGCGGCCCACGTTGATGCCCGGGAAGAACTTGGTCCCGCGCTGGCGCACGAGGATCGTCCCGCCGGAAACGGTCTGGCCGCCGAACGCCTTCACGCCGAGGCGCTGGGAGTTCGAGTCGCGTCCGTTGCGGGAAGAGCCCTGACCTTTCTTGTGTGCCATGGAGGGATCCTCTCTAGCCTTCGATCGCTTCGATTCGGACTTCGATCATCGTCTGGCGGTGGCCCTTGGTCCGGCGGTACTGCTTGGTCCTTTTCTTCTTGAAGACGAGGACCTTGCGCGTCCGCACCGGTCCGAGCACTTTCGCCTGGACCTTGACGCCCTTGAGAGCGTCCGCGCCCGTCCGCACGCCGTTGTCGCCCGACACCAGGATGACGCTCGAACCCGAGAGCGCCAGCGACTCGCCCCGGGTGATCTTCTCGCCGGCCGGCTTCTCGATCCGGACCACGTCACCCGCGGTGACCTTCAGCTGTTTCCCGCCGGAGCGGACGATGGCGTACATAAAGCCCGCGAATGATAAGGGTTTTCGGACGAAAGTCAAGCCCTCGAAGAATCAATGAGTTGAGCCGGGAATCGAAGAGGAACGATATGGTTTTCCCCTTCAATAAGGAGGTGCGCTTGAAACGCTCGCTCTTGGCGTTGGCGGTCATCATTTCCTGTTCCGCGCCTCCGGCGCCGAACCCGAAGCCCGCACCCGACGTCGACGCAAACGCGAAGGCGTCCTCGCTTGCCCCCGCCGCCGCGCCACGGACCGCTTCCGGAGCCGCCTCCACGCCGACCACCGCCGGGAAGGAGTGGTTCATGTCCCCGACGGCGTCGTGCGGTCATGGCAAGGGCACGCTCGAGGACCCCTGGTGCATCCAGGACGCGCTGACGAGCGGAAAGGTCAAGCCCGGCGACACCGTCTACGGGAGGCTCGGCGCGAACTACACGCTGACACAGGTGGTGGGTCTCTACACCCCGGTGAAATCGACGTTGAGAGGCACCCCCGAGAAGCGCATCACCGTCCGCCCCTACCCTCCCGATCAGAAGACTCCGACCTCGTTGATCCGCATCGCCTGCGACCAGGGTGAGCAGAAGAAGCCGACCGTCTGCGTCGCGATCGAATCCAACTGGGTCGACTACTACGACTTCGAGGTCGCCTATTTCGGGGATCCGCGGCGGCACGCCATCGCCAACGAGGGTGACCTGCCGGGATTCGGCGAGGGCGTGTGGATCAACGCGGACAACAACCGAACCTATGCCCTCGGGAACCGGCTGATCAACTGGGTCATCCACGACACGTCGGACAACGTCTTCAAGGCGTCCCTGGCCAACCCGGTCGATTTCTACGGGATCGTCAGCTACAACTACGGTTTCCTCTACGAAACCGGCAAAGTCCGGCGCACAGGGGGGCACGCGTTCTACCTGCGCAACGGCCAGGAGGCATCGGGTCGTTTGCCCGGCTGCAACAAGGGCGTCGACAACTCGAACCCCGACGTGCAGTCCATGACCGACAGCATCGTCTCCGGCGGCATCCGGGTGCCGGACTTTGCGGCGGGATCGCTGGCCTACCAGGACTACGGCACGTGCGCTTGCGCCATGCACCGCAACGAGGTCTTCGATGGGAACTTCTTCCTGGGGGGGACGTTGTCGGGGGGATGTTCGGCGACCGACAACGCCACGCTCGGTACGCGCGACCAGAAGCTCACCAACAATTGGTGGGGCTCCTATACGGCCGGGTACTACGCGGCCGGATGCGAGAACGTCACGCTCGACGGCAACTTCATGTTCCGACCCATGTACGCGCCGGTTGATAAGTACTACCTCAAACGCTCGCCGATGTACGTCATGCAGCAGCGCGGAAAGCACGTGAACCCCTGCCGCAAGGGGATCACCTTCACCAACAACGTCTACTGGGGCAACGCGAACGCCGGCGCGGGCCGAGGACAGTCCGACGACGAAGCCGAGGGCTTCCAGTCCGCCTGGTTTCCGGGCGGCGGCAACGTCTACTTGCCCAACGACGTCACGCCCTCGCAGAACTACACGGCCGTACGGAAGAACCAGTTCCGCCCGGGATCGTGCAACGTCTACGTGGCCAACTTTCTGAACCTCGACGAGGTCTCGGTCGACCTGAAGGACTGCGGGCTCGCGGACGGGGCCGCCTTCGAGGTGCGCTCCATCTACGACTACATGGGAGCGCCCGTGAAGACCGGGACGTACTCCGCGGCCTCATCCAGCTTCGCTTTTCCGATGACGACCGCGGCCAACCCGATCTCCAACTCCGTCGGCCACCTGAAGGACGGGGCGCCCGGCAGCTATCCCGACATGAACTACGCGCTCACGAAGGAGGGCGGCAACATCTTCCGAAACGCGTTCGTCGTCCTGACGACGTCGCCGGCGCCCTCGGCCTCGAACGCCGCGCCTAATCCCGGTCGATCGAGTCCGGCAGCTCGTTGACGTCGCCAGGCAGCGGCGGAAAGTGGGCGGCGAGGACTTCGCCGACTTTCGCCACGGCGGCGATCACGCCCTCGGTGAACTCGCCCTTGCGGAAGCGCGCTTCCATCTCCGCCGCGACGGCCAACCAGAAGGCGTCTCCGACCTTTTCGTGAATCGCCGTGTCGCCGATGACACGGAACTTCCGGGCGCGCGGAGCCACGTACACGAGGACGCCGTTGCGACCCTTCGTGCGGGTCATTCCGAGCTGCTCGAACCGTCGCCGCGCCCGGGTCTCGACGTCGTCCGGTTTGCGCCGCGTCACGTGGACACGGATCTCGCCGGACGTGGTCTTCTCCGCCGCCGCGATCGCGGCCACGATCCGATCGGAGTCGAAGCTCGAGAAACGGCTCACGTCACCAGCTCCCCGAAGCCCCGCCGCCGCCGAAGGAGCCGCCGCCGCCCGAGAAGCCTCCTCCACCGAAACCTCCGCCTCCGGACCAGCCGCCGCCTCCGCCGGACCAGCCTCCTCCGCCTCCCCCGCCGAATCCTCCCCACCACCACGGTCCTGTCCACCACCCGCGGCTCCCGTGCGTGCGATAGGTGCGGCGCCGCAGGAGCCAGGGCAGCACGAAGATGCCGAAGATGAAAATCCAGGGAAGGCAGCCTCCGAAGCTCGGACGGTTGCTGCGCTCGCGCTCGGCGACGGTCTTTCCCGTGCCTTTGTATTCGCCGCGCGCCGCGAGCAGGAGGGCCGCGACGCCCGATTCGACGCCTCCCGCCATGTCGCCGGCGCGGAAGCGCGGCACAATCTCGTTATCGATGATCCGCTTGGCGGTGACGTCCGGGATCGCGCCCTCCAGGCCGTAACCGACTTCGATGCGGACCTTCCGGTCCTCTGGGAAGACGAAGAGGATTGCGCCGTTGTCTTCCTTCTTCTGGCCCGCGCCCCATTTCTGCCCGGCGCGGACCGTGAAGTCCTCGAGCGTGAAGCCTTCGGGGACCTTATTGTCGATCCAGACGAGGATCTGGTTGGACGTGTCCTTCTCGAACTGCTCGAGCTTGGCGTTGAGCTCCTCGGCCTGTCCCGGACGAAGAATGCCGGCGCGGTCCGTGACGTAGCGCTGCGGCTTCTCCGGGATGAGCGCGTCGTAGCGGTCGGCGCGCAGGGCGGCCGCGAGGGCCGCCCCCATGAGGGCGCCGACGAGGACTCGCCGTGCGACGCGGCTTGTGCCCGTCCTCACGTCTGCCGTCTGGCGTCTCCGGTGTTCCGTCGGTCTAATGTGCGGGCGCCGCCGTCGGCGCAGGGTTGCCGGGCGCCGCCGTCGGCGCGTTGAAGTTGAACTGGACCTTCGGCGCCTGCTCCGCTCCCGGAGTCGTCGCCTTGAAGTAGGGGCGCTCCTTGAACCCGAAGAGGCCCGCGATCAGGTTCGTCGGGAACCGCTTGAGCACCGTGTTGAATGACTGCGCGGCTTCGTTGAAGCGGCCGCGGGCCACGGTGATCCGGTTCTCCGTCCCCTCCAGCTGCGCCTGGAGATCACGAAAGTTCTGGTTGGCTCTCAGCTCGGGATAGCGCTCGGACACGACGAGCAGTCTCTGCAGCGCGGAGCCCAGCTGATCCTGGGCAGCCTGATACTTCGCCAGAGCGGCCGGATCCGTCGGAGCCTGGCCCGGCGTGATCGTCGCGCGCCCCACCGACGCGCGGGCCTCGGTGACGGCCGTCAGCGTTTCCTTCTCGAAGTTGGCCGCCCCTTGAACCGTGGAGACGAGGTTCGGAATCAGATCGGCCCGGCGCTGGTACTGGTTCTCGACCTCAGCCCAGGACTTGTCGACCTCCTGGCCCAGGCTCACGAGCTTGTTGTAGGTTCCGGCGAACGAGATCGCGCAGATCACGACGATCGCGAGAAGAACGAGAAGACACCCGAGGCCGAGCTTGCCCATGCCTCTCCTCCCTCCTGAAGTGCCGACGGTTCTCGGCGCGCGGATTCTATCGGATTCCCGAGAACTTGCCCGATCGGCCCGAAGCTAGTCTTTCGCGGACGCGAGCCGGGCAAGCACCTTGGACGGCAGCAGAGCCCGCAGCATGGCCTGTCCCGAGCCGGTCCACGACAACCGCGCCACCGCCGCTTTGCGCATCGGAATCTCCAAGCCCGCGTGGCCGGCCACGAGCCGGCCGAGCAAGTTGCCCAGGTGCGGCTCGTGGCCCACGAGCAGCACGCCTTCGACCTTCTCCGACCGGATCTCGTCCAGGATCTCCTCGGGGTCGCTGGCGGGCTCGAGCGCCTGCGTCTCCCGGAGGCGGCCCGACAGGCGCAGCGCTCGGGCCACCGGCTCCGCGGTCTGGCGCGCGCGCGCGTAGGGAGAAGTCAGGATCAGCTGGATCCCCGGCTCCAGCTCCGCGAGGCCCCGGGCGACCTCGCGGGCGCGTCGATGTCCGTCCTCGCTGAGGGTGCGGTCGGCGTCGCGTCCGGAGGACGCGCGCTCCTCGGCGGCCGCATGCCGCATCAGCCAGATCTCCATCCAGAGGCAGTGTAAGCCCGGGCGACCGGATATTCTTACGTCACATGCCGCTTCAGGACGGAGAGCAGATCGGGCCCTACGAGATTCTCGCGCCCCTGGCCAGGGGCGGCATGGGCGAGGTATATCGCGCCCGCGACACACGCCTGCGCCGCGAAGTCGCCCTGAAGATGCTGCCGGACGCGGCCGCGCATGACGCCGACAGCCTGGCGCGATTCGACCGGGAGACACGGGCGGTCGCGGCGCTGAACCATCCCAACATCCTGGCCATCCACGACACCGGCACGTTCCGCACTATCCCGTACGCCGTGACCGAGCTCCTGTCGGGCGAGTCGCTGGCCGACCGACTCAAGACCGGGCCCCTTGCGCCGCCGAAGGCTGTGGACGTCGCCGCGCAAGTCGCCGACGGCCTGGCCGCAGCGCACGCGCGCGGCATCATTCACCGCGACATCAAGCCCGACAACATCTTCCTGACGAACGAGGGCCGCGCGAAGATCCTCGACTTCGGCATCGCGCGGATCGAGCAGCCCGCACGCACACCCGGCATCTCGGGCGACTCGACCGCCCGTGGCCGCGGAACGAGCTCCCAGTTCCTCGTCGGCACGGCCGGCTACATGTCGCCGGAGCAGGTGCGCGGCAAGCCGATCGACGCGCGCACCGACATCTTCTCGCTCGGCGCCACCTTCTACGAGATGCTTTCGGGCCGCAGAGCGTTCGCGCGGGAAACACCCGTCGAAACCCTGGGCGCCGTTCTCCGGGACGATCCCCGCCGCCACGAAGAGGCCGAGAAGATCCCCGCCGACCTTCGGGGCTTCGTGTTCCGATGCCTCGAGAAGGATCCCGCCGACAGATACCAGTCGGCCCGGGATCTGCTCATGGACCTGCGTGCCTTCCAGGCGGAGGGAATCAAGGATGCCGCCGCGCGCGTGACCTTCCGTTCCGAGCCTCCCTGGAAGCACCGCCGCACGCGGGTCCTCCTCCGGAGCGCCGCGGGCGTGATTCTTTTCGTGCTGGGCCTCTGGGCGGGATCGTGCTGGGAGCGGGGACGCGTCCACACCGGGCCGATCCCGCCGGCGGCATCCCGGACCTGAGGGTCCCGAGTCGGCAAGCTTCTTGAATCTCTGAACAATTGATGCGAAGTGACGCAAAACGTCGCTGCGCCGGAACCGCGGCGGGACTCCTCGTCCTGCTCCTGGGTTCGGGCTGTACGGTCACCACGATGATCGTGGGAGCCGAGAAGCGGCAGAACTACGAGATGGAAGGGGACCTGAAGGTCTCGGACCCCGAATTCCGTCGCTCGGCCGAGGCCCTCGGCAACCCCATGGTCGGCGGCAACACGGCCACGCTCCTGGAGAACGGCGACAAGATCTTTCCGGCGATGGTGCGCGACATCCGGGCCGCGAAGAAGAGCGTCAATCTGGAGACCTACATCTACCAGCCCGACCGGGCCGGCCGCATGGTCGCCGATGCGTTGATCGCAGCAGCCCGAAACGGCGTGGAGGTCCGCCTGCTCGTGGACGCCTGGGGCAGCAAGTTCAAGGACCTCAAGAAAGAGTTCGACGCCGCCGGCGTCCAGGCCCGGAAGTATCGCCCGGTGCGGCTCCTTGCGCTCCACAAGGTTGGCCGGCGCACTCACCGCAAGATCCTGGTCGTCGACGGTCGCATCGTCTATACCGGAGGCCTCGGGATCGACGAGCGGTGGCTCGGCAACGCGCGCAGCACGGACGAATGGCGCGATACCCAGGTTCGCGCGGAAGGCCCTGTCGCCGCTCAGATGCAGGCCATCTTCAGCGAGGACTGGACGTTCACGACCGGGGAGATCCTCGCCGGCGCGAAGTTCTACCCGAAGATCGAGAGCAAGGGCGGCGCTCTCGGCCAGGCCGTCAAGGCCTCCCGCGGAGACTCGACCTCCCTCGCCAAGATGCTGTACTACATTGCGATCGAGAGCGCCACGAAGAGGATCTACATCGAGAACGCGTACTTCCTGCCGGATAAGGAGCTTCGCAAGGCTCTCATCGACGCCGTCAAGCGCGGCGTGGACGTCCAGGTGATGGTCCCGGGCAGAAACATCGACCTCCCGATGGTGCGCCAGGCCTCCTGGAGCCACTACGGCGAGCTCCTCGAGGGAGGGGTGCGCATCTGGGAGTACGAGCCCACGATGCTCCACAACAAGACGATGGTCGTGGACGGCGTCTACTCGACGATCGGCTCGATCAACTTCGTCGCGCGCTCGATGAATACAAACGCCGAGGAAAGCCTGGCGTTTTACGACCGCGAGTTCGCCCGGAAGCTTGAGGCCATGTTTCGGAAGGACCGTGAGCGCTGCGACGAGATCACGCTCTCCGAGTGGAAGAATCGCGGGCTCACAAAGCGAATGTCGGAAACGATCTTCTGGGCCTTCGAGCCGTATTACTAGACCGCGCGACGGCTGCAAAGCCGCAGCCACTAAGCGGTCATCCCGAGGAGCGCAGCGACGACGGATCCCGAAGCCGAAGCGGTCAGATACACGGGCTCGGGGTCTGCCGAATACGGGATCCCTCGCTTCGCTCGGGATGACGGCTCAAAAACGAGACCTTACGCCGAGGCGAGACCCGAATCGAGATCCTCGCCATGCACCGGAAGTCCCGCGCGCGCGGCTTTCGGCTCCGGGATCGGCGCCGTGCAGCAGGGCTCCTTGCAGGCGTCGTAGAGCGTGCGGCGCTGCACCGGTGTGTAGCCGGCGTCGGAGATGACACGACGCATCTCGCCCTGCGTCATCCGGTTCCGGGCGCCGGCGGCGTAGACGACGTTCTCCTCGATCATGATCGAGCCCAGATCGTCGGCGCCGAAGGAGAGCGAGACCTGGCCGATCTTGGGTCCCTGCGTGACCCAGGAGCCCTGGACGTGGCGGATGTTGTCGAAGAAGAGCCGCGAGACCGCCAGCGTCTTCAAGTACTCGAAGCCGCCCGCCTCCTCGACTTTCCCGTCGAGCTCGGTGTTCTCCTTCTGGAACGTCCAGGGAATCCAGGCCGTGAAACCGCCGGTGCGGTCCTGGAGGTCGCGGACGACCTCGAGGTGCTCGACGCGCTGGGCGTAGGTTTCGCCGACGCCGAACATCATCGTCGCCGTCGTGCGCATGCCCAGGCCGTGCGCCGACTCGTGCACGTCCACCCACTTCTCGGTCGGCGCCTTGGTCAGCGACCAGATGCGCTTGCGCACCGAGTCCTCCAGGATCTCGGCGCCGCCGCCGGGGATCGACTGGAGGCCGGCGTCCCGCAGCCGCGCGATGACGTCACGCATGGGCCATTTCGTCAGCTTCTGGAGGAAGAAGACCTCGGGCGCGGAAAGGGCGTGGAGGTGGATCGTCGGAAAGGTCGTCCGGATGAAGCGGAACATCTCCTCGTAGAAGGAGAACGGCAGGCCCGCGTGGACGCCTCCCTGCAGAAGGACGCCCGTTCCTCCCAGATCGATCGTCTCCTGGATCTTCCGGCCGATGTCCTCGTGCGAGAGCACGTACGCCTCGGGGTGATCCGCCGAGGGCCGGTAGAACGCGCAGAACTGGCACCGGTAGACGCAGACGTTGGTGTAGTTGATGTTGCGGTCGACGATGTACGTCGCCACGGACGGGTCGTTCTGACGGTTGCGCACGGCGTTCGCCGCGGCGCCGAGCTCGAGGAGATTCCCCTCCTCCAGCAGCGTCACGGCGTCGGTGGGCGACAGCCTCTCGCCCGAGAGCGTCCGTTCGAGGATCGGCTGGGTTCGGCGGGCGGCCATCGCGACCATTTTATCGTCCGAGATACGCGAGAGGCCGGGCCGCCGGGATCAGGCCGTCTTCGGCGGCCATTCGGAAAAACACCTCGAGGCCCTCGAGATCTCCGTCGTCGAGCTCGAAGTGCAGGGCGTGGCGGAGGTAGTCCTCGACCACGGCCTGAGAGAGGCCCGACGACGCCGCCTCATCGCGAACGAGGGAATCGAAGCGTGCGAGCCCGGCCTCGTAGGAGCGGCGAAGGATCTGTGCAACCTCCGGGGTGGCAGCCTCGGAGCGGACAGCCCAGAAGGCGAACACGAAGGGATGTCCGGAAAAGGCCCGCCACTCCGCGGCCAGGTCCAGGACGACGTGTCCGTTGAGTCGCGTCTTGAGCGCCGGGTCGCCGATCGTGAGCCTCGCGTCGGCGCCTGCTCCCCCCTCGCGGTAAGACGGTGAGAGCCCGTACACGCGCTTCAGGAGGATCCGCGTCAGCGCCGCAGACGTGCGGGACGCCGGATCCAGCGACACCGACCGGATCTTCTCTCGGGAGACGTCCGAGACGAGGAGCACCGAACGCACTTCGGAAGATGCCGCGATCCCCAGTCCCGATACGACCCTCAGGCCCGGAATCCGCTGGTACTCGATCGACGGGATCAGACCGACATCGACTTCCCCGGCCGCGAGCTTCGCCGCGCAGGCCGACGGGACGTCCCGGGAGACGGAAACGCCCTTGGGAGGCTCGTGGAGCAGGCCCCAGGTCAGGGGCCGGGCATTCAGAAAGTCGACGACACTGACGCGGAGCATTTCTAAGTCATCCCGAGCGCAGCGAGGGATCCCGAACTCGAACGGCTAGGAAACACGGGATTCCTCGTCGCTACGCTCCTCGGAATGACGCCATTTTCGCCCTCGGGATGACCGCTACGCCGCCGCGGGCGGCGTCGCGCGGTCACCCCTGGGTCATCATGTTCAGGAACTCGCCGTTGGTCTTGGTCTTCTCGAGCTTCTCGGTCAGGAGCTCCATGGCCTCGACGACGGAAAGGGGGTTCAAGACCTTGCGGAGCACCCACACCCGGTTGAGCTCCTGCTTGTCCATGAGGAGCTCTTCCTTTCGCGTTCCCGACTTGTTGATGTCGATCGCCGGGAAGACGCGCTTGTCCATGAGCTTGCGATCGAGGTGGACCTCCATGTTGCCGGTGCCCTTGAACTCCTCGAAGATCACGTCGTCCATTCGTGACCCGGTGTCGATGAGCGCGGTCGCCATGATGGTCAGCGAGCCTCCCTCCTCGACGTTGCGCGCGGC
>Ga0075425_100000930_pt1 | contig 28102 bp, 20 predicted proteins | sample SoiMethybrSBSTD4_FD_75300 | JGI IMG/M metagenome (GOLD analysis project Ga0075425, IMG submission 75300) | Bulk soil microbial communities from a Populus tree surrounding site in Tennessee, USA - Soil MetaG P. TD hybrid SBSTD4 | ecosystem: Environmental > Terrestrial > Soil > Tree plantation...
CGGTCCATCCGCGCTCGTAGCAGGTTTCGATCAGATCGACCTCGTCGTCGAGCGGGATCTCTCTGGACTGGAAGGTGACGCCACCGAAACGGATCGCAAGCCGTTCGGCGATGCCGGGCTCTTCGGTCTTCGATCCGCAGCCCGGTCGCTGATCGGGCAGTGCCGGGCCGAGCGATGACACCCCTGACACGCGTTCCCATTCACGACGGTCCCATCCAAAGGTGCGCGCAGTCTCGCGATCGTTGTCGAATCGAATCAACGTGGGCACGATCTCAATCTCGAGACGATACGACTGCTCGAGACTCGTATCGTCGGCGGGGGTAACGCCGCCTGGAAACGACGGATCATCCTGCGTGTAGATCGTCAACGGCTGCGCGCCGGCGAGCTGGTGGAGCACCGGCACGACCAGGTTGCAAGTCGGGCAATCACGCTTCACGACGGCTACGAGACGACTCGCCATCAGTACCTTCGTTTCAACTGCCGCATCAAATCGAACTTCGCCGTGTCGGCGACCGCCATCACCGCCATCACGCCGGCCTGCACGGGATCGCTCACTACGAGATCTGCCGCATCGGGCACGCTGCCGGCCATGTTGAGCGAGATGACGTTGAGGCCCATGGCGCGCACCTCTTCAACGGCCGTCGCGATGTCGCCGCCCATCAGCGCGCCCGCGAGCACGAGCATCTTCACGCGCGGCAGCCGTCCGGTGGCGCGCACGGCGGCTGCGAGCTCCTGCTCACCGACCAGCGGGATCGTGTCCACCGAGATGCGCTCGCCGCGAATGTTATGGCGATCGGCCTCGGTGATCGCCCCCATCGCCACCTGGCCCACCTGCGCGCCGCCGCCCATGACGATGATGCGCTTGCCGTAGATCCGGCCGAACGATGGCGTTTCATCTACGCGCTCTACGCCCGGCACACGTCGGAGATCGTCGAGCACCGGCTCGAGGCCTGCGTCCGGCAGCGAGAACTCGAAGTAAATCCCCACCGACGGAGCGCCCGGATGAATGTCGACGTAGGTGATGTTGGCGTGATGATCGGCGAGCACGGTCGTGAGATCCGACAGCATGCGCGGACGGTCGGTCAGGGAGCAGAGGATCGCGTGAACGGCCATTCGGTGAATCTAGCAGGGGGCAGGGGGCAGGGGATAGGGGGCAGCGCTGGCTCAGGAATCAGGAATCAGGAATCAGGAAGGAAGCAGGATGCGGGAAGCGGGACGCATATAATCGCCGGCACTATGAACCGACATTCTGTGATGTTCATTGCGTTGATCGCGGTTCTCGCGCTGCCGGCGCTCGCGTCTGCTCAAGCCGCACCGCCGATGTACGGCAATCCGATCACCGCCGATCAGGCAAAGCCGATTGCCGCGGCGGCGATTGCCGAAGCCAAGAAGAACCAGTGGACGATGGCGGTTGCGATCGTCGATCCGTGGGGCGAGCTGGTCTACTTCGAGAGGATGGACAACACGCAGGTGGGCAGCGTCGACATCGCCCAGGCGAAGGCGCGCTCGGCGGCGCGCTTCAAGCGGCCGACGAAAGCGTTTCAGGATGCGCTCGCCGCCGGCGGCGAGGGCTGGCGGATTCTGTCACTCAGCGGAGCGGTGGCGGTCGAAGGCGGCGTGCCGTTGATCGTGGGCGGACGCATCATCGGCGCGATCGGCGCCTCGGGCGGCACCAGTCAGCAAGACGGCATGACGGCCGCGGCCGGCGCGGCCACGCTGAAATAACAGGGCCCAGGGCCCAGGCCTCAGGCCTCAGTAGGCCTCAGTTACGGGACCTGATTCTCTTGAGGCCTGAGCCCTGAGGCCTGAGGCCTTCTGGATCACGTCGTTGCATCGAGGATCTCGCGGCACGCACGCAGGCAGTCGCTGCAGATGCTGGTCGCACCGGCGATGAGCGTTCGCTCGCCGCTGGCGCGCCGTGAGCAGAATCCGCAGCGGCGGCTGGTCTTGGCGTTGGCATCGGTTCGCGGCGGGGACTTCTGCTTGCGCTCGGCACTGATGATGCACGCGTCGCAGATGAACACGTTCGGTCCCGCAATCAGCTTGGCCACCTCGCTCGGCGGCCGGTCGCACCACGTGCACACCGCGTCGCGCTTGCCGCGCCGTCCCCGCCACAGCTGCCACCAACTGCCCCCGGCGGCGCTGACGATCTGCTGCACGCGCTGGTGGCTGAGCGACAAACTGTCGGCGATCTCGCGCAGCGAGCCACCGGCCTGGTGGAGCCGGCGGATGGCCGTGTGGTACTCTGCGCGCGACGTCAGCACCTGGCGCTCGGCGTCGGCCAGCGCAGTGCCGGCGGCCCGCGCTTTCTCGAGGAGAGTGGCGTCGGTCGTCATGATGCTCTCGTGCGTCGTGTCCGGTTGAGGACCGTTTACGTAGTGTCCGGCTTCAGCCGGACCGGAACAAAAGTCTATCCCCTATAGGCAATATTGTCTATCGGCTATAGACATAGGAGTCTTGCCATGAATCGTCACGTGATCGGCGGCCTGGCGGCAATCGGCGTCGTGTTCGCGGTGGCGGCAGGCGTGTCCGCGCAGCGGGGGACGACCAACGGCGAGTGGACGACCTACGGCGGCGATCTCGGTAACACGAAGTACGCGCCGCTCGACCAAATCACCGCCGCCAACTTCAACAACCTCGAGATCGCCTGGCGCTTCAAGACCGACAACCTCGGCCCGCGGCCCGAGTTCCAGTTCGAAGGGACGCCGCTGATGGCCAAAGGCGTGCTGTATACGACCGCCGGCACGCGGCGCGCGATCGTCGCCATCGATGCCGGCACCGGCGAGCAGTTGTGGATGCACGCCGAGCAGGAAGGCGCGCGCGGTGCCGCGGCACCGCGACAGCTCTCGGGCCGCGGCCTCGCGTACTGGTCTGACGGCAAAGAGGCACGCATCCTCTACGTCACTCCCGGCTATCAGCTCGTTGCGCTCGATGCCAAGACCGGCGCCCGCGTGCCCGGCTTCGGGGTGAACGGCATCGTCGATCTGAAGCAGAACGACGATCAGACGATCGATGCGCTGTCGGGTGAGATCGGTCTGCATGCGACGCCTGTCGTTGCCAAGGACGTCGTTATCGTTGGCGCTGCGCACAAGTCTGGGGGCGTGCCGACGGGCAAGACGAACGTGAAGGGCTACGTGCGCGGTTTCGACGTGCGCACCGGCAAGCGGTTGTGGATCTTCCACACGATTCCCGAGCCCGGCGAGTTCGGCAGCGACACATGGCAGAAGGATTCGTGGGTCTACACCGGCAATGCCGGTGTGTGGGGCCAGATCAGCGTCGACGAGCAGCTCGGACTCGTGTACCTGCCCGTCGAGATGCCGACAGGCGATTACTTCGGCGGCATGCGTCCGGGCAATGGACTGTTCGGCGAGACGCTCGTGGCCGTCGACCTGCAGACCGGTAAACGCAAGTGGCACTACCAGCTGGTGCACCACGGTATCTGGGACATGGATATCCCGTGCGCGCCGATCCTGCTCGACGTCACGATCAACGGCCGCACGATCAAAGCGGTGGCGCAGCCGACCAAGCAGGCATTCCTCTACGTCTTCAATCGCGAGACGGGCGAGCCGATTTGGCCGATCGAGGAGCGCCCGGTGGAGAAAGGAACGGTTCCGGGTGAGTGGTACTCGCCGACGCAGCCGTTTCCAACCAAGCCTCGCGCCTACGACACACAGGGGTTCGTCCTCGACGATCTGATCAACTTCACGCCGGAGCTGCGCGCCGAAGGCGAGAAGATCGCCTCGCGTTACAAGCTCGGTCCGGTGTTCACGCCCCCGGTGGTGAGCCAGCTCCCCGGTCCGTTGGCGACGCTGGCGATTGCGACCGCGGGCGGCGGAACGAATTGGCCAGGCGGCTCCGTGGATCCCGAGACGCAGATCTTGTACGTGTCCTCGAGCAAGGTGCTCAGCCTGCTCGGTCTCGTGCCGCCGCGCGATCCGACCAAGAACGATCTGCCGTTCGTGCAGGGCAACGCCGAAACCGGTGCACGCACGTCGGGCGGATCGGGAGCGAATGCCGGAGGAGGCGGAGAAGGCGGCGCGCCTGCGGCGCCGACGGTGCGCGGCCTGCCGCTGATGAAGCCGCCGTACGGTCAGCTCAGCGCGATCAACATGAAGACCGGCGAGATTATGTGGCAGGTGCCGCACGGCGACACGCCCGACAACGTGCGCAACAATCCGGCGCTGAAGGGCGTGACGATTGCGCGCACGGGCCGGACGGGCACCGTCGGCCAACTGGTCACCAAGACACTGCTCGTCGTCGGCGAGCCAGGGTTTGCGACCACGCCGTCAGGTCAGCGGGGCGCAATGCTTCGAGCCTATGACAAAGCGAGCGGCAAGGAAGTGGGCGCAGTCTATATGCCCGCGCCGCAGAGCGGTTCGCCCATGAGCTACATGCACAACGGCAAGCAGTACGTCGTTGTTGCGATCAGTGGTGCTGGATACAGCGCCGAGCTGATTGCGTTCAGGTTGCCGAACTGAATCGTGTCGGTGCGAGCATCCTGACGCTGGTCGGTGCGATTGTTCTGGCGCTGGTCGGTGCGATCCTTCCTGACGCGGTCGGTGCGATGGATCTGACCGGTGGTCGGTGCGATTGCGGCTGACGCGAGTCGGTGCGATCGCGATGCAGGTCGGTGCGATCTGGACTTCTGGTCGTCCGAGAGTACGCAGATTCGGCCGAATGAGTCAGCCTTCCTGATCGCATTTCCTGCGACGCCGCTGCCTCCGATTTTCACGACGCATTGCAGTTCTCGAGGGGGCATGACCTGTGCACCGCTGTGGGCGCATGCCTCCTGCGCGTCATTACTCCGACCTCACCATCTGGAAGCTCGCTGACCAATTGCGCGTTCAGGTTTTCGCGCTGACGGCGAGACCCAAATTCGCGCGGGATCTGAAGGCGCAGGGTCAAGCCGACGATGCGATCAATTCGGTGTGCCGCAACATCGCCGAAGGGTTCGCGTGCGAGAGCCACGCCGAGTTCGCGCGATTTCTGGAATTCTCGCGTCGGTCGCTCAACGAAGTGCAAGACGCCATGCGCGGCGCACAGCTGAAAGGCTACATCGGCGCGACCGATTTGGAAGAGATCCGTAAACTATCAGTGCGTCTCTATCCCGCGCTGAGCCGCTTCATCGCATACTTACGCGTAATCCCGACTCGCCCTTTAGCCGTCGCACCCGCAATCGCACCAACCAGCGCCAGAGCAATCGCAGCAACCCACGCAAGTCCGATCGCACCGACCAACGTAAGAACGATCGCACCGACCACCGAATGCCCGATCGCACCGACCACCGTAAGAAGGATCGCACCGACCACCGAGCGCCCGATCGCACCGACCAGCGTAAGAACGATCGCACCGACCATCGTCCGCCTGATCGCACCGACCAGCGTAAGAACGATCGCACCGACCAGCAAAGTACTATCGCACCGACTCGCGAAACCCCGATCGCCCCCGATTAGTCAGTCCGCAACGCTTCGAGTGGACTCAGCCTCGCCGCGCGCCGCGCGGGGAGCCAGCACGCGACGAGCGCGATGCCAGTGAGCAAGAGCGTGACCGCGCCCATGACGAGAGGGTCGCGCGGGCTCACGTTGTAGAGCAGCGCCTCGATCAGTCTGCCGCCGGCCAATGCTGCGGCCAGGCCAATCCCGATGCCGACCATCGTCACCGTCACGCTCTCGCGCAGGATCATCGCCGTGACGCCGGAGGGCTCTGCGCCGAGCGCGAGGCGAAGGCCGATCTCGCCCGTCCGCTGCGCCGCGATGTACGACACGACGCCGTAGATGCCGATCGCGCCGAGGAGTAGGGCCACGCTTGCGGCGATGCCGAGCAGCACCATCGTGAACAACATCTGATCCCCGGCCCGATCGACGATGTCCTGCAGCGTCTGCACCTGCGCCATCGCCAGATTCGCATCGACGCCCTCCACTGCCGCGCGTGCCGCCCCCGTGAGTTCGGCTGGGTCGTTGGTCGTTCGTACGACGTAGCTCATCGCCGTGATGTTGGGTCCGAGGAGTGCCGGAGCGGGGATGTCCGGGCCGCCGGCGATCGACATCGGCATATACATCTGCGGCAATCGCGATGAGGTGAGGGTTCCGGACGGCGTCGTGGCGACCAGGCCGATTATCTCGAGCCACGGTGGAGCAGGCAGCTTGGGATTGAGTGGCGCTGCCGATCGAATGCGCTTGCCGATAGGGTTCTGCCCGGGGAAGTACATCGCCACCAACGCTTCGTCGACGACCGCCACTGGCTCGCGGCGATCGACGTCGCTCTGCGTGATCGTGCGGCCACGTCTGAGGCGGATGCCCGCGGTCTCGAGGTACCCGCCCGCGACCGCGCGGAACCACACGAACTGTCGTCGCTGTTGACTCGGGTCGGGCAGCTCGTTCTCGACGATCAGGCCGTTGCCGTAGTTGGCGCCGCTGAGCGGCAGAGTGCTCGAGGCGGAGGCGGACACCACGCCGGGCAGCGCGTTGAGGCGCTCGAGAATGGCGCGATGTGCGCTGGCCGCTCGCTCGCGCGTGTCGTAGGGGCGCTCGGGCAGGGCAACGCCAAAGGTGAGGGCCGACGTTGGATCGAATCCAAGATCGATGTTGCGGAGCTGCTGCACGCTGCGCACCATCAGGCCCGAAGCGACCAGCAATACGAGTGCGAGTGCGACTTGCGCCGTCATCAGCACGTGCCGCGCGCGATGCTGGCCGCGCGTCGCGGTCTGACCGCGGCCGCTGTCGTGCAAGGTGGCGGCGATGGGCGCGAGGCGCAGCAGCGGAATCGCGCCGAAGGCGAACGCCGCGATGAGGCTCAACACGGCAGTGAAGAGAACCACCACGGCATCGATACGCACTTCGCTGAGACGTGGCAGATTGGCGGGACCGAACGCGACCAGTAGGCGGACACCGGCCCACGCGAGCACGAGACCCACGATGCCGCCGCCGACGCCGAGGAGCACGCTCTCGGCGAGGAAGTAGTGCGCCAGTCGCCGCGTCCCGGCGCCGAGCGCGCGACGGACCGCCACTTCACGGTGCCGCGATTCAGTGCGCACGAGAAACAGGTTGGCGATGTTCGCGCACGCCACGAGCAGGACGAGGCCTACGGCCGCGAGCAGAATCCAGAGCGCGCCGGCGATGTTGCCGACAACCGCTTCGTGGAGGAGCAGCGCCGTGGACACGATGCCGGTCTGATTCGGTGACACGCGAGCCAGATCCTCGATCAGACTCGTGATCTCCGCGCGTGCGGCGGCGACGGTTGCGTTATCGCGCAATCGGGCGACGCCTTGCACGGTGAACAGAAACGACGCCGACGCGCGCGTGGATTGTGCCGGCAGCCACAGATCGACCGGAGCTCGCGGGAACGTGAACGAGGCCGGCATGATCCCGATGACGTCGGTGGCGACGCCGTCGATCACGATGGTGCGACCGACGATGGCCGGATCAGCGCCGAACCGTCGGACCCACAAGCCATGCGCCAGCACGGCGACTGCGGGTGCGCCAGGCGTGCCCTCGGCTTCTGTAAACCACCGGCCGACCGCAGGCGCCGCGCGCAACACCGACAGCAGCGACGGTGTCGCACGCGTGACCGCGATACGCTCTGGCGTGCCGCTTCCTGTGAGTGTGCCGCCGCTCCCGAAGTACGCGGCGATGCCATCGAGCGTGCGTGCGTTGTCGACAAGCTGGTGGTACAGCTGCCAGGTCATCACCTGCACGCCCGAGGAAACGTTGCGGCCAGGGATGCCATAGTCGAGTGCCAGCAGCCGCTCGGAATCGGCGTAGGGCAGCGGGTTGAGGACGACGCGATGAACGAGGGTGAAGATCGCGGCGTTGGCCGCAATCGCGAGCGCCAGCGTCACTGCGGCCGCGAGCGTGAACAGCGGCGTTCGTGCGAGCCGTCGTGCGGCGTGTCGAATCTCCTGCGCGCTCAACTCCATCATCCCCACCTGTGGTCGTGACTGCATCTGTTGATATCGCCGCCGGCGGCGGGCCGAGGCGTCCCATCGTTCCGAAGCGATGAGCGCCAGCAGCCCCGCCAGCTCGCGACACCACACATATGCCGTTCGCACGACGCCGACGCGCCGGGCGTCTGCGATCCGGCGCGCGAACATCTCCTCCATTGCCGCGCCGTAGTCCCGTCGAAACGCCCCAGGACACACGCGCAGGACCCATCGGTACAGCCACATCGATCAGGCCCGCTGTGGATAGAGCTTTCGTTGGCGTGCGGCACGCACGAGTGCCGCCAGCCGTTCGGCTTCCTGAGCAGCGGCACGCCGGCCGGCACGCGTCAACGCGAAGTATTTCCGCCGCGAATCCACGTCGTCGGGACCGCTCACAGGCGTGACGAGACCGTCGTCGGTGAGCCGTCGCAGGACTTGATACAAGGCTCCGGTTGTCGGGTCCAATCGGCCGCCCGATTGCTCTTCGACGTCCTTGCCGATCGCGTACCCGTGCGAGGGGCCCTCGCCGAGCGCCAGGAGGATGTGAAAGGTCAGATCGGCAAGCGCCTGCGGTGGGTCTTCATCCGCCATGTGCCCTTGGACGAAGGCGGCGCGGGATTGGTTGGCTGAAAACTGTAGTGCGACGCACTATAGTCTGGTCTGGCGCGTCTGAAGACGCGCCTCTACGTACGTAGCGGCGGGTCTTCAGACCCGCCGGCACCAACGGCGAATTCGGTCATCGTGTCGCGATATCCGCCGTCCAGTTCAGAACAACAGTGATGGCGGTCGGGGTCGTGTCGTTGGACCTGTTGATCAGGAAGCGCCGGCCGTCCGGAGAGACATCGTAGCCCCCTGCCCCGGCTCCGACACCCGGCCGCGACGCGAGATCGAACAGCGGCTGCGGAGTGCCGAACTCGAGCGACGACCCGTGGCTGGTCACGGGCACCGAAACCAGATAGCCGTCGGAGCCGATGTAGAAGAGCTCTTTCCCGTCGGGACTCCAGTGCGGCTGCCTCCCACCGCCGACCGAGACCGGCCATCTGCGCGAAGCGTTGCCGACTGAATCACTCGACCTCCCAGGCTCGACAAACGCCATGACCGACACCTCGTCCCGTCCCGACTCATTGGACTGATACGCAATCCATCGGTTGTCGGGCGAGAAGCGGCCATTCAGCTCGCTGAATCCCGTGGCGGTGATCTGAATCGGTTTTCGCTCGCCGTTGAGCGGCAGGACCCACAGGTCTCCTTTCTGCGTGTTCGTCGGGTCCGTCGTATCGAACAGCAGGAACCGCCCGTCCGAGGACCAGCTCGTCGGAAATTTGCTGTTCCCATCACTGACGAGAACGGCATTCGCCTGCCCGGTGCCATTTGCTGGCGTCTGATACAGATCGAACAGCCGGTCGCTGCGCCGAGCATTGAAGATCACGCGGCTGCTGTCCGGAGACCAGACCGCGGTCGCTTCGTCGGCCGCGTCGGAGGTCAGCCGCGTCTTCCGCCCACCGGCGACATCGTAGGTCCAGAGGTCGCGTGCATTCGTGGCCGGGTCGGTGAGGACGACCGCGACGTGCGTGCCATCCGGCGACAAGTGCATGCCTCTCAGAGTCGCACGTTCACCGACGACCTCGCCGGCTTTTCCCGCGCGGTCCACCCACATCAGCTGCGAGATCGTCGTGCCGAGCCTTCGATACGTCACAACGCCGTTTGACGACGCGGACAGGGCCGCGCGTGCCGATTCGCGATTGACACCGACATCCTCGGCGATGGGAAAGGCCTCGCCGGTGACTCGAAGAACCGCGGCGTCGAATGGCTGCGCCAGCAAGAAACCGTTGCGGGTGAAGAGCAAATGTCCTTCAGCGTAGATGGCTTTCGACTCCACCGTGAAGAGCTCTTGCCGTTGCCGCGAATCCAGCGACCCCACGTACAAGGTTGTCGAGGGAATCGCGACGTACAGGAAGTGGCGACCATCTGGCAGAAACCACGGATGGCGGTGTGAGCGTTCCTTCTTCAACTCGTCCAGAATCGTCACCGGCGTTGGCGTTCCGCCAGCAGCCGACACTCGGAAAAGACCGCTCGAGCCGCTCGGTGCAAAAACAATCGTGCCCTCCTCGTTCCAGGTGCCGCCCTCGCCGCCGACGGTGCTGCACAGTGTCTGAACTGGCCCGCCGCTCACAGCGATCTTCTTGAGAGCGCCGTTGGCGAAGAAGCCAATGTATCGGTTGTCGGGTGACCAGAACGGCAACCCGTTCCCAGGGGTGGTCTCCGTGCCATTGCCCAATCGGATCCCGTCGGTACCAGGAAGAATGCGCGCATCCAGCGCGCTCAAGTCTCTGAGCGCGATCGCACCGCGACCAGAGGACTCGATCAGCGTGAATGCAACGCGCCGCCCATCCGGCGAGATCGCGTGATGCGGATTCGCGGGTCCGATCCCGAAGTTCGTGCCTGGGGGCGGCAAGATCTCGAATCGAATCGCGGCCGGCGGCTGTGGGTGAGTGCGAGCGAGCGCGAATGTGATCGCCCCGACAACCGCGGCAAGCATGATGCTGCCAACGATCCACGCGAGACGTGCTCGCGACACACTCCTCGATCTCGCACGTGTGCCTGGTGCCGGCGAGTCGGCGCTTCCCTCGGCAATCCATCTCAGCTCGCGCTGCAGGTCACCTGCACTCTGCCAGCGCTCGTCCGGATCTTTCGCGAGACAGGTCTTGACGACGCGATCGAGTGCGGCTGGCGCCAGTGGCTGATTCACCGCGATCGGCGGCGGTACATCTTTCAGGATCGCGCCGATCAGACTTGCCGGCGACCTGCCTTCGAACGCCTTTCTGCCTGTGACCATCTCGTAGAGCACGGCGCCGAACGCAAAGATGTCCGTGCGAGCGTCAGCCTCGCGTCCCTCGAGTTGTTCCGGGGCCATGTACTGAAGCGTGCCGAGAATGGTTCCCCGTCCGGTCAGTCCTGGCGGTGTCGTCGGCAGCATCGACAGGCCCGTGACGCCGGCGATCGGAGCGGCGCTCTTGGCCAGACCGAAATCGAGCAGCTTCGCGCCGCTTCGCGTCAGCATGATGTTGGCAGGCTTCAGATCTCGATGAACGATCCCGCTGCGATGCGCGCGATCGAGGGCGCCGGCGATTTCACTTGCGTAGCGCAGCGTGTGACTGAGCGGCAGTGATCCGGTCGAGAGCCGCGCCGCGAGCGTGTCGCCCTCGATGAACTGCATTACGAGGAACGCGGTACCGTCGTGCTCGCCAACGTCGTACAACGTGCAGATGTGCGGATGATCGATTTGGGAGATCGCGCGGGCCTCACGCGCGAAGCGCTCACGGAAGGTCGCGTCCGACGCCAGCGCGTCTGCAAGGATCTTGATGGCGACGATGCGATCGAGCCTGGTGTCTCGGGCTCGGTACACTTCGCCCATTCCGCCGGCTCCGAGGGCGGCAAGAATCTCGTACGGCCCGAGGCGAGAACCCACCGCGAGACCCACGCGTCCTCCGAGAGGAGGATTCTAACTCGACCGATTACCTCATCCGGACGGTTGCCCGCCGAAGGGCGCCGACGCGCGTCACCCTGGTCGTGCTTTCAAGAGATCATCGAGCGCGCTCGGGCGCGACTGGTGTGCGTGGTGCTCGAGGAAGTCGATGACGTGTCGGCGGCAGGCGTGGTACTGCGGGTGGGCGAGTACAGCGGCTCGCGTGCGCGGACGCGGAAACGGCACGCGAAGCTCGTCGCCCACGGTCGCTTCGGGACCGTCAGTCATGAGAATCAGCCGGTCCGCAAGGTAGAGCGCCTCGTCAACGTCGTGCGTCACCATGACGACGGTCTTGCCAGACGCTTCCCAGACCCGGAGCAGCACGTCCTGCAGCTCGAAGCGGGTCAGCGAATCGAGCATCGAGAACGGCTCGTCGAGCAGGAGAAATCGCGGTTCCACGGACAGGGCGCGCGCCAGGGACACACACTGCTGCGTGCCGAGTGACAACTGCGCCGGCAGTTGATTCGAGGCATCGTCCACGCCGACAAGCTGCAAGTAACGATCGGATGGCGGCATGTCGTCGTGCGCTCGCGATGATGCGGATCGATCGGCGGCAAGCTGCACGTTCTGCTTCGCGGTGAGCCACGGCAGCAGGCACGGCGACTGAAACACGATCGCGCGCTCCGGCCCGGGCTCGGTCACCTGTCTGCCGTCGATGACGACCCCGCCATAGGTGGCGTGATCGAGCCCAGCCAGGATCGAGAGCACGGTGGACTTGCCGCATCCGGAATGCCCGAGGATGGCGACGAATTCGCCGGCCTCGATGCGCGCGTTGACATCCTTGACGGCGATGAACGGCCCGGCGGCGGTTGGAAATACTTTCGTCAGACCTGTGAGCTCGAGCGGAACGTTCATCGCGGCTCCTCGGCCACCGGCCGCAGCACCGCAGATGCCGCGTCAGGTTGAAGCGGGCTGGTCGCGCGTTTCCGACCGAGCGCTGCTGTCAGCGCCGCGATGACGTGCGCCCGTGCGTGCGTTGCCTGCTCGTCGTGCGCCAGCTGCGCCAGCGTTCGCGGGCGTGGCAGGTCGACAGGGATCGGTGTGCCGAGAGTCGTCGGCGCCCGCTCGTTGACGCCGCGGGTGCGCCGAGCGCAGTCGAGGGGTGGACCGGGAATCATCGGCACGATGCGATCGGACAGCAGGATGGCTTCTTCGACGCTGTTGGTGATCATGACTGTGGTCACCTGCCGGTCGTCGTCGCGGCACAGCCGTGCGAGCTCCTGCTGCAGCGTGTCACGCGTGAGCGCATCGAGCGCCCCGAATGGCTCGTCGAGAAACAGCACGTCGGGCTTGGTGGCAAACGCTCGCGCGATCGCCACCCGCTGGCGCATGCCCCCTGAGAGTTGACGCGGCCGCTTGTCGAACGCGTTGGACAGGCCCACCCGCTCCAGTGTCTGCGTCGCCCGGGCGCGCTGCTCCTGTTTCGACAACTCGGGACAGGCAGCTTCCACCGCGAGCCGTACGTTCTCGAGCGCGGTGAACCACGGCAGCAGCGAGTAGTTCTGAAAGACGACCGCGGAATCGTTGCGAACGCCGCGCGTCACCGTGCCGCCGACGCTGACGGTTCCCGTGTCGGGCTGCGTCAATCCCGAGAGCAGACTGAGGAGGGTCGACTTGCCGCTGCCCATCGCCCCGACGATCGACACGAACTCGCCACGATCGATCGTCAGCGACACCTGTCGAAGCACGTCGCGCGTGCCGGTACTCGTCTGAAACGACTTCGAGATTCCCTCGACTTCGATAAATGACACCTAGATGGTCCTCAGTTTCGTCTCCGCCATTCCCATCAGGCGATCGAGCATGAATCCGACAACGCCAATCGTGATGATGGCCAGCAGAATGTGCGCGTAGACGAGGCTGTTGTACTCCTGCCACAGGAAGCCGCCGACGCCCGGCGTGCCGGTAAGCATCTCGCTGGCGACGATGACCAGCCAGGCGATGCCGAGGCTGAGCCGATAGCCGGTGAACATGTAGGGGAGCGTCGCCGGCACGATGATCTTGGTGAAGGTCGTGAATCGCGACAGCCGAAGAACTTTCGCGACGTTCCAGTAGTCCTGCGGGATCGCGCGCACGCCCATCATGGTGTTGATCACCGTTGGCCACATCGAGCACACCGCGATCGCGAACAGCGCCGCCGGCTCGGACTTCTGAAATAACACGAGGCCGAGCGGCAGCCAGGCCAGTGGGGAGATCGGCCGCAGCACCTGCATGATCGGGTCGAACATCCGCGTCAGCGTCGGCGAGACGCCAAGCAGGAAGCCGATCGGTGTCGCCATCAGGATGCCGAGCAGGAAGCCGCGCGCGACGCGCATCAGGCTGTAGTAGGCGAGCAGCAGAATGCCTTGATCGGTCTCGCCGCGTTTGCTGAGCGGCTCGAGGATGTACAGCTTGCTCTCTTCCCACGTGCGCGCCGGTGACGGCAGATCGGACACCGCTCGGCTCGCCGCCCACCACGCGACGACGGCGAGGGCGATCCCGAACAACGGGAGCGCGAAATGGACCAGTCGTTTTGTCAATCGTTGGCTCCTCTTCTTGGGAGTTGGAAGTTGGTCCGTGGAAGTTGACGGGTTATCCAGCCAAGCCGTTGAGCGCGAACGAGCGTGCGTACTTGTCCGGATCCTTGCCGTCGTAGACGCCGTCGAAGAGGGTGATCGACTTCTCCTCGGCGACGTTCACCTTCACGCCCATCTCTTTCATCGCTTCCATGTAGAGATCGGATCGCATCACCTTCTTCGGAATGCCGGCATAGTCTGGGGCGCCCTTCACCATGCCCCAGCGGCGGAACTGCGTCAGCCACCATTGCGCGTAGATCTGGTGCGGGTAGTTGCAGTTCCGATTCGAGTAGATCATGTAGAACGGGTCCTGCTCGACGCGGCCGTCGCCGTATTCGTACTTGCCCATCAGCCGCTCGAGGATGATCGCCGGCGGGCAGTTGATATAGGCCGGGCGAGCGATCACTTCGGCGAACTTCGGCCGGTTCTCCATCTTGTCGAGATCGGCGCTCGCCAGGTGCAGCGCCTTCAGGATGGCCTTCACCGTTTTCGGATTCTTGATCGCGAACTCCTCGGTGAACGCACACACCTTCTCGGGATGGTCTTTCCACATTTGCTGGGTGGTGATCACGGTGAAGCCGATGCCGTCTTCGATGGCGCGGTTGTTCCACGGCTCGCCGACGCAGAAGCCGTCCATCTTGTCGACCTTCATGTTGGCGACCATCTGCGGCGGCGGAATGGTGATCAGGCTGACGTCCTTATCGGGATGAATCCCGCCCGATGCGAGCCAGTAGCGAATCCACATCGCGTGGGTGCCGGTGGGGAACGTCATCGCGAACGCCAGCGGATCGCCCGACGCTTTGGCCTTGTCGGCCAGCGGCTTGACGTCCTGCGCTTTGTGAACGCCTGCGTGTTTCAGCTTGTTGTTCAGCGTGATGGCCTGACCGTTGCGATTGAGCAGCCAGGGGATCACCATCGGTTTCACCGGCGATCCGGCCAGCCCCATGGTCGAGGCGATCGGCATGCCGATCAGCATGTGCGTGGCCTGGTTCTCGCCGAGCGACAGCTTGTCGCGGATGACGGCCCACGACGCTTCCTTCGACACGGTCGACTCGATCCCGAACTTCTTGAAGTAGCCGAGCTCGTGCGCCATCACGATCGGTGCGCAATCGGTGAGGGCGATGATCCCGAAGCGGATGGCACTCGTCTCGGGTGAGTCGTCCGCGTAGAGGCTGCCGACCCAACCTCTGGGCAGCCCAGCGAGCAACGCGCCGGCGGTTGTCGCCGCCGTACTCAGGAACTGCCGGCGCGGCAGTTTTTGAGTTTTGAGTTTTGAGTTTTGAGTTGTCATCTATTTTTCTGCCAGAAACACATAAGTGACCATCACGTACGGCTGGCTGTATGACGCGCCCGGCGTGGCCTGTTTGAGAAACGCGCCGGTGAACATGTGCGCATAGCCGGCGGCGACCTGGATCTGCGGCGTGAGCGCGCGCGTCACCTGGACGTCGAGCTCCTGACCGACGTGAGTATCGGCTGCGCCACCCGGGACGCGCGCGAGTACGGCGCCGCTCGCGGCGTAGAGTGCGTCGGTGGCGCTCGCGAGCCACCACGTGTGATAGCTCGCGGAGATCGGGGTCGCCTTGATCGGCGTGAACTCGAATCCTTCGCGCACGTGATGCACGTTGCGCCAGCCCACCTGATCGGCGAGCCCCAGCTTGTCGTGTCCCGTCGGATAGAGCTGATCGAAGGTCTGGCGCGTGCCGTCGGTCGGGTTGCTATCACCCGACGCGAAGTTGTATTCGGAGATCAGCTTCACGCTTCCAGCGCCCGGCAGCGACTCGCGCATTTGCCAGTGGCCGGCCCACGCCTGCACGGAGTCGGCGGCCAGCGAGCCGCGCTGCAGCGCCATCTCCACGCTGTAGTCGAGACGCGCCGGCAGCTTGCCCGCGACGCGCGTGCCGACTGTCGTCTGATGCAGGTTGCCGATCGTGGCGAGCTCGCTGCGCAGGTTGACGTCGCGCCGATAGAACACGAACGGTTCGACGGAGGCCTGCGGCACGAGCTTCGTCGATGTGGCGTAAACACCGGCGAGGCGATTGCCGTTGCCGCTCTTGTCGAACTCGTCGGGCAGGCTGCGCACGAGCGAGGCGCCGAACACGTCCGCTTGAAACATCTTCGATCGCAGGATGACGCGCGCGGCATCCCACGTGCGACCCGTGTTCACCCACGCGAGATGTCCGAGCAGGCGCTGTTCACCAAACGCAAGCTCCTGTCGGCCGAGACGGAAGGCGAGCGGCGCCTTCGCGCTGCCGACATCCGCAAACGCCGTGCGCAGATCGAACGGTCCGCGGAACGGCGCGGTCGTGGGGCCCACCGTCTTGTCGGCGACACGTGCGTCCTGCACGTTGGCTTGAAACGAGAACGACGGCGACGGTGTGATCGCGGCGTTCAATCGCACGCGGCTGAGCGCGTAGTAGTCGTCGCGGCCATTGACGAACGCGGCGTTGTCGAATCCCTCGAATCGCTCGCGGAACTCGCCGCGCACGCGAAGCCACGATGGCAGCACGGCGTTGGCGCGGTTGGGGAACGGCGGTGCCGGTGTCTGCTGGATCTGTGCGGCCGGTGTGGCCGTTTGTGCGGGCGGCTTGCTCTCGGGCTGTGCCTGCGCTCGCGCCATCGACGGAGCGATGACTGCGAGCGCCGCCGCCCAGATCAGCGCGTGTCGATGCGATGTACTGGTCATGTCACGCTCCTGTAGGGGTGCATTGACGGCGGGTCCAAGGGATCCGCCGCTACGTACCCGGTCGTAGAGGCGGGTCCTGAGACCCGCCTGAATTCAAAGGAGGCGACGTGGCCGTTTCCGGTGGACCTATCTCTAGGTCGTCATCGAGCGTTAGCAGGATCGAACGTTGAACCTCACACAGGTCGCGACACACGTGTCGCGTTCGGTCGATCGTCTCGACAACTCTTCGTATCGCTACGCTTCGTCGGCAACCTGGCGCAGAGCAGCTCGATACGAGTAGATCCCCGCTTGGCGGACTGCGGTCGGCGTCCACTCGGCCGACCACCGCGCACCAAGCTCCAGCAGAACGAGTGTGCCGACCATGAATGTCGCGGCAAACACCCACAGACCGGCGGCATATCCGCCGGTCAGATCCTTGGCCGCGCCGAGCACGGTTGGCAAGAAGAACCCCCCGAGCCCGCCGGCTGCGCCGACGATGCCAGTGACGATGCCGATGCGATCGGGAAACCGCTGCGGCACGATCTGAAAGACGGCACCGTTGCCCATCCCGAGCAGCCCCATGCCTGCAAAGAGAGCGGCGGCGGCGACACTCACCGACGGTCCCATGGCTACGGCACCAAGACAGGCCGCGAAGCCGGCCAGCAGACACACCAGCAGCCGAAAGCCGCCGAGCCGATCGGACAGCCAACCGCCGACGGGGCGCAGCAGACTTCCGGCGACGACGACCAGCGTTGTGACATCACCGGCGGCGACGCGCGAAAGCTGATACTGCTCGTGAAAGAACGTCGTCAGAAAACTGGCGAGACCGACGAAGCCGCCGAACGTGAGGCAGTAGAGAAACGCGAGCGAGACGGTATCGGGTTCTCGAACGAGCGCGGCGTAGCTGCGCAGCGATGCCGCCGCGCGCGGCTGGGGGCTGTCTCTGACCAGCAGGGCAAAGATCACGAACACTGCGGCGAGCGGTGCGATCGCGAATCCGAACGTGGCCGCCCATCCGAATCGCTCGGCAAGTCGCGGAGCAAAGAGCGTCGCCAGCAATGTACCCGAATTGCCCGCACCGGCGATACCCATGGCGAGGCCCTGGTACTCTGCGGGATACCATCGGCTCGCCAGCGGCAGCGCCACCGCGAAGCTGGCACCCGCAACGCCCAACAGGAAGCCGAGTGCGTAGAAATGCGTCGCCGTGGTCGCGAACCGCCAGCCGAACCCGAGCGGAACCAACGTCAGGACCATGCCCAACAAGCCGGTGAGACGACCGCCGATACGATCGCTCAAGATCCCCATGGCAGGCCGGAACAACGATCCGCCCAGCAGTGGGATCGCTGTCAGCAGTCCTTGTTGAGTGGCGGTCAGGCCGAGTTCCTCACGGAGAAACGGCGCGAGCGGCCCGAGCAGTACCCACGCCATGAAACTCACGTCGAAGTACAACAGCGCCGAGATCAACGTCGGCGTATGCCCGGTTCTGAGAAACCCCTTGATCGAACCCACGCACCTCTCCCTCGACTGGAAGCGAGCAGTGCACTCGCTCCGTTGCGCTACATGAAGAGCAAGCGGCGTTCCGTGTGCGTGTGCGCGATGTGGTCTCGGCCGATCGAGGACGTGCTGCGCCGCGAACCTTCAGCGATTGATGCGCGTGCGCGCACCTGGTCGTGATTGAGGCGCGTTTCAACTCGCGCCAAATCTGTTGCACTGAGTATGAGTCCCCACAATTTGGTCGCCATCGCGTGTGAGCGCGCGCTGGGATCGAGAAATGCGCACAGTCGCGGCATGCTGGCGACAGATCGACGCGCGGATCGACCGCTCGCAGAGGGCGAATCGCGGGTGATTTGTCGACGATCGCCTTTGCGGCTCAATAACTTGAGCGGCGTTCGCACGTCTCCTCCAAAAATGTCGAACCAGATGGTGCTCTCAACAATCGCGTAGCCATCGATCGACTCGACATTGATCGGTTCGGCGCGTTTCTCGCCGTGAAACGCGAGTAGCGGCGCCGCGATCGAAGGCGGCCCGCAGGATGCATTAGATCCGGCAGCGTGAGGTGTATCTGGTGTCGTTGCCCCTGTTGAAGCGCGCGGCCGAGGACGGCGTCACACTCGCGCGCTTGACCCCACGGACGCGCCACACCGACGCGCCCGTGATCGTGCCGCTGCTGAAGCGGCGCCCCACGGATGCATCGCCGCGGATGCCGGTGCGTCCGCTGCGGCTCGGCGAGCAGTACCGCTTTCACGTCGACATGCGCGCGTGCATCGGGTGCAAGTGTTGCGTCGTGGCCTGCAACGAGCAGAACGGCAATCCGGCGCCGATCAATTGGCGGCGGGTCGGCGAGATCGAAGGCGGGTTCTTTCCGAGCACATCCCGCTCGTATCTCTCGATGGGATGCAATCACTGCCTCGAGCCGACGTGTCTTGCCGGCTGTCCGGTCGACGCGTACACGAAAGATCCGATCACCGGCATCGTGTCGCACAGCGCCGACGCGTGCATCGGCTGTCAGTACTGCACGTGGAATTGCTCGTACGGTGTGCCGCAGTACAACCCCGAGCGCGGCGTCGTGGGCAAGTGCGACATGTGCCACGGCCGCTTGACGCAGGGTGACACGCCCGCCTGTGTGAGCGCGTGCCCGGAAGGCGCGCTGCAAATCGAGATCGTGAACGTGGCCGAGTGGCGGGCGAAGGCTGGCAGCGAGATGCCGCCGCCGGGCGTGCCGATCGAAGACGGCAGCCTCTCGACAACCCGCATCACGCTTCCCGACGATACGCCGCCCAACGCGCGGCCGCGCGACATCACCCATGTCAAACCGGAGCACCCGCATTGGTCGCTGATCGTGATGACCGTGCTCACGCAGATGTCGGTCGGCGCGTTCGTGACGATCTGGCTGCTGCAGCTGCTTGGGGCATCGACTCGACTCGGTATCGTCGCCGGCGTGTCGTTGACCGTTGGCGGTCTGGCGCTGTCGGCCGCGACGCTGCATCTGGGCCGACCCGTTCACGCCTATCGCGCACTGAAGATGTGGCGTCGATCGTGGCTCAGTCGCGAAGTGCTGCTGTTTGCGGCGTTCTCGATCGTGGCCGCCGCCTACGCGGCGTTGCTGTGGCTCGGCGTGGTGTGGAGCGCGTGGGTCGGTGCGCTGACCGTGGCCTGCGGCTTTGCAGGAGTGCTCGCGAGCGCGTCGATCTATCGGGTACCGGCTCGCCCGGCATGGAACACACCGTACACGCTGATGCAGTTCAGTCTCACCGCCGGCATTCTCGGACCGCTGTTCGCCGCCGCCGCTGGCGTGGGCAATAGCCGGTGGCTTGCGATCGCCGCCGCGTCGATGGCCGGCGCGCAGGCCGCTGTGTTCGCGCTCCGCTTCTTCCGTTGCATTGCGTCGGACAGTCTCGAGCTCAAAGGAACCGCGCGTCTGCTCTCGACCGTTCTCGCCTGGCGTCTGCTGCTGCGCGCGCTGCTGCTCGCGCTCGGCGCCGTAGCCTTGCCGCTCATCGCCGCGGGGTTGCCGCTGCTGCGAACTGCTGCTGGCGCCGTCGGCACTCCGGTTCAACTCGTCATGCTCGCATCGCTGATTCTGGCTGTCGCTGCCGAACTTCTCGAGCGCTATCTGTTCTTCGTCAGCGTCGTTCCACGACACATGGCCGCGCCTTACATCGCGTCGGCACGCGAGGCCGTATGACCCTCAAGGAAATGCTTGGGCTCGACACACGAGCCGACCGGTACCGGTACGAGATCGATCCGGTGGCCGGCTACGTCTCCGCTCAGAAGATTCCCGAGCGCTGGGTGCCGACCACCTGCGGCTACTGCTCGGTGGGCTGCGGCATGTTCATCGGGGTCAAGGACGGCCGCGCGGTCAGCGTCCGTGGCAATCCCGATCACCCGGCGAACCGCGGAATGCTGTGCCCGAAGGGGCTATCCGAGCATCACACGATCGCCGCCGACAATCGCGCCCGCTATCCGCTTCTGCGCCGGCACGGCCGCATGGAACGCGTCGAGTGGAATGAGGCGCTGGAGACGATGGCGGCGCGGTTTCACGAGGTGCAAGAGCGGCACGGTCTCGGCGCCGTTGGCGTGATCAGCACCGGGCAGCTCGTCACCGAGGAGTTCTACGCGCTTGGCAAGCTGGTGCAGCTTGGTCTTCGAACGCCCAACTATGACGGCAACACCACGTTGTGCATGTCGACCGCGGTCCAGGGGTACAAACGGTCGTTCGGGAGCGATGGTCCGCCCGGCGCATACGAGGACTTCGAGCATGCCGATGTGATCCTCCTCATCGGCGCAAACATCGCCGAGAACCATCCGATCCTCTGCTGGCGGCTTCGCTCGAATCCGGGCACCACGCTGATCGTTGTCGACCCGCGCGTCACGAAGACCGCGATGATGGCCGATCTGCACCTGCCGCTGCAGCCGCGCTCCGATCTTGCGCTCGTCAACGGGCTCATTCACATCGTGATCGACCACGACCTCATCGACCGCGACTACATCGAGCAGCACACCACTGGTTTCGAGATCCTGCGCGAATCGGTTCGCGACTACACGCCCGAGCGCGTCGCCGAGATCACGGGACTCTCGCCCGAAGTCATCGTGCGCACCGCGTGGACCTACGCGCGCGCCGAGGCCGGCCTCATCGCCTGGACGATGGGCGTGAATCACAGCACGAAGGGCACCGAGACGGTGAACGCCATCAACAACCTGGCGCTCATCACCGGCAACATTGGCCGCGTCGGTGCGGCGCCGCTGTCGATCACCGGACAGTGCAACGCGATGGGCACGCGCGAAGCCGGCTTTGCGTCGAACATGCCGGGCTATCGCAAGTTCGAGAGCGCCGCCGATCGCGAGGAGCTGGCGGCATTATGGAACGTTCCTGTCAATCGCATCCCGACCGCTCGCGGCCTCGCCTATCCCGACATCATCGAAGCGGCGCTCGAGCGCCGCATTCGCGCGCTCTGGATCATTGCGACCAACCCGATTGTGTCGTTTCCCAACCTTCACGCGTTGCAGCAGGCCTTCGAAAATCTCGACTTCCTCGTCGTGCAGGATGGCTATCACCCGACGCCCACATCCGAGTACGCGCACCTGATGCTGCCGGCTGCGATGTGGGGTGAGAAAGAAGGCACCTATACGAACACCGAGCGGCGAGTCAGCAAGGTCAATCGCGCGGTCGCACCGCCGGGAGAAGCGCGCGCCGACTTCGACATCTTCCTCGACGTCGCCAAGGTGCTTGGAGTGCGTGACGAGATCTTTCCCGGCTGGACGAAACCGGCCGACGCGTTCGACGAATGGAAGCGCGTGTCGGCCGGGCGCCTCTGCGACTACTCGGGCCTGTCATACAAGCTCATCGAGCAGCACTGCGGCGTGCAGTGGCCGTTCCCGAGTGGCGACACCGATCCTGCGGCGGCCCGACGTCTATACGCGAGCGGCGAATTCCAAACCGACGATGGCCGCGCGCGGCTGATTCCGGTGGCCTGGGAACCATTTCCTGAACAGCCGTCGGAGCAGTTCCCCTTCGTGCTCAATACCGGCCGCACGGTCGAGCATTGGCACACGCGCACCAAGACCGGCAAGGTTCCGATCCTCGAGCGGCTGTCGCCGCAGGCGTGGGTGGAGATGAACCCACGCGACGCCAGGACGCTGCGACTCAAACCGCAGGATCGCGTCGATGTGGTGTCGACTCGCGGCCGCGTCCGTGGCATCGAGCTGCGCGTCACCGAGACGGTGGCACCGGGTCAGATCTTCGTGCCGTTCCACTACGCGGAAGCCAACGCCAACGAGGTGACGCAGAGCGCATTCGATCCGTATTCACGCGAGCCGAATTACAAGCAGGCGGCCGCCCGCGTCGAGCGCGCGGCGCCGGCGACTCGCGAGGAGCGCGCGCGATGAGCCGCTTGGTTGTTGTCGGCAACGGCATGGCGGGCATGGCCTGCGTCGAGCAGATCCTCAAGCACGGCCCGAAATTCCAGATCACCGTGTTCGGCGACGAGACCCACGTCAACTACAACCGCGTGATGCTGTCGTCCGTGCTGGCGGGTGAGAAGAGCGCCGACGACATCGTCATTCACACCCGCGAGTGGTACGCGCGCAACGAGATCGACCTTCGTGTCGGGGTCCGCATTGTCGACGTCGACCCGGTGCAAGCGTTCGTCACCGGCGACGATGGCAGCACGACGTCGTATGACAAGCTGCTCCTCGCCACCGGCAGTTCGGCGTGGATGCCGCCGATCGCCGGTCTCGACAAGGACGGTGTGTTCGCGTTCCGCACGCTCGACGACACGCGGGCGCTCCTCGCACGCGCCACGCCGCAGACGAAGGCGGTCGTGATCGGCGGCGGTCTTCTCGGGCTCGAGGCTGCGCGCGGATTGCAGGTCCATGGATGTCAGGTGAGCGTCGTGCATCTGATGGCGACGCTCATGGAGCGGCAGCTCGATCCGCCCGGCGGGCAGTACTTGCTCACGAAGATGGAGCAGCTCGGCGTGCGCGTGCTGCTCGGCCGGAGCACCAGGGCCATCGTCGGCAAGACGCGCGTCGAGGCCGTCGAGTTCTCGGATGGCGAGTGCATAGAAGCAGATCTCGTCGTGGTGGCGGCAGGGATCAGGCCGAATGCCGAGCTCGGTCGCAAGGCCGGCGTCACGGTGAAGCGTGGCATCGTGGTGAACGACTACATGGAGACGTCGTCGCCCGACGTGTTTGCGGTGGGCGAGTGCGTCGAGCATCGCGGCGTCTGCTACGGACTCGTGGCGCCGCTCTACGAACAGGGCAAGGTGCTGGCCGCGACGATCACGGGTCATCGCGGGCCGACCTATACCGGCACGGTGCAAGCGGCGACGCTGAAGATCATGGGCGTCGACGTGTTCTCAGCCGGCGATTGGGCCAACGCACCGGACCACGTGCGCTTCGAAGATCCCGGTCAGGGCTGTTATCGGCGTGTGGCGATCAAGGACGGCAAGCTGGCCGGCGTCATTCTCGTCGGCGACACGTCCGACAGTCATCGCTATCTCGATTGGCTGCGAACGGGCACTGAGCTCGGTGCGCAGCGTCGCGAGCTGCTGTTTCCGCCGCCATCGTCCGATGCAGGGGGCGACGTTGCGGCGATGGCCGACAGCTTCACGGTGTGCGGATGCGTCGGCGTGACGAAGGGCGCAATCATCCGCGCGATTCACGAGCAGGGGATCAACACGCTCTCACAGTTGAAAGAATGCACGCGCGCGAGCACCGGATGCGGCACCTGCGCGAGCCTGTGCCAGGGACTGCTGCGCGCCGTGTCGCCGGACTTCGAGGACGAGAAGAAGAAAGTGATCTGCGCGTGCGTGCCGTTCGCCGAGGATCGACTGCGCGACATCTTGCGCAGCCAGAAACTGAAATCGGTGCAGGAGGTGCTCGAGATCTACGGCAACGGCGTCGGCTGCGAGATCTGCAAGCCGGCGTTGAGCTACATGCTCGACATGCTGTGGTGCGGCGATCATGACGAAGACAAGTCGGCGCGGTTCATCAACGACCGCGTGCACGCCAACATCCAGAAGGACGGCACGTTCTCGGTGGTGCCGCGCATTCACGGCGGTGTCACCAGTCCCGATCAACTGAGACGGATTGCCGACGTTGCTGACAAGTACCGTGTGCCGATGGTGAAGATCACCGGCAGCCAGCGGATCGATCTGCTCGGCATCAGGAAAGCCGATCTGCCTGCCGTGTGGGCCGATCTCGGGATGCCGTCGGGTCAGGCGTACACCAAGGGTGTGCGCATGGTGAAGACGTGTGTCGGCACCGAGTTCTGCCGCTTCGGCACACAGGACTCGACGAGCGCTGGCATTGAGCTCGAGCGCCGGTTCGAGCAGCTCTACACCCCTCACAAGGTGAAGATGGCCACCGTGGGATGCCCGCGCAACTGCGCCGAGGCGACGGTGAAGGACATCGGCCTCGTCGGCATCGAGGGTGGATGGCAAGTGGTGGTCGGCGGTGCTGCAGGAAAGAGCGTCCGCAAGGCCGATCTGCTGATCACGGTGGAGCAGACAGAGGAGGCGCTCGAGGCCGCGGAGTTGTTCTTTCAGTACTACCGCGAGAACGCGAACTATCTCGAACGCACCTACGACTTCGTCGAGCGGCTCGGGATCGAGAAGGTGCGCAAAGAAACCGTGTATGCGGCGGACGCCGTGCGCGAGGGGCTGCGCGATCGGTTCCGCAAGTCGAAGGCGCGCGCGAAGGACGCGTGGCTCGAGGGACAGACGCCGACGCATCCCACGCAGTTCGCCTCGATCGATCCCATTGATCGTAGTGTCCGGCTTCTGCCGGACCCAAGGGTTCCCGTATGACCGAGTCACGATGGCTAGCGGCGACGCGCTGCGAGCTGATCCCGCCGCGAGAGGGGCGATCGGTGTGGATTGGCGGGCGCGAGATCGCAATCTTCAATGTAGGAGATGGCTTCCTGGCCAGCGACAACCAGTGCCCGCACAAAGGCGGACCGCTCTGTGACGGCATCGTCACGGGCCGATCCGTCGTCTGTCCCTTGCACACATGGAAGATCAATCTTGAAAGCGGTGCCGTGGACCGGCCGAGCAGCGCCGCCGGCTGCGTGCGGACGTACCCGGTGCAGGTCGAGGACGGAATCGTCATGGTGCGGCTCCCGCTCGGAACTGCGGATCGAGAAATCATTCAAGATTGTCAGATAGTTCAGGCATAACGACAGGGATGTCGGCTGCGCCCCCCTTGTTCAACGGGTTGTGGGTGTGTATCTTCGAATCAGGGGGCACTCCATGCTGGATGTCGACGTGAGCGAGAAATCCGACATCGATCTGCTCCACGAGATCGGCAGCCGCCTGGCGGCCGCCGATCCCATGCACGCGGTGCTCGGCCGTGTGGTCGATTTCGTGTCGAGCCTCGTGTTGTGCGACTCCTGCTTCATCTACGTGCTCGAAGACGATGCGCTCGTGTTGCGCGCGTCGAAGACTCCGCATCCCGATGTCGTCGATCGATTGAAGCTGCGCGTCGGTGAAGGCATCACGGGGTGGGTGGCCGAGCATCGGCAGCCGGTGGCGGTCGGCACCCGGGCCTTCGAAGATCCACGTTTTCAAACCTTCAACGAGCTGCCTGAAGACAAGTACGAAGCGTTCCTCTCGGTGCCGGTGCTGTCGCGCAGCAAGCTCGTGGGCGTGATCAACCTGCAGCATCGTCAGCCGCACAGTCACAGCCGACGCGAGATTCAGATGATTTCCACGATCGGCTTTCTCGTCGGCGCCGAAATCGAGATGGCGCGTCTCGAGGTCGAGAACACACAGCTGTCGGAGCGACTCGAGACGCGCAAGATCCTCGATCGCGCGAAGGGCATCCTGCAGCGCGATCTCGGGCTCACCGAGGAAGACGCCTACCTGACCATTCAGCGTCAGAGCCGGCAGCGCCGCAAGTCGAAGAAGGAGATCGCGGAAGCGATCATCCTGGCCGACGAGCTCCGCCGCGGCAAGTCGTCGTCGTAGCGTCCACTCCAGCCGGCAACCCTCCCGTGAGGGTGCCGACCCGCAGGCCGCTGGAACTTTGCACCGCGTGACCGCGTCTCCTCTTGACAGCGACAGAAGAAGCCTGAACCAGGCTTCTCTCGAGAGCGACAGATGCCACCACGCCCACCCGTCGATGCCCTTCGCGGCTCGCTCGATCTCCTCATCCTGAAGACGCTCTCGCTGTCGGCGATGCACGGCTGGGGCATCAGTCAGCGCGTGCAGCAGATGTCGGACGGCGAGTTCGCGATGAACCAGGGCTCGCTCTATCCCGCGCTCCAGCGTCTCGAGAAAGACGGCCTGATTACGAGCGATTGGGGAGTGACCGACAACAACCGCCAGGCTCGCTACTACCGGATCACCGCGGCCGGCCGCCGTGCGCTCGGCAGAGAAGTCGAGAGCTGGAAGAGATTCGCCGCCGCGCTCGACGCGGTGCTGCGCACGACGTGAGGCATGGATGAAGTGGCTTGATGCTGCGCGCACGCGTCTGCGCCTCCTCTTCCTACGGCGCGATGCCGAGTCGCGGATGGACCGCGAGTTCCACCTTCACATCGAGATGGAGGCCGAACACCTGATGCGGGCCAAGGGCCTCACGGCGGACGAGGCGCGTCGCCAGGCCAGGGTCGCCTTTGGCGGCATCGAGGGGCACAAGGAGGCGGTGCGCGACGGCCGTGGGCTCGCGTGGCTCGGCGGACTCGCGCTCGATGTGAAGCTCGCCGCCCGTCTGCTGGCCAGATACCCGTGGCTGACGGTCGTCGGCTGTATCGCGATGGCCTTCGGCATTGCGGCCGGTGTGGCCGGCTTCGAGATCCGGACGCAACTGGTCAACCCCTCGTTGCCGTTGGATGAGGGCGCGCAGATCGTGGGTCTCAGGAACTGGGATATCTCACGGAACCGTGTCGCGTCGACGACGGCCGCCGACTTTGTCGCGTGGCGCGACTCGCTCACGAGCGTGCGGGACATCAGCGCGGTCAGCGTGTTTCGCCGCAACCTCATCACCGACGACCGCGGCGCCGAGACGGTGGCGGCAGCGGCCATGACGGCGTCTGCCTTTCGCGTAACCCGGGTTTCGCCGCTTCTGGGCCGTACCTTCGTTGAGGCGGACGAGGATCCGGGTGCGCCGCCGGTCATCGTCATCGGCTACGACGTGTGGACGCGGCGATTCTCCAGCGACCCGCGCGTTATCGGCCGAAGTCTTCGACTCGGCCGCGAGCAGGCCACGGTGGTCGGTGTGATGCCGAAGGACTTTGTCTTTCCCGCGGCGCACGCCCTGTGGATTCCGCTCCGCGACGCTGTCGGCGATACCGCACGCCGCGGCGGTCTGGACCTCTTCGTGTTCGGACGACTTGGCCGCGACGCGTCCAGCGCGCAAGCGCAAGCGGAGCTGAATGTGGTCGGCGATCGGACTGCACACGATCGACCTACCACCCATGCGCAACTGCGGCCTCAAGTGGTGCCCTTCAGCTGGTTGACGTTCGACCCCGGAGGCATTCAGATCGCACTCGCGCTCGGGAACACGTTCCTCGTCATGCTTCTCGTGCTCGTCTCGGCCAACGTGGCTCTCCTCATGTTCGCCCGCGCCGCCACGCGCGAGACCGAGATCGCGATACGGAGTGCGCTCGGCGCAGGACGGGCCCGCATCGTGTTGCAGCTCTTCGTCGAAGCGCTCGTCCTCGCCTGTCTGGCCGTTGTCGTCGGGCTCGTTGCGGCGCGTGTCGTGCTCGGATCGCTGCTGGCAACGCTCCACGCGGACTCAGGCCGGCCGCTCCCCTTCTGGATGGGTAACACGCTGTCGACGCCGACGGTGATATATGCCGGAGCGCTGACGATTCTCAGTGCGGTGATCATCGGCGTCATTCCCGCGCTCAACGTCACCGGCCCAGCGCTCCAGGCGCGGCTTCGTCAGTCGACGGCAAGAGGCGGTGGCCTGCGGTTCGGCGGCGCGTGGTCAGCAGTCATTGC